>Ga0082212_10002179_pt1 | contig 28840 bp, 22 predicted proteins | sample TergutNt197P3_FD_71548 | JGI IMG/M metagenome (GOLD analysis project Ga0082212, IMG submission 71548) | Neocapritermes taracua P3 segment gut microbial communities from Petit-Saut dam, French Guiana - Nt197 P3 | ecosystem: Host-associated > Arthropoda: Insects > Digestive system > Gut ...
CGCGCCTCAGCGTCAGTTAATGTCCAGCAGGCCGCCTTCGCCACTGGTGTTCCTCCTTATATCTACGCATTTCACCGCTACACAAGGAATTCCGCCTGCCTCTCCATCACTCAAGAATCGCAGTTTCCAACGCAATTCAGGGGTTAAGCCCCTGCATTTCACGCCAGACTTGCAATCCCGCCTACGCGCCCTTTACACCCAGTAAATCCGGACAACGCTCGCCACCTACGTATTACCGCGGCTGCTGGCACGTAGTTAGCCGTGGCTTGTTTTCCAGGTACCGTCATCTCTTTCTTCCCTGGTCAAAGAAGTTTACAACACGAGTGCCTTCTTCCTTCACGCGGCGTTGCTGGGTCAGGCTTCCGCCCATTGCCCAATATTCCCTACTGCTGCCTCCCGTAGGAGTCTGGGCCGTATCTCAGTCCCAATGTGGCCGTTCGACCTCTCAGTCCGGCTACTGATCGTCGCCTTGGTGGGCCGTTACCCCGCCAACCAGCTAATCAGACGCGAGCCCGTCTCACGGCGATGAATCTTTGATGAACCCGCGATGCCACGGGTCCATTTCATGCGGTATTAGCAGCCGTTTCCAGCTGTTGTCCCCCTCCGTAAGGTTGGTTGCTCACGCGTTACTCACCCGTCCGCCACTAAGTCATACCCAACACTCCGTGTTGGCTCTGACAGTTTGGAGTTTGGAGTTTGGAGTTTGGAGTTCTTGGGTTTTTCGTTTTCCCTTGACTCCACACTTCACACTTCACACTTCACACTGTCCAGCACGCAGTGTTGGGCATGGCCCCGTTCGACTTGCATGTATTAGGCACGCCGCCAGCGTTCGTCCTGAGCCAGGATCAAACTCTCAATATGTGGTATCTTTTCCAATCCGCAACCGGCCACGGGCTATCGACGGCGTCCCCACCGTCGCCACGCCCGGTCGCTTCATTGGCCAAAACCTCTATCAAGTGCTATCTTAGCTCTCAAAAGAATTTTTCAGACCCTTCGGCACCCCGCTCCCGCAGCCCTCGCTGCGCCCGCGGCATGCCTTCGATCTTTGGTGCGCTTTTGCTTGCATTGTTTAATTTACAAGGTGCAATGTGCGGACTCTTATTCTACCATGACATGCGGTAATAAGTCAATATAATTTTTAACTATCGGCTTAAACACGCCCGGCTAATTTACCACTTCCGGGCACGCTTGTCAATACCTTTTTTATAATTATTTTCTTGACTTTTTGTAGAGGTTTTTGTAGGATCGTCAGTAGTGGCTGACGCCAACACGAAAAGCGTGGGTTACAGGTCAGGGGTGGTACGAATGAGGGGTATTGGGGCGCGAGACGACTTGACAGGCTCATGTGGCAGCAAGCCGAGGCGAATGGATTTAGTCAATTTGGAGGTCTCACAATGACTTTTTTCTGTCCTAATTGCGGAAAACAACTAACAGAAAGCTCGAAGTTCTGCGCATCATGCGGTCGTCCTGTTGTTCATCAAATTCCGGCGCAACCGCAACAGCAATACGCGGATCGTTACGCACCAACACCGCAACAGCAATACATAGCTAACCCGCAATATCAAAACAGGCAACCTTACTACCAGGCGCCTTCGCAACCGGTTACTGTTAAGAAAAATCCATACAAGACCGCATTAGTCATTGTCAGCGCGGGCTTGATTGTCGTTGCGCTTGCCGTGGTGGCAATTATCACAAACATGTTTGGGCTGCTGGGTAGAGAAGATGTTTACAATGGTAATGGGAGTGAAGAAATCAGGTCGCGCGAAACTCCCGGGGCGGAAAATACACAGCCCGAAGAGGGCGCAGATAACGGGGAACAAGAGGATTTACCGGTGGTAACGGAATCCGGCCGCTTCGGAAGACTGACCGCAAGTATTATGGAGATCTTCGATAACGGGACTTTCCATATTGTGGTGTCAGCGCTGAATACCGACGCGACAGGCAGAGAATCGGAGCAATATTTCAAGGATGGTATGTCCGCTATCTTAGTTGAATTTGAAGGTGAAGTAACGCGCATAGTGACCAGAGACGGCAAAGAATATATGATCAGGGATTTGAGCAGAACGGTATTTGTTAGCGATGTTCCCGTCAAAGACGACGATTTCTCGCCATTTAACGCTTCCGGCTTGACATACGTTCGCGAGGGAACTGAGGAGTTCAACGGGGGAGTATACGAATTCGATGAGTATGCCGATTCTGCGGGCGTAAAGCTTTATTACTACATGGACAGCGGCAGTTTTATAGGTATGCGCGTTATTGATATCTCCGAAAGTATTGATCTTAAAGTTATCGTCTTCGACTCAAATGTACCGGATGATATTTTTGACATCCCGGCGGATTATCACTTAATCGGTTAACAAGGGATGAGAGTATAAGACGGAGGAACCCGCCATGGACAACATCCGGTTCAGCGAAGATAAATCCGCAGTGGTGATAATCGACCAGACCCTCCTTCCGAACGAGCGCCGCGAGATAGCGCTCAAGACCCGCGAGGATATGTTCGATGCAATCCTGCAACTCCGTGTGAGGGGCGCCCCTGCAATCGGGATATGCGCGGGTTATTGCCTTTATGCCCTGTCCCGGCGGATAACAGCGCCTGATTTTGAAGGCTATTACTCACAACTGGAAGCTGATGCGGATTTCCTCAACTCTTCCCGCCCCACGGCGGTGAACCTGAGTTGGGCCCTTGACCGCATGCTTGCGCTTGTTCGGGAAAACAGCAGTCTCAGCATCCCCGGGATTGACCGGCTGCTTTTTAATGAGTGTATAGCTATCCACAATGAGGATATAGCCATGTGCAAGGCTATCTCCGAACACGGGTTGGCACTGCTGAAGGATGGCGACGGCATCCTGACGCACTGCAACGCGGGGCCGCTGGCGACGTCCAGGTACGGCACCGCGCTGGGCCCAATCCTGCTTGGCGTACAGAGGGGCATGGGGTTGCGCGTCTTTGCCGACGAAACGAGGCCCCTGCTGCAAGGCGCGCGCCTTACAAGTTATGAGCTTCATGAGGCCGGGGTGGACGTCACCCTGATTTGCGACAACATGGCGAGCATCGTGATGAAGAACGGCTGGATACAGGCTTGCTTCGTCGGGTGCGACCGTGTAGCCGCGAACGGCGACACAGCGAATAAAATTGGGACGTCCGGCGTTGCAATCCTGGCCAATCATTATGGAATCCCTTTTTACGTACTCGGGCCGACCTCGACCATCGACTTTCGCTGCGCTACGGGGGCCGACATAGAGATCGAGTTGCGCGACCCGGATGAAATCAAGCGCAAGTTCTTTGAAAAACCCATGGCGCCGGAAGGCGTGAAGTGCTACAACCCCGCCTTTGACGTCACGGACAACAGGCTCATCACGGGTATAGTAACTCAAAATGGGGTCTGCCGCCCCCCGTATACCGACAGTCTGGCCGCCATCCGCTATGTAACCGCTGACTAAACCGCGCCGCTGCCGGGGCAAAAACGACCCCGGGTATACGTTATTAATTTGATCAAAAGGGGTACGACAATGATAGTTCCATCCGAGTGCAACGCCGCAAGCAAAACCGATATCGCAGAGGCCGTGCTAATGCCCGGCGATCCGCTGCGGGCCAAATTCCTTGCGGAGAATTACCTAACCGATGTAATGTGCTTTAACACCATACGCAATATGCTTGGGTATACCGGCGTCTACAAGGGTAAACGCATCTCAGTGATGGGAAGCGGGATGGGCGTACCGTCGATGTGTTTGTACGCCTATGAGCTGTACCATTTCTTTGACGTGGATTCCATAATCCGCATCGGTTCCGCGGGGGGGATTGGCGATGATATCAAGCTGCGGGACGTGGTCATCGCGATTGGCGCGTCGACGAACTCGAATTACGGCAACCAGTACCAGTTCCCCGGGACCCTCTCAGCTACGGCGAGTTACCCGCTGCTGCGGAAGGCCGTCGAAATCGCGGAGAAAAACGGCGTCCACGCCGTTGTTGGGCAGGTATTCACTGCAGACCAGTTTTATAACGCAAACGAGGGGGCAGGCAAGAAGTACAAGGACATGGGGCTCCTGGCCGTGGAGATGGAGACCGCAGGGTTGTACCTTACTGCAATGGCCGCCCGCAAGTCCGCATTGAGCATACTGACCATCTCGGACCATATCTTCACCGGCGAAGGTTTGTCGGCGGTCGAGCGTCAGGACAGTTTCCGCGAGATGATGGAGGTTGCGCTCGAGACAGCATGGTCTTCGCTTGGTGACGCCGGGTAAGGCCCGCCACCTGCACCGTCCCATTCCGCTCATTGCGTGGTGTATGCGTCAGCGCAACAATAACGCTCCCGCGACGCCTGCCATGACGGTCATCAGGATAGGGTCTACTTTGAATCTGATGTTTGCGAATGCTACCACTGCGAAAATGACTACCAGAAAGGGCGAGAACGCTTGCAGCGGTTCCGTAAGAATGTCAGATCTCCCGAAGCCTTCCCTTAGCAGCACCTCTGATGCGATAGTTATTGCCGCTGCAGCTACGAGACCAACGGCCACCGGTTTTACACCTGAGAGGAACCCGTTGACGATCCGGTTTTCCCGGAACCTTCTCAAAAAAAACATAAAGAGCAGGACAATGATAAAGCAAGGCGCAATCACACCGAGCGTCGCCGCCAGGGCGCCCAGGGGGCCGGCGCTCACATGTCCGACATAAGTAGCCGCGTTAATGGCGATTGGCCCCGGTACAATCATGTCAAGCGCCACCAGGTCGGCGAGCTGTTCATGCGAGATCCCGAAACCTGCTGATTCATTGATAATCAGCGACATCATGGCATACCCTCCGCCGAACCCGGCGACGCCGATTTTGAAAAAGGAAAGAAACAGCTCGAGAAGAACCATTACTTCGCCCCCCCCTTTTTCTTCCTGCGCCCGATTACCAACTGGTAAACGCACCCGATAAGCCCGGCTGCAAGTATGACTATCACTGCGCTTATCAAATTGAGCACAACAAGCGCAAACGCTGCCAGCATGACGATAACGGCAAAAGCGCTTTTTAGATTGTGCCGTCCAAGCGAAAAGGCCGCGGACAGTATAAGCGCGGCCGATGCTGCGCGGACGCCTGCGAGCGCACCTACTACTGGCCCCTGTTTCGGGATGATCTCCAATAGTTCCGTTGCGGCAATCATCAGCACGAAAGCCGGGAACGACGCGCCAAAACTCGCAATTAGCATACCGGGGACTCCTGCTATCTTTTTCCCCACGAATACCGCGAAGTTGACGGCCATAACACCCGGAAGCGTCTGCGAAAGCGTCGCATACTCCAGAAAGTCTTCCTCCGGCATCAGTTTTTTTCTTTCCACGAGATCCTTCTGTATTGCTGCCAGCATAGGAAGCCCGCCCCCAAGCGTGAAGGTCCCCGCTTTAAGAAAGACGATGAACAGCCTGATAAGGGTCCTAAAGTATGTTTTTTTGGTGTGTTCACCACTCATCCTGTCAGCCCAACCGTTCCATTTTTACTGGTAGCCGCTTCTTAAGCCACACAGCGATTATACCACCATTGTTATGTAATCGCCAGTTACGAATTACACGATCGATACCGGGAAGTACACAATCAACACCAAGAAAGGGTGTGTTCCTTCGATGAGTTTTCCAAGCGAACATGAAGCCAGGTCTACAATCTGCGAGTATGGGCGGAGGCTCTACGCAAGAGGGCTGGTCGCCGGGAATGAAGGCAACATTTCATGCAGGATTGGCGTAAACGAGGTCATCGTTACGCCGACCATGGAGAGCAAGGGCTATATGGATCCGGATATGCTGGTGAAGGTCGACCTCGACTGCAATAAGATAAGTGGCAGCTACGGCGCCTCGTCCGAGACTTTGATGCACCTTGGGATTTATAAGGTTTGCGAAGGCGTAACAGCCGTGGTCCATGCCCACCCCGTGACCGCGACGGCGTTTGCCTGCTGCGGGAAGAATGTTTTAATCGATTCAATCGCTGAAGCCGCACTGTTTTTCGGTAGCGAGCTTATTGTCACCCCGTACGCCGCGCTTGGCACAGCGGCCGTCCCCGAGTCGATACTCCCGTATCTGAGCGGTCGCAGGGCGTTGCTATTGGGCAACCACGGGGCGCTTACATGGGCGGCGACGCTGAAAGAGGCTTACTTCCTCATGGAGTCGCTGGAGCAAATCTGCAGGACCTATATGATTTCGGAAAAGCTCCCCGGCGGTTCAGCACCAATCCCGCAAGGAAGGTGAAAAGGGTGGGAATAGCCTGCACATTAACGGCGTCAACAATTACAGGCGGCCTGCTCGTTAGTACCCATGCAGGTCGCCTGTTTGCTGTCGGGTTAAGTTAGATACAGTTCACGGCTACCCATGAACTGTAACATAAGTAGCGGCGCGGGGCTTCCGCTTCGCCGGCTTTCACTGTGCCGGGAGTTTGATCCCCGCGTTTTGCGCAGCCTCTATCAAGCGGGTAATCGCAAAATCGATCTGCTCCTCTTTGTGGCTGCTCGTCACGCAGAAGCGCAGCCGCGCCTTGCCCATCGGCACGGCGGGATAAACCGCAGGCGGGACCGAGATGCCGGACTTTAACAACATATCGGAGAGCCTGAATGCGTCGTTTTCATCCCCTACCAGTACGGGGATGATAGCCGTCTCCCCCGCAAGGCAGATGTTCAGGCCGGCGTTGTAAGCGGCCTTAACAAAATAGGAGATATTCTTTCTGAGCGCTTCAACCGGCGACGGGTCGCTGCGGAGCAACCTGAGCGCTTCAAGCGCGGCGGCGGCGACGGGCGGGCTGATACCTACCGAGAAAACGAAACCCGGCACATTATATCGGAGATACTGTATCAAGGCCGCGTCCCCGGCCAGAAAACCGCCGCAGGCGCCCAGGCCCTTTGAAAGAGTACCCATTTTAATATCTATATCATGAGGGTCAAGCCCGAAATACTCGTCAACGCCGCCTCCGGTCTCCCCGATGACACAGGCGGAGTGCGCCTCGTCGACCATCAGGAAAAGGCCGTATTCCTTTTTCAACCTTACAAACTCATCTATCGGCGCAATATCGCCGTCCATGCTGTAAACGCCTTCCACTACAAGAAGAACCTTCTCAAACCTTGAACGGCTCATTTTCAGGATCCTCTCAAGCGCGGCGACGTCGTTGTGAGGGAAAGCATGCGATACCGCGCTGCTCAGCGTGCAACCCTGGATTATTGAGTTGTGGCTCAAGGCGTCGTAAAGGATAAGGTCGCGCTCGTTGCAGAAGTTCCCGACGAAAGTAACGTTGGTGGAGTGCCCGCCGACAAGCACGAGCGCCGCCTCCGTGTGCTTCCATAACGCGATTTCCTCCTCCAACTCGCAGTACAAGCCCTTTTCCCCAGCCAGCAGGCGGCTGCCGCTGGCGCTGGTCCCGTACTTAGCCGCAGCTTCGCACGCGGCGCGGACGGTTTGTGGATGCCCGCTCATGCAGATATAGTTATATGAAGCAAAGTTCAGTACCTCGCGGTTGTTTACGATGGACACATCCGTCAGCACGCTGTCGTGCCTGATGAAGTAGGGGTTCGAAATGTCCGATATTTCGTTGAGGCGCTCAGCGAATGCCTGATACTCGCGCGTTTGGGTGAAATCGGTAACAGGCGAGGCTTTGCAGATTGTCACCGGCTGCTGCGTTTCCGCCATCCCCATGCGTTTACGCCAAATCAAGCGTGTGATATCGTTAACGGTCGCGCATGACCTGTATTCGCGCTCGCCTATCATCAAGCCGAACAGCGTCTCCAGCCGGACGAGGAGATTCAAACTGTCAAGACTGTCCCCGCCCAGATCGTCCAGAAAGTGCATATTATGGCCGATATCTTCCGGGTTCATCGACAGAACATCCGCAAAGCAGTCCACGACCTTGCGGCGGATTTCCTGTGTCCCGGACTCGTCGCCAGGGTCTGTTACAAGCTCCCTGCCATCACCGGCCCCACCTGCGGCACTTACGGTTCGATCCATCGTACCCGATTGCAAATCCACGAGCCGCGCGTCAATTCCGCCTGTTTCCAGCAGTTCCTTGAGCTTCTGCCGCCTTACCTTTATGCCGTTGGCGAGGGGAAGGGGCTGCGCCGCGACGTACAGGCGGCGAACCCGCTTTAATATGGGAAGGGCCTGGTTGAGCGCCGACACTTCCGTAGCGACAGCGGCAACCGACTCATAGTCTACGCAATTGTCCGGCAGTTGGAAGACGAGCGCGATATCACCGTACGGGGTATCATTTGCTAAAGAAAGGATACAAAGGCGTTCCACCCCGTTTACAGCATCGAAAACGTCCTCAAGCTCATCCGGGTACACGTTTTCGCCGGACTCGTTGATGATGACTTCCTTCAAGCGGCCCTCAAGATACAGGCAGCCCTTTTCCAGGCGCGCGATATCACCGGACCTGAACCAGCCGTCGTCCCCGTACTCAGGCGGCCTGCGTTCGCCGTCAACCAGCCGGGCCCTGTGCATACTCCCCCCTTTTATCAGGAGCTCTCCGGAACCCGAATTACTGCCGTCTGCGTCGATTGTCATATAATCGATTCCGGCAATCGGCGTACCTGTGCAACCTGCCTTTCGATAACGCGCTTGCGGCCTTGTTTCAAATGACGTCAAGCCGCTCTCCGTCATACCGAAGCCGGGCATCGGGTAGTATCCAAGCGCGTTTATGGTTTCGAGCGTCTTAAGCGGTATATGGCTGCCCCCCACGAGTACTGTCCGGATAGAATCGCCAAGCAACTTCTCCTGAAGCGACTTCACAAGCCGCCCGGCCATATCCGGGCCTGTCTTCGGCAGCAGGCGCTGCACCCCGTCGCTTAAGGCGAACAGGAACTTCAGCAGGCGTACCTTTCCGCCACCTTCCTGCCGGGCTTTCTTCCAAAGCCCGTTCGCGAGGTTATTAAGCAGCAGGGGCACAACTATAAGGTTTGTCACGCGGAACCGCTTGCACGTCTCCTGTATCGTGAGCGGGGAACGGTCCTTCAGATAAACGACAGTTTTTCCGCTTACGGGGAAGAGGATGCAATGCACCATAAAGCCCAGAATATGGTGCATCGGCAGGAATGCCAAGTGCCGCACAGGGTCCTTTACGTCTTCTATAAGGCGCGGGCACTCCGTGATTTTCGGTATAACGCCGATGGCTTGCCCGATGATCGCGTCCTCGCCGAACACATATATCTTGGATGTACTAACCGTGCCGGAAGTACAAAGCGCAAGTTCATCCGCGAAACGCGGCGTAAACGATGCGCCCTTTTCGGCTGCGGACAGTTCTTCCATGGTTATGTGGGTGACTTTGGCGCCCATGCCGCTTTTTGCTATGATGGCGACAGCGCCGGATGAGGCGACAAGATGCGCCGCCATCTGGTCGTTTTGGCTTGCGTCGAGCAGGACAGGCTTATACCCCGCCATCAGCAGGCCCCAAAAAGCAACGGACCACTGGTAGCAGTTCTCCATCATCAAAGCAACGAAGCTCCCCTCGTTTGCGTCGCCGATCCGGCTGCGCAGGAGCGAGGCCGCGGCGCAAATGTCCTCGTCGAACTGCCCGAAGCTCCTGCGCTGTTCGTTCCCTTCGTCGTCAAGCCATAAGGCGGCCGCCTTTTCTATATCTGTCCTGATAATGATTTCGTAAAGGTCCCGGAAATGCCGCTTACTTTCTTTCAGCCGGTTCAACCGGCTCAGTTCATCCGTAATCATGTTACCACCCTACTAAAAAAAGTTGGTTTCTCACAATCTCTTGTCCCTTGATCCTACCAAAACATATTGTCTGCTCCGCGCATGCCATCATATCGTGTATAACATCGCCCGTCGCGCCCCCCGTTTCTGCATGGAGCGAGCGCAGGATGGACCGGTGCAGACACAAAACGATGACCGCTCACGGTATTATAATAGTAAAGTCGCATCTTTTCAAGCAGTTTTGTATAATTATATTTTACATTATCAGCCAACTGCAAGGAGCTGTTGATAAAGGTATTGGCCCCCGGGCAAGCCCCGGCCCCACCCCCCGCAGCAGAGACCGCGGGGTATGATACCCCTTATCAACAGCTCATAAATCAGAGCTTTGGCTAGATTGCTATTATCCTTGTTCTGCCGCTCATCGTGGAAATCGAGAACCGGGCGCCGGAACCTTGTATCAAGACCGGGACGTCGCTGGAAAAACTGCCCGAGATCGAGGAGTGGTTTACCGAAATCGTTTCCCCGCCCGGTATGGCTATGGTAATGCTCCCCGAAGTGGTGTCCGCCTTCACCGACGAGGGGACAATCGAACTTCTGATGTTGACGTTTCCGGACATACTATCGGTTTCGACTATGTCAAAGGATCCTGATACATCAATCGATCCGGACGTCGTTTCCGCATTTACCACCGAGTTCTCAGCCGAGCTGTCGGCGTCCACCCGGCCTGACATGCTGCTCAAATCCATGACCTTGAAATCACCTGCTACATTGATGCTGCCCGACGTCGTTTCGCAAACGATGCTCCTCGCGGACGAACCGGTGATACGGACCGATCCGGACATGCTGTTTAAAACCGTCTCGCCCGACTGTGCAGAGTTGACTGTGATAGAGCCTGATGTACTATCGATGTCGATGACGTCCGATATGACTGACGAAAGCGTTACCGTACCGGACATCGTGTTCACGGATAGCGTCTGCGCCGTTATATTCGTGAGGCTGACAGAACCTGACGCCGTGTCCGCCTTAAACCTCGTGGCTCCGACGCCGTCCGCTGTTATGTCGCTTGACATCGCGTCGATAGTGACATACTCAAAGCTTTGGCATAACCCGCGGGGGATGAGTACCTCCAGCCTCTTTTGCGGCATGTTCCACAATCTTTGGTTTTGCTCGATGTATCTAATCGACAGGACGCCTGAGGATGTATTTGTACGGAGCTTCTCGTTATCCTTCAACTCCCGCTGGGCATACTCGGTGATTTTTATCGTTGCGCCGTCGTAAGGTTCGACCCGCACATTTCCCGACGTCCAGTCGACATTAAGCGATCTTATGTCCTCTGCGCCAATCTCGTACGTCCCCGCCTCTTCAAAGGGGCCGGCGAGCACTTCGAAGTTGCCGATACTGAATCCGGAGAACGGCGACCCCCAGTTGCTTGACCTGTAACCGAACACAGTGCCGGTCAAAAACCATATAGCAAGCCCGACAAGCGCGAGCGCCGCGATTACCCAGCAAACCACAGTGACTACTTTCATCGTTTTCAACTTATACACCTCACTTCTTTAGCGTGAAAAATATGTTTATGAATGCTTCGCAGGCTGCGCCCAGCAGGAACAGTATCCAGGTGAATTGCCAAGCTCCGGTCACGAAACTGACGATAAAATACACCGCGACAAGCGTCGCCCATAACGCTGATGAAATCGCCCGGCGTAATGACTTGCGGTCGTTTTTGTCGGACTGCCACTCGCGGAACTGCTCCACCATGGTTTCGGACTTTTTGTTGAACTTCGGTTTTGTCATGTTGTTGTAAATGAGCAGCCCCGTAGCTGCGGCAATAAAGACGAAGAGGATCGGGACGCCTATCCTGTCGGCGAAGTAGACTCCAAATGAGCCAAGGATAATCATTGGCAGCACGCTCAAGATATACAACATGACCGCGATTGCGGTGAGCATAGCCGATCTGCGCCGTGCTGCGTCGAACGCGGCCATATCGGGCGCCTCCGTTACTGGATCGGGCTCCAGCTCAGAGAGCAGGGCGCTGACGTCGCCTATACCCGCTACCGCAATATTGTACGCCGCTTCAGGGGATTTACCTTCCGAAATCAAGTCGCTGTACTTGTCATTGAGATTCTGCAGCATTTCTTCCTTCAGTTCCACGGCTTTCTTTGACGGTGCAGTCCTGGCGAAAAGTCCGTCCACATAATTACGCAGTTTATCTTCCATCTCTTTCTTCCTCCGTTTCAATTAATCTGTCTATTATCGCTTTTGCTTTTTTCCACTCACCGGTGAGGCCTCGGTAGGTTTCGCGCCCGAGTTCGGTTATGCTGTAGTACCTGCGCCGCGCACCTGTCTGCTCGTCGCCCCAGTAGGATGATATGCACCCCGCTTGTTCAAGCCGTCTGAAAGTTGTATAGAGCGTCGCTTCTTTGAGTTCATAGGTTCCATCGGTCCGCTTCTGGATGGATTTGTTGATTTCGTACCCGTAGTTGTCCCCGCCCATCAGCCTCGCGAGGATGATCGTGTCTGTGTTACCCCTTATGAGGTCAGACGTAATTGACATAACGCACCTCCTTTGCGTAGTTTATAGTTCTATACCAGTAATGCTATTTCGCTCTGAGCATGTATATAATAACATGCAATACCTCGCCTGTCAAGGTATATTATATATTAAAATATCATTAAAGCAATAGTATATATTCCTTAATAGTTACTTGCATCTCCGGAGTTTACACCGCCGGACAGTACGTTGTACCCTGAGCGGTCCGGGTGGGATATTTTCTTAAGGGCCGATGATGTTTCCGTAGCATCAACTGTGGAGGTAAGCAATGCAGATGGCGCCACCGAAAAATTGCCCTTTTATGTCATTTGGGTAGATGGCGAACCTATATCAATAGTTCTGGATGGGATAGAATACAAGTAGCGTATCAAGAAGACAGCAAAAAGTATGAAACTCAATATGCCACGTGTTGGGTAACTGCGAAACCCGGGCTTGATAAGCGGGCATACCACGACAAGACGCCCCCGGCACAGCCGGGGGCGTCCAATACTTAATGCGGATTACAGTTTAGCTCTGCCTTTCGTAATCGCCGCCGTTCCCTCCTGAGAAGTGGATGATTGAGCGATCGAGCCTTGGCACCAGTATTGGGCTGTGCGTAACGCCCCTCGGTATATAGCAAACCGTACTCTTCGTGAACGGGACTGTTTCATCGTTTAAGACCATCGTCAACTCGCCATGAAGCTCGGCGGGGTTCGAAGGGTCTCCGCCGAGGAAACCGATAAGCTCGTCGAACTCATGCGCGTGGTTCTCCGGGCCTTCGTCGTTTTTGGTATGGAACCAGACGGCCTCCATATACGGGGCGCCTTTCAGCTTTTTCCCGTCGAGCCATATGAGCCTTGTGAGAAACCCCTCCGGCGCGGGCGGCAGGAATCCATCCACCGGTTCGTACTTGACAACTACGTTGCCCGCATATGTCCCAACGGGGGCTGAGGCCCCGGCCGGCGTCTCGTCGTAAAAGCTTGAGTTCATTAAGCAGAAATAGTTTATTAAAGGTCGCTTAACGTTTTTGGCAGCCATTCTGCCGTGGGCGACACCCCCGGGGACGAACACGATGCATGTTTCATTCAGCGTCAGCTTGTCGTTTTCCAGCCAGAGCTCGATTTCGGCCCCAAGGTCCTCGTGATTGTCCGGGTCTGACCCCAGAAAGACCATAAGCTTATCGGAATCGTGCTTTACCATCCCTGTCTGCGCGAAAGGTTTCGTCAGCCATTGCGCCTGGTAGTACATTGTCCCTTCAACCGCATTCCCGTCGAGGCATGTGATTGGGGCCACCGCGTCTGAGGGTGATATTTTCAAATCCGCCGGTTTGCAGTCATAGACGTGCGAGAAGTAGTTTAGGCTTGACATTATTTGATCGCTCCCTTCCTTTATTCCACTGTTACATACCTTACCTACAGATATCCGTTGAAAAGCCGCTCATTATCATCAATATATCCGCTTAATGAGTCGTTGTCAATGAAGAAAAATGCTGGACATCGCACTAAAAGTGTGATAAAAAGGACGAAAATGCATATGTATATGAATATATGTTGAAAATGTGATTACTGAGGGGGGCATTACATGCAAGAAGCGCAAGAGTTATGCACAGACCATGAAGGTGTTTGCGCCGTCGTCGAAAAACAAGAGTTCGGCACAAAATTCGAAAATGTCTGCGCTGTGCTGGAAAAGCACAAGCGCGACCCGCACATGCTCATCACCATCCTGCAGGAAATCCAATCCGCGTACTCCTACCTGCCCCAGGATGTGATGACATATGTCGCTACAGCGCTTGGTATAACGCCATCGTCCGTTTTCGGCGTGGCGACGTTCTATTCACACTTCACGCTGAACCCTAAAGGTAAATACGTCATAAAAGTATGCGACGGGACAGCATGCCACGTCAGAAAGTCCCCGGATATCATTAAAACACTCCAGGACGAGCTTGGTTTATCCGAAAAGAAGCACACGACCGACGATATGCTCTTCACCCTGGAGCAGGTCGCTTGCATCGGAGCCTGCGGCCTGGCTCCCGTGATGACGGCCAACGAAGAGGTCCACGGGGCGATGACTGTGGAAAAGACAATCGAACTCATCAAAAGCATCAAGGAAAAGGAGGCGGCGGCTAATGGTTGATCTAAAATCGCTGGAAGCGCGCAGCGAGCACTTCGCGAGAGCCGCTGCAGCACATAAACACCGCGTTGTGATTTGCGCCGGCACCGGCTGCATGGCGGGCGGCGCGATGAAAATCTTCGAAAGATTCACGGAGCTTGCCAAGGAGCTTGATATCAGTTTCGACGTCGCGCTCGAGAAGGAAGACGACGCGGAAATGGCGATATCGATGAGCGGCTGTCAGGGGTTCTGCCAGATGGGGCCGCTTGTGACTGTGTTGCCGCAGGGTGTGCTTTACGTCAGCGTAAAGCCCGACGACGTCGAAGAAATCGTCAAAAAGACCTTGCTCGAAGGCGAGACGATCGAAAGGCTCCTATACACGCTCCCGACCGACGGAAGGAAAATCGCCGAAGAAAAGGATATACCTTTCTACGCTAAGCAGAAGCGGCTTTTACTTGAGCTGTGCGGGAATATCGACGCCACATACATAGATGAGTATATTCACCACGGCGGCTACTTCATGGCGCGCAAAGCAGTGCTGAAAATGACCGACAAAGAGATCTGCGACGAAATCCTTGCTTCGGGTTTGTGCGGGCGCGGGGGCGCAGGCTTCCCGACCGGCAGGAAATGGGATATAACGCGCCAAAACGAGAACGAAGTGAAGTATGTCATCTGTAACGGTGACGAAGGCGACCCCGGCGCATTCATGGACCGCTGCTTGATGGAGGGCAACCCTCATTCGGTGCTGGAGGGGATGATAATTGCGGCGCAGGCGGTCAATGCCACAAGCGGATATATATATGTCCGTATGGAGTACCCGCTCGCTTGCCAGCGCCTTGCTATTGCGATAGACGCAGCCCGCGAGTGTGGTTTTCTGGGCGACGATATTTTCGGGTCCGGCAAGAGCTTCGACATCCATATCATGGAGGGCGCCGGGGCGTTCGTCTGCGGTGAGGAGACGGCGCTGATAGCCTCGGTAGAGGGCAAACGCGGAATGCCGACGTTGAAACCCCCGTTCCCGGCCCAGAAAGGTCTTTTCGGGAAACCGACCGTTATCAATAATGTCGAAACGCTTTCCGCCGTGCCAATGATTATGCGCATGGGCGCTGCTGAGTACGCCAAGCTCGGCACCGCAACTGCAAAAGGGACAAAGACATTCGCCCTGACAGGGCATGTCGCCAATACGGGTCTCATCGAGGTGCCATTCGGCGCCACGCTGCGCGAGATTGTAGGCGAAATCGGCGGCGGGGTCATAGACGATGATGGGCGCCTCGTTGTGGACGATAAGGGCAACTTCCTGAAAACCGACTTCAAGGCAGTGCAAATCGGGGGGCCATCCGGCGGGTGCCTCACGCAGGAGCACCTCGACCTGCCTCTGGACTATGCCAATCTGGCGTCAGTCGGCGCGATGGTCGGCTCCGGCGGGCTCGTCGTAATGAACCAAAACACCTGCATGATAAAAATCGCCCGGTTCTTCATGCAGTTCACGCAAAATGAAAGCTGCGGGAAGTGCGTCGTCTGCCGCGAAGGAACCAAGCAAATGCTCGCCCTGCTAGACGACGTCATCGAGGGCAAAGCGACGGTTGAAACAATCGACCTGCTGGAAGAACTGGCCATAATCGTCAAAACAGGCTCACTGTGCGCTTTGGGTAAAACCGCTCCAAACCCGGTGCTGTCGACGCTGAGGTACTTCCGCGACGAGGTCAACGCGCATGTCATCGAGAAGCGCTGCCCCACCGGGAATTGCGAGGCGCTCCAAACATATACGGTCATACCGGAGAAGTGCAAATCTTGCAGTATCTGCGCTAAGAAGTGCCCTGTCGAGGCTATATCAGGCTCGAAGGGCGTCCCATATGTAATTGACAATATCAAATGCATAAAATGCGGCGTTTGCTACGATGTCTGCAAGTTCGACGCTATCGTAAAAGGGATGGGGGAGTGAGATAGATGAGCAACGCTTCAATTACTGTAGACTCAAAGTATGTTGCACTGGGCAAAGAAACGAATCTGCTCGAGGTCATCCGTAAGGCAGGGATCGAACTGCCAACGTTTTGCTACCACTCGGAGATAAGCGTTTACGGCGCCTGCAGGATGTGCATGGTGGAGGTTGAAGGGCGCGGTATACTACCCGCTTGTTCAACCGAGCCGGTAGACGGGATGATCGTAAGGACAAACACGAAACCGATACGCGCTATGCGTAAGATGATCATAGAGCTAATGCTTGCGAGCCACGACGAATCCTGCACGACCTGCCCAAAAGGCGGGGCGTGCCGTTTGCAGGATATCGCAAAGCAACTGGGCGTGAGGGAAATCAGGTTTAAAAAGACTGAAAAGCACGAACCGATTGATTTGACCTCGCCATCGATAGTGCGGGACCCCGGCAAGTGCATATTATGCGGGGACTGCGTACGCGTCTGCAGCGAAATCCAATCTGTTGGAGCCTTGGATTTTGCGTACAGGGGGGCGTCCGCCCGTGTCGTGACGTGCAATAACAAGGGGATCGGCGAAGTTGAATGCGTCAATTGCGGGCAGTGCATAAAAGTATGCCCCGTCGGGGCGTTGTCGATCAGGACGAACCTGACGGACGTATGGGAAGAGATTTACAACAAGGACAAATTCGTAGTCGCGCAGATTGCCCCGGCCGTCAGGGTCGCGTTGGGCGAATGCTTCGGGGAGAAACCCGGCGTTATCAACACAGGTAAAATCGTCTCAGCGCTTAAGCTCATAGGGGTCGATCGCGTGTATGACATGTGCTACGGCGCGGATTTCACTGTTGTCGAAGAAGGGAAGGAATTCCTCAGGCGTTATGAGCGCGGGGAGAATCTACCGATATTCACATCATGTTGCCCTGCCTGGGTCAAGTTCGCCGAGCAGTATTTCCCGGGTATGCTGAAGAACCTGTCCACAGCGAAGAGCCCGATGTCGATGTTTGGCGCGTTGTGCAAGGAGCAGATTTCGAAGGAGCTGAAAATACCGCTCGAGAATATCAGCGTCGTATGCATAGCGCCTTGTACAGCGAAGAAGTTCGAGGCGGAACGCCCGGAGCTGCGCGGGACCAGTGTCCGCGACGTAGACCATGTCCTGACGACCGAAGAGTTAGCGAGGATGATGAAGGAGCATGGTATCGAGTTTGACAATCTCGAGCACAGCCCCCTCGATATGCCGCTCAGTTTTGCAACAGGCGGGGCCATGATTTTCGGAACTACCGGCGGGGTCAGCGAAGCGGTCATGCGTTATGCCGCAAGCACGTTGGGAGTCCCGGTACCCCGCGAGATAAAGAAGTTCCGCAGGCGCGACGGGGTAAAGACCGGGGAACTTGAAGTCGGTGATAAAAAAATAAAGCTCGCCGTTGTAAGCGGGCTGGGGAATGCGAAGGTACTCGTAGAAAAAATCATACGCGGGGAAGAGCATTTTGACATCGTGGAGGTCATGGCCTGCCAGGGCGGGTGCGTCAACGGCGGAGGCCAGCCGATCCATCATAACGACCACGACAACAGTATCCGCGCACAAGGTCTTTACAATGGCGACCGGATGCTGCAGTTCCACTCTTCGGACGAGAACCCGTTCCTGCAGAGGCTTTATAGCGAAAGCCTCGGGGAGAACAAGGCGCACAGGCTGCTGCACACGAAGTTCGAAAACAGGCGCTTGATTGCGCAGGACGACTTCGTCCTCAGCGCTGCCACAGTGGAGAAGAGGCTGAATCTGACTATCTGTTTTGGCAGGAGTTGCTTCATGCGTGGGGCGCAGGAACTGTACTCGGGCTTGATGAAGTATATCCGCGATGCGGATCTCGACGACTACACTGAGTTTACCGCCAAGTTCTGCGCGAAACGGTGCGGCAGGGGCCCGGTACTGATGGTGAACGATAATGTGATCGAGAAGTGTACATACCAGAAAGCTGTCGAAGCAATTGAACTCGCGTTGATTGACGCGAAGAAGGTGCAGAAGGGATAGTCCGCAAACGCATCTGAAGCGCCTGACCGGGCTGGTGGCGCACCATATTATTGGTTACACTTCACAAGGTCACTTGCGTCAGGCGTTGCAACTGCATTCCTTCCCGCATGGATAAGCGTCCATGGCTTATACATGCGGCGCTCCGCATCCTTGCTCCGCTGGCGGAATGCACTTACAACGCCTGACCGGACCGCGTGAAGTGTAACTATTATGGGTTTGCTCAGACGACTTCGCCCGGGTCGGGATCAGGCTCCCCGCCTTTATCCGCTTCCTTCTCGTTTCCGTTGTCTTTGAGGGCCAGTTCGGGAGGGACAGTGTATGTAATCCCCGAAGAAGCCATGAATGAAGGTCTCCCCGCTCCGTTTGATGCGGAGCGGGGTTGCTCTATCTTCCTTTTCATGACCGTTATCACGACATTTAGTACTACTATGGCAAGGACGAACACACCAAAAGCAGCGGCGAAAAATATCGGCGCCCTCCCAAACAGCGCGGCGTCGCTGAGTATCTCATAACCTTTATCCACGGACTCAAGCGCAATCGCAAAAAATGCCTCCCCTTCGGACGATCCCCGAACTGAAGCGAACTGCCAGGAGAATACAACGATTCCGAGCACCATAATCGCCCCGAACACTATAGAGCCGGTACGGGCGGACTCAAGGATGTACATGCGCTTACTGTCAGCTTTATCATAACCACCGCACACAGCAAGGATTGCGATTGATACAGCGAGAGCTATGACGAACGCGGCAATCAACGGGAGAATCATGATAATGAACTCTAGCGCATTATCGATAAAGCCTTTCTCTGTGGAGTTTGCTTCCATCCTGTCGGCGAACAGGATAGTATATACCTGCCCGGCGAACACCAGCGCATGGTTATAGAGTTCGTTATCTTCCGCACCGTCCCTGTTGCCTGACTCAGTATAATCCTCAGTATCATCTTCATCGCCCGAACCGGAAGTGGCGTCCGGTCCTCCATCGTCATCCGTTCGACCCGGGCCACTATCGGGCGCTATCTGCGCATCGTCGGGTTCAGGGCTTAATGGGTAGAAAACAGAGTCTGCGATGAATTCCATGTATTCCGACGCTTTTTCCGCGTTACCCAGGGTTAACTCGATTTTGTAAAGCTGGAGGAAAAATAGTTTGCTATAGCTATATATTGCATCGGCTTGTTCGACATAGCCGAGAAGTTGCTCGCGGATCCTCCCGAGTGCTGGACTGAGCGCGACCTTTTCAATCGCACGGAACGCACTTAACACTTCGGTTCGTTCCTCGGCAGAATCGAATGAGAGGCCCTCCGTGAAGATTTCGCTCATTTTCTCATAGACCGAATTGTATTTCTCAGCGGTTTCGTCAGCCCACCCGTCCTCAAAATCACTATTTCCAACCTGTTGCCTGAGGTAGAGTTCAGACACAATAACCAAGTCGCATGGGTCCGGTTGGCCGCCAATATCCGCCGCTATACCCGCATAGTTACCGCAGAGCAAGCGTAGCCTGGTCCTCGAGGCCAGCATCATACGGTCTCCGGCGAACCCGGGGTTTTCTATCATGAATGACTCCAACCCCGCTAACAGGCTTTCGACATACTCCATATCTACAGTTCCGCTGATGAGGAACGTTTGATGGGCGCTATCAGCGTATATGATATACTGCGCTGCAGTCCTGTATATGTCGTTTGGGGTCGGCTCCTGCGCACCCCGGTCGGTCTCACTGCCCGTATAGCTGAGCATGGATTCGGCGATGTCAGGCCTACCCTCGGCCCTTACCGCCTTGACAAGCCTCATTTCGTCGTACCCATAAGTCTGAGGGGAAAGTACCGCGATAAACCGGGGCGCGCCGATAATACAGGCCAAAACAAACAAAGAGGCTGCAAAAATGAGGTTTCGCATTTTATGCCTCTTTGAGAATAAGCCCGCAATTAAAAACAACAGCGCAGCCGGGACAACCCCTACTGCTACCTGTAGCACGGAATCGTAAAACATGCATTGACCCCGGGCCCGGGCAGCGCTGGCCGCCCGGGCATTATGATAAATATTATCTGGTTACATCTTCCGCGAACCTGGAGAACACTTCGTTACCGTTTGACCGGAATATCTCATCATCCATATTTTCGAAAAAGACATTCGCAGGCGTCACCCATATACTTGTGATATCATCCCCACGCTCAACTTTCGCCCTTCTTGCGCCATTATTGGTGTAGTACAGCTCCCCGCTGCTGTCCCTTGAGCTGTAGTCCACCAGGAAGAAAGCCATGTTGCTGTAAAACGGCATCCGGAGGGAGCTTGCGTATACGTCGTCCGCAATCTTGACCGGCACGCTGTTCCCTTTCACATAGAAGAGTTCATCATCATCATTCACGAAATATATCACGTTTGCGTCGTTTGATGCGGTGTAACTCTCCACATTCCTGCCTATTTCCCTACGCTCCGCGCCCGGCTTCGTCGGGTCGATTGCCGACAGGTGCCCGCTGTTATTGAGGTAGAGGAGCGTCCTCCCGTCATCGGAAATGAACGCGTAGTTGGAGTAATTTGAGGTGCTTGAGATTCTGTTCGTCTCAAGCGCGTTATCAAGATATGCGAGTCCATCCTCATTGCGGATCACATTGTTCAGGAAGCTTTGCACCCCGTATACGGTAACGTTATCATGATTTCCTCCTATTTGAGTCCCCCTTGGGAGTACGAAAGATCTGATATATGACCCGGAAATCCGTTCCTTCTCGTTGCCGTTACGGGTTATGAAGGATCTGTCGCCATCGGTGAAGACCGCTTGCGAGTAGTCCAGACTAAGCAGCAAGGTTCCGCCGGTGACTTCGGAAATCAGCTTGTAGTCGTTGCGTCCGCTCCTTATATGCAGCGAATAGTTGCCGTTATCGCTTTCCTTGACATAATACAGGTACCTGCCGCCGTCTGAGAGCGCCAGGGCGAAGGTGTTCTGCCCAATCCGTTCCGGGGCTTTGCCGTCTATGCTCATATACCCGTAGTAATCCCCGTCTTCTTCATCATAATCACTGATGAACGATACGGACTTCCCATTAGGGGAAATGCATACACCCTGCTTGTTGAATCTGGAGAAATACGCATCATTGGTCACACGGGTAGATTTTTTAGATGAGGTGTCATATAGATAAAGCGAAGCAACAGATTCTTCGACGTCGTACTCCGTCGCATAGACGATGCCGTTGCCGGAATCTGCAAGTATGCAAGCAACCACATCATCCGCCACGTGGAAGGCCCCTGATGTTGTCACGAACCATATTGTGCCGCCGTCCGGGAACTCATAGTCCGTCATCACAATGGCCTTGCTGCCGTCGAGGCTTCTTTGTATGCCCCCAAACTCGCCGTCTATGGTGAATCTCGCGTTGTTGTTGCCGGATACGATAATAATATCGTCGCCTTCAAAGAAAAGCTGGATATGGTCTCTTCTCATGGCATTTCCGGAGCCGCCTGTAACCAGCGGGATAATAATGATAGCCGCAATTATGACTACTATCACGGGTATAGCTATCATGAGAATTTTCTTCAGGGGAAGGGATTTCAGCTTTCCGGGGCCCCCGCCGATGGCACCCCCGGGATCCGATCCGTCTGCAGGAATGTATGGCGGTTGCGCCTGCGGTGCGGGATTTGCCTGGAACTGCGCCCCGCATCTGCTGCAGAATCTCACTTCGGGTTGGTTTTCCTGGCCGCAATAGCTACAATTCATATATTTCCCTCCAAAAGTCTTTAGTTTAAACCGGCTATTTCAGTATTGGGCCGATGAGTTATTTTTCCCGGTAATTGTACACTGCGGAAAATAATATGTCAATTATTATGTCAACATTAAACCTGAATGTTACACTTCCCATGTAACAGTTCACGGGTACGGGATTTCACCCTGTCTGCGTGAAATAGTTGTAAGACGCGAGTAAAAGTGGTATCATTGCTTAGAGGTGAATATGGATATATGACGATAACTTGCTTTAGTGACTTAACCGCAAACGCCATTGCGGCGAGGGAGAAGACTGTGTTAGCGGTCGTCGAAGCGCATGACCCCGGCACAATCGGATCGGTTGTAAAAGCGGCGGAAGAAGGTATAATTCGTCCGGTCCTGATAGGAAGGGCTGCCGGGATTGGGAAGCTGATCGTTGAGTCCGGGTTGAATCCGTCAGATTATGAGACTGTCGACTCGGCAGATTCATTGGAATCCCTGAACATAGCCGTTGAAATGATACGCAGCGGCAAAGCGGCTGCGCTTATGAAAGGCATGCTCGATACCGCTGAGTTCATGAAAGCCGTGGTCAGCAAAGACAACGGCTTGCTTACCGGGAGCAGGTTGTCCCTTGGCGCGCTGTACGAGATCCCTAAATATCATAAATTGCTCGCAGTCAGCGACGTGGTGGTCAATCTCTACCCGGATCTTGAGTGCAAACGCGCGATCATAGAAAACGCGGTCGGTATGCTCAGGACGCTTGGGATAGCGCATCCAAAGGTCGCGGTACTCGCAGCAGTCGAAAAAATCAATCCAAAAATGCCGGAGACAGTAGACGCAGACGCCCTGAAGAAAATGAACATAGCCGGCGTCATATCGGGTTGTGTCATCGAGGGCCCGATATCGTTTGACCTGGCGACGATTGCGGAAGCCGCAAGTATCAAAGGGTACGACAGCCCTGTTGCAGGCGACGCCGATTTGCTGGTCGTCCACGATATCGCTTCCGGCAATATACTTGCAAAGTGCCTGACAGGCATGGCCGGGGCTATGACGGCCGGTACTATACTGGGGGCTAAGATCCCTATAGTCCTCACCTCCCGCAGCGCGGAGACGTCGGACAAATACTACTCAATCGCGCTGGCTGCGTGTCTGGGGAGGGGCGAATAGAGGATGGGTGATAGGATCAGGATCCTTGCGATTAATCCCGGATCGACATCGACAAAGATTGCGCTCTTTGACGACTACGACGAGTTGTTCCGGGAGACTATTTGGCATAGCCCGGAGGAACTCCGGTTTTTTCCCGAAATCCAGGATCAACTTGACTTCCGTACAGCTACGGTTGAAAAGACGGTGGAGGAGAAGGGCTTCGACATATCTGAGGTTGATGTGTTTTCCGGGCGCGGCGGGGGGCTTCTGTCAGTCAGCGGAGGCGTTTATGAGGTCTCCGGGCTTCTGGCTCATCATGCTTCAAAAGGTATGAGCGGCCAGCATCCCGCGCAGCTCGGTCCGCAAATAGCGCTGATGTTTGCCGAAAGATTTGGCAAGCGCGCATTCACTGTAAATCCCCCTGACGTCGATGAGTTCATCGACGTCGCGCGCGTATCCGGGATAAAGGGCGTCCATAGGGAGAGCCATATCCATGCGTTGAACCAAAAAGAAATAGCGCTTCGTTTCTGCAAGTCACGGAATCTCAAGTACGAGGATGCGAACCTGATTATCTGCCATATAGGCGGCGGGACTTCCGTCACCGCGCACAGAAAGGGCAGGATGATTGATTCCAACGATATCATTAAAGGATCCGGGCCAATGTCGGCGACAAGAGCCGGGGATTTGGGGTACATGTACGTGATAGACCTCGCATACAGCGGCGAGTATTCTAAAAAAGAGCTCACGGACAAGCTCAACAAACATGGCGGGATCATTGACCACTTCGGTTCTCCGGATATCCGCAGCGTCACAGACGCAATGGAAAAAGGAGACCAGTCCGCGAAAATCGTCTTTGACGGCATGATATACCAAAACGCAAAATACGCGGGCAGCATGGCTGTCGCGCTGAAGGGTCAAGTCGACGCTGTAATACTAACCGGAGGCGTTTCGAATAACAAGTATTTCACCGGGAAAATGAGGGAGTATTTAAGTTGGATTGCCGAAGTCGTCGTGATGCCCGGCGAGTTTGAGCTTGAAGCTTTAGCTGCCGGCGCCGTGCGCGCCGTGCGGGGGGAAGAGGAAACCCGTGTGTATTCCGGCGTCCCTGTATGGCGAGGGTTTCCGCAACCTTCTGAGTAGTTGCGGGTGGCAAGCGTTGAGTGACATTTTTATGGATCAGTTTACAAGATCGGTTGCAATGTATGGCAGGGAGAACATAGAGAAGCTAAAAAACCGCCGGGTGGCGGTTTTCGGCGTCGGCGGCGTTGGTGGGCACTGCGCGGAGGCGCTTTGCCGTTCCGGGGTCGGTATGCTCGATATTTTTGACGGCGACGTCGTGGATGTTACGAATATCAACCGGCAGATAATCGCGACTCATAAGGTAATCGGCAGCGACAAGGTCGCGGTCATGCGCGAGCGGTTGCTGGAAATAAACCCCGGAGCGGAAATCATGGCGTTTAAGCTGTTCTACCTGCCGGAAACTGCCAAGTGCGTCGATTTAACTGTTTACGATTATATAGTCGACGCTGTCGATACGATAACGGCCAAGCTTGAGCTTGTGTGCAGGGCCGCCGCTGCGGGCGTGCCCGTAATCAGTTCCATGGGGGCGGCGAATAAGTTCGATCCGACTGCTTTTATGGTGGCTGATGTTTATGAAACCTCGGTTTGCCCGATAGCCCGGATCATGCGCCATGAGCTGCGTAAAAGAGGGGTTGAGGCGCTTAAGGTGGTCTATTCCAAAGAGCCGCCGCTAAAACCGCAGCCTCCGGACCATATAGCCGCATCCGGCGGAATGCCGGCCCCTATCCCCGCGAGTAATGCTTTTGCCCCGCCGGTCGCAGGTTTGATAATCGCATCCGAGGTAATAAGGGATCTTATGAAGTGACCTTGCGAAGTGACCTTGCGAAGTGTATCAATGATATATATTAGCCTTTTGCTTTGCCTGTCTTCGTACGGAACTCGCCGGCCGCGAACCTCCTCGCATACGCATTGAGCAGCATTGCGGCGACGATGATGATGCCTTGCACAAGCGACTGGTACTCATTACTGACGCTGAGCAAGAGCATTATATTCCTGATTATCCCGACAAACAGCGCGCCGAATACTGCCCCGGGGACGCCTCCCTCGCCGCCTGCGAGATTTATCCCGCCGACGATCATCGCAAGCAGCACGTTGGCTTCGTATCCCAGTCCGGTGCGTGGCTCTGACTGACCGTTCATCGTCGCGAGCACTATGCCGGCAAGCCCTGCCAGAACACTGGATATCATGTATGCAACGCGTGTGTTCTGAATCGAGTTTATCCCCGCGAGATCCGCTACCTTGCTGTTTCCGCCTATGGCGTATAACTTCCTCCCGAAAGTCGTTTTGGCTAACACGAACGCGCAAATAAGCACGATGACAACCAGGATATAGACCGGAATCGGGATACCGAGAGGATTCGCGCTGCCGACGTCGTAAATCAAACCGTTGGTCGGAGAATAGATATAGCTCTGACCCACCATAAAAAATACGCTACCATACAGGATATACTTCATTGCAAGCGTTACGACAAATGCCGGTATGCCGAACTTTGTCACAAAGAAACCGTTAATCCATCCCAGAATAAGGCAGAGCAACAAAGCGACGATAGCGCCTAGAACGAAATATGCGTCGCTGAAGCCATTGGTTCTCGCGATTGTGAACGCGAGCCCCGCAGCTACCGCGGCCATCGACCCTACCGACAAATCGAGCCCGCCCACAAGCACTGTAAACAGCATGCCGCAAGACATAATCCCGGTGACAGATATGGCGAACAGTATATCCCTGACATTCCCGGCGCTGAAGAACACGGGTTGCGCTATAGCCATAACGATGAAGACGACGGCAAGTATCGCTATCCGCTGCCCCCACGCGCTTCCAACCACTTTGATGACTTTTCTGATCATAGCGCCTCACCCTCCTCCGTATGCACTCCGGAGGCGGCGAGCAGTATCGCTTCCTGAGTAACGTTCCCGCGCGTGAACTCCTCAAAGAATCGCCCGTCGCGCATTACAAGGATGCGGTCCGACAGGTATACGAGCTCAGCCAGATCCGAGGATACCATGACCACTATCGTACCGGTCTCCGCGAGCTCCCTGAGCAGCTTGTAAAGATCGATTTTCACCCCGACGTCCACCCCTACGGTCGGCTCGTCCAGCAACAACAGTTGGGGATTCCTCGACAGCCATCTGCTCAGGATCACCTTCTGCTGGTTGCCCCCCGAGAGGTTCATCGCAATCAGGTTCCGCATCGGCGGGCGGATGTCGTAACTCTTTATCGCGCGTTCAGCCCAGTCGATTTCTCTCCTCCTGTGGACATAAAACGCTGATGCAAGCCTGTCGTAGCTTGCAATTGTTATATTTTTCTCCATCGACAGTTGCGGGACCAGCCCCTCCACGCGCCTGTCCTCTGGCACATACCCGAACCCGGTCCTTATGTTCCTTTTGATTTTCTGGCTCACCGGCTTCCCGTTGAGCGTTATCGTCCCGCCGCTCCGCTTCGCCGCGCCGAAGATGCACCGTATCAGTTCTGTCCGGCCGGAGCCGACAAGTCCGCCGATACCAAGTATCTCGCCGCCATAAGCCTTGAAGCTGACGTCTTTCAGAATACTGCCGAAGGATAGGTCTGAAACCTCGAGGCAGTTTTCCTCGAATCTTCGCGCAGAGCCTTTCTCTTCCTCATCCCCCCCGGCTTCGCGCCCAATCATCATCGTCGTCACTTTGCGCGATTCAATTTCGCCTTTTTGCAAAACCCCTACGATGCTCCCGTCGCGCATGACAGTCAGGCGGTCGGACAGCCTATAGACCTCCTCGAGCCTGTGCGAGATATACAGTATTCCTACGCCCCGTTTCCGCAGCGAGTCGATAGTGTCAAACAACCTTTCCGACTCGGAGGCGGATAATGATGAGGTAGGCTCATCCATAATGATCAGCTTTGCCTTGAATGCGAGTGCTTTGAGGATCTCCGCCATCTGCCGCTGCGCCATTCCCATCGATTCTACTATCGCGTCAGGGTTGATCTCAAAACCGTAATGCTCGATCAGGGATTTGACGCGCTCCCTCATGCTTTTCCGATCCAACCATCCGAGTTTTGACTTCTCCTGCCCGAGGAAGATATTCTCCGTCACCGTGAGCGCGGGTATAAGGCTGAGCTCCTGATATATGACCTGTATCCCCAGTTCCTGTGAAGCGTGGCGATTGTGGATCTCCACGTGCTTGCCGTCCACTTTTATTTCACCGGCGTCCTTCGTGAATACGCCCGTGATTATCTTGATGATCGTCGATTTCCCCGCGCCGTTCTCGCCCATCAGGGCGTGGACTTCACCATAATTCACGTCAAGGTCCACCCCGTGCAGAACCTCTACGCCTGAAAACTGTTTATACAGGCCCTTGACCTCGATGAATACCCCACTGGATATATCACCCGGCACAGGATTTTCTTCCGCTGAGTCAGCTTCAATGTCCGTACGACTCCGTTTTGTCTCGTTCAACCTACTCACCTCCCGCCATCGGTACGCTTGCGGCCATAAGGCGCTTATGCGTGAACCTGTTGAATACAGCGTCGAACGCTGTGGCGAGGATTATTACCGTACCTTGCAGTATACTGTCCCAGTAGTGCGGCAAACCATATTTGTACAGGCCGTTTATCAGCATTACCAGGAAAATGGAACCAATGAACGCGCTAATCGCATCCCCTTTTCCTCCGCCGAGCACGACGCCGCCGACGACGCATGCAGCGATAGCCTTGAACTCATAGCCTGTACCGATATTAAGCGGTGAGGAACCAGTGAGGGAAGCCTGCAAAACGACCGCGAGACCTGCGGATGCGCCGCAGATGAGATAGCCGATCGTTTTCACCCTGTCGTTATTGACCCCCGACATAAGGGCGGACTTGGGGTTCGAGCCGATTGCGTATGTATGCAAGCCGAATTTTGTTTTTGCGAGAACCAGAAACATAATAACGGTGAGAATCAGCCATATTATTGTTATGATATGCACGCCTCCGACGTTGCCTCCGAACAGACGGAAGTCACTGTTTCTCGGAATTTCAACCGTTATGACGGAGCCTCTCTCGCGGAAAGCGAACACCAGGGTCAGGCCTGCAAAAACGAAACCTGTCGCCAAAGTCGTGACGAACTCAGTGAGCCGCGCTTTTGTTATGAGCAAAGCGTTGACCCCTCCAAGGATAGCGCCAAAAACCATCCCGAGAAGTAAGATCACTATCCCGGGCAGCCCAAGCACCGACATCCTGACGCTTAGCACGCCAACCACGCATGCTATCCCGCCAACAGACAGGTCTATTCCTCCGCCGATAATCACGAACGACATCCCAAGGGCGATGATGCCCAGATATGCAGAATCTTTGAACATATTCATGAGATTGCGGAAGATCAGGAATGAATCGGTCGTGATTGAAAATATGATAGCCATGATCAATACAAGGCCGACCGATATATATATCCTGATCGACTTGGCGCTGGTCAGATCCGCAAAGAGCGACCCGCGGTCGGTTTTATTTTTCAATAGTACCACCATCCCCCGTGTAATGCTTGAGGGGCCGTTACGACCCCTCATACAGCGGTCATTTACCGCAGTTGCTGAATGTTAACCAAGGATTTCGCTTTTGTAGTATTCGCCCTGTTGCATCGCGTGGATGAAAAGCATCGGCTTCTTAATGTTGCGGAACGTGTATGGCCCGTGGACGGTCCCTGCCGGCACGAAGAAGCAACTGGTTTTTGTCACAGTATACTTCT
>Ga0082212_10002180_pt1 | contig 28824 bp, 21 predicted proteins | sample TergutNt197P3_FD_71548 | JGI IMG/M metagenome (GOLD analysis project Ga0082212, IMG submission 71548) | Neocapritermes taracua P3 segment gut microbial communities from Petit-Saut dam, French Guiana - Nt197 P3 | ecosystem: Host-associated > Arthropoda: Insects > Digestive system > Gut ...
TATTTTAACCGTGTCAGCCAGTTTGTCCACGCCAGTCTGAAGCTTCCTCCTGGCTTCCTCACCAAAAAACAATTCCTTTGCCATTTTTATTCCCTCTTCCTTTCTATAATTCTACCGTAGCCAAAATGTCCTTTTGGCTCATAATCGTGTACTCATCGCCCTTGTACTTGATCTCAGTCCCTGCGTATTTAGAAAAAACAACTGTGTCTCCAACTGCCAGCTCCATTTTGTCGTCCTTCGTACCAGGCCCTACCGCAACGACCTCGGCCATCTGAGGCTGCTCCTTCGCCTGCCCCGGAAGCACGATGCCGCTCTGGGTCTTCTCCTCCGCCTCAAGCCTTTTGATGACCACTCTTTCGCCTAAAGGTTTAATTCCAAAACTCATTTTGATATCTCCTTTCTGTCCTCTGTTTATAATTACTTTTTGGATACCAGCTTTTGTTAGCACTCTGTTTGATTGAGTGCTAATAATAATTTAATACTTTCACTTTCAATTGTCAAGGCTTTTTTCATTTTTTTCCACGAATTTGCAAAGATTTCATGTAATAGAACAAATACTGCTGCGCTACCCCTCCATACGCGCCAAATTCTCTTTCGGCGTATTCGGTCATGGCTTTGGCGCTTCCTTTGTCTATCCCGTAAAGGCTGCTCATCGCCTGCCTTACCCAGACGTCGACCGGGAAGCTCCCGTGATTGCCCATGGAAAACAGCATGATGCACCTTGCAACCTTTGGCCCCACGCCAGAAAGCCCTGTCAGGTACCCGAAAGCCTCCTCGCCGCTGGAGCCGCCAAGGCTATAGAGCTTTTCACAATTGTCCTTGCTGACTGCCTTTGCTGTTTCGACAATGTATTTCGCCCTGTACCCGAGCCTGCAAGGGGCAAGGTCTTCTTCAGACAGCGCCGCCAGCGCGGCTGCCTCCGGAAACTCGAAAAACTCGCGCCCCATGTGCTCTCCGGCAGGTTTTCCGAAATTCTCGCACAGCGCGGAAATGCAGCCTTTTATCCGCTTTATGTTGTTGTTCTGTGAAATGATGAATGAGATCAGCGTTTCCCACTTGTCCTGCTGCAATATGCGGATGCCTTGGCCGAATTCGACGGCTTTTGCCATGACTGGGTCGTTTGCCGACAACTCGGCTTTGATGCCCCCATAGTCCCTTTTGAGGTCGAGGTAGCTGCTCCAAAACCCTTCGGGGTCAGAACCGCCTGCGTTGCTGATGGCGATCTCCCCAGAGTATTCGTCGTTTTCTCTAGGGCTGAAGGATATGTTGACAGGCTGCGTCCCGGATGCGAGCCCTGTGTAGCTCCCGTCTGCCTGCCTTTCCCATCTGAAGCACTGCCCACAGTCGAAGATGTGTTCAAGGTTGAAATCCTTGACGCTCATGTGTATAGTCATCCTAGGTCTTTCACCTCAACGTCAACGCTGTCGATGTTGAACGCTGTCATAAGCCCGACCTGCAAGGCTACTTGCTCCTGAAAAGATTTTGCCGTCTCGATAATTTTAGCGCCGTACTTAATCACAACCATTATTGTCAGCCTTATTCCGCTTTTCGTGTTTTCGGTCTGCACCCTAGTCACGTACAGCATGCTTCTGCCGCTTTTGACGATGCACTCCACGATGTCGCCAATGACCCTGTCTGAGATAATGTAGTCACCCATGTAGCTGTACGTTGGCCTCACCACGGACTTTTCTGCGAACCCGCCTCTCCCGCTCCTGCCCTTTGCCCTGAAAATCCTCAGCGGGTCGACAAAATACCCCGAGAATTCCCTCTTTATCTGAAACGTAGGCACTGGGATGAGGTGCTTGCCCAGTTCGTTTCTCTGCTTTTTAGCGGTTTCGCGTTCGTTTTCGCTGGTGATGGATTCGATGTACACCGTATCTAAAATTTCTGGAAGGCCAAGCCTCTCCACAATCTTTTCCGTCATGCCGTCCGATGTGCCAATGATCAGTATGCTGCCCGGCGACACTTCCTTTATTTTGCTTTTTACTGCGTTTTTATGGCTTTCGTCTGTGAAAAGCGCAGTTTTAATCGCCCCGATCCTCGTGGTTTGCCTCTTGGCCGAAACGCCCGCCAATATGCCGTTGCCTATTATGAATAGGCCGTCGTCGATTATCCCTTCTATGTTTCTTTCACGGCACAGGTTCATCGCCTGATAGCTTTTCCCGGTTCCACTTTTTCCTACCAAAGCATAAACTTTCATCTTTACTTCTCCATTTAGTTCTGATATAATCTTCTTAAGTTCTACATTATAAAAGGAGGATTAAACAATGGCTTACAAAATTACAGACGCTTGCATCAGTTGCGGTGCTTGTGAATCTGAATGTCCGACAGAGGCAATAGCGGCAGGCGACGGTATTTATGTAGTTGACGCTGACAAATGTATAGATTGCGGCGCCTGTGCAAATTCGTGCCCAGTTGATGCGCCGGTCGAAGGCTGACCAAAATGAACACCGCAGTTAAATAGCCATAATTAAGGGAGCGTTGCCGCACAGACAACTCTCCCTTATTGTTATTCGAAATGCAGTGGGCTGGTTTTCAGCTTTTGGAATCGATCAGTTTATCCTCTCTTCCACATACCTGACAATGTCGCCGATGTTTTGAAATTTCTCGGCGTCTTCATCAGGGATTTCGATGTCGTATTCGTCCTCAATAGCCATTATTATCTCTACTGCGTCAAGAGAATCCGCTTCCAAATCCTTCATTAGGTTTGTTTCCATAGTCACTGCTGATTCTTCTACACTTAGCTGCTCAACGATTATACCTTTTATCTTTTCAAAACTCATAACAACCTCCATTGCATATTGCAGCACATCACACGAACTAAAAATTATTATAGAGTACAGGAATAATATATGCAACATAAATTTATTTTTTTTTGCTCTTTTTCACATATTTTTCACTCATGCAGCCTGAGCCATTCGGTATACATCGCTTCAAGCCTCAGCTTAGCCTCTTTCAGCTCCTTGTCGCAGCTCCCAAGCAGCACGTGGTCTGTGGCGTTTTCCTCCCTGTTCATCTCTTCCTCTATTGAAGTGGCATGGGCTTCCAGCTCGTGAATCTCCGCCTCCAGCTTGGATTTTTGCTTTGCTGCCCTCCGAAGTTCGCTTTCCCTTTTTTTGTTTTCCATCCGCTGCTCGTTTGCAGCCTTCACCTTGCCGGCTTTTTTCCCCGCCTGCGCACCCAGCCTCCCCCCAAGCTCGTCCAAGTACTTTTTCCCCGACGCTATGGCCTGTTTCTTCTCGGAGTAATAGTCATAGGCGCCTAGGTAGACGGTTATCCCGCCCCTGCCCAGCTCGAAGATTCTGTCGGGTATTTTGTTGAGGAAATACCGATCGTGGGAAACGGCAATGACCGTTCCCGGAAATTCGAGGACTGCGTCTTCGAACACCTCCTTTGACGATATGTCAAGATGGTTTGTCGGCTCGTCCATCACCAGCACGTTGGCACCCGAAAGCATCAGCTTCAAAAGCGACAACCTGGCCTTCTCGCCGCCTGACAGTGCTTGTATCTGCAAAAACACGCTGTCGTCCTTGAAAAGGAACCGGCCGAGCATGTTCCTCATTTCTGTGCCCGAATACAGCCTGTATGAATCGTTCAGCTCCTCAAGGAGCGTGTTCCCTTCCGTCAGCTGGGCCTGCCTCTGGTCGTAGTAGCCAAACGCCACATTGTGCCCCTTCTTTAAAAACCCATTGTCCGCTTTCATCTCGCCAGTCATAATTTTCAGAAGCGTGGTTTTTCCAATCCCGTTTGGCCCGACAATGCAGATTTTTTCGCCACGCTTAATGTCAAAAGACGCATCTTCGAACAGCGTTTTCCGTTCAGCGCCGCTCCCGAAGCCTTTTGAAAGCCCTTCGGCCAGCATCACGTCGCTGCCGCTTTTAAAATCCTGCTTGAACCTTATTTTCATCTTTCCCGCTTCTGGGGCAGGTACATCGACAACTTCTGCCCTTTCAAGCCTTTTTTCCCGCGACAATGCCCTTTTTGCCAGTTTTTCGGTGCCGTGCTGCTTGAACCTCCTTATTATTTCTTCCTGCCTAGCTGTTTCTTTCCTGTACTGCTGGTATTTGCGCATCTCCTCTTCGCGCCTCGCTCTCTTTTTGCCCGCATAAGCGCTGTAGTTTCCTTCGTAGATGCACAGTTTGTGGTTTTCCACCTCGAATATCCTGCCCGCGACCTGATCTAAGAAGTACCTGTCGTGGGATATCAGGAGCATGCTCCCAGAATAGGATTTCAGGTACTGCTCGAACCACTTTATGGCACCAATGTCGAGATGGTTGGTCGGCTCGTCTAAAAACAGCATGTCCGGTTTTTTGAGCAGGAGGCACGCCAAAGCCAGCCGGGTCCTTTCCCCCCCCGAGAGCAGAGACACTTTCTTGTCGTAGTAATCCTCGCCGAAAGCCATGCTCCCCAAAACCCCGGCTATGTCGCTCTTGTACCTGTAGCCTTCACGCCGCGCGAATTCCTCCTGCAGCTTGTCGTACCTGAGCACAAGCCCTGCGGCATCTGCCCCTTGGGATGAAAGGGTTGCAATTTTTTCTGATGTTTCCTGCAATTCGCGCTCTATGCTAATAATGTCGGCAAATATGGCGCGCACTTCGTCAAGGAGCGTACCGTCCTGGGAGAAATTGTCCTTCTGTCTGAGGAAGCCTATGGTTTTATCCTGAGATACGAAAAAGTCGCCAGAATCGGCTGCCAGCTCCCCTGACAGTATGTTCAGCAGGGTTGTCTTCCCTGCGCCGTTGTTCCCGACGATTCCGATCCTATCGCCTTCGTTCACGTGAAAGGAAACGCCTTCCAGCACCGTCTCCGCACCAAACGATTTCGTTATGTTGTTCGCAGAAAGCACGATCATAGTTCCAAATCCGCCCAGGCGTCCAAAGCCAAGCTGTCCTTTCCCCCTGCTGTGAACTTGTAGTGCGCAGCGCATCCGATCATGGCTGCGTTGTCGGTGCACAGGGCGGGCGGCGGGCAGAAAAGGCGGATGCCTGCCTTGGCGCACTCCTCGCCCAGCATCTTCCTCAGCAGGCTGTTGGCGGCGACGCCGCCTGCCAGCGCTAGCTTGTCTTTTTTCATCAACTTTGCAGCGTTTAAAGCCTTTGACACGACAACTTCCAAGATTGCGAGCTGGAAGCTTGCCGCCACGTCAGCCGTGACGGTTGTCCTCCCTGCCTGTTTTTCTGAGTTCAGGTAGTTCATCACGCCGGTTTTGGTTCCGCTGAAGCTGAAGTCGAAACTGCCTTTCTCCAAAAACACCCTCTTGAACATTACAGCATTGGGGTCGCCGCTTTTCGCTGCCTCGTCTATGGCAGGCCCCCCAGGGTACGGAAGCCCCAGCACCCTGGCCACTTTGTCGAAGGCTTCGCCTGCTGCGTCGTCTCTGGTCTTGCCTATTACCCTGCATTCGTTGTACCCGGTGACGTCCACTATGCTCGTGTGCCCCCCCGAGATGACTAAAGCCATGAATGGGGGCTCAAGCTCTTTGTGGGCTATGTAGTTTGCGCAAATATGCCCATGGATGTGGTGTACCCCTGCAAGCGGCTTGTTCCAAGCAAATGCAAGCGCCTTTGCGGTGGCTATCCCGACAAGAAGGGCGCCAACAAGCCCGGGCCCTTTTGTCACCCCTATCACGTCTATTTCGCCGGGCGCTACCGACGCTTCGCCCATGGCGCTTTCAAGCACTGCGTTTATGTTTTCCAAATGGCGCCTTGATGCGATTTCCGGCACGACCCCGCCAAAAACCCTGTGCACGTCGATTTGCGATGAAATGACATTCGAAAGCACGTCCCTGCCGTCTGCTACCAGTGCTACGGACGTCTCGTCACAACTCGTTTCAATTGCAAGCGTCACCAATTTTTTTTCTTTCATTTTTTCCACATTATGATTGCGTCTTCATGATCGTCTTCGTAATACTCTTTTCTCTTTCCATGCACTTTGAAGCCGGTGTGCTTGTACAGGGAAATCGCATTTTTGTTCGACTCTTGGACTTCAAGGGTGAACATCCTTACCCCTTCCCTTACGGACAAGTCAACCAGCGAACAAATTAGCGCCTTTGCAATCCCTTTCCTCCTGAAATCCGGATGCACCGCCACATTCGTGATGTGCCCCTCGTCAAGGATCACCCAAACCCCGGCGTAACCTGCCATCTCCCCGTCCAGCTCAGCGACGATGTACCTTGCAAGGCGGTTTCTGGCAATTTCCTCATGAAATGACTGCTCGCTCCAAGGCCGGCTGAAGCATATCCTGTCCATGTCCGCAAGGGGTTTAACGTCGCTTATGCCTGCCCGCCTGAATAATAGGCCGTCCATGCTACAGCCCTTTCAGAGTCAGCAAGCCTGCTTCAAGCTTTCTCTCGGCTTCAGCTTTGCGCATGTACATGGGCATCAGTTCCCCATAGCTTGACTGCCTGCCCTCCCTGCAAAGTTTCAGCGCGAGCTTCGCAACAGACGACGCTTTTTGAAACCTTGCGCTTTCTGGGGCAACTGCAACTCGTGCGCCGTCATCAAGAAGCGACCGCTGCCAGTCTGTGATTTCCCCCCTGCAAGCGTCTGCCCCGTCTCCGAAAAACACTGCGTCCGAAATCCCCCGGCCTGCCATCCCTTGCCGTAGCAGCAGCAGGTATTCGCCCGCTCCGTAAGCCCCGCCTTCCACCACTTCCAAGATGCCCCCGTTGCTGTCCCAAGCAAATGCGCCTCCGTACACTTGGTTGCGCCTAGCGTCGAGCATGGGGCAAACCAGCCCCTTGCAGCCCCCTGCGTTGTACAGGAAGCTCTTCAGAGTGGGCACCGAAACGCAAGGTATGCCCATGGCTTGGGCGAAAGCCCTTGCTGTAGAAACACCTATCCTAATGCCGGTGAAAGAGCCCGGGCCCACCGACGCGGCGACGCATGAAATGCCTTCTGCCGCAAGCCCGTTCTTCTTCAGAAGCGATTCAGTCATGGGCATCAGGCTCTGCAGGTGGCTCATCGCGATTTCCGACTCTTCATCAAACACATTGCCGTTTTCATCAATGCACGCTACTGAAGCGCGGGCACCTGTCGTTTCAAATGTCAAAATATGCATCGTATGCCCTCTCGAATTCCCCGCTGCCGTAATGCATGCGTATCACCAAGCTTTCTGCCGGCATCACTCCGGCTATTTTGTCTGCCCATTCAACAACGCAGACTCCGCTGCCGTTAAAATACTCCTCGCACCCCAATTCATGCATCTCCTCTTCGCTGGAAATCCTGTACGCGTCGAAATGGTACAGGGGGAGCCTTCCGCTCCTGTACTCCTTGATTATTGTGAAGGTCGGGCTCGTTACGTCTTCTGAGACCCCAAGCCCCTCTGCAATGTACTTTGTCAAAGCGGTTTTGCCCGTCCCCAGTTCTCCGATGAGGGCTATCACGTCGCCCGCTCTTGCTTTCTCTGCAAGGCTGATGCCGAACTCCCTCGTTTCTTTTTCGTTTTTAATATAAATCTTCCTTGCCATGTCATTCTGGTTTTGTTAGCTCGTATATGGCATCCGCGTAGATTTTTGCCATCAGCACCATTCTGTCGATCTCAATATACTCGTTCTTCTTGTGAGCCAAATCCTCGTCACCGGGAAAAACCGCCCCAAACGCCACCATGTTCCCCGCAGCCCTGGCGTAAGTCCCGCCGCCTATTACGGCAGCTTGGCTTTCATAGTCGCCGGTATGCCTCCTGTAGACGTCCATCAGCGTACTGACCAGCGGAGCGTCCGCAGGGAAATATATCGGCTTGTGGTGCTTATGCCTGACGATCCCGAGGTTGTACCTGTTGACTGCCGGCGCCATGCCTGCGAACACCGCGTCGTCGCTTTGCGTGACGGGGTACCTGATGTTGAGGGTCAGCCTTGCTGCTTCGCTGCCCATGTCTATCATCCCCACGTTGAGGACAAGCTTGCCCGATACTTCGTCAGACAGCCCGCAGCCCATCCTAGTGCCGTCTGTTTCAAACCCTATGTGCTCATTGTAGAAACGCACGAATTCATTGACGTCGTCGTTTGCAAAGGAAACCTTGCCAAGGAACTCCATCATCACTGATATGGCGTTAAGGCCATTTTCCGGCGCCGCTCCGTGGGACGAGATGCCGTGCGCAGTAATTTCAAGGCTTTTCCCGATTCCCTTGACGTTTATTCTCCGCTTGCTCTCTTCCCTGTACTCAGCGGCCTTTGCCTTAATCTTTTCGTACGCCCCTGCCCGTTTGTCCATCACGACTGCTCTGGCGTGGTCCGCGACCATGTTTGCTGCGTTTCCACCCCTGAAGCTGCGCAGCTCAAGGCCTTTTGCCGTTTCCTTGCCCATTTTTTTCGCAAGCTCAAACACCAGTATCCCCTTTTCCGCATGTATCACGGGGAATCCAGCGTCAGGGGCAAACCCTAAAGAGGGCGCCTTTGTTTTCTGGAGGTACCGTTCCATCCCCTTCCATTCAGTCTCTTCGTCCAGCCCTAGGATGAGCCTGACTTTTTTCTCGGGGGCAAACCCTGCGTCTTTCAGCACTTTCATTGCAAAATACGACGCTACGGCAGGGCCTTTGTTGTCCATGGCCCCTCTTCCGAATATCTTTCCATCGGATATTTCTGCACCATATGGAGGAAAATCCCAGCCGCCCCCTTCCGGCACCACGTCCAGATGCACCAGCACTCCAACCACTTCCTCGCTTTCGCTGATGATTTCTCCTTCTTCGTCGAAGGTGTAGCCGCCGAATTGTATGTGCCCTCCGTAATTGTCTATGTTCTCAACCTCAAAACCGTCGCTCACAGCCAAGTCCAACATGTATTGGAACGCTTCGTGCACACCCCTTCCAAAGGGCATTTCGCCGGCCTCCGGTGACGCCACGCTCCGGTGCCTGAGAAGCCCTTGAAGGGCCTTGACCATGTCGCCCGTGTTGTTTTCAATTAATTCCAAGTATTCCATATGCGTCCTCCCGCGCTTTCTGCGCCCTGCCCAGATGCCCTGAAGCAGCCAGGCATTCATTTGCCGCAAGGTCTTCGTCCAGAGGGATGACCGCGTACACGTCCCTGCCTCCGGACTTGTATTTTTCCACCCAAGTGGGCACTGCCTCTGTTTCCATGCGGGTTATTCTGTTCCCCCCAACATCGTATTCGATGGCAACCTTTGCAATGACGCCGATTTCAGTGTATTTGCTGTTCATCACATCCAGAGTCTCGACCCTTTGGTTCGATATGAAATTCCCTATGCTGTAAAATACCGGAACCAGCGCTCCGGTCCTGTCGTTTCTCACATAGCCGGCTTCTTGGAGCGTGTGCGGGTGCGATGCGAATATCATGTCCACGTCCATGTCGTTCACCGTTTTTTCGGCGATGTACCGCTGAACCGCGCTTGGCTGCAGGTGGAATTCCTCGCCCCAATGGTAATACACAGCTACCACGTCAGCACCGGCTTCCCTTGCATCTGCCACTGTCCGTTTGATCTTCTCCAAGTCTTCGTCTATTTGGCTGTACCTGAAAAAGTTTATCAGCGCCGCAGCGTCCCGAGAGACTGCCGAACCGTTTACCAGCAGGTCGCCCGACTGTGAAGACGATGCATAGGTGTAGGCGACTACGCCCACTTTGACGCCTTTAACGTCTGCTATGACGTAGTTCGCCTGTTCGGGCTCTTCCCTGCTCCCTGCCGCCGGAAGTCCGTTCGCACGCAAAACCTCAATTGTCCGTTTTAGCCCGGCGACCCCTCGGTCCAACATGTGGTTGTTCGCCGTCACAGCGACGTCAAACCCAGCTGACCTAAGTGCTGAGGCAAGCTCGTCAGGTGCGCTGAACACCGGGTACCCTGTGTAGGGCTTCCCGCCAAAAGTAGTCTCGAGGTTGCAGATCGCCAAGTCTGCGCTTTCGATGTGTTTTTTTACATATGCGAAATTGTTGTTGTAATCATAAGCGTCCATCGCACTGTCGTACTGGGAAGCGATTTGCGATTTGTGGACCATCACGTCTCCGACGCAGGCGATGACCAGCTGGACCGGTTCCGCAGGAGCCTCCTCCTGCATGTCAATTTCGATTTCCAGTTCTTTTTGGTTCGCGTCCGTGGCCGGGGCAGCCGCCCACTGGCACCCCTGCATAATGAAAGCCGCCACGAGGCACGCCAGGGCAACTGTCCTTGGTTTTGCTGCAAGCTTCTTTTCACTCATGTTGGCTCATCCTCGTCCACCGGCTCCTCGTCGTCCTGTATGACGACCCAGTTCGGCTCAACGGTGTACCTTGACACGATTTCCCCGTCATGAACAGTTTTGATGACCACCGATTTTATAGGGTCGCCCTTGTCGTCAAAGGTGATGCTCCCTGACGCCCCGGGGAATTTTTTTGTCCTTGCCAGTGCCTTGGCAACCTTTTCGCCGTCCTGCCAAGTGCCTGCCCGGTTGAGGGAATCCACAGCGAGTATGTACGCGTCAAACCCCAAAGCCACCGCGCTGGGCGGTACTGCGTCATCTCCGTATTTATTCTTGTACTGCTCCAGAAAAATCTGCGTCATCTCCGTAATCCCTGACTCCGGGTCAAAAATCGTCGAAAATGCCACGCCTTCCGCAGCCTCTGCCCCTGCCTTTTCAATCAAATCGGCTGTCTCCCAGTTGTTCGTCCCCAAAAACACTGCGGTTATGCCCATCTCCTTCGCCTGCCTAAGTATCTTTGCTGCATCGTCAACGCTGGAAGGCATGAACACCACTGCTGCCCCGGACGCTCCGATTTTTCTGAGCTGCTCTGTGAAATCTGAATCCTCCGGATTGTAATCCTGTGAGCTTATTATGGCATTCTCATCACCTGCAAGCTGGATCATTTTGTCCCAGAACGCTTGGCTCACCGCTGCTGCCGTGTCGTCGTTTTGGGGTTTCAAAATCGCCGCCTGTGTCACTAGCATCTCTTCTGCTGCGAATTTTGCAGCCGCGATGCCTTCATATGCGTACACAAAGCACACCCTGAAATAATATGGGTTGTTCCGGGTTACGAGCCAATTGGTGTTTGTTATGGAAATAGCCGGGATTTTCTCTTCCTCAAGGTATTGTGCGCCGATCAGCGAATAGACTCCCCCGTAGCTCCCGAGAACTATCGCCGGATTTTTGCCGATAAGGTTTTGAATCGCAGATTCGGCTATGTATATGTCTGACTTGTTGTCAGCGTAAACGAGCTCGACTTTCTTTCCTAATGCCCTCGGGTACAACTCATGGGCCAGCTCGATCCCTTTTTTCTCAAGTTCGCCGTATTCCTGATACCTGCCAGAAAGCGGCTCGAAAATTCCGATTCTTATCACCGAGTCCGGGTCTTCCTCTTCCCCAAGAAACTCAGCTTTGAAATTGCTAAACGTCTCGCAGCTTGTGGTCAGTAGCATAGTCAACAAAACAACGAAGCAGACGGCAGCCATATTCTGTCTTTTCATGTACGCATCTCCTTGCTTCCTAAATTATACTGGGTTTTCCATAAAAGGTAAAGCAGAAAATCATATGTTTAATTCGTTTAAAAACAGGTATATTAAAAGTATTAAAAAATCGAACAGGAGGATATTATTATGAAATGGTCTTGCTCAATTTGCGGTTATACTCATGAAGGAAATGAGGCACCAGCCCAATGCCCACAATGCCGTGCGTCATCTGACAAATTCATAGCTGCGGGGAAAAGCGGTGAAAGGTCATGGGCAGCTGAGCATGTGCTTGGCGTTGCCAAAGGCGTAGACCCAAGGATAATAGAAGGCTTGAAACTGAATTTTGAAGGAGAGTGCACCGAAGTCGGGATGTACCTTGCCATGGGCAGGGTCGCCTACAGGGAAGGCTATCCCGGAATAGGCATGTACTGGGAGAAGGCTGCCTACGAAGAAGCCGAACATGCCGCCAAGTTCGCGGAGCTGCTCGGCGAAGTCCTGACGGATTCCACAAAGAAGAACCTTGAAATGAGGGCAGAAGCTGAAAACGGCGCCTGCGCCGGCAAGATGGCCCTCGCCAAACTGGCGAAAGAACTGAATTTGGACGCTATTCATGACACCGTACACGAAATGGCTAAAGACGAAGCTAGGCACGGGAAGGCTTTTGAAGGGTTTTTGAAGAGGTTTTTTGAGTAGAGGGGAGAGTTTTAGTTTGTAGTTGGGAGTTGGTAGTTGTTAGTTGGGAGTTGGTAGTTGGGAGTTGGGAGTTGGGAGTTGGTAGTTTTTAGTTAGTAGTTGGGGGCTGCTGGAACGCTCGACGCGTATCAGCAGCCCTTTGTTGATGGTGTGAGTTTTGCTGAACGGGTTACGGCTGATGAGGCAGGCTGATTATTCTGCACAAAGGAGGCCGGCTGCCATGATTTTCCGTTCCGGCAGCATTCATTTTAATATCCGTCGATTCATGAATGAATGTATCCACATCTCGAAATCTCTGCTCCTTTGAGTGACCGGGGGTACGGGGGCAGCGCCACCGTTAAACAAGCGGCAGCCATACTCTTGACGAGCCGGTTTTGCTGTACAATGGAGTGGCGCCGACGGGAAGCAGGGTTTATTCCTGCTCCCCGTCGGCGACAACGTAATGGTGCAGCAAAAATCCACGATTGTCAAAGGAACCGTGGAATAGCGGACTGAGCGGCGCGAAGGAGCATATGCCGCGAAAGCCCCTTGACTGAGTGGATAGGCACACGGCCTTGCGATATGTTTAAATGCCATGCTTTGGAATCATTATGCGTATTGATGGCTCTCAAATGCGTATCGGTGGCTCCCTACCAGCGGAATTGTTCCGTCACCTCTGGATCGTCTCCTGTATTTTCCGCCTTGCTGCTGTAATGTATGAACAGATCCAGCAAATCAAGCATGTCGATCAAACCGTCTCCGTTTACGTCGCACATGCTTGCGGTGACGCCCACGTCGTGGGAGTCTTTGACCTTGGCCAAGGTGTCCCAATCTAGGGAATCCTTGTCATAGCCACAGTACAGAAGCATGATGCCAAGATCCAATGCGTCGACAAAGCCGTCCCTGTCCAGATCGTATCTTGAGTAAAGCCGTTCGACTGTTGTTGTGGCTTCGCCTGCTTCAATGTCGGCGTCAAGGTATTCTGTTGAGTCCCCGGCATATCCAACGACTTCAACATTGGTAAGCTTAACAGTAGCGTCGCCCAGTGCTCTCGGAACGAATACCAGTTTTGCGATGTCCACTGAGGCTTCGGACGTAAACCCACTTGAATCCTCCGATTCATAAGTGAGCGTGGTTTGCCCTTTCCATGTGCCGCTGTCAGCCAACTCCCACAATATGCTGTCGGAATTGCCAAACCCGTTTAACTGTTCGATGCGCTTGAAAGAAAGCACGTTGCCGTCCAGCTCAAATTCCATTGCAACGCTCAGTACGCCTTTTGCATCCTGAATCGATAAAATGTATTCTGCTTCACTGGTGATGTAGCAGGCCGGATCTGTGCGGATGCTCAGCTTGGCGGTCTCGTCCACTGTAGGTTCAGGATCAGGATCGGGTGCCTCGACTGCAGCGTTGACATAAGCAGGCATTCCGTTTCTTATCCCTACTGCAGCTACGTTGCCGAGCCTTGGAACTGCCCCGTCAGTGACGATCTCACTGATCACAACTTTTTCTACCGACGAAAAGCCTATGCTTGAACCGGAACGGTACATCAATGTATAGATACCCGAGTCAAGATCATAAGCCTCCGAAAATCCGTTCATTGGCTCAAGGTAATACCCTTCGCCGTCAACAGTTATTCTTACGTCTACTGACGTTATGTCTTTTGCGTTTCTTATATACAAAAAGTAACTGTCGCCTGACCCGGCAACGCTTACATAGAGAGTGTCGTCGTCTGTGCCTAAGCTTGAAAAAGCAATCCCACCGGCAGGGAACGCAAGCGTTAGTGCAAGAGCAATGCAAATTGTTAATCCTAATAATCTTTTTCTAATAATCATTTTTTTATCCCTTTCACATTTCGATCTTAATATGCTTCTCACAAGGAGGCATCCCGCATACCCCATTATTATTACATATTTGGAGTATATTTGTCAAAATGTTTTTTCCAAGCAACGCAAATCAAACAAAAGCCGCACCCAACTCCAATTCGGCTGCGGCTTGCGCTATAGTGGTAAAATCATGTCACGGCTGGTACGGAAGCGTTTCGTAGCCGGGCCAGCCCGCAATGTGCCTATGCAGTATCGCTAAGTCTAGTAGCGTGACCTCGCCGTCGCCGTCCACGTCGGCGGCAACCATGTTAATTGCGATTCCGGGCCAGTCCGCTAGGTAGCGCGACAGCAGCGAGGCGTCCATAGGGGCGACGCGCCCGTTGCCGTCCACATCGCCGCAACGTGGGGCGTTTACCTTAATGGTAAATTCTCTCACATAGCTGGCTCCATTCTCTTCAAGGCCGTTTGCGATAGTGGCTCTCACCGTCGCTTCTCCCGGGCTGTCAGTGTAAAGCACGTTGCCCGTAATGGTGGCGCCTGTTGTGCCGCTTGAAACAACGCTCCATGCTATGTCCTTTTTCGTAGCGTATTCTGGGGCAACAACGCCGTTGAGGGCATGGGGTTCCCCTGCCGTGACCGCCTCCGGTATGCCCGTTATGTCAGAAACGGGCACAAAGAGGGCTTCTACAAGGATGCTGATGTTAAACACAAAGTCTGTTCCAACAGCTGAACCGTTGACGATTGTAGCAGTAACGACCGCCGTCCCCGGCAATGAAGCGTAGAACACGTCATTGACAAGGGTTGCGCCTGTCGTCCCAGGGTCGCTCAGGCTCCAAACGATGTCCTGGTATGTTGCGTTGGCTGGATAAACTTCTCCAGCGAGGAGTAGAGGAAACCCTGCCCATGCTGCATTGGTGACCTGCCCGATGTGTATCACCGGCGTAAATTTTACTGTTATGTCAAAATCTTTCGAATAAGGGATGCCTAACCCTATGCCGTTTGCAATAGTGGCTGTTACACCTACTGTACCAAGACCTGTTGTGTAGAGCTTGCCATCCGCAATGTAGGCACCTGTCCCCCCGGCGTCCTTGACGCTCCACTGGATGGTTCTGTAGGTCGAGTACATCGGCACAGCAATTCCAGACAGGATCAGTGGCACTCCTAAATCAGCTCCGGTCGGCACAGACAATATGTTGGACACTGCTTGGAAGTCCCCTACGTCCATGGCGCCGCCTTCGATCACTGCATCGACGCGAACGGAGTTCCCGTCCCTTATTCCTGTAGCGCCTACGTACCCAAGCTTTGGAATTACGTTGTCATCGAAAGTAAACTCGCCGATCGCAACCCTGCCAAGTGACGTAAAACCTACGCCTATACCGGCTTGGTACATCAAAAGGTCGTTCCCGTAGCCGTCGTTATTGTCCTTAAACCCGCCCTTTGGTTCAATTATGTATGTCCCGCTGGGCTTGTAAATCCCAAGTTCTACCGTCGTGATGGCTACTGCGTTTCTTACGTAAATGCAGTAACTGTTGTCTGTTTTTTCTATGCTCACATATAGAACGTCCTCATCACTGCCCGAGCCGACGCCGGCAATTGCACCGACAGGAAATGCAAGAGCAAGCACTAACATGAAGCAAATTGCAAGTCTTAAAAATCTGTTCTCATTCATCGTTTCAACCCTTTCTCTTTTTGATCAGCGCTGGTACGGAAGCGTCTCGTAGCCAGGCCAGCCAGCAATGTGCCTTTGCAGTATCGCCAAATCGTAAGGCGTTACCTCGCCGTCGCCGTCCACGTCGGTGGCAGCCATGTTTATTAAAATTCCTGGCCAGCCCGCTAGGTAGCGCGACAGCAGTGTGGCGTCCATAGGAGCAACGCGCCCGTTACCGTCCACGTCGCCATAACGGAAGGCAGGATCTACGGTTATGGTGAAGTCCTTGACAAAGTCGACACTAGTTCCCCTGCCGTCCACTATCGTAGCCGTCAGCACGGCCGCGCCTTCCGCTGTTGTATTCATCCCGTTGCCGTTGACAATGGTGGCGCCTGTCGTTCCTGCGTCCTTAACAGCCCATAGGATGTTTTTGTTCGTTGCGTCAGCAGGTGCAACTGTGCCTGTGAGCGTGAGCGGAACCCATGCGGTGGCTGTGGACGGCATGCCGGATATGTCGGTTGCAGAGACAAAGCCCTCTGGACCGCTTGCTCGCCTTATGTTGATCCCAAGCACAGGAGGGGCTATCGGCTCCAATTCGCAGTTAGCCAGAATGATATGGTCACCACTGAAATCAACGACCCTCACAATATCCATGTCTAGCAAAGTGATCTTGACAGGCTCGTCCCCTACGTATATGAACTCCAGCCTGCCCACCGTCATCGACGTCGCTTCTATCGGGTTGCGCACTACGTTGCAAAGAAAACCGCATGTCCAAATGTCTTTGTTGCTATTGTAGTCGCTGTACGAGCTTGATCCGAAGGGTAATGAAAGGCTCCTGAGAAACCTCATCGGGGCGGTGTCAGCACCCGTCCCATACATCTGCAGCTGGTCCATGCCGCGTTCGACCTTAATGTGAACCAAGCAGCCGTTGTACGCCCCGTTCGGAGTGCTGACGGGGATGTTTATCGAAACAGGATATGGCGCAGTTCCTGCGCTAGCGACAACGTCCTGCATGTGCACCACAGGCACATAGCTCACGTCTACGCTGAAGTCCTGTACGCAGGGAACCCCCTCACCTTTTCCGTTTGCTATTGTGGCAGTGACCACCGCTGTGCCGCTCGATGTAGTGTGAAGTGCGCCGTCTATGATTTCAGCACCCGTGCCCCCGGTGCTCTTGACGCTCCAGGCGATGGTTTGGTTGTTTGCGTACATCGGGACGGGCACTCCGCTGAGGGTCAAGGGTATGCCCAGTCCGGCTTTGGAGGGCCCGGCTTCAATTCTGTCCACCGGAGCGAAGTCCCCCGCGTCCATACCTCCGCCGTCTATCACCGCTTCGACTTGGACCGAGGCTCCGCCCCTTGTCCCCGTTGCGGCTACGTACCCGAGCTTCGGGATTACGCTGTCCTCTAAAATGAACTCGCCGATCGCAACCTTGAAGGGCGCCGTAAAACCTATGCCTGCGCCGGCTTTGTACAGCAATTGGTAGTTCTTGTATTTGTGGTCATAATCGTCCCGAAACCCATTCATAGGCTCGATCAAGTACGCCCCGGTGGGCTTGTATATCCCGAGGTCAATCGCTGTGATGGCCGTTGCGTTTCTTATGTACACGTAGTAATAGCTGCCTGTTTTTTCTATACTCACGTACAGAATGTCGTCATCGCTGCCAGAGCCTGCAAAAGAAACCGCACCGGCAGGGAAAGCAAGCACTAGCGCAAAGCAAATTGCGAGTCTTAAAAACCTGTTCTCATTCATCGTTTCAACCCTTTCTCTTTTTGATCAGCGCTGGTACGGAAGCGTTTCGTAGCCAGGCCAGCCGGCAATATGCCTTTGCAGTATCGCCAAGTCGTAAGGCGTAACCTCGCCGTCGCCGTCCACGTCGGCGGCAGCCAATTTTATCAAAATTCCTGGCCAGCCCGCTAGGTAGCGCGACAGCAGCGTGGCGTCCATAGGAGCAACGCGCCCGTTACCGTCCACGTCGCCGTAATGCAAGGCGCTCACGGTGACGATAAAATCTTTCGTATAGTTGGTGCCTTCTTTTTCGAGGCCGTTTACTATTGTTGCTCTCACAATCGTTGTTCCTGTGTTTTCAGTATAAAGCACATTATTCGCAATGTTGGCACCTGTTGTGCCGCTTGAGACAACGCTCCACATGATGTCTTTGTTCGTTGCATTCTCAGGCTCAACTATGCCTGCGAGGGCAAGCGGGATTCCTGCCTCAGCTATAGTCACCATGCCAATGATACCAGTCACTGCTACAAACGGTGGTGGTATGGGCTCTTTCACTATTACCATGAATTGCCTGACGTAGTCACTCATTCCATTGTTCGCGCCACCCCGAACCGTGGCGCTTATGATGACAGTCCCCCCGGACGTGGCGTTCAGTATGTTGCCGCCTGTTATGACGGCGCCTGTGGTGCCTGCTTCCAAAATAGACCACTCAATGGTTTTGTTTGTAGCGTCCCCTGGCATAACCGTGCCCGTCAGGGCAAGGGGCTCACCGACCATAGCCTCGCTGGGCAGGCCTGCTATGCTCTCTACTGCCACAAAGGGGGCAGAGCCTACAGCGATGGGGAAGTCTTTGATATAGTCGACACCGATCCCCCTGCCGTTCACTATCGTGGCCGTCAGCACGGCTGTGCCTATCGCTGTCGTGTTCAGCCTGTTGCCGCTGACTATGGTGGCACCTGTGGTCCCTGCGTCTTTAACGGTCCATATGATGTCTTTGTTCGTTGCGTCAGTGGGGACAACTGAGCTGGTGAGCGTACGCGAAACCCCGGCCGTGGCTGTGGACGGTACGCCTGATATGTCGGTTACCGCGACAAAGCCCTCCGGGCCGCTCGCCCTTGTAATGTTGATCTCAGCTACAGGGGGGGCTACCGGCTCCCTCTCGCTGTTGGCCAGAATGTCATGATCCTCGCTGAAATCTACTATCCTCACCAAGTCCATGTCGAGCAGGGTGATCTTGACAGGCTCGTCTCCTACGTATGTGAACTCCAGCCTACCAACCGTCATCGTCGCCGCTTCTATCGGGTTGCGTGCCGCATAGTAAAGAAAGCCGCATGTCCAAATGTCTTTGTCGCTGTTGTAGTCGTTGAACGAGCTTGATCCTGTTGGCAATGAAAGGCTTCTGACAAACCTCATCGGGGCAGCGTCAGCACCTGTCCCGTACATCTGCAGCTGATCTATGCCGCTTTCGACCTTAAGGTGGACCAAGACGCCGTTGTACGCCCCGTTCGGGGTGCTGGCGACGATGTTTACCGAAACTGGGTATGGCGCAGTTCCTGCGTCGGCGACAAAGTCCTGCCCGTATGCTGTCAGCGGCATGCCCGGCATCAGCGTCAGCAGTAGCGTGACCACTACGATAAACGGCAGTGTTTTTTTTAGCCTCTTATTTTTTCCCATTTCCTCTCTTCCTCTCTATCGAGCAAATAACTAAGATAATCAGATAATCTAAGATAATTATAGATTGATTCTGTCAGCATTGCAAGAGCCACAATTTTGTTTAATGGCAAAAAACAACAAGCTGGCGAAGCTTGATGCTTCGCCAGCCTGAAAAAACCTGTTCGGAACTCGCTGAAATTGTCAGTCTGTGTAGTGTATGAAAAGGTCGAGCAGGTCGAGCATGTCGATTATGCCGTCCCCGTTGACGTCGCACATGCTTGCGGTGACGCCTTTGCCTTTTGAATCGTTGACTTTAACAAGTGTGTTCCAATGCGGGGAATCCTTGTCGAAACCGCAGTACAGCAGCATGATGCTGAGGTCCAGCGCATCGACCAGGCCGTCCCTGTTCAGGTCGTATTTTGAGTAAAGCCTGTCTATCGTTGTTGTGGCTTCGCCGACTTCAATAATAGAGTCAATGTATTCTGTCGTTTCCCCAGTATGCCCTACGACGTTTACGCTCGTCAGTTTCACGGTCGTGTCGCCCAATGCCAGAGGAACAAATATGAATTTTACAAAATCCACCGGGCTCTCGGATGTAAACCCGCTTGAGCCTCCTGATGGATAAGTGATTGTGATCGTCCCCCTCCAAGTGTTGCCGCTTGTGTGGACCCAAGATATGCCTTGGACGTAACTGAATCCGTTTAGTTTCTCAATGCCCTTGAAGGCTAGCATGCTGCTGTCTAGTTCAATGTCTAGTTCAATGTCAAGCACGTTTACTGCATCCCTGATCGACAGGACGCATTCCACTTCCCCTGTGATGTAACTGACCGGGTTCGTGTGGATGCTCAATTTGACAGGTTCGCCAACTGTAGCTTCTTTGACATCAATACTGAAGTCTTGGATGTAGTCCCCCCTGTCAGCGGTGCCGTTGGCAATCGTCGCTGTAATAATTGCCGTTCCCGCCGCTGTGGTGTTCAAGGTATAGCCTCCGCTGATGGTGGCACCTGTCGACCCTGGGTCTTTTACGCTCCAAACAATGGTCTGGTTTGTTGCATTGGCTGGAACCACTGTACCTGCGAGGATGAGTGGCACACCTACTGTAGCTGACACCGAAATGCTCGCGATGTTTGTTACAGGGACGAAGTCCAAGCTGAACGTGACCATAAAGTCTTGTACGTAGTCCGAGCCGACAGCAAGGCCATTGGCAATCGTTGCCGTGACAGTTGCTGTTCCCGCTGCTGTGGCGTTCAGGTTGCCTCCACTAATGGTGGCGCCTGTCGACCCCGGATCTTTCACGGTCCATGCTATCGTCTTGTTTGTCGCGTTGGCCGGGGCCACCGTGCCTGTCAGCGCCACCGGCGTGCCGGCTGTGCCTGCCGTCGGTACGCCCGTGATGCCCGTCACCGGGACGAACGCTAGGCTGAACGTTATGGTGAAGCTCTGCGTGTAGTTTGTTCCGGCTCCCAGCCCGTCCACTATCGTGGCGACTACGTTGACCGTGCCTGCGCCCGTCGCGCTGGCTTGGCCGCCGCTCACTGATGCGCCCGGTGCTGTGCTGCCCGCGCCCAAGCTCCAAACAATGGTCTGGTTTGTCGCGTTAGCCGGGGCTACCGTGCCTGTCAGCGCCATCGGCGTACCGGCCGTACCGGCCGTCGGGACGCCCGTAATGCCCGTCACCGGGACGAACGGCAGGCTGAACGTGACCGTGAAGTCTTGGACGTAGTCCGAGCCGACAGCGAGGCCGTTGGCAATCGTCGCCGTGACAGTTGCTGTTCCCGCTGCCGTGGCATTCAGGTTGCCTCCACTGATGGTGGCGCCTGTCGATCCCGGATCTTTCACAGTCCATGTTATCGTCTTGTTTGTCGCGTTGGCCGGAGCCACTGTGCCTGTCAGCACCACCGGCGTGCCGGCTGTGCCGGCCGTCGGGAGGCCTGTGATGCCCGTCACCGGGACGAACGGCAGGCTGAACGTTATCGTGAAGTCTTGGACGTAGTCCGAACCGACAGCGAGGCCGTTGGCAATCGTCGCCGTGACAGTCGCCGTCCCCGCCGCTGTGGCGTTCAGGTTGCCTCCACTGATGGTGGCGCCTGTAGCCCCCTGGTCTTTGATACTCCAAACTATGGTCTGGTTAGTAGCGTTGGCTGGGGCCACCGTGCCTGTCAGCGCCACCGGCGTACCGACCGTACCGGCCGTCGGGACGCCCGTGATGCCCGTCACTGGGACGAACGGCAGGCTGAACGTTATCGTGAAGCTCTGCGTGTAGTTTATTCCGGCTCCCAGCCCGTCCACTATCGTGGCGACTACGTTGACCGTGCCTGCGCCCGTGGCACCGGCTTGGCTGCCGCTTACTGACGCACCTGGTGCTGTGCTGCCTGTGGCTAGGCTCCAAACAATGGTCTGGTTTGTAGCGTTGACTGGAGCCACCGTGCCTGTCAGCGCCACCGGCGTACCTGCTGTGCCAGCCGTCGGGAGGCCCGTGATGCCCGTCACCGGAACGAACGGCAAGCTGAACGTGACCGTGAAGTCTTGGACGTAGTCCGAGCCGACAGCGAGGCCGTTGGCAATTGTTGCCGTAATAGTTGCTGTTCCCGCTGCCGTGGCGTTCAGGTTGCCTCCACTGATGGTGGCGCCTGTAGCCCCTTGGTCTTTGATACTCCAAACAATGGTCTGGTTTGTAGCGTTGGCTGGAGCCACCGTGCCTGTCAGCACCACCGGCGTACCGGCTACGCCGGCTGTAGGAAGGCCCGTGATGCCCGTCACAGGGAAGAACGGTTTTTCGTTTACAGTGACATAGAAGTGATATGCTGTATTTACGCCACCATCGCTGTAGTAAACATTTATTATTTTCTGCCCTGCTCCGTCAAGCACTGTGCCATCCGCAGGGTCGGTCGTAAAACCTGTTACTGTTTTATATTGACCATTGCTGTAAAGGGCAAGTATTTCCAGCCCTGTGAGGTCAAGCTTCTCACCCTCGAAATACACAGTTTTGTCAGGCATACTAGCCACAGATATACTCAATAGTACAGGCGGAATCACTGATACGTTGAATGTTGCTGTCTTTGTAACGCCATCCTCACTGTAGCTAACTGTTATAGACTGCTGTCCTTCCACGCTTAGCGCAGCACCATTTGCAGGCACCGTCGTGTAGGAGGTGACCGTCTTTGTGCTGTCGTCGCTGTACTTTGCTGTTACGATCATATCCGCAAGGTTCAAGTTTTCACCGGTGTAGTATACTGTCTTAGTCGGCATCGTTATCACTTCAATGCTGTCCAACACAGGCGGATCCTCCACAGTTATCTTGCCCTGCTGTACGCCAAATTTCGCAACTTCGGTGCTGCTTATCGCGAAGCCGTCGAACATGTCAAAATAACCAAGCTCCAAGCTGCTGCCTTCGATTACGCCGCCTGCCGTTCCGTCTTTTATCTTGAACGTCATCGTGAACAAGACTGTTCCGCCTGTTACCGACGCCCCGCTTGTTGTGAATGCACTAAAAGTCATGCTGTTTTCCAATATGGGCACGGCTGCAAAATTCTCTGCTATTATGTCCCCCACCGCTGCGCTGACGTACTCAAGCTTGTCTTTGTCGTACTTCATAGTTAAACCGTAGCTCGACACCCCTGGATTTTCTTCCAATGCCACGGCAAGCGTTACTTCTTCGCCTGCTTTGCCTGACCCGCTTGATACTATTACCGCAGTGGCTTTGTCTGCAACGGCCGTGGAACTAATCATACTGCGGCTACCCGATCCTGGCTTCGGTCCAAGCGGGGTACGGTCAAGGCCTGAGAAAAACTGGTTGAGCCTTGTTTGGTCGGAACGGTCTATTATCCCGTCTCCATTAACGTCTGCATTAGCCTCCACAAAATTGTTCGGCGTCCTGTCGATGCCCGAGATGAATAGGTTAAGCCTTGTTTGGTCGGAGCGGTCTACAGCCCCATCCCCGTTCACGTCACCGTAAAGTGGAGCCGTTGTCGATACTGCTCCGTTGACTGTGTCAAAATGCACGGGCACGTCGCCGGCACCGTAAATGTCCTCTGGAAAGTACGATACTGTTATCGGCGAATCTTTCGCCTCTGACAATATCTCAAAACGCAAAACTGCAACCGCACCATTGGCTGTAAAGTTCACTGTCTCCCTGTCGTTAGCCCAGTACAGCGTGTATGGGTACTGATATCCAGAATCTTCGTCATCAACGAAGTGGTGTTCTTCACCCAACACTCCTTTGTCCTCCACCCCGACTTGGCGCAGCACAGCCCTGTTATAACTGACGCTCAGCATCATCACTATTATGCCTGGGTTGTTTTCAAGACTGATTGGAACGTCAATTGTGTCCCCGACTTTTCCTGTCGCGTTGGACACTATAATGGTTGGTGCATCATCGCGAGGCGAAAAAGCCAATCCGCCTGCACTGCTGTCCGCTGCAGCTGTCAATGCCACACCGGGCAGCAAGCTCGAAATTAGAATAAATGCCAACAGAATCGATATGCTTTTTCTGAAACGATTCTTCATTTAATGAACCCCCTTACTTTAGTATTCCTCCTTTGTTTTGTCGTTGAGGTTCGACTTTTTCAGCCTCTTTTGTTCTGGAGTTGTGGTTCTCTATTTTCAGACGAGTTCCGCTAACGGGAAACGTTGTCGTCCTGAGTATTTTCTTGTGTGTCCCTTTTGGCAGTCACCTCCTTACTTATGCGTTTTTGTTTGTGCAATCAGACATAATATATCATATTTGCCTGAAATAATCAACCTTTTTGAGTGCTTTTAATGTCATTCGGCACAGCAAATAGCAACTCCACCTTCATCTCGATGTCGTCCCTGCCAAGGAACGCAAAGGCGGCTAGGTATGTTTCTTTCCCGCTCCCTTCGTATTTTTTAGCGTAGCCCTTTTCCTTTATCTGTTTCATGCCTGATTTCAATGCTTTGTCATAAAGCTTCTTCTTCGCTTCAGCTGATGCTTCCGGATAGGCAGATCCGTGAAGTCTTCCTCTTTTTCAGTGAATTCGGCAATTATGTTCACGTAAAAAGCTTCCTTCACTTCACGGTTGGGGATTTCGAGCAGGTAGCTTTCTGGGCCGGCGCGAAAGCGCCTTTCCTTCACTGTCAAGTAGCCTGTTTGAAAAAGCTGAGCAGCGAATATGGGTTTACCACCCGGTTCTTGCCGTCCCATGAATAGCCGTCGTACCATTCCAGCATCTCGCCTTCGACATCGGCAAAGTGCTTAAAATCTTCAATGGTTGACAGGTTTTCAATATGTTCGCCAAAATATTCGCCAAGGTCTTCAACGGTTATCCCACAGATGTTTGCATACTCTTTCGTCAGGGTTATGTCCAGCAGGTTGTTGTTAGCCCTTCTTTCAGTATGTCAGGCGTATCGTTTGCAATGTTGCTCAAGTCGAGCCGCAGTACCGGGTGCTTCTCAAAACTGTAATCAGAACCGTATATCCAAAGCCCGTTGAAAAGCTCCTTGTCCCCACTGAACGCTTCGCTTATGGTATCAATCAGCAACGACTTCCTCCTTCCTTTCGGTGGACGCTTCGCGTCCTGATGTGAACAGTATATGGAAATCCAGTTGCAAAATCAATGGCGTTGCGAAAACTTTCAACGCCCCGGCGAATACGGGAGCACCTCGTAGCCGGGCCAGCCCGCAATGTGCCTTTGCAGTATCGTCAAGTCGAAGGGCGTGATCTCGCCGTCGCCGTCCACGTCTGCAGCAGCCCTGTTTATCACGACGCCCGGCCAGCCCGCAAGGTAGCGCGACAGCAGAGTGGCGTCCATCGGGGCGACCCTGCCATTGCCGTCCACGTCACCGCACTTGTAGTTTTCTACCGATGTCTCGGTGCCGTCTGCCAGTACTTCCATGGTTGAAAAGCCCGAGTTGTCAACGACGAACAATTGGGTGTCCTGCGCACTGATGCCGCCGCCAACTTGGCTGATCATGGTTTTGCCGCCATACAGCGCAACGCCAATGAACCCTTTGGCGCTCCCCGCCGGTCCGGTTGCCCAATCGACCTCTTGCACAGAGTATTCCATGACCCCTGTACCCGTCCCTTTGATGACAATACGGTACCGCCCGGTGCCTGGAAGCCAAATATGCTTTCCTCCGTCCTCGTCAACGGAAGCGAACACATCGTTTTCGAGTGATTGGTCACAAGCTCCTCCAACGGTTCGGCAGACAAGCGTGTTGGTGCCGTCGTAAACCTCTATGTCGGCTGGGCCTTTGATATTGACATATTTCCCCGGGCTCTCTTCCGGAAACCTTGCCGGTTTTGATTTCATCCACGCCACGTAGGCGTCAAAATCGTGCGGTCCGACGAGCGAAACGGTGCCGCTCTTCGCGTAGCGCTTTGTTTCAGAGCTGTTTTTACCGCTAATTTGCATCAGCTGGGCAAGATAAGCTTTGTATTCCTGAGTGTTTTCATAATCATCCTGAACAGCTCTGCTGCCTGGAAGGACGAGGGTCTGCCCAAATTTCCAGTGCCCCCAAGGAACGCCGGTTGCCCAATCGCACGGGTTGACGATATTAAAAATATTGTAGTACACAGAAGCACTTGGAAAGCTCTCCAAGTCAACGGGGTTCGGCGATGCAATTGTATAAGCGTAGATGTTGTTTTTTAGCGCATAGGTTTCGGTATCAGCCAACTGCGCCGCAACTAGGTTAGCTGCCCCGGCACCAAGGCTGTGGCCTGTGACAAGAATCTTGTTTTTCCCCTTGTCAGACATATTGCCGAAAGCTGCCACGTACTGCCCAAGCGCATTCAGCACCTTGTCGCGGAAGGGCAAGAAGCTGTAGTGCTCGCCTGCCGGCATGCCTGGATACTTTGCTACAGCGTCTGCCGCCCAGTCGATCGCGCTAGCTGCACCTCTCAGAGTCACTAAAATCAAGTTGTATTCTACGCCGTCAATGGTTATCGGCTTGTTCCCGATTGCGAAAGCAAGTTCGTCTTCTTCAGAGTTTACGCCATCGTACTCAAGCTGGTTTTTCGGATGGCCGGGATAGCTGACCAGCATGATCGTTTCATCGGCGAAGCCAAGCGAGCGGTAAGCTTCTTCAATGTAATGCCCTTTGGTTTCGTTGTCGTGTATGTCGCAATTCCCGTTGTAAGCTGCCGCACTCAGGACAGAGCAGGCATACGCGAGGTCTGCATTGTAACCTGTGGAAGCCTGTTTGAACAAACTAGCCTCATTCCACGGGACAACGGCAGTCCGCGTTTCGTCCCCGTCAAAATGGAGCATCTTCGAGCCTTCTTCAAGAGTTCCGGTGACCTTGATCCCTGTGACGTCCTCTCCGTTTACGGTTGTTTTCACGTCAATGCCCGGGTAGTCGGCTGTGTCGTAGGGGCTGCCGCTACTGGATAGCCGAACAAAGGCGTCACTGCACCCGAAAAGCCCTTTTGTTACGCCGTACACATCGTCAGTGCTGCTGCACCCGTCGATTGCAATGCGGCTCGACACCGACCCGGCGGCTGAATCGAACCCTTGATATGCTGTCACTTTGTTCTCCATGTAGGCTATTGTGCCGCCGGAATAGCCGGTTCTGCCGGCAGAGCTCTCAACAAAAACATTGCCATAATTCGCACTGCTTTGAACGTTTGTCTCGCATCTGCCCATGCCTGTGCCCACGTCGTCGCAGGCATTGTGCCTAATGAGCCCAGCAATGCCTCCAGCTACAGCCGGGGCGAAACTGATAGGGAAGTAAATCTTCCCATATGTGGCAATGTCCGCGTTGTTGCTGCAGTCCTGTATGGTCAGCAGCGCTTCGATCGGGAGGTTTTTCAGCGTTCTCCAATCATATGAATAGAGGTCCACATGACCGACAATGCCACCGGAAATGTTGCCTCCAAGGACTTTTCCGTCATTGGTGCAGCCTTCGATTACTAGGGCAGAAACAGATTTGCCGGGCAGTTCAGTGCTTCTGGCGTCGATATCTGCATATCCTACCATCCCGCCGGCTTTGCTTCCCGTGATAAAAGCCTCGTTGCGGCAATCGGAAATGCGAACATCAATCGCAAGTTCGTTAAGATCGTATTCGCCGGGCTGGTATTCACCTGTCAGATACTCATTTCGCGAGTAATGTATTGCCATGGCTCCGAGCCCTCCAATCATCCCGCCGGAAGTGAGGGGTCCTGGCCAATTGCCGGGGCTTACTTTTATGCGTCCTGTGTTAAGGCATTTTTCAACAAGGACACTGATGCTTGCTGAAACGCTCTCGTCTATTTTCTCCATCAATATGTATAGGCAATCCAGATAGCCGATCATTCCGCCTGAACTGTCCTCGCCATTTATGCTCCCATGGTTCTCACATTCCGTAAGGACAATGGATGAATCCCTCTGGCCGTGGTAAATTATGTCGTTGTTGCCGCTTCCATCCTTTGTGATTATGTAATTGTCAATAAAATCGTCACAATAGCCGATGATGCCACCAGCGCTTTGTCCATCAATGTCGCCGTAATTGAAACACCTAGTGAACTTTACGTGGCAGGGCCCGCAGACGTGGCCAATAATGCCTCCGGCATCATCTTTAGCCGCCGTATTTGCGTAATTTGCGCAATCTGTAACTGACATCTCAACAAGACCGGTATCTACTACCTGCACATAGTTGTAAATATAGGTCATGCCAATTAGCCCTCCACTGCACCAACTGCTGCTTATTGCACCTGTAACATAGCAATTGGATACTGCAATGCTGTTTGAGTCCCCACACTCCAGCGAACCGACAAGCGCCCCGGCGCAAGACCCGCTAAGCCTGGAATTGTCTATTTTGACGTTTTCCACGCCAAGGTTTTTGATCGCCGCATGTTGGGCATAGCCAAACAACCCTGCAGCCATCGGTCCACTGCTTGACCAATCAACTCTGATTATTTCAAGTCCTGTGATGCAGTGCCCCCGGCCGTCCAGTGTGCCTGTAAACGGATCGTCCTGTGTGCCTATTGGCTCCCAATCCCTCGTGCCATTGTGCATCCATTGTGCAAAATCCATGTCGCTTGCAAGATAGTATTTCCCGTTCAATGGATAACTGCTGTTCTTTCCAATGCTTTCAAGTGCTTCTAGGCTGTTTATTGCAATGTACCCTGTCAAGTCGTCAATTGGCAGTATCGGGGCAAGGAACTTGCCATTTGAGCCATAGCCTTCTGTTTTGCCTCTCGCATCCGCATTAACTGCCGCAAACGCCCCTTCTCCAGCCACGAGCGGCAACATCATAACTATTGCCAAGATGAGTGAAACTATTTGACGCGTCTTTGTTCTATTCATTTTGTTTTCCTCCTACAAATGTGAATAATGTGAATTGTTGCTGATGTTTGATACGTCCATTATACATATGTAGATGGTTACTGTCAAATATTCCTCCCCTTTTTATGGCCTATTCAAAATTATGTGAGGCAGCACCTCGTAGCCAGGCCAGCCCGCTATGTGCCTCTGCAGTATCGCCAAGTCGAAGGGCGTTACCTCGCCGTCGCCGTCCACATCTGCTGCAGCCCTGTTTATCACGACGCCCGGCCAGCCGGCAAGGTAGCGCGACAGCAGAGTGGCGTCCATCGGAGCGACCCTGCCGTTGCCGTCCACGTCGCCGTATAAGAATGCAGCAGGCTTGAAGGTTAACTCAAACACCGGCGAGACCGAAACGTCGCCGTCCGGCATTGCAAACCATGGCATGGCGGACAACCTGTCAAATTTAGCATCGCTGTTTTCACATTCCCAACGGACGAACTTGTAGCCTTCGTAAGGCTCGGCTTTGAGGGCGACAATCGCCCCGCTGGCCATGTCGAATTGCTGGCCGCCTCCTGCCCTAGCGCCGTTGACGTTGACATAACCGCCAATGCTTTCGAGGCTTTCGCTAATTGTCAAAGCATAGCGGTCAGTTTTTACTGTCACCCAAATGCTGTCGCTGTACCTTCCATCTCGCGTGGTGACTGTGATTTCCACCTTTCCTGGGCCAATCAGCG
>Ga0082212_10002181_pt1 | contig 28820 bp, 27 predicted proteins | sample TergutNt197P3_FD_71548 | JGI IMG/M metagenome (GOLD analysis project Ga0082212, IMG submission 71548) | Neocapritermes taracua P3 segment gut microbial communities from Petit-Saut dam, French Guiana - Nt197 P3 | ecosystem: Host-associated > Arthropoda: Insects > Digestive system > Gut ...
GGGGGACTGTTGTTTTGCAACAGCCCCCAGTCCAAATCACTTAAATGGATTGCAAGTATTTCGACATGATGCTAGGAAGAACCGACGACAGCTGATATCCTTCAGCTGGAAATACACGGGTGTCTTCTAGGAGGAGCTGACGAAGCAGCGTGTCGAAAGACGACGCAAGACATTAAGTGATTTTGGCTGGACGGAGTACTAGCGCCCACAAGGTACTATAGCAGTCTTTTCCGTAAGGCATATTCAACAAGTTCCGGTCTGGTTTTCAGATTAAGCTTTGTCATCAAATTAATCTTGTGGGTTTCCACTGTTTTAACTGAGATAAACAATTTGTCGGCAATCTCCTTATTTCCGTACCCTTTAGCAATAAGCGTCAGAATCTCAATCTCCCGTTCCCGAAGCTTAAGATAGTCATCGTCCTCATGGTTCTTCCCGATAAATCCGTTAACCAGATGAGGAACCATTTCTTTCGACAGATGAATTCCACCATTGGTCACAGTCCTTATGGCTTCAATTAACTCCCCTTCCGGCGCGTTTTTTAGCGTATAGCCGGAAGCACCGTTTTTTATGGTATACAGCAGATACTCTCTGTCATCGTGCATAGTCATCATAATGATTTTGGTCTCAGGAAATTCTCTATGGATTCTTTCTGCTGTCAGCAATCCACTTTCGCCCGGAGTCATTTCTATATCAAGGAGAATGATATCCGGTCGATGTTTTTTCACAAGATCCCGAGCCTCTTCTCCATTGGCTGCTGTGGCAACGACCTCCATATCCGCCTGAAAATTGAGAAGAGCTGCCAATCCTTCTCGTATCACCGAATGATCGTCCGCAATAATGATTTTCATGGGTTCTTATCCCTCCCCGTTGGCGTGAATCGTGCTGGTGAGCCTTATGGTTGTTCCGGCTCCCGGCAGCGAATCAATGGTCAACTCCCCGTCTATGAATTCCGCCCATTCCTTCATAGCGGAAAGACCGACTCGATTCTTCGCCAGCTTGTTATACGTTTGTGCATGGTACCCTTGATCGAGATTCCTATCATCAGGCAAAAAACCTCGTCCGATATCTTCAACTTGTAAACAGAGTGTGGTTATTTGCTGATTTCCAAATTCATCATCTTGATATCGTCCCCGCATAGAAACAGAAACCTCCTGACACCCGGAGTGTTTACACGCGTTAAGCACCGCTTCCTGGCAGACACGGTAAAAAGCTAATTCCAGATCCGCATCAAAACGCGAAATCCCTAAATTATCTTCGAAGTTCACAAGGACCTTATAGGTTGTCTCCACTCTGGCAAAATAAGAACGAAATGCCACCGTCAAACCCGAGTTTACCAGAACATCCGGACGCAACACTGCCGCGAATTGTCGCAGATGGATATGGATTGCATCTAGTTGTGCGTCGGTTTGCGAGAGGATTGCCAGGATATCTTCTTTATTCTGAAGATATTTTGCTTGGCGCAGACTCATTTGGAGGCCGGCTATTTCCTGGGCGACACCATCATGAAGTTCTCGCGATATTCTTCTTCGCTCGTCCTCTCTGGCCTGTAGTCTCTGCTGCAAAAGTTGTTTATTTTGATTATCTGGTACCATTTCCCGGATCTCTCCTTCGAGAAAATATGTCGGATTCTCTGCCAAGAATAGTATAGCATTGCGCAGCTTGTGGCTGCAAGATGAACGCTTTTGAAGCGCTAGACGGCTATTTCTGTTATAATTGAATGTGACAAGATGCCGCAAAGGAGTTCCTATGCCAAAACTACAAAAATACGTTATCAACAAACTCCTCTTTGAGAACACCCCTGAACTTGTTCGAAATCAATGCCTCAATTCCCTTCAAAGTAAATATCCTTGCACCCTTTGCCAAGAGGTCTGTCCTTCAGGTGCCATCGTCGATGGAACACTTGACCCGGCTGTCTGTATTGGATGCAATTCCTGTGTTGCTGTCTGCCCTTCCCAATGTTTGCGCCCCTCAAAAAAATTCATGGCCCACATGTTGGAGGTCCTGGAACAAGACAAGGATCATTGGGTTATTAGCTGCGAGCGTCAGGATTATCCTGCCGATTTAAAGTTATCCTGTTTGGGATCATTGCCTTGGGAAATCATGGCCCTGTTATCGCTTCAGGGGGAGTTGTCCCCGATTCAAAAAGACTGCGCAAAATGTCCGCGGAAGGAACACTTGCATCAATGGGAGCTCTCTGTTGAGAAACTGCGAGCTTTTTGGGGGGAGGATACTTTCGCAGAAAAAATCCATGTCTGTTCAGAGGATACACCGGTCCCCCATCAAACCTTATCGCGGCGCGAAGCTTTTACCTTTCTGTTGACCAAGTTTAAGAATAAAACCATGAGCTCCCTCGTGCTGGATGACAAGTCCCTTGATCCGGATGGTTCCGTATACAGACAGATTCTGGTTTATCGTCTACTCCAACTCCAGAATTCCTCGGATCCTCTGGCTTCCTCCTGGATATTTCCGACGTTTACGTCAACATGCACAGCCTGCGGAATTTGTGTCAAAATCTGTCCTCGTCAGGCTTTGCACCGCCTTGAGGCCGCCGAACATCAGCCGGGAACCAAAACATGGTATATGGCTGTCGTCCCTTGGCGCTGTACAAATTGTGGTCTTTGTCAAAGGGTTTGTCCCAGGAATGGTCTTGGGGATTGCACATATAAGCGAACACAGGATCCTTCAAGACCGAGTGTGACGACGATTACCGCCCCTTTTTGCCGGCGATGCGGCGAACCCATGCCTGGTGAAACCGGCCCCGTGCTTGGAGAAACCGGCCCCGTGTTTGGAGAAACCGACGATATCTGTATGTTTTGCAAAGCTGAAGATATTGATCATACCAAGTTCTTTTTTGATTCTTAAAGTTGCGGCAGAAACCGTCTCATGGTATAGTTATGCTCATATCACGGAAATTGACTATTTTGCGGGAGGAAAACCATGGCTATTGCAAGCTTTATCGTCAAAACAAAACCGGGTTTTGAAAAACAGGCGACATCTGTGATCGAATCCATTAACGGTCTCAGTGTCCATACGGTAACAGAGAATCAAGAAATCGTCGTCCTTGCCGAAGCCCCTACCTCAAATGATATCCATACCCTGAGCGCATCCTTGGAGAAAGCGGACGAGAGCATTATCAGTGTCATGTTCGTTTTCTTGAACATTGAGAACCTTGAGGAAGAGAACCTTGAGGGGTAGAAACCCGAGGGAGGGTTCAAGAATCAGATTTTGGTAACTAAAAGACGCGAAACGTCAATAAAAAACAAGAAAATCCACATTCTGAATCCTGAATCCTGAATACTGAATCCTGAATACTGAATACTTGCGGGCGTAGCCCGCATTAGAAGACTGACAAACAGAGAGCTGATGCCGACGATTTGATCATCGTCAACATCAGCTCTTTTCGTTCTCAAAACAATCACAAACCTCTATGAATTGAGGAACTGTTCACGAAGCCGTTCCTCCCGTTCCTCAGTTCGGATCGAAACCTTAGGCTTTTTCAATCTTTACCGCGCAGATCTTGTACTCCGGTTGAGCGGATGTGCCGTCAACTTCGTCAATGGTTACAAGATTGATCATTCTGGCTTCGTCACGGTCATGGAAGGCGGCGAAAACCATGCCCTGCTGGGGTTCGCCTTTGGCCCCTTTGAATCTGGCTTTCATGGTGCATGTGCCGCGTTGAGACGTAATCTTAACGAGACCGCCGTCGGCAATGTCGAGATCCTCGGCATCCTTCGGGTTCATTTCCAGATAGCTTTCCGGGAAAACCCTGACCAGAGCCTCAGATTCGCCGGTCATGGTGTTGGTGTGCCAGTGCTCAAGGACGCGGCCGGTGGAAAGATAGAACGGATATTCGTCCGTCGTTGTTTCCTTGGGACCCGATTGCGGACGGGCATAGATGACAGCTTTCTTGTCCGGTCTGGCGTAGAATTGAACGCCTTTGTAACCAGGGTCGGTCACATAGGGGTCGTCGCCGCCGTAACGAATCTTGGTTCCTTTCGGGTTTTTGTCGTTGACAGGCCAGACAAGACCGTGGGCTTCTTTCAGATCCGCATAAGACGCGAGTTCCATATAGCCGCCTTTACCGCATTTGCGATATTCTTCCCAAACTGCTTCGTTGTTGACTTCGCCGTCTTTGACATAGTGGGCGAATTCTTTTTCGAAGCCCATTCTTTTCGCGATCTCTACGATCTGCCAGACGTCGGGTTTGGCTTCGCCGGGAGGATCAATGGCTTTGGCAATGTGCTGGGTTCTGCGTTCGCCGTTGCCATAGACGCCTTCTTTCTCCATCCAGAAAGCCGATGGGAAGACGACGTCAGCCAGTTCGCTGGTGCGTGTGGGATGGAAGGATTCTGATACGACCAGGAACACTTTTTCCATGCCTTTGCGATGATCGTTCAAGTTGGGCAGGGATTGGCCCGGGTTGGTGCAGATGACCCAGAGGGCTTCCACATCACCGGTCGCACAAGCTTTAAACAGATTGATGGTGTGCAAGCCGTTCTTGGGATTGATATTCTCGACGGGAACACCCCAGATCTCGGCGATGGCTTTCCGATGGTCTTCGTTGGCCACTAAACGGCCGCCCGGAAGCAGATGGGACAGAGCGCCGACTTCGCGGATGCTGCCGCAGGCGCTGGGTTGGCCTGTCAGCGAAAACGGTGTGTTGCCGGGGCTGCAAATCTTGCCGGTCAGAAGATGGAGATTGTGCATCAGGTTGTTAAGCCATGTTCCAAAGGATCTTTGGTTCAAGCCCATGGTCCAAAGGGACATGGTCTTCTTGCCTTTTTCCCCGAATATCTTGGCGATTTCCGTGATCTTCGCGGCGGCGATTCCTGTTTTGTCCGCCACTTTTTCCGGTGCGTAGTCCTCCAGGAATGTTTTGTATTCGTCAAATGTCAACGTATTGTTTTCGCCTTCAACTGTTCTGATAAAGGTGGTGTGCGCACCAATAAACTCTTCGTCAATCAAGTCTTCCTGGATCAAGACATAGGCGATACTGTTGAGCAGGGCCAAGTCGGTTCCGGGGACAAACTGAATGAGTTCATCGGCAATGCTGGCTGTTTGTGTTTTGCGCGGGTCCAGAACGATGACTTGGATGGACGGGTTCACTCTTTTGCGATCTCTGATTCGTTCAAACAGAATGGGGTGAGCTTCCGCCATGTTGGCACCGATGATGAAGAACACATCGGCTTCTTCAATATCCGCGTAGGTGCCCATGGGTTCGTCTTTGCCGTAGGTGCTGATAAAACCGGCCACAGCGCTGGCCATACATGTGCGCGGGTTGCCGTCGATGTTGTTGGTTTTCAGGCATCCTTTGTACAGCTTGTTGGCCAGATAGGCTTCTTCAGCCACATTCTGTCCTGAGCCGTAGTAGCCCAAGCCGTCAGGTCCTTTGGTGTTGAGGACGTCTTTGAATTTCTTGGCGACGGTGTCGAGGGCTTCTTCCCAAGAGACTTCGGTAAGAACGCCGTTTTTACGGACAAGCGGTTTCTCGACACGTTTGGGTGATGTGAAGACATCCGGCAGTTTCTCAGCTTTCAGGCACAGTTTTCCCTTGTTGACATCACAATCAGGATCCCCTTTCACCTCAACAACCTTGCCGTCGTCCACGGTGACGATGACGCCGCAACCTGTCCCACAATAACGGCAAACACCCTTAAACTTGTTGGAACTGGTTTTGTCGGAGTTTGTGTCACATCCCGCAGGCACGAGCCCGAGGCTGACCAGCGCGGCGCTGGCCGCTGTTGTTTTGATAAAATCTCTGCGTGTTAACATGTGGCGAATTCCCCCTTAAAAATTTTTTCTAGAGATCCATATCCGTTAAATGGCACCGGAAACAGGTATCACGGGACGGGCGAGATTTGTTGAGGGTTTTGTCATGGGTCAGACCCGTATGGCATGTTACACAACTCATCTCAGGGAAATGGCGATCTGAGTGCGGGTCTTTGGCATCCTTGGCCTGCTCGACATTTGAACGCGGTTTGTCCTGGTGGCAACTGATACAATGGACAGCATTCTCATCGGCCTTGATGTCGGCAGGATCAGGAGCCCCGGTCAGGTTAACAACAAACTGACTCAATCCATTCATCTTCGCTTCTGCCAGCCCGAGGATTCCGGGTTGGGAATGGCATTTGATACAATCAACACTTGCGTGGGAAGAGTTTTCCCATTCGTCATGAAAAGTGTTCATAACTTTACAAGTGTTGCAGAAAAACGTTTGGGATGAGAGTTCAACTGTGAACGCGCCTCCCACAATAATGACAAGGATCACAATTAGGATAATCACTTTGCCTTTTGAGCCTTTTTTCTTTCCGGACCTCACATCATCATCATCATAATAATCGTCCTCATAACTGGGTTGATATGCCATCTTCTACCTCATTCCTTTGCCAAATTTTTTTGAGGCTAAAACGCAAAGCGCGCTTGGAACATACTGAAACACATTTACCGCAATTCATACAAGCGACAGTGTTGTAAAGGCCTTTGCCACCCGGATCAACCTGCATGGAACACTGTGTTCGGCATATCCCGCAATCGTTGCATTGATCAGCATCCACCGATATTCCCACCAGTTTGCCGGCGCCTAACCATCCATACAGTATGCCCACCGGACACAGCCTACGGCACCAAAACATCGGCTGAAAGAATTCCAAAAGAACAACAATAAGAACCAGCACGAGTTCCGACAAGATGCCAAAATAGATAACCCGGGACAACGCGCCAATCGGCGATACTGTCGTGAAAAGTGGTACAGCTGTCCACAGGGAACCAAAAAGCGCGATTATGAGAATGGACGTCGGTAGAATAATATTTTTTTTTGCGGTTTTTTTGAAGAATGGCCATTTGGGGGATGCCGTATGAGCCCATTCCAACAGAGTATGCACCGGGCAAACCCACCCGCAAAAGACTCTTCCGAGGAAAACGGATACGATGATAAGCGGAAGCGCGGCTATGAAAGAAGACAGGTAAAACGCGCGTCCGGCCAGCGATGTTTCTATTACCGCCAAAGGATCCGCCAATCCGATTCCAAACAAATGCGAAGCCAAATAGTTCCCTATCCAAATCATAGGAACCCCTAACCAGGGAAGCACCAGAAGCAACAGAGCCCCGATTTGGACAACTCTTCTGACGCGGTTTACCGATACAATTGCTCTCACACCCCTTTCACGACGATGATCGCGGGCGGATCAAGGATACACACGTATTCGCATATCCCACAACCTACGCACACCTCAGGATCAACAACCGGTTTGGCATAATCCTCCAATATAATCCCTTTGTTAAAAAAGGGACATCGCGAATAACAGCATTTACACACATCACCGTGCCATGTTATGCACCGATCCTGATCGAGTACCGCCAGCCCCATGCCGGCTTCCTCTTTTTCCACAGGCGTGATCGCTCCGGTGGGACAAACATCAAGACATTCCATGCATAAATCGCAAGGTTGTTTGCGCGGAACAATATGCGGGGTACCGACTGAAAGACCCGCGCCCAGCCCGGCCATGACTATGGCATCACAGGGGCACGCCTGAGCACATTGGCCGCAACGGAGGCAAGAAGACAGGAAATGGTCGTCTGATGTCGTCCCGGGCGGCCTGATCAACGGCGAAGGCTGGGACGCGAAACTTTTAACACCTTGTCCGAGCAAAAGAAACAGTATCCCTCCGGCTGACGCCTTGAGCAGCGTACGCCTCTCCAATAGTTTCTCACCCCTTCCCAGTGATCGACATGAACTTCATCTTTCCTGCCTATTATTTTACACGAATATTCTGAAAAAAGATAATGGGATTTATTGGTTTTGTCTTGGCGGTGGTATACGTTTCAAGAGAGGGATCCGATAAACGACTTTCGCGGCTGCGTCATCTTCGATACCTGACCCGTCGTCACTGTCGGGCGGCTCTTCTGATCCCTGTTTCAGCGCGTAATTGTTGAGCCCGGCAATAATCACCAAGGCTACGGCCAGAGGCAGCAAGCTGACCCCAATTTCCGTCAACGTCGGGGTATAGTTCCAGAAAGTGACAAAGGAGTCTGTCCCCGGCGCGAAGGTTCCCACCGATACCGGCATAGACCACAATCCGGCACCGTCAACCTCCAGGGAAAGGGATATCACGTTGAAAGAAGCCAGCAGAAGCATCTTGTTTACGAAAGCGCCGATTGCCACGAATACCCCGGCCAGCAAAAGGGGTTTGTAGTGACCGGTGAATTTTTTCGACAGGAACATCACGGTTGCTCCGGCCAGCAGAAGAATCTCTAGGACAAACAATCCGCCGTATTGGCCGAACAAGACCTGGTTCTGAAGTTGATTGTCGATGGAACTGCCAACGAGTATAGGAAGGGTATCAATGGCTGTTAACCCCAAATGGCCTATTAAACAAAACGCCACGATTTTGGCCAAAAACCCAAAAGAGGTCAACCGTTCGGCCAATTTGTCTTTCTTGGTCAGGCCAATGGCAAACAGGATAACCAGAGCCGCTCCGAGCGCATAACCAACCAACAATGCGTCCAAGGGGAACAGCAGGGTGTTCCACATGGGCTGCGCTTTCTGAGTGGCAAAGAGCAACGCTGTAACCAGACCTAAGACGGCGGACATTCCCAAGGCTATCAAAACCAGAAGTGGTTGGAGTTTGATCTGAGGGCGGATCTGGGGCAGCACCATGATGACCGCCAGCGCCAGGAACGCGGACATAACGACAATATCCCAAAGCAACGGCGAAGCCAAGTTAGGGGATAACAATAATTGCCCCATGGTATGCGCCGATCCCAAATCAAAAACAATGGACATGCCGGCGGCGACGGTGCAGGCTAAGGATACAAACGCCGCCACTCTGGCCACGGGTCTATAGATTCTTTTGCCGCTAATGTGAGCCAAGGCGCAGACCAGCATGGATCCGGCTGCCGCGCCAACATAGAATTCAAAACATGCGACATAGAGACCCCATGGAAACGAGTTGCGCATGCCGGTGCCGGCCAAACCCGCTACACTCTGATACACCCAAGTGACAAAGCCGATGATGCCACAGATCATCGCGATCCAAAGGAGTGAGTTGTTTTTTTTCATCCTTTCCCCTCCTTAATCGCCGTTTCCTTGGAGGAGACATAGTAGACTTTCGGCTTCGTTCCTTTGTCTTCTAAAAGTCGGCGTGAGAATTTCTTGCTCTTGACCAGTTTGCTGACATCAGAGTTCGTTGCGTCCAAATCGCCAAAGAATCTGGCTTTAGCCGAACATGCTTGCACACAAATCGGTTGTTTGTTGTCGGAGATATATTGGATGCAGAATGTGCATTTTTCCGCGACACCAAGCCGACGATGGCGTGTATAGACCAGTTTCTTGTCGTTTTTGCCGTCATTAACGTCAAAAGGATAACCGTATTCATATCCAAATTCTTTTTTGGCTTTTTTGGCGTCTTGCCAATTGAATTGGCGAACGCTATAGGGACAAGCCGTCATACATAAACGGCAACCGATGCAACGCTTGTAGTCTACCAGCACGACCCCGTTTTCGTCTGTATAGGTGGCGCCTGTCGGACATACGCTTTGGCAAGACGGTTTGTCGCACATCTGACAAGATACAGGCAGGTAGTCCATTCTGTATTCGTCTTTACTGTCTATGACCGTGTCCTGGTGGGTCTCCCCTCCTTGGGTGAACACGCGGTTCCACCATATGCCCGGGGGTTGGCTGTTGTGCATATGGCAGCTCACCATGCATGTCTGGCAGCCGATACACCTGTCCAGATCTATTACCATACCATAACGCATTATTTCTTCACCGCCTTTTCAACATCGCAAAGGGCTTCATTCCAATTCGTGTTTGGAGACCACATCTGGGCCACGAAAAACACCTCATGGGTAGGATTGATATGGGGGTAGATGAGGGTATTGTAGGATGTCCCGCCGGTATACCGGCTCCACCAACCTTGCTCAAACACTACCGTTCCCTTCTGCAGCCCCGGTTCCACAACAAGTGTACCCAAAACTTCACCCCGGTCGTTAAAGACTCTGACGGTATCGCCGTTTTTCAGGTCCTTTGCTTCCGCGTCTTCAATGTTCATCCAGACTTTGGCTCTGTCATCCTGGAGTTCGCGGAACACCGGATTATTGGAATGGGTTGAGTGAATGCGGTGTATGCTGTTTCTGGTCAAATAGGCGTAAGGGTACAGCGTCTTGGCTTTGGAATTCAGCTTGTATTCTGTATCCTCAAAGGGCGGTTTGTGCACCGGTAACTGTTCTCCCACTTTAATGAATGCGTCTTCGTCTCTGTAGAATTGTATCCGGCCGCTCTTAAGGAATTGGGCTGTGCGCGGGATGGCTTCCGGAAAACTCTGGGGTGGGAATGGCTTCCTGAGCTGTATCTGATCATAAAAGGGGATTTTTTTGCCCCCGGGACAATTGTTTTTCATCTTAACAGGACCATGGCGCAGTTGATCTAAGGTGATACCTTTGACAATCCCCGAAGGATCTTTTTCCAGGATAAGCTTGATGGCTTCTTCTGCCGCCATTTCGGCGTCGAGGGCTGGGAAAAAGTATTTTTCCTGAACGGGGTCAAGCCGTTTCGCCAGTTCCCGGAAAATCCAGAGTTCCGGCCTGCATTCGCCGACAGGGCTGATCGCGCGTTGCATCAACTGGATATAAGGATGCAGCGGGGTCGCCGTGAGCTCGGTTTTTTCGTACCAGCTGACTCCGGGCAACAGAACATGGCTGTATAAACTGCTGGTGGTTTTTTGGAAGTCCAGGTTGATGACCAGCTCAAGGGTTCCGTCTTCAACTTGTTTTCGCAGTTTGTTATTCAAGTTGTGCTGATCGAATGGGTTGCCGCAGAGCATGATCCAAGCTTTGATCCCGTTTTTAAGCCTGGGACACGTCATGGTATCCGTTTCACCATGGACCATATATTCGAAGGCGTACGCTTTGTTGCCGGGAGGTTTAAACCCGTCGATTTCTTCGGTGGGAACCCACCAGGCCGCCAGAGGGAATCGCACTTTGTATTGTCCGGCCAGAGTAGACATTCCGCCGCCCTGAATGCCCAGATTGCCGGTGAGAACAGGCAACAGAGCCAGAGCGCGACCTTTTAAGTCACCGTGGTACCATTGGTAGTTCGAAGCCCCATAAATCACATGGAAAGGTTTGGTGTTGGCAATATCCCGGGCGATGCGCACCAAATCCGCCCCAGGCATGCCGGAGATTTTTTCCACCGCCTCCGGCGTATAGGATGCAACCGTATCTTTCAGCAGCTGGAAAGCCGGTGTGCATATGACTGTTCTGCCGTTGGTGAGAGGTATGGGAATATCGCCTTCCATGATAAGGTTCGTCGGTAATTCAAGGGATTCCGGGTTAACAGGAATGATGTTGTATCGGGTATCACAAACCACATAACACTCCCGGTAATCGGGAATGTTGGCCGGTTCCGACACCCCTACCACATCTCTTGCCAGAAGACGTTTGTTGGTGTCTTTCCGAATTAGGATGGGCAGATCTGTGTAAGTTTTAACAAAGTCGGCATCATACGTCTTTTCGTCCAGCAAGACTTTTACCAAACCTAGGGCTACCGCCGCGTCGGTGGAGTTTTTGATGGCATACCATTCGTCGGCTTTTGCCGCTGTAGCGCAAAAATTAGGATCAAAGACAATTATTTTGGCCCCATTTTCCTGTGCCTGGCGTAAAAACTGAGCGTCCGGCGTTCTTGTGGACAAAATGTTCGACCCAAAAATCATGATATATTTGCTGTCCGGCCACTGGTAGCTTTCCAGTTCTTCGCTCTGAACCCCAAATGTCATGGGCGCATGCAAAGGCAGATCTCCGTTCATGTCGTAGCCGCCCTGAACCGACCAGCCGTTTAAGTTCGCCAGCCTGATGAGGGCCCCTTTATGCACATATCCCGTTCCGGCCACCTGAATAAAAAACCCGACAGATTCCGGACCGTATTGGTTCATGATACGTTTCAGTTCTCTGGCAGCGTAATTCAACGCCTCATCCCATGTCGCTTCTTCAAACTTGTCTTCGCCCGGTTTGCCTTTGCGCAGCATCGGCCCCTTCAGACGATCCGGTCCGTAAATCAAATTGGTCATGGAAGCCCCTTTTGAACAGCCTCGAGGGTTATGTTCCGGATCAGGATAGTCCGCTGCCGGGGCAAGTGTCACAATGGTGTTGTCAACAACTGTCGCTTGCATACCGCAGGCGCCTGTGCAGTTAGGTGAACAAACAGAACGAACAATCCTCATTTTTGAGGAAATATCTGTTTTGGCGGCATTCGCTTCCTGCCCCGTCGCGAGGGTTACGCCTCCAACGGCGGCAGCGGCTCCGGCCGCACCGCATACCTTAAGAAACGCTCTTCGGGATAGAGAAATTTCACCTGATTTCACTATTTTGCAACCTCCTTTCTTATAAAATCATATATCAGAACAAAGGTTGCAACCATCAGGGATTATCCCTATTCTTTCGACATATTTCCCTGATTTAACGGGCGCATTCTTCAGCCGAACCCAGGAGAATTTGGAGTCCATGATCCAGTTCCGGCAAAAGGTAGTCCAGGCTCTCTTGCACCGCTTTGGGACTCCCCGGCAGGTTAATCATTAATGTTTGGCCGCGGATAACCGACACACCCCTGCTCAACATGGCGCGTTTCGTGATTTGCATGGAATTCTGCCGTATAGCCTCAGAAATTCCCGGCGCGTTCCGTTCCGCCACAGCCAGCGTCGCCTCCGGCGTTACATCCCGAACGGAGAACCCGGTCCCTCCTGTCGTCAGTATCAGGTTCACCCGGTTCTCATCAGCCAGGCGTCGAAGCACCGGCTCGATTTCGGCACGATCATCAGGCAGAATGATCTGTTCGGTGATTTCATACCCTGCCTCTATCAATCGCGTTCTGATAATTTCACCGCTGCGGTCTATTCGGTCTCCCGCCGCCCCTTTGTCACTCAACGTTACAATCGCGGCGCGAAAAGCCGGTTTCGGGTCGTCTTCCACCAAAACCATCTCGTCGCCAACAGCCACAGTTCCCCCATGCAGAACCTTGGCAAACACGCCTTCCCTAGGCATAATGCAGTCGCCCATTTTATGATAGATTTGACAATGCTGATGGCACTCTTTGCCAATCTGCGTTATTTCCAACAACGCCTCGTTGCATCGAAGCTTGGTCCCTACCGGTAAAGAACGGAAATCAAAACCCGATACAACAAGATTTTCTCCGAAAGCGCCGGGCAACACTTCAGCGCCTAACCGGTTAAATGCCTCAACCTTCTCATAAGAAAGCAAGCTCACCTGCCGATGCCAGTTACCGCCATGAGCGTCCCCGCTGATCCCCCAGCCCACTTGGAGCTGAGCAGATGTCACGTCTTTTTTCTGGATCCCCCGGATGTCACTCACACATACCGCTTTGATCGTTCCCATAATGAAAACCTCCTTCTACGACGCGCCTTTACCAAATCCACAATTCGGATATGTGCATACGTCACAAGACAAGCACAATCCCCCATGACCCAACCCGGCCAAATCCTCCCGCGTGATTCGCGCATCGGCCATCAGCCGGGGCAGCACAAGATCGAAGATCGTTCTTTTCGCGTACATAACACATCCGGGCAACCCAAGAACCGGTATTGTTCCGGCGTAATAGGATAGCAAAAACATAGCCCCCGGCAAAACCGGCGCGCCGTAGCTAACAATATCAGCGCCGGTATTCTTAATGGCAAGAGGGGTCTTGTCATCGGGATCGACGCTCATGCCTCCGGTACAGATTACCATTTCCGCGCCTTTATCAATAGCCTCAAGAATCCGGGCTGTAATCAACTCCGGTTTATCCGGCAACACATCCTGATCACATATCACCCCGCCGAATTCCCTCACTTTCTCCGTAATAACCGGTGTGAAACTATCGACGATACGCTTATAAAAAACCTCGTTCCCGGTGGCGATCACAGCTGTTTTTTTGGCCAAAAATGGTCTCAGAACCAGAATCGGCTCGCCTGCTCCGATCCTTTGGGCCTCTTCTAAATTATCTTTATGAATAACCATAGGAATAATCCGGGTTCCCGCCAGTTTATCCCCTTTGCTTACCTTTGTCCCATTGTGTCGCGTTGCAATCATCATCTTGCCAAGAGCGTTGATACGGCGCAGTTTCTGAGTGTCCACCAGCAACACCCCGTCGCAATCCGCCAACACTTCAATTTTCCCTTCCTTGACCTCCGAAGGATGCATATTTGAACTCGCACATAGTTTATACAGAACAGCCGCGGCATCATTTTCGTGAACCATATCCTGCCCGGCTTCCCAGACAAAAAGATGGTCTTTCCCCAAGGATAGCAACACAGGGATATCTTCCTCCCGCACCACATGGCCTTTGCGGAAAGCAACATCTTTCGTGATACCTTTAATGATCTGTGTCATATCATGGCATAGAACATGTCCAACAGCATCCTCTGTTTTAATCTGTCTCATATTCAATCTCCCCCCGTGCTTAGGATGAACGCTCACCCTCCGATTTGTGACATGATCCGTTGTTCCGTACCCAAAGTTGTCTCAGCGGCAAAATCATGTTGAGCTGGTTTTTCCCTTATCGCCTGGCTGATTTGTTGCTCCAACAAAATGTCGTCGTCCTGGCTGAGGGCTGACAGAAGGCAGATCCCTTCATCCAAATGCAGACAGGTTTTCAGCATACCATCAGCTGTCAGACGAACGCGGTTGCATGTTTCACAAAAGCATTCACTGATTGCGCTAATGAACCCGATCTTGCCGCGGAAACCGGGCAAGGCATAATACTTGGCGGGGCCGTTGCCCAACTTGCCCCGATAGGGCGTCATCGTCCCATAAGCGTCTTCGAGGATCCCGCGAACGGTTTCCGGTTCAACCCGAGGGAATTGTTTGCCGAGGCCAATGGGCATCATTTCAATAAACCGAATATGGATATTCTGGCTTCTGGCCAATCCGGCCAACCCCACAAGATCTTTTTCGTTGACACCCGCAATAGGCACACAATTGACCTTGACGGTCTCTATGCCTGCCGCGACAGCACCGGCGATACCCAGGACAACGCTGTGGACAGACCCTCGCCGGGTTAGCGCCCGATAACGCTCCGGATTAAGGGTATCAAGACTGATATTGATACTGTCCAAACCGGCTTCAGCCAACGCTTGAGCCATGGTTGCCAAATTCATGCCGTTCGTCGTCAGGGAGACATGTTCGATCCCCTCAACGGATTTGAGGCTGGCGATCAGAGATGGGACATCTTTACGCACCAACGGTTCGCCACCTGTGATCTTCAGTTTCCGAATTCCCTGCCGCGCCAGATTCCGGCAAACGCGGACAATCTGTTCGTAAGACAGAATGTCGCCGCAACTAACTTTGTCAATACCGGATTCCGGCATACAATACACGCATCGCAAGTTGCATCGATCTGTTATCGAGATCCTGGCGTAATCGATTTCCCTTCCATAATTGTCAATCATGGCTCAGTCTCCTTTTCTGCCCAGAGCGGTTTGCCCACAAGTATCCAGCAACCAAGAAATCATCATTTCGGCAATACCCTTGTAATCATCAAGGGGGTATGTCGAGACTTCGGAGAACGTCGAGACTTCGGAGAATGTCGAGACTTCGGAGAATGTCTGAACTTCACAATCTGAACAAAAGGCCAGGAGGTTTTTGGTGTTGCAAACCGGGTGATTCGAGATTTCCCCCCGCACAACTTCTATTTTGGGATACGCTGACTGTTTGCCGCCTTCGACGAGTATGATATCGGCTTCCGGAAAACCGCCGACCATATCTTCCACAGTCAAACCTTTCTTTTCTCCTGTCTGCATATATCGGTAATCGGAGTAAACGGCGGCCCCGTAAGCGCCTGCCTCGCGATAACGGAAGCTGTCTGTCCCAGGTACATCAGGAACAAAATCATGACCGTCGTGTTTTATAACGGCCACTTTGAGCCCTGATCGACAGAGATAAGGAATGATTCCGGCCAAGAGAGTGGTTTTTCCGGAATTCTTCTGTCCGCAAACGGCAATAACGGGAGGGACTTGGTTTTGGCGGAGCAATTCGGCGTATTCTTCAGGGGTATTGATGTTACGAACGCTTTCATCGGTGTAGACAGAGTGGTTCAAGGGGATGTGTTTCACGCGCATCATGGCGAGAGCGTCAGCGATACGGTATTGTTTGGCCTCTATTTGCTGTTTCAAAATCGGTACAACCGTTTTGCGATAAATGGCGCAAAGAGGCTGCCAATGGTTCTCCCGGGTAACAACAACATAGACGTCATAGGGGTCGGCAGTCCCATCATCAGAAACATAACCGCACATATATGCGGCAAGCCCATCGGTAAAAAAAGGCATATCACAGGCCACTGCCAGAAGCCGGGACGATATGCAAGTTGATAGAGCGGTATAGAGCCCACCAAGAGGGCCTATCCGGGGATATTGATCAACGACTTCAACGATATCGGATTGTGGGTATTGGGCCTCACGATTAACCGAAAGCAACACCTCGTCAAAAGCCCTCAACTGGCTCCGGACACGTCCAAGAAACGTCTCATTGTTCAGACGCAACAACGCTTTGTTTTTACCCATGCGGCTGTTTTGCCCACCCGCCAGGATAACCGCGCCGATATCTTTCATGAGGTGCCCCCTGTTCTGTCAGATGTTCTGTCAGATGTTCCGTCGGATGTTCCTTCGGATGCTCCGTCAGATGTTCCGCCAGGTGTTTGGTCAGATGTTTGGTCAACTGCCCGGTATCTCCCACTCTTGCCGCCTTCTTTTTGCAGAAGCCGGATGTCGCCGATGATCATGCCTTTCTCAATGGCTTTGCACATATCGTAGATCGTGAGGAGCGCCACACTTACCCCGGTCAGTGCTTCCATCTCGACTCCTGTCCGGGATTCGGTGTGAACGGTACATTGCACCCGAACACAACCGCATTCTTCCTGAGGAACAAATTCTATTGAACATTTATCAAGAGGCAACGGATGACACAGCGGAATCAGCTGGGATGTCTTCTTGACAGCCATTATTCCCGCAACTCTGGCCACGCCCAGCACGTCCCCTTTGGCCGCGCTTCCCTGCAGGATAGCCTCCATGACCAGGGGTGACACGCGGATAACGCCTTCCGCAATGGCTTGGCGCGCGGTAATGGGTTTGCCGCCCACATCCACCATGATCGCGTCTCCTTTATGATCAAAATGTGTTAGACCGTTCAAAACAGCAACACCTCCGCCTTGTCACCAATTTGCAATCCTTTGTTTCCGGCCGGGATATCGATCAGACAGTTACAGCCGATCAGAGCGAACAGCGTGCCGGAAGCGTGCCCCGATTCGGGAAGAAAAATATCACCGCCATCCATCCGGGCACGAACAAATCGTCTGCCGGGACTTGTTTTGGCGAAAGCCGAAGCCATAACACCTGTGACCCTCCTGGGCAGAACGTCTTTGACTCCCTCCAGTTTTCTGATCACCGGCGCGGCCAGAAGCTCAAAAGTGGCAAAAGCGGCAAATGGGTTCCCTGACAGACATAGAATGATTTTGCCGTCTCTGACCATGGCGTAAACCGGACTTCCCGGCTTGACCTTGACACCGGCGAAAAGCTTGGTTCCGCCGATGCGTTCGCCCACCATATGCATATAATCCTTTTCCCCCACCGACACGCCCCCTGTGGTAATAAGCAGGTCGGCAACGTCCAAGGCTTTGATCATCGCCTCAGCGATAACATCGGGTTCGTCGGGAACAAATGATCCAGGCACAACCTCCGCACCAATTTCTTCACAGCGGGCAGACAAGGTCAGCCGGTTACTGTCGTAGATTTTTCCCGGCGGCAGCGGTTGTCCGGGATCAGTGAGTTCGCTGCCGGTTGATATTACGCAAACCTTTGGACGACGACAGACCATCGCCGATTCCATACCCTGGCTGGCCAAAACGCCGATGGCAGCCGAATCGAGACGGGTTCCTTTCTCCTGAAGCAGAGCCCCCTGTTCGATGTCTTCGCCCCGGAAACAGAAGTTGACGTACTCTCCCTGAGGCGAGAAGATGCTGACAGTGTCGTCGCGACCATACCGGGTGTCTTCTTGGCGAACAACGCAATCAGCTCCCTCCGGCAACGGCGCCCCAGTCATCACCCGTACCGCTTCTCCCGGGGCCAGAGGCAACCGCGGAAAATCTCCGGCATGGATCGTTTCTATTACACGGAGAACAACCGGTGTTTCCGGTTGGGCTTGGGCCACATCTCGATGGCACAAGGCAAATCCGTCCAAAGGCGAACGGTGAAACGGCGGTTGATCCATTTGCGCAGAAATTGTCTTGCCAGACACACGACCTAATGCAGCCGGCAACGCTATCCTATCACAATCGTCGATTGGACGGATCTGTTCCAGAAGCAGATGCTGAGCCCTTTCCAAAGTGACGCCGGTTTCCATAGGATCTTCCCCCAATAAAAAAATCATTTTCGGATGTAAGAGGATATATTCCGAAAACGACTCGTTCTTTGACGGTCAATTCGACTCCTCTTTTTCAAGTACGGGAGGCTAAACAGTTTCCCGTTTAACCCTGTGGGTTTAACCCAGGCGCAATACCGTTACTTAGCGGGGTGAACCGCACCTGTTTTAGGTATTTTTGCTCAGAGAATTGTCTGATTTCTTATGAAATTGTCTAATTGTGAAACCGTTCACAGAGCGGTTTCTATAGCTTAATTTACACCAACGACGGCGTTTTGTCAAGGACAAATTGTGCCATTGGAAATTTTTACAGGCACAATTTCTCCGATTGTTAAACTGTGCGGCATGACCGCGCAATCCAGCGCCAACACCCTCACGCCCGCGTCTGCGGCTTCGGCTAAAGCCGCGCCAAAAGCAGGGTGGGTTCTGACATTTGGCATGAAATACCGAACATCACGCATCTGAATAACAAACACGATTTGCGCTTCATAACCCTTTCTGACACATTGTACCAACTCATTTAAATGTTTTATTCCTCTTTCGGTGGGCGCGTCAGGAAAAAGGGCCACACCGTTTTCCTCCAAGGTTACACCTTTCACTTCAATGTATATTTTGTCTGACGCTGTCTCCACATAAAAATCAAGACGGGAACTGCCCATGGCGACCTCGGACTTGACGAAAGTAAGATCCTTATCACAAGCGATATTGTCACAATATTTCCCGGATTGCAAGTATTCCAAGAAAACCCGATTGGGTGCCTGGCTGTCCATATTAATCAACCTTTCGCCTTTCCAAACCGCAATCAAATCATACGCGGTGACACGTTGCGTATGAGAGACGTTATCCGGTCGATGCAAAATCACCTTGGCTCCGGGAACAAGAAGTTCTTTGCATCTGCCGGTGTTTTTGACATGGCAACGCTCAATCTTACCATTCATCTCGACCTCGGCGATAAAGCGATTTGGTCTGGCACGAAAAATGCCTTCATAGATGTCCTTGTATATCAAAATTCAACCTCCGTTTCATCAATCCATTCCTTTGGCTTTTGGTATGACTACATTCTAACCTTATCATGGGTGCCCTTGCGAGAAAAGGTCTTTTTATGGTACTCTAAATATATATATTCAGAAATTACGGAATGAGGGTCAATCATGTCAAAAAAATGCCCGAGTTGTGGTGCCATCATATACAAACATCAATGTGATTATTGTGGCACTGTCGTTTCGCAGCCTCCATATACGCAGCAGCCTCCCCAACAATCCCAACAGCAGCCCCAAAAACCCCAACAACCTCCATACACCCAGCAACCTCCATACACCCAGCAATCTCCATACACCCAGCAACCTCCATACACCCAGCAATCTCCATACACCCAGCAATCTCAATACAGCCAACAGTCTCCATACACGCAGCAACCCCAATACTTTCATCCTAATGGCCCACCATATCCGCACAGTAGTCAAGCAAAAACCGCTTATACCTGCGGAATAGCCGGCTTGATTTCTTCAATATTCTGCTGTTTTTTCCCAATTATAGGGATGGTTTTAGGTATTATCGCCATTAAAATGAGTCAAACCGCAAAAAACTTCGGCGTTCGCGGGGGCCAAGCAGCTACCGGCTTCATCCTCGGCATTATCTCAGTTATATTGAGTTCTTTCATGTTAATTTATCTCATCATCGCTGTTTTTTTAAGTCCCTCCGAAACTGTTTGATCCTTGCGATTCCTGATATTCGCGGCTCCCAAGTTCCGGGTATGAAAATGATTCATCAGTACACCAGGAGGACGCAATGGGCAATGACCCTTTGATTCAAAAACTCGTGGACAGTTACAGCAACTGGCCTATAAGCACCACACAGCAAAAAAACTGTGCGGGAGGAACCGGGATCTTGACCAAAGATCTCTTTCCCTTCGATGCGCTGTTTTCCCCTATTCAAATAAACAGGATAACCGTCAAAAACCGCATTGTCATGGCTCCTATGTGTAATTTTGATATGTGCGAAGAAACCGGCAGACCCAATGATAAGATGTTGCATTATTTCTTCGCCCGAGCTCACGGCGGGGCCGGGTTGCTCACCACCGGCTCGGTTCCTGTCAGCCATGGGATCGATCCCACCGTGTCAGAAGCGGGATCTCTCTCCTGTTTCCCGCGCATCGACCTCAGCCGTTCCGTCTATTCCGGATGGCGCGATCTTGCTCAGGGGGTTCACGCTTTTGGCGCGAAAATATTTATCCAGCTGACTGCCGGACTCGGACGGGTCGGCAGCCCCAGCTGTTTGGGAACTCACAAAAAATTCCCGGTATCGGCTTCCTTCCTACCGAACTATTTCATCCCCGCGATCCCCTGCATTCCCTTGTCAGACAGAAAATTAGGCAAAATCATTCTGAACATCGGACATGCCGCCGCCGACGCCTGTGCTATGGGTCTGGATGGTGTGTATCTTCACGGGCACGAAGGCTATCTGCTGGGCCAGCTCACCAATCCCGCTTTCAACCATCGCAAGTTCGGTAGGTATGCCGACTGGAAACGATTTGGGCTCGATACAGTCCGAGGGATCCGCGCCCGGGTGGGTCCCCATTATCCCATCATGTACCGAATCGATCTATCTTTGGCCCTGGAAGAATGTTATGACGAACAAACCATAAACAGCACACATCTCAGGAAATTCAGAGACAGCCGCACCCTACCCCAGACTCTGGAATATATGGAATCCCTGGTTAAGGCCGGCGTAGACATCTTTGACGCGGACCTGGGCTGCTATGACAATTGGTGGCTCCCTCATCCGCCCTACGGCATGCCGGCAGGCTGTTTCCTTGAAATAGCCCGAACGGTCAAAAACCATTTTGCCGAACGAGGTATTCTTTCAAACGCGGGGATCCCGGTACCCATTGTCGGCGTCGGCAAACTGGGATACCCGGATATCGCCGAAAGTGCTCTACAAAAAGGTGACTGCGATATGATTATGTTGGGTAGACCTCTGTTGGCCGACCCGGAATGGCCAAACAAGGTTTATCGAGGAGACGTCGAAAGTATTTGTCCCTGCATCGGATGTCAAGAAGGCTGCCTGGACGAGGTCTTTAAGGCCGGACATATTCAATGCGCGGTCAACCCGTTAACCGGTTTCGAGCATAAAATGCCTACTTCCCCCGTTGAGGCCAAACTGAAAAAACGTATAGCCGTAATCGGTGCCGGCCCGGGAGGTGTGGTCGTTGCGATAACTGCAGCCAAACGTGGACATAAGGTAGATCTCTATGAGAAAACCGATCGAATAGGCGGCCGGATTGTCGCGGGATCCCAGGCTATTGTCAAATTCGATATGGATAATTACCTGAGGTATCTGGAAAGACAGGTACGAGAAGCCCAAATCAATTGGGGAATGCGCTTTCTTTCTCAAACTGAGGCGGACCCTTTAAGTTTGAAGGAAGAAGGTTATGATGTCATCGTTTTCGCGATTGGTTACAAGAATTCCACCCCCTCGATCGTCGGTCTTGAGATAGCTCCCAACGTGATACAGGCAACGACGCTCCTGCGGCAACCCGAGCTTATTGATAATCCTCCGGCAGGCACGGGCACTCCGACAGGCACGGGCACCGCATTGGTTATTGGCGGCGGAGTTGTTGGCTGTGAAACAGCCCAATGGCTGGCTTATGAACATGGCCGCAAAGTCACGGTGGTGGAAAGACAACCCTATTTTATGAGCAGAACCTGCACCGCCAACCGGACCCACTTGCTCCACACCTTAAAAGCCAAAGATGTCACATTGCTCAACATGACCACAGTAACCGGCATTGACGGACCCACAGTCACACTCATACGCAACCACCATAAAAACGTCCCCAACCCTCTTGACACCTGGACCCCCATCCTGCCGGACAACGCCTCCAATCCAAGAGCTCCTGAAATCGGAAACCTCTGGAAAGAAGAAACCCTAACAACCGATTTGATCATCCTGGCGGTCGGTGGTCAATCGGATGATAGCCTGTTTTACACCGCGCAAAAAGAACGCAGCGCGACGGAGCTTTACAATATCGGCGACAGTTTCGCCCCCGGCAAAATACTCGACGCCGTCCGCGCGGCCTATCACCTGGGTGTGAGCCTATAGAGAATTGTGTCAACGAAGGGGGCCCCATCACCATGAAACTGACAAAAGAACAACAAGCTCTTTGGGACGGTGCCAAAGGCGACTGCATGGCCAAAATCGTCAAAACTCTTGTTTTATACGGTGATTGTTTTGGTGCTGACGAAATGGTGCCCGTCACCGGAACCCAAGGCCACTTGGTCACAAGCTTTGGCATATCGACAATGAAACCTGTGTATGATCTTATCACGGATCTATTAAACGCCGGCGTCCTGTCGTCTCAACCCTTCAGTGTGGATCCCCGTCCTCTGGATCCCCATGTTCCTGCCGGATTCCTCCAAAGCATCTTTTTCAGGATCATGTATTCCAAACAAGCCCAATACGAGGCTCATCTCAACAAACTGGGACTGATCAACACCGACGCCTTCACCTGCGCCTGTTATCTGGACGAAGTGGGAAACAAACCTGAAAAGGGTGATATCCTCAGTTGGGCGGAAAGCAGCGCGGTGGTATACGCCAACAGTGTCCTGGGAGCAAGATGCAACCGCAATTCGGCTATTATCGAACTGTTTGGTAGCATCGCCGGCTTCGTCCCCTCTTTCGGGTTGCTCACTGACGAAGGACGCAAAGCCACCTGGATCATTGACGTAGCGACTGCGGAAAAACCTGAAGCCCAGATACTGGGAAGTGCCATCGGTTTGAAGGTGGTTGAAGGTATCCCCTATATAAAGAATCTGGACAAATGGTTGGACCGGGAACTCACCAACACAACCCTCAACTACCTAAAGGACATGGGGGCCGCCACCGCTGCCGACGGAGCCGTTGGATTATATCATGTTGAGAATCTGACGCCGGAAGCCAAATCGGAAGGTGAAAGGCTTATAGCCGGGAACGCGCAAGAATATCGAATTGATGACGCCGAACTCTCGCGTGTGCGCGAGAATTATCCGGTTATCTGGAAAAACCCGGACGCCAAACCTAAGCTGTGTTTTGTCGGGTGCCCTCACCTATCCTATACTCAATTGATCGAGTGGACCGATAAGCTTTCCGAATCCCTTACCCGGCACAACCGCCGAACCCTTAACGTACCCACGGTTTTCACAACCGCGCCACCGGTTCTTGAGAAGTTCAGAACCACACCGGCGTACCGATACCTCACCACCGTTGGTGTCGTCGTATCCGGCATCTGCCCCCTAATGTATATGAACAATCCCCTCTGCGGCAAACAGCCTATCATGACCAACAGCAACAAACTGCGGACCTATTCCTCGGCCCGCTATTATACTGACGACGAAATCCTGGCGCTAATATCCAAAAACAAGGTCCCCTCGTCAAAGGATGGAGGTGAGACATGATGCAGATCTTCCAAGGACGTGTGGTGGTTCCCGGTACGGTCAGGGCTGAAGCCTTGGTGACCCGAAACGCCTTCAATACGTTAGCTTCCTTCCAAAAAGCCCTGACCTCCAAATCCGGAAAATGTTCAGACCAGAACAATCCCGATATCTATAACAAACCCTTAGCCGGAAAAGCCTTGTGCCTACCCCAGACCATCGGCAGCACCACCGGAGGCATGGTTTTGTTTTGCGCCGCCAAGATGAACAAGGCTCCGGCTTGTATGCTTTTTTCCAAGCCTATTGATAGTTTGGCGGCAGCGGGCGCGATCCTGGCCGATGTTTGGTCGGATGCTTCGATGCCAACTGTTGATAACCTTGGAGATGATTTTCTCGCGATGGTGGAAAACGGTATGCTGATCACTGTTGAGGAAAACGGACGGGTTGTCGTAAATCCTTCACCATAATACATCTCATAATCGTCATACATTTTTGCTAATAATGCCCCATTTACCATTTAGCTTAACAAAAGCCCGTTCGGCGTTGATACTGATAGCATCTTCAAAAACAGGTTCGACAACAAACTTACCGTCAGAACCAACAAAACCCCATTTGCCGTCTATTTCCATGGCGAGTGAACCGGTATCATGCGCAGTATAAAAAGATGAATAATACATATCACAGCTATCAAAAATAAAGTCTGTCAGGATCCCATCTTTGTTCGCTACAGCGTATTTTTTGCCCCAAATGAGCCCACCTGATAAGGCAACACCTTCTCCATCATAAATAAGATACACATTGTGCGGTGGATTGATCTCCTCTTGGGTTATTTGAATTTGCATAACCGGAAAAAGCGTACCGTTGTCTCCTATTCCATTGGCTACGGCTTCGCCCCAATTATCATACACCCTAAGGTACGTCTCCTCTATAAGGTTCATAACTCCATATTTCTTGTTGTTCGGATCATAAGCCACAAAGGAACTCCCAGCAGCGTGGCCTAAAATATGTTCTTCGATTTTTTCACCGGTTTCGGCACTGATTATCCATAATTTCTCTTCAAATACTGTAAAGACATCCTCTTCGCCATAATCACAGGGAGGTCCAACTGCAGCGCCGTGATGCCAACCAATATTTGGATAATCAAATTTGGGTTCAACGATCCAGGAATAGTTTGATAACGTTTGGGTTCTGTCTTGATCACCAGAGGTATCGCCTGTATTCGACATGTCCCCGGATTCACCTGTACAGCCTGCAAAAAGCGTTGCAACCAGAACTGTCATCAACAGAAGAAGTCTTATAAATTGTTTTTGGGCTTTCATTTTTTCCTCCGGTTAAAATTGTTTTAGCGTAGACTTGACATACGGCTGGTCGGGGCAGAGGGATTTGAACCCCCGGCCTCCTGCTCCCAAGGCAGGCGCGCTACCAAACTGCGCTATACCCCGTCGATTGGTCCCTGTCTGATTGATAATATGCAAATTGGTGCTAACGCTTCAAGATCAACCCTTGACAGTATAACTTAGACGACAAGCCTACGTCAAATATTTTTCGTGTGGTTTGTGCGTGCGGATTGTGCGTGTGTTATGCGTACAGAAAAATCGTGGTTTGCGCCAACGCTTGAGTTCAGATATATCCGATGATCCTTTTGGCATTGATCCAGGTGTATTCAAGTGGGACCTTCTGCGTTGCCATTGGTTCTTCGACGACTAAGATGAACGGCCTCTATCTGACATGTATTCTTTTGTTAATTGGATATATGGTTCTTTGGGCGGCGTTTCTCCCTTCAAAACAGATTGTATATACGCTTCATGCCACTCCAAGAACGGCCGGAACAGTTGCTCTTCTGCAAGTTCCCTTGCTTTTGCGGCGTCATTGATGTCATCATAACTGCCTAATGAATACCGCTTCTTTTTAAATGTAATGTTCGCATCCCATTTCCCGCTTTTCCTTCCCCAGCTCACCCCCTTAATGCCTGATTTATTGTTTTTGGGCAAATTCTTGCTTTTTAGGACTGAGGCATATGTTCCGCTAACGAACCTGACTGAACCATCCCAGCAACCGCATGATTTTTTGTTTCCGTTATTGAGTGCGGCCGCAGAAACCCGAACGATTTTTCCGCAATCGCATTGGCATTTCCATACGATACTACCCTTTGATCGTTCTTCGGTTCTTTCCAACACCAATAACCGCCCGACCCGCTCTCCGGTTAGATCCCGTATATTAAGTAAACACCCGCAACTCCTGATTAGTCCGCCTTTTAGGGCTGCCGCTCTCACATATGTCTCATTGCCACAGTCGCACTTGCATACCCAGTACGCTTTTCCATTCTTATGATCTCGGTACAAGGCCGTAAGTTTGTTGAATTTTTGACCTGTTAAGTCTTCGTATTGTCGCGGCCTTTTCCTGTTCTTATGCCATTCAAAAAAGGTGCCGTCAGCTATTTTGGCTTCAGCTTGCTCTCTGGCTTTCTGTGCATCTTCTATGTTAGTATAGAGACCGAGATGATATCTTTTTTTATTCAATGCTATCTGTGCCAGCCATTTGGAGCTCCGACTAAGCCAATTAACACCTGTGATGCCCGACTCGCTCAATACAACCACCACCTTTTTGGTAATAATAACACATGACCGCCTGTGCAAGGGTCCATCGGTAACATGGTTCCGAAGATCTCTGCCGAAGATCAGGTTATGTGACAATTATAACCGCTTTAAGTTTGGATTTCAAACCCGACTTATTCTAATGCGGGCTCTGCCCGCAAGTATTCAGGATTCAGGATTCAGTATTCAGAATGATTCAGGATACTTTGAGCGTTTGCGGAAGCCTTCCGCTATATTAGCTGCTATTGATACGGCAGCGCGTGAGACTATATTTGGACGTATGTTGCCTGAATCGTCCGTTTGATGATTTGTCGCAAGACCGAATCAAATTTGAATCGGACGCCATATTAGCGATTATTTCTCGTGGCCAATCCCGTGACATGGTTTATGGAGGTGTTGCAAAATGAGTAACGCTATTGCGATTGATTACAGAAATACCAATGTTATACGCAAACTGGGTATTGACGCTCTCACAAAAGAATTAGGGCCGGCCGGCATGGCGTATTTTATACAACAATACGACAGAGGCGAAGGCGATTACACGTCAGAACGGGAAAGCCTGCTTGCCGATGTATCCATGGATAGCCTTATGAGCGAATTGGAGGCAATGCGCCAGCAAGGGCAATAGGATTTCCCCTGCCTTTTGCCCATAGGCGGCAAAAAGAAACGGCGGCTCCAAAAGCCGCCGCCTCACCAATGTTTCTTTTCAGTTGGGGCCACGAATTTCAACCACGCTTGCTGTACATCGGCGTATATTTTTTCGATCTCCTTTGCATATTTTCTTGCGCCAGGCATACGCGTGCTCCATGCTCACAGGCCGGAAATCATTACAATCTACACCAACATTGAACGCCAACCCCGTACCATCTACCCGTGCCAACGAAACGGACGAGTTGTGGATATGCCCATACAGATGAATCGCACCGCGAAAGAACCCATCCCACTCAGCAATAGGATAATGAAACAGCACGAACTTCTGGCCTTCACACCACAAAATAAAGTAGTCTTTAATCCATACAAGGTCACTCTTGAACGACTCATAATTATTTAGAAACCTGTCATGATTACCCCGTATGAAATATTTTCTGCCGTTGAGCGTGGACAGAATTTCATGGGCTCGATCCGGTGATTTCATCGTCAAGTCCCCGAGAATATATACCTCGTCGTTAGGGTTAACAGTATCATTCCAGTTATCCATCAGCGTGGCATCCATCTCTTTAGCCGTTCTGAACGGACGATTGCAATAGCGGATGATATTTTCATGCCCGAAATGCAAGTCTGCTGTAAAGTAAATCAATTTTTCACTTCCTCATAGATTTAAGTTTTAAGTAACGACTAAAGCCTAAATAATCATACCGACAGCAAAGCAAAAGGGGAAAACAAAAGAAGGTCTTCAATATCATTGACATAAAAAACCTCCTTGATCATCATCACAGGAACGCTCGCCGCCTTTATCTGTATACTATATTTGATGTTGGACTTCTTCTAAAAGCATTGCTGATTTTCTAGAAAATCATCTTCGCATATGAGTTCAGCTAGAAACCCTATGCTCCTGAGTTTTTTCAATAAAATGTCCGCCAAATTCCTTTGATGTTCTAACGTCGTTTCCTCCATAGGGAAAACGGATAATTCGTATTTGTAATATAACCAACCGTCCTCCTCATCCATTTTTCGGGGGTCATACAAATCGCTTTTATCAACAACAAGCATATTTCTGGACTCCCTTAAGGCTACGGGTGTCACATTAACAAAATCGGGGAACAGATTTCTTATAGCAGCTTCCATATCCAACTCCTCCAAATCAGAGTTGATTGCTATTGCAAATCTAAGGTCTGGATCTTGTATCCTCTTTTTCTTCACGGAAGCCTCACACTCGGATTAGTATTAAAAGATGACCCCTTAGTCATAATTGAGACTTGAACTTTTTTGAAACCATCCGGAAGCGTTGGGTAAACATCATTCCATATTGAAGTTTCAAAAGTTCTAGAAATTCCTCTTGCATTTATTTTTTGCTCGTTACGAACCTGTTTGATAACATTATTTCTTGTTTTTCCTGTTGTTGTGGCAATGCGGCGTGATGCAATCTTCCCAAAATCCTTATTGCTAAGAATTACTTTCACATCAATATCTGCACCATATGCCGCCGTTCCTCTTGCCCTGCTACCATGAACAAAGACATTATCACCGGGAACCCCCTCTTTCTTCAGAACACTCCTCAATTGCTCGGAGAAATTTTCAAATTCTTTCTCTGTCAAGCCCTGAACCCCCGAACCCTGGGATGATCTAACATTCACCCTCCGCAGATTCTTGAGGCTCTCCGTGCTCCCGGCATACCTGATCTTGTTCACATTGGCCACGGCACTGGTCTTAACCACGTTCTTGCTGATGAACCCGCCGGGTACCCCGGCAAACAGCATCGATA
>Ga0082212_10002182_pt1 | contig 28820 bp, 26 predicted proteins | sample TergutNt197P3_FD_71548 | JGI IMG/M metagenome (GOLD analysis project Ga0082212, IMG submission 71548) | Neocapritermes taracua P3 segment gut microbial communities from Petit-Saut dam, French Guiana - Nt197 P3 | ecosystem: Host-associated > Arthropoda: Insects > Digestive system > Gut ...
TGCAAGCTCTATCGCGTTTTTGTTCGCCACGGGCAGAAGCCCCGGCATCCCGGCGCAGGCGGGGCACACGTTTTCGTTTGGCCCCGCGCCGTATTTTGCCGGGCAGCCGCAGAACAGCTTTGAATTCGTGGCGAGCTCCACGTGTACTTCGAGCCCCATTACAGCTTCGTATTTCATACGATCATGCTCCTTCCCATAGCAAGCAATTTGCTTTCGCCAAATTCTTTGGCCATTACGATCTTGCCCCCGGCGAAAATCGCGGGGCATCCCGTGAGATTCGCCAAAGCGACCCAAGTTTCCGACATTGGCCAAATTGCAAGATCGAAGCTTTCAAAAATCGCGCTTAGCTCCTCTTTTGCAAGCCGCCTTATCTGCATCGCCTTATGGTAATATTTTTCGTATTGCCCCTCGGACAACACATAGGTTCCCATCAATATTTTTATTTTCGTCTCCCCCGAAAAGCCTTCGCTTCTCGAATTTGTTATCATATCGTCGAGGCTTTTGCAATTTTGGCTCCTGTGCCCGAATTTGAGGCCGTCGAACCTCGCTGTGTTGCCGCAAAATTCCGCCGCGGAGATTATGGCGTACACGGCTTCGAGATATTTTTCGAGCTTGAATTCGGGCGAATCTGCAAATCTCAAGCTTTTTGGATCGATCGCGTCGGCATTGTATCCGTATTTTTTTTCGGGATACATGGCGCCGTCGTTTTCGTCATGGCCGGCTATGGCGGACAAAACATGAAAGCCGTCGTCAAAATTTTTGGCATATACGCCTATTTGATCCATCGAAGAGACATTCGCCGCAAGCCCGAAGCGCGAAACGGTGCCGTATGTCGGCTTGATATACGCCACGCCGCTCTCTATTGCCGCATGGTACGCCGCCCCGCCCACATCCATGCCCAGCGCGGCATCCGCGATCCCGGAAGCCACCGCATGGGCGGCGGTTTCTTTTTTTTGCGTTTTCGCCCCGAATTCGCCGGTTTTTGATTGGCAGACTATCGTCATCTTCGCCTCTTTTATCCTGTTGGCCACAGTGGCAAAGTATGGCGGCTTGAAGTTTTCGAGCATTTTTGATCCCGCCGCGCATATTTCGCCTTTTATGAATATGTTTTCATCGATCGCAATTCTCATATTTTCACCCTCTCTTTTAATCAAGCACTCTCGGGACCACAAAATATCCTTCGTGCTGCTCGGGGGAATTTTCCAAAAGCTCGTCGAGGGTCGCCATTTTGCGGGATATATCCTCCCGCATCACATTTTCAAGCGGCAAAACCGAAACGAGCGGCTCGATGCCATTTGTGCCGACTTCATCGAGCATATCGAATTTAAAAATCCAATATTTGAAATATTCTTCGGCCGCGCTATTTTCCTTTTCGCTCAATTTTATCTTCGAGAGCGATTTCAAGGTCTCCAAATCATGCATATCTCTTGTCTCCTTTCAAAATCAATCCTCTATCGCTTTTCCGGCATTATATGACGCATATAAATATTGCGGGCTTTCGTAGTACATGCTCGAATTATAATCGTCGATTTTTTCGCTTATCCACGATGTATAAACTTTCATCAATGCGTTTGGCGGCGCGATGTTTTGCGCGGAGGAAATGCTCGCAATCAAACGCTTGTACACTTTGGCGATGTCAAAATGTGTCGGTATGGCGTATGTGCACGATGCCACATTGTCGTAATTTCCTTCGGTTAACCCGCAGCGTTTTATCAGATCATCTGCGGCAATCTCGATGGGTTCGCAGTGTAAAACGTCCGCAAATTCCAAAAGCCGCGATATTTCCGCTTCACCGAGTTTTGCCGCGACTTCCCCTCGTTTGTTTTTGGTGGTTCTGCCGATATGCTCGATCACCGAGCAAACAAAAAACAAATCATTTTCCAGCCGATCTTCCCTGCCGTTATTTTCCATTTGTTTTTACCCCATAACTTTCAATGTATTGCAAGCTTTTCGATGGCGACGGAACCGCCATGGTATATTTTCATATTCCGGATACCCTCCGTATTTTATCCATGCTTTTGTCATTTCACGGCAAAATATATGATTCTCCCATTTCCTATCTGGTTTTTATGTGAACTTCTCTTAGCTGCTGCTCCGTGACCGGGCCCGGGGCGCCCATCATAAGATCCTGTGCGTTTCCGTTCATGGGGAAAGCCGTGACTTCCCTGATGTTTTTTTCATCGGCCAAAAGCATCACGATCCTCTCGATTCCGGGGGCGCCTCCCGCATGCGGCGGGGCCCCGTACTGGAACGCGCTGTACATCGCGCCGAATTTGTTTTTTACGGTCTGCTCGTCGTAGCCCGCGATTTCAAAAGCCTTGACCAATATTTCGGGGCTGTAGTTTCTCACCGCGCCCGAAGTGAGCTCCACTCCGTTGCACACAAAATCGTATTGATGCGCCTTTATCTCGAGCGGATCGAGCGTATCCAGCGCTTCGAGCCCTCCCTGGGGCATCGAGAACGGGTTGTGCCCGAAATCTATCTTGTTCGTCTCTTCGTTTATTTCGTACATCGGAAAATCCACGATGAAGCACATCTCATATCTGTTCTCGTCGATCAGCCCCATCAGCCGTCCGAGCTCCATCCTTATCTGCCCCGCGAGCCTGTTGACTATCTTGATGTCGTCGGATATGAAAAACAAAGTGTCAAACTTTTTCATGGAAAGCATGGTTGTCATTTTGGCCTGCTTTTCCTCCGACAAAAATTTCGCTATCGGCCCCTTCAGCTGGCCGTCTTCGAGAACGGAAATGTATCCCAGCCCCTTCATGCCTATCTCGGTTGCGAACTTCAAGGTTCCGTCAAAAAACGAGTTCGGCATTTTTCCGCAACTCGGGACCACGATCCCGCGCACCGGTTTGTTTTTGAACGGCTTGAAATCCACGTCCGAAAAAAAGTCCGTCATGTCGGCTATGACAAGCGGGTTTCGGAGGTCGGGCTTGTCGGTTCCGTAGCGCAGCATGCTTTCGTTGTATGGGATTCGGGCAAAAGGGGCGGGAGAGACGCATTTGTCCGAAAATTTTGTGAATGTGTCATAGAACACTTCTTCGATCACCGCGAACACATCTTCCTGGGTGGCGAACGCCATTTCGAAATCGAGCTGGTAAAATTCGCCGGGGGATCTGTCGATTCTCGAATCCTCGTCGCGAAAGCACGGGGCGATCTGAAAATAGCGGTCGAATCCCGAAACCATGAGCAGCTGCTTGAATTGCTGGGGGGCTTGGGGCAGCGCGTAAAACATCCCGTGGTGCTTCCTGCTTGGCACGATATAGTCTCTCGCGCCCTCCGGGGACGTGGAAGTGAGAATTGGCGTCTGTATCTCGACGAAATCCAGCTCTTCCATTTTTTTTCGCAGATGGCTCGTGATTTTTGCGCGTTTTAATATATTCTGCTGCATTTTCGGGTTTCTCAGATCCAAAAACCTGCTTTTGAGCCTGATTTCTTCCTTGGTCGATGCCGAGTCGCCGATTTCAAAAGGCAGATTCGCCAAGGCCCGGCTCAAAAGCTCGACGGAATCGGCTTTGACTTCGATGTATCCCGTTTTTATCTTCGGGTTTACGGTTTCCTCGTCCCTGCCCTCCACCGTCCCGGCGACCGTTATGACCGATTCGCGCGTTATCCCGGAAATCAGGCGGTCGTCGTGCACCACGATCTGCGTTACGCCGCCGTGGTCGCGCAGATCGACGAATATCACGCCGCCGTGGTCGCGTATCGTATCTACCCATCCGGACAGCTTCACTTTTTTGGCTATGTCGGCCTCTCCCAGCTCTCCGCAGTTATGCGTCCTGTATATGTTTGCTTTCATTATTTGTTTTCTCCCTTTAAGTAAAATATGAAAACGCCCCGGCAAAAAATCATGAAATCGATTTTTTGTCAGGACGAGAATATGTTCCCGCGGTGCCACCTGAATTGGCTCAAAAAAGCCCACTTTAAAATTATTGCATTGTAAGAAAGATAAAGGATGTTGCCGCGCGACTACTCGCTCAAACGGTCCTTTCAGCCCATGGGACCGGATCTCTGTCAAGCTTTCCAAAACGCGCAGGTTCCTTCGTCGCATTATACTATACCATATTATTCCGCGATTGTCAAGGATTATTTTTAAAATTGCAAAACTATTTAATTATTTTCTACCAATTGTGATTCGCTGCAATTTGGCGTTGCAAATCGTATAGCCGAAAAATCTTCTTTGTAAATTTGATTTACCTGTATGCTTAAATAATAACATATTTCAAAATAAATGTCAATAGTTTTTTCAAAAAAATAATGAAAAAAATTAATTGCAAAAATTGGGGCTGAATTTGGTGAAAATTTTCTTAAATATGAAAAACGCAAAAATAATGCGTTTTTATATATGTAAATTGCAAATATTGTTGACAATATCCGTATTTATACGAAAATTTTTTTGGATGCTGAAAAAATTTCTTGATTTAAAACAAAACGGTTGATTTTTTGAGTTTGTTATGGTATAATAACAGAGAATTAAAATATATGCGGAGGTAAAAATATTCATGACCACTCAAAACAAAAACCTGCACGTGAAAACGCTCAACCCGAACTTCAACAAAAAAAATTCAAAAACAACGGGCTGCGGCCAGTGTCAGGCTTCCTGCCAGTCAGCCTGCAAGACTTCGTGCACTGTGGCCAACCAAAAATGCGAAAATATTGAAAACATCGAAAAATGACACACAACTACACGCTTTTCGGATACAACATCGCCCTTGACGTCGAGAGCGGCACAATCCATCTTTTAAGCGACATCGCCGCTTCCATGACCGGCTATCTCGATGCCTGGCTCGACAAAAACGGCGAATTGCCGGGGGAATGCCCGGTGGATCTGCGCTATTCATTGGCGAAATACGAGAGCTCCGAGGTGAAAAAAGCGTACTCGGAGCTTTTGGAGCTGTATGAAAACGGGTGCATATTTTCCGGCCGTGATGAAACCCTCGCGCTTTCGTATTCCCCGGAAACGCCGCTGAAAGCGATGTGCCTGAATGCGGCGCACGACTGCAACATGAATTGCAAATATTGTTTTGCGGGAGGGGGGAGTTTTGGGTCCGGCGAAGGCGAGAGCAGATTGATGAGCGAAGCGACGGGGATGGCCGCCATTCGATTTTTGATGGAAAATTCCAAAAACCGCAAAAATTTGGAAGTTGACTTTTTTGGCGGTGAGCCCCTGATGAATTTCGAAACGGTAAAGGCCATAGTGACAAAAACCCGCGAACTCGAAGGGCAATACGGCAAGAACGTGCGCTTCACGCTGACAACGAACGGCACATTGCTGGACGCAAAAAAAATAGATTTCATAAACCAAAACATTTCCAACATCGTTTTGTCGCTGGACGGCTCAAAAGAAACCAACGACAATATGCGAAAATACGCAAACGGCGAGGGCAGCTATTCGGATATCGTCCCGCTGTACCAAAAACTGGTCGCCGAAAGAAAAAATCCGAATTGCAAAGATTATTACATACGCGGCACATTCACGAAAAAAAACCTGGATTTCGCAAAGGACGCCGTGCATATGCGCGAGCTCGGATTTGAAAACATATCGATAGAGCCGGTCGTGGCGAAAGAACCGAGCGAGCTGGCGATAACGAAAGCCGATTTGCCGGCTGTTTTTGCGGAATACGAAAAATTGGCAAAAGAGATGATAAGGCGCGAGCGCAAAAAAGAAAACATTTTCAGTTTTTTTCATTTCTGCATAGACTTGGAAAACGGCCCCTGCGCGATAAAACGCATAAAAGGCTGCGGTTCGGGCAGCGAATACATTGCCGTTGTGCCAAACGGCGACATCTATCCCTGCCACCAGTTCGCCGGAAACGAAAAATACAGGCTCGGCAATGTCAACAAGCCGGACATACGCTTGGATCATGGCCTGATGAAAAAGTTTTTCGAAAACAACATAATTTCAAACGAAAAATGCAAAAGCTGCTGGGCCAAATATTTTTGCGGAGGGGGCTGCGCCGCAAACAACGAAAATTTTGGCGGCGACATATATTCGCCCTACGGGATCGCATGCGAAATGGAAAAAAAGCGCGTGGAATGCGCCATAGCGATAAAGGCCGTTTTGTTCAATCATTGTTGACCATAAAACACGCTTTTTGGCCTAAATATACATCCCCCGCATATATCCGTACCCCGTATACGCTTTTTTTGCCCGCGCGCTTCGGCGCGACGATTTCGTATTTAATGTTTTTGCGCGCGTAGTCGCCGATCAAAATCTGCGCGTTGTCGGTTTCGTGCTGCTCGTATGGATAGGCCATGGCAAAATATTCGTCGAGCGAAATATTTATGTCGTCCCATACGGACAGCTTTTGCAGCACGCGCATCCTTTCAAACAGATTTTGCCTCATATAGCCGAGCTGCCCGGAAGTGAAATCGAACGCTTTCCCCACGTGCTGGTTTATTATATAGTCCGGCATATATTTTTCAAGTATGTCCAGGCATCTGAAATACCCCTCGCCGGTTATGAGCAGGTTGCGGTTATACGCGCAGTAGTCGTCTATCCCCGTCGGGGTGAACGAATCCCCCGCGAACAATATCGCCTCGCCGGTATCGGTGTTTTTTGCCAGCAGCGCGTCATGGTACAAAGTCTGTCCCGGAAAGAAAAGCGAAGTCAGCTCAAACTCGTGCCAGCGCCAAGAATACCCGTCGTCGAGCGCCGTCACATCCACGCTCACGGGCGATATGCAGGGCAGCCTGTAATTTATGGGATTTTTTAGTATGTCAGCTTGGATCTTGTCCGCGTAGATCGGGCAGGCGAAACGCTCCCTGAAATATCCGCAGCCGTCGACATGGTCGTCGTGGTAATGCGTTATATACAATACCTCCACGCCGTTTATCTCTCCGCGCTCGATCATGGAAAGAAGTTTGTCAACCGCTTCTTTGCCCCCGCAGTCTATCGCAAGCGCGCCGCCGGTTTTGGAGCGCAAAACATTGCACTGGTTACCGATTTGCCTTATATACGCCGGAAAGTCCTTTTCCCTTCCCTGCCCCATTTTTGTCTTTTGATTTGGGGTCAAAGCATCAAAATAGTAGTTCAGTGCCGCGATGTCCGCGTATCTTTCATACAGCTCGTCGATGTTTTTGCAAAATGCCGCTATATCTTCCCTCGGAGTTTCGATGGAGCCGCCGAGGTACGGAACGGCCAAATCGGCGCATGATATAGCCTCAAGGCTCTTTTTCCAGCGCGGGATCCCGTGAAGGAACCCGTGATAGTCGTCGTCGGAATTGTCGTGGATGCCCTGCGTCAAGCGGTAGACATACGGTATTTTGCCGCCCTTATAGAGCAGGCCTCCGCAAAAGACTATCTTTTTCCCTCCGTCCTCGACTATATACGACATGGAATGGTCGGTGTCCCCCGGCGTATGCAGCGCCTCGATTTCTATGCCGCCTATTTCAATCCGTTTGCCGGCGGCCATTTTTTTCACGTTGGACGCCCCATATGCCAAAATGTCGCCGTCGTTTCTGAGCTTGTACAGATGCCAGCGGTTTTTAGGGTCTTCCCACCATTCTTCGGGCCGGCTCAAAAGCCCGCAATAATTTTCGTTCGCGTATTTTTCGGCTTTTTCGAAATTCAAGATGCCCGAATTGGCCGAGCGGCGGTAATCGCAGCAAAATATCGCCGCGACTTCCGGAAGGCCCATGCCCCGTATGATCTCGGGGTCCAATCGGTCGTCGCAGCCAAAAAGTATCGTCCCCTGCCGGCCGACGGCGCCTCCCGTCGTGAAGCTTTTGTCGTTTCCGTCGTTTATCGCGAATATCTTTTCGGTGATGTATTTTATGTTCATGAATTTTTTACCCCCCCAGAATACTTCATTCTCCATTATACGCCAAAAAATTCCAAAAGTCAATCGAGAAAGGAAAATGATTTTTAAATTCAAAAAACGCATCGCATTGTTTTTTGTCTGTACGGCGCTGCTTGTAAATTTCGGCTCATGCCGGATATACAAAAAAGAAAGAACGCCGCCGCCCGTTTCGGAGACGCTTTCCGCTGATTGCGAGAATATCGGGGAAATCGCGCTCCGGCTCGTAGCGGAAGATATGCAAGCGATCGATTTTCTTGTCAATCTCAAACTGGGCGGAGAATACATATTCGACGAAGTGGACGACGGTCTATGGTATGTTCCCGTGAAGATTCCGGAATATGCGCATTTTGGCGATCTTCTGGACAGGCTGGACGGAATATATGCTTCAGCCGAGGTTTATTCGCCGTTTTTCCGTTACCCGATATTCGGAGAGCCGCAGATAGAAAACTTCGGCGGCGAAATTTATGCCTATCCGCATTATTTCAGCAATTTCGAAGCCAAAATCGATGCCGCTTCCATCAAAATCGCCGAACTCGCGGAGGACAGCGCCGAATTCACATTCGGCATTTTGGGTCACGCCTTTTTTTCGGAAGGGAGCATGCCGATGACAAAAACGCCGGGCGGCTGGCGGCTCGACGAAAGTTTTTTCTTTTACTGCCAAAAAAGGCTCGATTTGCTTGACATCGAAAACTCCGTATCATGGGAGCAAAACCCGATTCTCGATACCGCGCAGAACGCCGGCAGCGCAAAGCGTTTTGTCGGCGACTGCATGTTTTACAATATATTTTTAGGCGACTGCGAATCTTCGTGGGACCCGCAGTCGGTAAGCGAGCTTTATGCGCTGCAAAACGAGGCTTTCAGGTATCTCGAAACGCAAGCCGGCCTATTCGGGCATGAACTTCGCTGTCATGCGACCGACGCGCAAAACGCGCTTTACATGGAAACGGACACATATGTCTACAATGACGCAGATTATCATTATTGGCTTGACATACTCCTGATGGATACGGAATATGGCTCCGCAAACGGGCTTTTGGAAACGCTTTCGGCGAATGGCCCCGGATTCGACAATTACGGATTGATTGTAAACATAAACAAAAGAGGGCGCAGCTATGCGGTTTCCTGCGACCCTGCCTTTGATGGTTACGAAGAATATTACGCGGAGCGCGCCGTGATTTATTATACGGCTGACATGGATTATGATTATGTGCTCTGCGCCGCGACGATAGCCCATGAGATTTTGCACCTTTTCGGCGCGGCAGACCTCTATTACCCAAATGACGGGGAAGATATCAGAAAACAGCTGATCATACAGTATTTCCCTTTTGAGATCATGCACTACATACCATTTTATACGGACGATGCCACAGTGAGCGCATTCACCGCTTTTCGGGTGGGCTGGCGCAACACCCTGCCCGACCAGCTCATGATGTTCCAGGCCAAAGGCTGACAAATGCTACTTGCCTGTATTTTTATTACGGCAAAATATTTCCGGCAGACTTATATATGTCGTACCATTCCGGACGGGCCAAATTTATTTCAGAGGCTTTGCAGATTTCCGCGAGCCTTGTTTTGTTCGTCGAGCCGACGATAGGCTGCATTTTCGCGGGGTGGCGCAAAAGCCAGGCTATCGCAATCGCCGAATTCGTGGCGCTGTACTGTTTCGCGTATTTGTCTATGGTTTCGTTTAGTTTCGGGAATTTTTCAAGGTTTCCCAAAAACGCGCCTTCAAAAAAGCCGTATTGGAAAGGCGACCAAGGCTGTATCGTGATTTCTTTCAAGCGGCAGTATTCGAGGATGTCGCCGTCGTGATTTACGGAATTTCCGTTTTTCATGTTTACGTTCAGCCCGCTGTCGATCATTCCCGTGTTGGTCGCGCTCAGCTGCAGCTGGTTGAAAAGAATCTCTATTTGTGCGCCGTCCAAATATTTTTGCAGCAGCTTTATCTGATACGGCTTTTGGTTGCTGACACCGAAAAATTTCACTTTTCCGCTTTTTTTCAAAATGTCGAAAGCCTCGGCGACTTCCTCGGGTTCCATGAGCGTGTCGGGCCTGTGCAAAAGCAACACGTCTATATAGTCCGTTTTCAGCCTTTTCAAGCTTCCATCGACGGCATTTAGGATATGTTCTTTTGAAAAGTCGAAAAATCCGCCGCGTATTCCGCATTTTGTCTGGATGATGAATTTATCGCGCTTGCCCGGGTTCATTTGGACTGCTTCCGCGAACTTTTCCTCACATTTGCCTCCGCCGTAAATATCGGCGTGGTCGAAAAAGTTTATGCCGTTTTCAAGCGCGGTATCCACAAGTTTGCCGATCTCGGCCAGTTCCATGCCGGATATCCTCATCATCCCGAGCGCAATTTCCGGCACTTTTATTTGGTTTCTCACGTTTATGCATTTCATGCTTTTTCCTCCATTATATGTTTTTGATAAATATGTTTTCGGAAATATATCGCGCTTTCAAACTTGCCCGCTCCCCTATATGGCAAATTATACGCTTAAAAAAAGCAAAAGTCAATGCCCCCGCGACAAATATTTTTGCGTCTCCGTTGACAAACGGCGCAAAAAGTGATATAATGGACTAAAACCATCCAAATGATACGGAAAGGCAGAATTATTATGAAAGGCATAATGGCGGTAATATTGATTTTTGTTTTGGCGGCTTTATCGTTATTTTCATGCGGCGAATCCAAAGATAATGCGCCGGAAAACAAAAACGATTCGGGCGATGCCCCAAAACCCGGGGAAATTCAGACAGAAGCCCCGCCGGAATTCATCCCTGCGGAAGGAATTGATTACAATGGCTATAAATTCACGATACTCGGCTACGACGGGACACCGACGGGGACATGGCAGATAGCCGCCATATCGGAAATTTTGGCCGAACAGGATACAGGTGAGCCTTTAAACGACGCAGTTTACAAAAGAAACCGGGAAGTCGAGGCGCTGTACAACATCGAATTCGGCATTGTTCCGGTCACATACCCCAACAGAGGCGATTTTGCCGCGAAATTTACGAAAGCGGTACTTGCCGGGGACGATGCTTTTGACGCTGCTTTTCTTTTGGGCGATTCGCTGCCTGCGGCGCTCAGCAAAAAAAACACGGCTTTTGATTTGTTTGGCATACCTTCGCTCGACTTGTCAAAAAGCTGGTGGGACCAAAATTCCGTAAAGGCGATGTCGATCGGCGGAAAGCTCAGCGCGGTGATCGGAGATTTGAATTTGTATTCGGCGATTGCTCCCATGGCGGTATTTGCCAACAAAAAACTCATGCAGGATTACTCCGTGGGCGATTTGTACCAGATGGTCAGGGACGGCAAATGGACATGGGACGCCATGTATGGCATTATGAAAGAAGTGACGAAAGATCTCAACGGCGACGGAATAATAGACAAAAACGACCAAGTGGGGCTATTTTCGCAGTACCTGTATTTGCAGACGGCGGTAACCAGCGCAGGGGAGTACATCACGCCTAAAAACGACCGTGATATTCCCGTGCTCGAGCCGAATATAGACAGGATTGCGGGCATAGTTGACAAAATCACGCCGATTTTAAACGACAAAAGCGCCGCCGTGATAGCCGACAACATAACTTCCGGATACAACAACGTGTTTTTCGATTTCATACTGCCGAAATTCAGGGACGATGAAATCATGTTCCATACAAACCAGCTGCTGTTCAGTTTTGAGCTGCGAAACATGGACGCGGATTTTGCCATACTTCCGATTCCGAAGTATGACGAGCTCCAGCAAAAATACGGGTCAATGGTATCCAACGCCTGGTCTACATACACCGTCATCCCGATAACCTGCACGGACACCGAAAGGGCGGGCAACATACTTTCGGCAATGGGGTATTATTCCAAAAAGTACATAACTCCGGCGTATTACGATATCACCGTGACCAACAAACTGATGCGCGACGAAGATTCGATAGAGATGATGGACATAATTTTGAACAACAGGGTCTTGGATCTGTCGTATTTATACAACTGGGGGGAGATAGGGAGTTTGTTTGGCGGCATATCGAGTTCGGGGAAAGCGGACACGTTTGTTTCGCAATTCGAAAAAACAGAGCCTAAAATAAACAACGCCATCCAAAAAACGCTCGATGAACTCGAAAAAGATTGATTGCCATGTTTTTTATGGCAGAAAGGCGAGGCAATTGATAAAATTGATAAATCATCTGTCGGGCAAAAAAACGATAATTGTCTGCGGGCATTATGGAGCAGGCAAAACCAATGTGTCGGTAAACCTTTCCATAGAATTGAAAAAACAAGCGGGGCTCGTCTATACCCTCGTGGATTTTGACACGGTGAACCCGTATTTCCGGAGCGCGGACAACATAAAAGACTTGCAGCGCCACGGCATCGATTTCATAGTGCCGCCTTTCGCCAACTCGAACCTCGACATCCCCTATTTGCCCGCTTCGATATATTCGATTTTCGCGGGTGGCGGCAAAAACGCCGTTTTCGACGTGGGCGGCGATGACAACGGGGCGACAGCGCTCGGGATGTTCGCCGAAAAAATAAAAAAAACCGATTACGAGATGATCTACGTCGCAAACAAATACAGGAAGCAAACAAACAAACCCGAAGCGGCCGCAAAACTCGCTTATGACATCGAAAAAAATTCGAAACTGAAAATAACTTCCGTATTAAACAACAGCAACATCGGCGGCCTCACTTCGAAAAAAGAAATTTTGGATTCGATCGATTACGCGAAAAATATTTCGGGTTTGCTGAATGTGCCTTTGCTTGGGACAGCATCGATGACACAATTCGATCTTTTTGAAAAAACGGGGCACAATATATTCCAAATGGATAATTACACCAAAAAATTATTTTAACGATTTTAACGAAAGGAAACGCCGCAAATGAAAACCATAACGTTCGACGAAGAAAGATGCAAAGGGTGCGGGCTATGCATAACCGTCTGCCCGAAAAAAATCATAACCTTGGAAAAAGAAAAAATAAACAAAAAAGGATATAACCCGGCGGGGGCAAAAGAACCCGATTTGTGCATTTCATGCGCCCAGTGCGCGATAATATGCCCCGACGTGGCCATACGCATAGAAAACGGCAAATAGCTAAAAACTTATTATAATTTTGGAGGATGCAATATGTCAGAAATGGTTTTGATGAAGGGAAATGAAGCATTGTCAGAAGCTGCGATAATGTGCAACTGCCGGCATTATTTCGGATATCCCATAACCCCGCAGAATGAAATTGCCGAATATATGGCCAAAAGGATGCCCGAAGAAAACGGGCTTTGCATACAGGCTGAAAGCGAAATCGCCGCGATAAATATGGCTCTCGGGGCATCTGCGGCAGGGGCGAGAGTAATGACTTCGTCTTCGAGTCCGGGCGTGAGTTTGAAAAGCGAGGGAATATCATATATAGTCGGATCGGATTTGCCGTGCGTGATCATAAACGTGCAGAGGGGCGGCCCGGGGCTCGGGGGCATACAACCGGCCCAATCGGATTATTATCAGGCGACAAAAGCGATGGGCCATGGCGATATGCGCCTCATCGTGCTCGCGCCCAATTCCATCCAGGAAATGGTTGAGCTCACCGGGTTGGCTTTCGATTTGGCGGATTTGTACAGGACTCCCGTAATGATTCTCGCCGACGGCGCACTCGGCCAGATGATGGAGCCTGTAGACCTGAGCAAAGTAAAAAAGCCGGCTCTTGTCGAAAAGCCGTGGGCGACGGTGGGCCATGGGGACAAGCGCCGCCCCAACATCATAAATTCGCTCTATCTGGTTCCGGAAGACTTGGAAAAAACGATAATCGACCGTTTTAAAAACAAATATGACATCATAGAGGAAAAAGAGCCCAGATATGAGGAATTCGATGTCGAAGATTCCGACGTTGTGCTCGTGTCCTACGGAATAGCCTCGAGGATCGCAAAACCTGTATGCAAAAGGTTAAAAGAAAACGGAATAAAAGCCGGTTATTTCAGGCCTGTGTCATTGTCCCCGTTCCCAAACAAACGGCTCGGCGAAATCGCGGAAATGACAAAGAGGTTTTTTGTCACCGAGCTGAACATGGGACAGATGGTCGGCGACGTGAAACTTGCCACCGGATGCAAAAAACCCGTCGATTTCTTCGGGCACACGGGAGGGGTCATCTCCACCCCGGATGAAATCTATGGCGCAATTGAAAGGAGCATATAGACATGGTTGTATTTGAAAGGCCAAAATCTCTGACAGACAAAGAATTCAGCTATTGCCCCGGCTGCACGCACGGAATCACTCACAGGCTGATCGCCGAAGTCTTAGACGAACTCGAAGTGAGGGGCAAAACGGTCGGCATCGCGCCGGTTGGCTGTTCGGTCATGGCATATGATTTTTTTAACGTGGACATGGTTCAATCCCCGCACGGGCGCGCTCCCGCAGTCGCCACCGGAATTAAGAGGGTTTTATCCGAAAATGTGGTGTTCACCTATCAGGGCGACGGCGACCTCGCCGCGATCGGCACTGCCGAAACGATCCACGCCGCCGCCAGAGGCGAAAACATAACTATCATATTCATAAACAACGCCACTTACGGAATGACCGGCGGGCAAATGGCTCCTACGACAATGGTCGGCCAAGTCACGAGCACTTCGCCTTACGGCAGAAAACCCGAAATCCAAGGATTGCCGATAAGGGTGTGCGAGATGATCTCGACTCTCGACGGCGCGGCTTATATAGAAAGGGTTTCGATGGACTGCGTGAAAAATATACGCGCCGCAAAAAAAGCCATCAAGAAAGCGTTCGAGTACCAAATAGAAAAAAAAGGGTTCACGCTCGTGGAAGTATTGTCGAACTGCCCTACAAGATGGGGCATGACCCCGGCCGATTCCCTCGAATGGATAAAAACGGACATGATGCCCTATTACCCGCTCGGGGTATATAAAGATATTTGCATCACTAAACAGGGAGGGCAATGATATGGCGGAAAATACTATTTTGCTTGCGGGATTCGGCGGACAAGGTATTTTGTTCGCGGCAAAACAGCTCGCTTTGGCCGGGATGTACATAAACAAAAAAGTGACTTGGATGCCTTCATACGGGCCGGAAACGCGCGGTGGAGCATCGAACTGCACAGTCATAATATCCGACGGGGAAATCGGAGCGCCGATAACTCCGAACCCGGAAACCCTTTTGGTCATGGATATGCCCTCGTACGCAAAATTCCACCTTTCCATTAAAAAAGGCGGGAATTTGATTTGCGACGCTTCGCTGATCAGCGAAAAAAGCGCAAGGGAAGATATAAAAAAATATTACATTCCCGCGACTTCTCTGGCACACGAAAACAATATGCCAAAACTCGCCAATGTGATAATGATTGGAAAGCTGATAGCGGCCACAAAAATATTTACGCCGGACGAGCTTGTCATGTCGATGCAAAAAAGCATACCCGAATCAAAAAAAGATTTGCTTGAAATGAATATAAAAGCCCTTGACATAGGATTTCGTCACACATAGAAAATATGCGGTTCGCGCCAAACCTTACGGAACATTTTGGAATTTTTTTCGTCTAACGTAGCGAAATATTTATTTAAGGAGCGTGTTATCCAATGAAATCAAAAATCAAAAAAATCATGCTTGGCATTTTGGCGCTGGCAACGACGATTATTGGGAGCGGGGCTATGGCGGCGGCCGATTCTGCCAAAACAGGTGCAATCGAAGGTTACGCCGCGATGTATGTCCAAAACCCGGAAATTTGCGTAAACGGCGAAAAACTCCCGTTAGACCCTGTGCCTTGCCTCAAAAACGGAGCCGCCTATATCCCCCTGCGCCCCGTGGCAGAAGCCTTGGGGGGGAGCATTGAATGGGATGCGGAAAAAAACTCCGCGACTGTCAAAATCCAAAACGGGAAATCTGTTGAGATTTCGGCAAATTCCGATGTGTCCGAATTGATCGGGGGGCGTATGTATGTCAATGCTGGTTCTCTGGCGGAAATTTTCGGCAAAAAATATTTTTACGAACGCGGGCTGATCGTGATCGCAGACGAAAAACCGGATACGGATGAACTCATTTATAGCTTCACAAAAATGACCAACGTGAAAACAAAGGAAAATCTTTTGGATTTGTTCGGCTACGACGAAAATATGGGTTGGGACGATGTCGATGTGATTTGGGAAGACGCCGTCCCGATGGCTGAAGCGGAAACGGGGACATCAAAAATCTCATCGGAGCGCGCCGAATCCGACAGCCCTGCGGATTATTCCGAAACGAACACACAGGTTTCAGGCGTAGACGAAGCGGACATAATAAAAACCGACGGGCAGTATATCTATTATGTGCGAAATTCGGCGATAGAAATAGTCAAGGCAAACGGCGACGGGAGTTTTGATCATATGTCAACTTTTAGCCTGCCATATGAAAATTACTTGAAATTCAAAGAAATTTTCGTCGATGGGAACCGCATAACCGCGATCGGCGGATATCACGGAAAAGACGGCTATTACACGCAGGCGCTCGTGATAAACGCCGAAAACAAAAAAGCCCCCATGCTCGAGCGGTCAGTCGAAGTAAAGGGCGATTACGCCACATCGCGCAAAATCGGGAACAGCGTATATTTCGTGGCCCACCAATATTTTTACTGGTGGCGATACGAAGACGATTCGGATATCATGCCCTTGTACCGCGACACTGCGGTATCGGACGAGCTTATTTTCTCCGGATACGAAAAGCTGTATTGCTTCCCCGAATTCGCCGGTAACGGAATAACCACCCTGGTCGGATTCAACATAGACAGGCCAAACGAAGAAGCTTTTATCGAATCCATTGCCGGATTCGCCGGCGAAAACATATATATGTCGCAAAACGCGCTGTACATCGCGGAGTTGCAATACAATAATGACAGAAATGATTTTTGGTACGATACGAAAATATATAAGTTCGCAGCCGACGACGGCAAGCTCGTGTTCGTAAAAAGCGGGAACGCTCCCGGCTCGGTTCTGAACCAGTTTTCAATGGACGAATACAAAGGGTATTTCCGCATTGCGACCACCAAGCAGGATCACGGAAAAGGCTGGACAAAGTACAACAATTTGTATGTATTCGACAATAACCTGAAAATCGTCGGCCAAATCGAGGACATAGCCCCCGGGGAGCAGATCTACTCCGCGCGCTTCATGGGAAATCGCGCATACATGGTGACTTTCAAGCAGGTCGATCCCCTGTTTGCCATCGACTTGTCCGATCCCGAAAACCCCGAAGTGTTGGGCGCGCTCAAGATTCCCGGATACAGCGACTACCTGCACCCATACGACGAAAACCATCTCATCGGCTTTGGCAAAGACGCCGTTTTGGACGCATACGGGAACGCCTATTACACAAGCATGAAAATATCGCTGTTCGACGTGAGCGACATGACAAACCCGATCGAAATGTTCGTGGAGACTATCGGCGACCGGGGCACCGAATCCGAGCTTCTGTCCAACCACAAAGCGCTGCTGTTTTCAAAAGAAAAAAATTTGTTGGCGTTCCCGGTGGTCGTGCATGAATCAAAAGAGAGGGCGGTTTCCGGAAAAATGCCCGCACACGGCACATTCAAATTCGCCGGGGCATATGTGTACGACATAGATTTGGAAAAAGGATTTGATTTAAGAGGCAGGATAAGCCATCTTAGCGGCCAGGATATGTTGAAGTCTTCGGATTGGGGTTCGGACAAAAACGCCTACATACAAAGGCTGCTCACGATAAACAATACGCTCTATGCCGCCTCAAACAGGAAATTGAGCTCGCACGACCTTAAAACGCTCGATACAACCGGAGAATTAAATTTCAAATGATAAAAAATGATAAAATGTGATAAAATGACAATATGCAGGAAAATGTAAAGCAAAACCCGAAAACCTGCGCTGTCATCGCGGCAGCGGGGAAAAGCTCCCGGATGGGGCTTTCGACCGGCGCATCCAAGCAGTTTATAAAAATCGGCGACAAAACCGTCATCGAGAAAACGTTGACGGTTTTTGCCTCGTGCGCCTATATAGACGAGATCGTAATCGCGGCAAGAACCGAGGACACGGAAAAAATACGCGAAATCGCCAAATCGGCGAATTTGGGAAAAATAAAAAGCATAATCGCGGGCGGCAAAACCAGGCAGGAATCGGTTGAGCGCGCCATACGCGAGGTTAGCGCCGATATATCATATGTCGCCATCCACGACGGGGCGAGATGTTTTGTTTCGGAGGAAGACATAAAAAAGGTTGTGTCGAAAGCCTACGAAACGGGGGCGGCGGCTGCGGGGACAAAAATCACGGATACGGTAAAATTGGTCGAAGGCGACAGCATAAAAAGCACATTGGACAGGGAGCGTCTGTGGGCCGTCCAGACCCCGCAGGTTTTTTCTAAAGACATATATCTTTCAGCGATGCAAAACCAAAAAGGGGATTACACCGATGACTGCGCCCTGCTTGAAAACGCGGGATTCAAAGTCAGCATCGTGGAATGTTCGAAATACAACATAAAGATAACGGACAGCCGGGATTTGGATTTTTTGAAAGGAGCAAAAAGTGGCAAATTATAGAATAGGGCATGGCTATGATGTACACCGGCTCGGAGAAGGCCGCAAATTGATTTTAGGAGGAGTCGAAATCCCAAACGGCGGCTTCGGGCTTTTGGGCCATTCCGACGCCGACGTTTTGACCCACGCGGTGATAGACGCATTGCTGGGCGCGGCGGGGCTCGGCGACATCGGCGAGCATTTCCCCGACAGCGACATGCAATACAAAGATATGAACTCCACAATCCTTCTCGAAAAGACGGCGGAGCTCATAAAAAACGATTATTCAATTTCGAACATCGACTGCACGGTGACGCTCGAAAAGCCAAAGCTTGCGGGCCATAAAGAAAAAATCAGGCAAAAGTTGGCAAAAACTTTGAAAATCGACATAATCGACATAAACATAAAAGCGAAAACGGAAGAAGGCCTCGGCTTCACGGGGAGAAAAGAAGGCATAGCGGCCCACGCCGTATGTCTGATTTTTGAAATATGTTAAAACTTATCCGGCTGAAAAAGTTTAGTTTGCGTGGCGGCAATCCGCCCCGCAGATGTGGCGGTTCGGGCATTCCGGCGCTTTTGCGTTTTTTATGTAAGCCGGCGCGCCTTTGTATACGGTTTTCAGCGCAAACGAACCGCATTTCGGGCATGGGATGCGCTTGTTCGTTTTATCCGCGATTGAAGCCGATATATTGAATTCGCCTTCGCATTTTTCGCAATGCAAATCATAAAATGGCATATCATTCATTCCTTTTTGGATTTGTTTTTCAAATATCCTTCCGCTTTTTTTATCGCTTCGGCAACCGCGCCCCATGCCGGCCCACCCGGCGCGTTTCTCGCGCCAACGCACGATTCCACGGAAATCGCCTCATATATCCCATCGTCAAAAATATCGGATATTCGCTTGAATTCTTCGAGAGCCAATTCTTCGAGCCGCGCATTTTTTCCGATGGCATAAAGCACGAGCCTGCCTGTTGTTTCATGCGCTTCCCTGAAAGGCATGCCCTTTTTTGTCAGCCAATCTGCCGCATCGGTCGCATTCGTGTAACCGCCGAGTGCGCTTTCATGCATATTGCATGTGTTGAATTTTGCGCTTTGGAGCATTGCGGCAAATACCGGAAGGCAGGATTTCACCGTGTCCACTGCATCGAAAACGGCTTCTTTGTCTTCTTGCATATCCTTGTTATAAGCGAGCGGCAGGCTTTTCATCATGGATAAAAGCCCCATGAGCCCCCCGTAAACCCTCCCCGTTTTGCCGCGTATCAGCTCTGCCATGTCGGGGTTCTTTTTTTGGGGCATTATCGACGAGCCTGTCGCATATGCATCCGAAATTTCCACGAAAGCGAATGCGTCCGCAGACCACAAAATCAATTCTTCGCAAAAGCGGCTCAGGTGCGCCATGACAATCGAAAGGCACGAAACGAGTTCTATGCAAAAATCCCTGTCCGAAACGGCGTCGATGCTGTTTTCCGTAATAGCCGAAAACCCGAGCCTATCTCCTACAAATTCCCTGTCGATCGGGTAAACCGTGGAAGCGAGCGCGCCCGAACCGAGCGGCATCACATCCGTCCTTTTGCGGCAATCCGAAAGCCTTTCCAAATCGCGCCTGAACATCTGGAAATATGCCAAGAGATGATGGGCGAGCGTTACGGGCTGCGCTTTTTGCATATGCGTGAACCCCGGCATGATGGAAGCGGTGTGCCGCTTTGCCAGTTCCAGCAAAATTTCCAGCAATTTCGCGAGCAGCAAATTTATCTCGTCTATTTCGTCTCTTACATACATTCGCATATCAAGGGCGACTTGGTCGTTTCTGCTCCTGCCGGTGTGAAGCCTGCGCCCCGCGTCCCCAATGCGCACGACAAGCTCCCCTTCCACAAACGAATGGATGTCCTCCGCATTTGCATCGATAGCCAGCGCGCCGCCCTCTATGTCAGCCAAAATTTCTCCAAGCGTTTTCACGATCGATTCGGCGTCTTTTTTGTCTATTATGCCCTGCCGCCCGAGCATTTCGGCATGGGCCATGCTGCCTTTTATATCCTGCCTGTAAAGCCTTTGGTCAAAGGAGATCGAAGAATTGAATTGGTGCGCCAAAAAATCGGCGCCCTCCAAGAAGCGTCCCCCCCACAGTTTCATGACTGCCCCGTTTCCTTTTTCATCAAGGCCCTGACCGTCAAAGGGAGCCCCAAAAGCGTAATGAAGCCTTCCGCGTCTTTGTGGTCGTACAAATCGCCCGTGGTGAAACTCGCGAGGTTTTCGCTGTAAAGCGAATACAAAGATTTGCTCCCCGCGAAAATTATGTTGCCTTTGTATAATTTCAGCTTGACCGACCCCGTGACCGTTTCCTGCGTTTTGTCCACAAAAGCCGACAAAGCTTCCCGAAGGGGAGTGAACCATTCGCCCCTGTAAATCATTTCCGCCAATTTTTGCCCGACTATGTCCTTGAAAGCCGTCGTCTGGCCGTCGAGGCAAAGGCGTTCAAGCTCCCTATGGGCAAAATACAGTATGGTTCCTCCGGGGGTTTCGTATACACCCCTTGATTTCATCCCCACAACCCTGTTTTCCACCATATCCGCGATGCCAATCCCGTTTTTGCCGCCGATTTCGTTCAAAGCGGCGATAAATTCCACGGGATCTGTGGTTTTTCCGTTTAATTTGACCGGGATTCCCGCTTCAAAATCTATTTCGACATATTCCGGGTCGTCGGGGGCGTCCTCCGGCGAAACGGATAATTGCAGCAAATGCTTGTAATTTGGTTCGGACGCGGGGTTTTCGAGTTCCAATCCTTCATGGCTCAAATGCCACAAATTTTGATCGCGGCTGTAGCTCTGTTCTTTTTTGGCAGGCGGTTCGATTCCGCGTTTTTGCAAATATTCCATCGCCTCTTCGCGGGATTTTATCTCCCATATGCGCCAGGGCGCGATTATTTTTATCTGCGGGGCAAAAGCTTTTATCGTCAGTTCGAAACGTATTTGGTCGTTGCCCTTCCCTGTCGCCCCGTGGCAGATCGAATCCGCCCCTTCGGCGAGCGCTAGATCCACGAGTTTTTTTGCTATCAGGGGGCGGGCGGCCGAAGTGCCGAGAAGATATTTGCTTTCATACACGGCGTTCGCCTTGAGCATCGGATAAATGTAATCCGAAACGAATTCGGCGGCGGCGTCGATCATAAAAACTTTGTTTGCCCCCATTTTTAAAGCTTTCTCCCTGATTTTTCCGTATTCGCCCTCTCCGCCGCATTGCCCCAAGTCCACGCAGCACGCGATGATCTCGCAGGATTCATAATTTTCCTTGAGCCAAGGTATAATGACTGTGGTATCCAATCCCCCGGAATATGCCAACACTATTTTGTTGCCCATATGTTTCTTTTGCCTCCAATTACATGAAATCATTAAAATACAGTTTTGAATTATTATACATTAAACTACATAAAAATGCAACAGTTTGGAATATATTTTTTTGTTATGCCGTGCATAAGCATAACTTATGCGTTGGCCGGTTTTCCTTTGTTCACTCCAAGTTTCCGTATTTGAAACTTTCTTCGTAAGCGGTGTCAAGCATCGCAGCGATGTTTTCGGGTTTCACGTTGCCCATGATGTTATGAACCTGATTGAACACATATCCGCCGTCCGGAGCAAGGGCAGACATAAGATAACGCACGTTTTCCACCACTTGTACCGTGGTTCCCGAACTCAACACGCCTTGCGTGTCGCAGCCGCCGCCCCAGAAGCATATTTTATCGCCGTACTTTTTTTTCAATGCGAACGGTTCCATGTTTTTGCAGCTTATCTGCACGGGATTTAAGATGTCCACCCCGCATTCGATCAATAAGGGGATAAACGGCTCTATGGCGCCGCAGGAATGCAAAAAAATTTTGTAGTCCGAGTTGGCCCTGACGAAATCAATATATTTTTTTATCCAAGGCGCAATCAAGTCCGCAAAAACAGCGGGATTGACGAACGGCGCGACTTGTGTTCCAAGGTCTGCGGCTATTCCGACGCCCTGAATATAATTGCCGCATTTGCTTATAATGTCAACAGTCGATTTGATGTTTTGTTCATGGCCTTCGGCGCACCTGCGCCTTATTTCATCGGGGTCAAGCATCATCGTCACCAAATATTCCGGGTCATCTGAAAAATGAGCGGTTGCGCCGCCCCTGTAAATCGTGAAATAATCTGTTTCTTTGTATATGCGTTCCACATGCTTTGCCACTTCCGTGTTGAAATCCAAGGCGCTCGCCCATGTGTCGAATCCTATGCCGTCAAAAAAGAAGCCGCCCGCCGGGCTTTTCATGCGCCCTCCGTTTTTCCCCGCAAATATCCACGCCCCGTCTTCTTCGAGCTTCGGCGTTATCGCGCCCGAAATTTCAAATTCATAATGTTCGCGCGGTTTCCATGTACGGGTGTTTGGATAGCCCGGGTGAAAATACATGCAGTCGCAATGAAAATGTTCGAGCACATCTTCATGAACCCTAGCCGTGAACAGAAAATTTTCCGTCACTTCAATTTTTCTCTTTGGCATTCCCAGGTATTCCCGCAAATTTTGGTATGCGAACGCTGAAATCCCTGTAGCCGTGTGTACCCCGAGGTCAATGGGGGTACGGTCTATCGGTTTATGTTTTATGGCCCTTACGACCCGTTCGCGCCGCGACAATATTTCGTTCACAATCCGGTCAGCTCCTTTTCAAAAAAATTCAACCGATCCAAGGTACTTAATCGAAAACGATCATGCATTTTATCAGCCCGTCGCCAAAACCCACGACTGAGCCGAATATTTCCGGCACTTCGTCCAATTTCACAGTATGCGTCAAAAAACAGCGCAAGTCGATGCGTTTCTGGGCCGCGAGCTGCATGAATTCGCCCGCTTGCCACATCGCGGAGTACCAGCTCCCGCCGATGGAGAGCCTGCGCCGTATCAATTCGCTGGAATCGACGGAAAATTCCGCGTGTTCCCCTATGGAAACCAGATTTCCCCCTATGCGCAGCGAATTCAGGCAGTTCGCATAGGCTTTGCCATTTCCGGAACATTCGAGCACCGTATGGACTCCCGCCCCGTTTGTCATTTTTTTCGCCGCTTCGGGAAGTTCTTCGGGAGAAAAAACCGCTTTTGCGCCGTTTCGCAGGGCGGTTTCCCTTCTGTATGGCAGCGGCTCGGCGGCTATGACATAAGCTCCCATCGCCGCGCATAGCGCGACTGCCGCCTGACCGATCGGCCCGCAGCCGTTGACCAGCACGTCAAAACCCGATTTTATGCCGACGCGCTGCAGGGCGCCGTATGGAGTGCCCCAGTTATCCATGATCAGCGATCCGTCGATAAAATCAAAACCGGGGAGCAGGCGCATGCAGTTGCGCGTGGGCGCTGCGACATATTCCCCGAATCCGTTGTTGACATCCTGCGATCCGTTCCAGAAAGGGCAGAGCACGAATTCCCCGGCCCGGCACGCGGGGCACGCCCCGCATCCCACGACATTGTTGACCATCACGCGGTCGCCGGGAGAAAAGGCCGTCACGCCTTCGCCGAGCTTATCCACTTCTCCCGCTATTTCATGCCCGGCTACAGATTCCGTCTTGCCTTTGACGGACCACAGCCATTTGTCCGAGCCGCATATTCCGCTGGCGCGGACTTTTACGCGCACATGCCCCGGGCCGGGTTCCGGCACGGGCGTTTCGACCACGCGCAAATCCCTGGGGCCAAATGCTTTGATTACTTTCATAATAGTCATACGCTCCTTTTAAATTATCTTGATACAATGCACATCATTATATCACAAAAATCAACCATAAGCAAGAATATCGCGAAAAAATTTTTAAAAAATATTTCAAAAACCCTTTGACAATTCGCCCTATATGGTGTAGAATATAATCATTATGAAATCGAATATACTGTAGTATTGCAATCCGGCTATTAAAAACAAAAAAACAATTATCAATCAATTAATGACCGATGGGGGCGCGATTTATGAAAAAATTTAAAATTTCGATGTTTTTTCCGTTTTTGCTTTGTTTTGCCTTTGTTTTCATGTCATTTCCGTCATGCGATGCGGACAGCGCGGGCAAAACGGGAACCGGAGATCAATCCGCGACGACCGGAGCCGGCGGAGCGGCAGAAAGCGAAGAGGCCCAAAACGGGGATCTCGCCCTTGACAGGCTGTCCGTATCCGATGATTTGCCGGACAGCGATTTTGGAGGTTCGGATTTCAACATACTGTATCTGACCTGGGGCACTTACACGGACTATTACTGGGCGGACGAGGAAATAGGGGAAGTGATGAACGATGCCCTTTACCGCAGGGAAAGGGATACAGAAGAGCGCTTCAACGTCCAAATCGAAAAAATACCCACGGATTACGGGAGCCTCATGAATACGCTCGGCAAATCCGTCAAAGCGGGGTCGCACGCCTACGACATGGCGCTAACCCATTGCAGCAACGAGCTTTCGGCCTTGATAACGCAGAATATCATCATAGATTGGAATAAAATACCCTATCTCAATTTTGACAAGCCTTGGTGGAGCGAAAAGAACGCGGAAAACGAAGCGCTGGCCTTAAACGGCAAGATGTTTCTCGTGGTTTCGGATTTCGTCATCCCCGACCCCAACGTCACATTCTTCAACAAGGATTTGCTCCAAAATTTGGGGCTCGAAGATCCGTACAAATTGGTTCGAGATGGGAAATGGACATACGGAAAAATGCATGAAATGGCGAAAGCTGCGGGAAAAGACTTGGACGGCAACGGAAAAATGGACGAAGCCGACCAATTCGGCCTCGTTACGCAGCTCGATTGGTATTTCAATTCCGTGCCCAATTCGGTGGGGGTGAAATACGCGAAACTCGATGAAACCGGCCACCCGATTTTCACCGATGAAGTTGAAAGGCTCCACAAGGCCCTGGTTGAAGTCGACGCGCTTGTCAACGATGCGAGCTGCACCTTCATTTACGCCTACGGCGCGATGGGCGACCAATACATTTCGGCGCTGCCGCTTTCAACGGGGAGAGTGCTGTTTCACTGGGATCCGCTCTTTTTGGCTTTAAAGTACAGATCGATAGATTTCGACTACGGGATTTTGCCATGGCCCAAATTGGACGAAGGGCAGGACAAATATTATCACTTTTCCCACAACGGTTTCATGGTTCTCCCGCAAACCACCACCGATTTGGAAAAAACCGGGACAATCGTCGAAGCGCTCTCCGCGCTTTCGTACAAATATTGCATTCCGGCATATTACGACGTGCTGATGGGAATAAAGCTGACCAGGGATTTGGAGTCTGTGGAGATGCTCGATTTGGTATACAAAACTTGCATATTCGACCCCGGCAGGAACCTGATTGAAGGCGATCCCATGCAATACGCTTTCCCCACGCTGCTGAGAAGCAAAAGCACGGATTTTGTCTCATACTATGAAAAAAACGCAGGCAAAACCCAATCCGCCCTCGACAAATTTTACGACAAAGTTTTAGAATTGGAATAACGTGTAGCGAATATGAACGAAGTTCATATGCAAGATTGATGCAAGCATGCGCATAAACGGCATATGAACTATCGTTCATATTGGTTCATGTCACGCCAATCGATAGTGTAACGAATGTGAACGCTATGCTAATTGCAACGGATGCAAAACGGTTTGCCGTACAGTTCAAAGCCGTGAAAGGGCGTGTTGAGCGATTTTGAGCGGGAACTGTTTTTGTCGAATATAAATTTTGCATTTGGGTCAAAAATGACGAAATTCGCCGCTTTTCCCGTTTCGATCTTCCCTTTTTCATTTTCGAGCCCGATTATCTTCGCGGGATTTTCCGACATGAGCCCGATAAGCTTGCTAAGCGTTATATGCCCTTGCCTCACAAGATAAGTCACGCCCAAGGCAAACGAGGTTTCCAGCCCGGTTATGCCGTTTGCCCCGGCTTTCTTTTCTTCTTCAGAGTGCGGGGCGTGGTCGGTCGATATGCAATCGATGGCCCCCGATTTTATCGCCTCGATTATCCCCTCCTTGTCTTCGACCGAGCGCAGGGGGGGGTTCATTTTCGCGTTTGCACCGTATTTTTTTGCGTCTTTTTCGCTCAGGGCAAAATAGTGCGGGCAAGTTTCGGCAGTCACCCTGCAGCCGCTTTTTTTGGCTTCGCCGATATACTCTGCGCTTTTTTTTGTGCTGACGTGGCATATATGCAGCCTTGCCCCGGTTTTTTGCGCCAAATCGACGTCGCGTTTCGTGATTTTGTCCTCGGCTTCATTTCCCGCAAGCTTCAAATCCTCGCAGTGCGACATGACGAGCATATCGTTTTCCTTGGCTTTGATCAACGCTTCGCGCATCAAAGTTTCGTTTTCCACCGGCCTGCCATCGTCTGAGAGCGCTATTGCCCCCGCTTTTTTAAGCGCCGCGAAATCCGTGAGGGCTTCTCCTTTTTGCGCTTTGGTTATCGCCCCGATGGGCAACACGTCGCAGCGCGCTTTTTGGCTTAGGATGTACTGTATGATTTCCGGGCTGTCGATGTTCGGGCTGGTGTTCGGCATGCAGCAGACCGTGGTTATCCCGCCATTTACCGCAGCCATCGTCCCGGAAAATATGTCTTCTTTGTGCGTGAGCCCGGGATCGCGCAAATGCACGTGCAAGTCGATGAAACCCGGGGATATATAGTTCCCATGGGCGTCGATTGTTTTTTTTGCCTCCCCTCCCCTTCCCGACGGGCGGATTTGGACGATGATCCCGTCTGCAGCCGATATGTCGACGAACTCCCCGCTATCGGCAAGGCGAGCGTTTTTTATGAGCACATCTTCGATGCTACCACTTCCCCAATTATATATTACATGGATATAGCATATCACATTTTTTGATGTTTTGCAAGAAATATACGCAAAATAAAGGGAAAATTCTTGACTTAAAAATTTTTTTGTGGTAATATATCCATATAAAAACAATTTGGGAGGAAAATTTATATGGCTGAGGCTGTAATAATGCCGAGACAGGGGCAGAGCGTGGAAAGCTGCCTTATCACCGCGATAAACAAAAAAAAAGGCGACAGCGCAAATACCGGCGACATTTTGTTTTCATACGAAACGGACAAATCTTCTTTCGAAGAGGAAGCGAAAGTTTCGGGTACGATACTCGCCCTGTTTGCAGATGAGGGCGACGACGTGCCCTGCCTTGAAACGGTGATGATCATAGGAAAAGAAGGGGAAGACATTTCGGGCTTGCTGCCGCAAAATACGGCAAAGCCCGCAGAAACGCAAAAACCGGAAACGCCGGAAACTGCAAAGGTTCCGGAAGAACCAACTGAGTCAGCGGCGCTTTTGTCGGGAAACGAGGCAAAAATATCTCCGAGAGCGAAAAACTATGCCGAACAGGCGAAAGCCGATTTGTCAAAAGTCGTCCCGACGGGGCCAAATGGCAGAATCATCGAAAGGGATGTAATTGAACTCGTAAAGAATGGGCACAGGCTGTACGCAGAAGCCAAGACAAGCGAGGAACCCGAAAAGCCGAAACAGCCGCCGCTTGCAGAGGAAAAACCAAAAACCGATTCGTACACGGACGTAAAATTGCCCAACATACGCAAAATTATCGCCAAATCAATGCACGCATCCCTGTCCGAAATGGCGCAGCTCACTCTGAATTCGAGCTTCGACGCTGCGGCGATATTAAAATTCAGGAAAACCCTCAAAGAAAACGCCCAGGCTTTGGGTCTTGAGAACATCACATTAAACGACATAGTGCTGTATGCCACAGCAAAAACCCTGAAAAACCATAAAGACGCGAACGCCCACTATCTCGGCGATATCGGCGTGATGAGATATTTTGAGGCGGTGAACTTGGGAGTCGCGGTCGATACCGAGCGGGGGCTTTTGGTTCCCACCATATTCGGCGCGGACGCGCTTTCGCTCAACGAACTCGCCAAACAAACAAAAAAAACCATAAGCGAGGCCCAGAGCGGCTCCATTGACCCGGAGAAATTGAAGGGCGGCACCTTTACCGTGACAAACCTCGGGGTTTTGGGCGTCGAGAGCTTCACGCCGGTGATAAATCCCCCGCAGACCTGTATTCTCGGCGTGAACAATATAACCAGAAGGATAAAACAGGCGGAGGGCAAGGATGTCTTCTATGACTGCATGGGGCTGTCGCTCACCTTCGACCACAGAGCGCTCGACGGCGCGCCTGCGGCGAAATTCTTGAAAGAATTATGCTCAAACCTCGAGAATTTTGATTTGCTGCTGGCCAAATAGGGAGGGGAAATTTTATGTACGATCTGATAATAATCGGCGGGGGCCCGGCCGGATACAACGCGGCGGAAAGGGCGGCGCACGGCGGGATGAAGGTTTTGCTCGCGGAAAAAAAAGCTCTTGGGGGCGTTTGCCTCAATGAAGGCTGCATTCCGACCAAAACCCTGCTCTATTCGGCAAAAATATATGACTATGCCAAAAACGGCGAGCATTACGGCGTGAGCTTCGCGGGAGCCAAAATCGACCAGCCATATGTGATAAACAGAAAAGAAAAAGTGGTGAAAAGCCTTGTGGCGGGGGTGGCGGCGAAACTCAAAA
>Ga0082212_10002183_pt1 | contig 28817 bp, 21 predicted proteins | sample TergutNt197P3_FD_71548 | JGI IMG/M metagenome (GOLD analysis project Ga0082212, IMG submission 71548) | Neocapritermes taracua P3 segment gut microbial communities from Petit-Saut dam, French Guiana - Nt197 P3 | ecosystem: Host-associated > Arthropoda: Insects > Digestive system > Gut ...
GCGGACCGGCTGGTATTACGAATATTGATTCGGTTCATCATTTATTATGCTTTGCATGATAAGCCGAAGTACGCTTCTGAATCAATACCGGACCGGCAACGGATAAGCAGGCAAGTATAATCAATAACCCGGGCAGATTATCCGCGCCTGTCCTTGGCAAACTCCCCAGCGGCGGATACTCGTCGAATATCCATTCTTCTATCACTTCTTCCCAGCGCCATTCCCCCAAGGGTACGCCTTCTTCGTCGAATTCGATATACCTGCCGTCGTCGCCCGGCTCAATCGAATGACCGGGGAGGGTCGGATTTGGCGGGATATATGGATCGCTGCCGCCGGGGGGCGCGTATCTGGTCATATTTGCGGTTTCCGTCGGGTTGTCTGAGTCGGACGGGTCGTTTGCCGATTCGTCCGCGTCCGATTCTTCAGCAGGCGTATCCTCATCATCCGGATCTTTTGTCTCCGGGTCATTGTCCTTCGTCGGGTCTGTCGGCGGGTCTTCGCTTCCGTCGCTCTTTACCGCGGGTTTAACATAGGTATTAGCAATGATTACCACGGCGTTTCCGTCCGTTGGCAATTCCACGGGATCCCCGTCGTAGGTTGTGGCTACCGGAGCGGGGGTCGGGGCGCTTTCGCGCACATCGTATTCGCTGGCCCACAGGTTCGTCAACACAACCGGTTTTCCCGCGGTGAATGGGATTTCCGTGATATAAGCGCTCTGATATTCGCCGCTGAAACCGTCGATCTCATTTCCGACGCAAAAATAACTTCCGTTTGATTCCGGCGTGTTTTTAAAACGGAGGATATTTGGCTCCCCGCCGGGACCGGGCCTTCCGTGAAGATCGGCGACCGTCGCTTTAAATATGGTTGATTCATCCACGCCAAGGTCGCTATATTCGCCGTAAAGCTCTTTTTTAATCGTCAGATTGCCGGTGCCGTGTACATAAGTGTTTGTGACGGTTATCGTCGCGCCGTCCATAAGGGGCAAGCCGTTGCCGGTATAGGTAGTGGTGTAATGACTGCCGTCTTCTTCGATTTCGCGTACCTCGTATCTTCCGCCAAGCCGCAGGTTGGACAGCATGACCGGTCTGGTTTCGGTAAACGGGATTTCCGTGACGAGATCGCCGGCGCCGCAAATTAAACCATTATAATAGTACGGGCCTCCGGCGTCGACGCTGCCCACGCGGTAGTAATCGGCGGCGCCTGCCGTATCGCGCACAAACACCAGACCGGCGGGGTTGCCGGAATCGTCTAGCTCCTCGACGGAGATATGGTATTCCGTATCGCTATTTACACCCCAGTCCGCGTAAGCGACGGCAAGCTCTTTTCCGACGGTCAGGCTGCCTGTCGGCAACTTCGTATTGGTGAAGGTGACGACGGGAGTTTCGAAAGCAAGCGATTTGGTTCGAGCGGAGTCCGATCCTTTGGATAAAAAGTCGCCGCTTATCTCGGGATCGGCATAACCCGATGGCGTCAGTTCTGTGACGATATATACATTCCCGCCGGGATCGCCTCCCTGTATCGAAACTCTCGCGCCATGCGACAGCGTGATTATTCCATTAGTCAGATCATCCTGCTCGTTGAGGATAGCAAGCGTCTCGGAACTGACGCCGGACTTACTGATACTGATACTCACTGAGCTAAGATTCACGGTATTACCGGATTCATCGGTCACAAGAAACCGCACGGGTATACTGTCCGAAGGCTCGGAGAATAACTTCTCGATAACGATTTCCGGAACCATACCCGCGGCATAAGCGGCGCCGCCCGTCGCGACGGGGCCTGCGGCTGGGATCAGCGGTGGAATCAACGCCAAAGCGATGATTACCGCCAGTATCTTTGCCATTCGGTTAACCGTAATGAAAAATCGCTTATCCATGGTGATTCTCCTCGCTTGTCGCGTTTGCGCGCGTTGTCAGTAATCGATTGCCGATTAAAATTTAAAGTTTTATATAATAATTGTATCACGAATGGAAATAATATCCCACAGCAAATTAAAATTATTTCTCCAAATGGTAAATATTCATCGAATAATGCAAATCTCTTTCATTAATTCTATTTTTGCTGTATAATTTTAACATGCCCTCGACCGGAAGGAGTTTGAACATGTATGGTGTCCTGATTGTCTTCGTCCTGTCACTGCTCATTTGCTGCGCCATCGCGTATATCCTTGGCTTATTATGGTTCAGCGACATACGTAACCGCAGGCTGCGCAGCTTTTTCTTTCTGGGTATCGAGATATTTTTCTGGACGCTCCTCAACGCCATCGCGATGGTAGTCCACGACGACTTTTTCCCGGTCGTCTATACGATACGGATGGTCATGGTGTGTATCATTCCTTTTGGCGTCGCCTGGTTCATTTTCGAGTTTATCGGTTCGTCGCTTCGGGAGAAAGCATGGCTGCGTTTCGCCTTTATTCTCCTTCCGGCCGCCGATATTCTTTGCATGGTAACCAATCCCCTCCATTATTTTTACTTTACCGATTACATCATTCCCATGCCGTCCCGCGGCTTACTTTTCTGGCTGCACCTCGTGATGGATTTTTCGCTGGTCCTCATCGTCTTTATTTTGCTTATCCGTTTTATCGTCAAAGGATCGAAGGATAATCCTCTCTTAATCCTTACCGGCGTCGGGCTGCTGATCCCTTACGCGATCAACTTGCTGTATACTTTCGGCATGATCCCTTTCCCCCATGACCTCACGCCCATCGGATTCTTTATCACTTTTATGCTTTTTGTGTACTTCGCCTACCGTTCCCAGCTCATCAACGTGAAAACCACCCTGTTTTCCACTACCATGGACGCGATTGAAGACGTCATTATCATCTGCGATGAGAAAAGCATCATCATCGACGCGAACCGGCGCGCCCAGGAATTATTCCATGGTTTCCCGATTAGCGTCGGCCGTACGAAAACGGACGCGTTCTTTGACTATCTGAAAGGCGCCGCGGAAGTGAAGCCGGATGATTTGATCGATTCGGCAAAGAGAGGCATAGACGTCGTCGGGGAGTATACGGTTTATAAGAACGGCGTTGATAAGCAGACCTTTACCATCAACTGGCGCGCCGTCTATGAAGGCAGGAATAAAACGGGGTTCATCCTCATGATGACGGACGTCAGCAGATACCGCAGGATGATCAACGAGATCAACGAAAAGAATAATGAGCTTCAGGTACTGACGATACAAGCGGAAGCCGCGAGCCAGGCGAAGGGCGAGCTGCTCGCGACGATAGAGCAAAGGGATAGCCTACTAAGGTCGGTAAACAGCGCAGCCGTAATCCTGCTGAACGCGGAAAACGAAAACTTTACGAATTCCTTATTTCAGAGCATGGAAGTCATGGCGGAAGTCGTCGGCGTGGACCGCGTATATATCTGGAAGAACCACATGGTCGACGACCGGTTGCATTGTACGCAACTATATGAGTGGTCGGAAGGGGCCGAGCCGCAGCAGGGCTTGGATATCACGGTCGGCATAGCATACAGCGAGAATATCCCGGGATGGGAGGAGACCCTCTCAAACGGGTATTGTATTAATAACATCGTCCGGAATATGTCTCCGGAAGAACAGGATCAACTGTCACCCCAGGGCATATTGTCCATATTAGTGGTCCCTGTCTTCATTAACGGGCAGTTTTGGGGTTTCGTCGGTTTTGACGATTGTCATAACGAGCGGATTTTCTCAAAAGAAGAAGAAGCCATCCTGCGTTCCGGCAGCCTGCTATTCGCGCACGCGTATCATCGCAACCAAATGATCCAGAACGTCCGCGACACTTCCGCCCAACTGGAATCGGCGCTTGCGCAGGCTAACGCCGCGAGCAAGGCTAAGGGCGATTTCCTGTCAAATATGAGCCACGAAATGCGGACCCCCATGAACGCGATAATCGGAATGACGACCATAGGGAAAAAAGCCGGCGATATAGACGGCAAAGATCATGCCCTGGCAAAGATCGGAGACGCGGCGTCCCATCTGCTCGGCGTCATAAACGACGTGCTTGACATGGCGAAGATCGAGGCGGAAAAGCTGGAAATCTTTCCGGTGGAGTTCTGCTTCGACAGGTTGCTGCAGAAGGTCATGGCTGTCATCAACTTCCGTACGGATGAAAGGGCGCAGAAGCTCAGCATCGCGCTGGATCCGAATATACCACGCTTCATCATCGGGGACGACCAGCGTTTAGCGCAGGTAATCACCAATCTGCTTTCAAACGCGGTGAAATTCACCCCCGAAGAAGGGAGCATTCACCTCGCGGCGTCGTTGATCGGCGAAACGGAGGAGGAATGCGAGCTGAGCGTCGAAGTCAGCGATACCGGCATCGGTATATCCGCGGAGCAGCAGGAAAACATCTTCGAAGCCTTCGAGCAGGCGGAGAGCGGGACAAGCCGCGAATACGGAGGCACGGGCCTGGGGCTCGTCATCTCCAAGCGCATCGTAGAGCTGATGGGCGGCAAGATATGGGTCGAGTCCGAACCCGGAAAAGGATCCCGGTTCATCTTCACATTTCTGGCAAAGCGCGGCGGCAGGAATACTCAGTCATTACTGCGGCCCGGCGTTAATTGGAAAAACGTGCGTATCCTTGCCGTGGACGATGTCGAAGAAACGCGTAACCAGTTTACGGACCTGTTCGACAGCCTCGGCATACAGTGCGATACGGCGGCGGACGGAAGGGAAGCGTGCCGGATTATCGAAGAACGCGGCGCCTATGATATCTACTTCGTCGATTGGCGCATGCCCTCGATGGACGGCGTCGAGTTGACGAAATGGATCAAATCCCACGAGAAGCATGAGCATTCTGTTGTGATCATGATTACCGCCGCCGACTGGGAGCAGATCAAAGCGGAAGCGCTAAACGCGGGCGTAGATAAACATATGTTGAAACCGCTGTTTTCATCCATGATCGTTGATTGCGTAAACGAATTCCTGGGCGTCGACGAGACGGAAGAAGAGGGCGATCTAAGGCTCGGCGAATTTGAGGGTAAGTATCTGCTCCTCGCGGAAGACGTGGAGATCAACCGTGAGATACTGATCGCGTTATTAGAAGATACGGGGATAAGTATCGACTGTGCCGAAAACGGTCAGGAAGCGCTGGACATGGTGGCGGCGGCGCCCGGTAAATACGGATTGGTATTCATGGATATGCAGATGCCTAAAATGGACGGGCTGGAAGCTACGCGCCGTATACGCGCGACGCCGGGGCATAGGCGGGAGGAGCTTCCCATCGTCGCGATGACGGCGAATGTTTTTAAAGACGACATCGAAGCGTGCCTTGAAGCGGGCATGGACGATCATATCGGCAAACCTCTCGATCTCGACAGCGTACTGGAAAAGCTGCGTAAATATTTGGGATAAAGGTCAAGGGGGAGCCGGTTCTCCGGCGGCTGGGAAAGAATAAATTCATTTAAAAAACAGCTTCGATATGATATATTGCACTATAGTGAATTATTCAACGTTTTATTCAACGAGCGAGGTGAAAGCGTGAATATTCTGCACGATATAGACCCCTCCCGTATCCGGTCCGAAGACTTTGTCGCGGTCATCGAAATCGAGAAAGGCAGCAAAAAGAAATATGAGCTGGATAAAAAGACAGGTCTGATGATCCTGGACAGGATTCTGTATACTTCCACTCATTATCCGGCGAATTACGGATTTATCCCGCTTACACTGTCCGACGACGGCGACCCCTTGGACGTCCTGGTATTATGCTCCGAGCCGATAGACCCCATGGTTATGGTGCGGTGTTATCCCATCGGCGTCTTTACGATGATCGATAACGGGCAAAATGATGAAAAAATCATCGCCATTCCTTTCGGCGATCCGACGTTTAATGTTTATCGCTCCGTCCATGCTTTACCGACCCATATTTTTTCGGAGATGCAGCATTTCTTCAGCGTTTATAAAGAGTTGGAGAATAAGGAAACAGCCGTCAACGAGGTGGAAGGCCGCGAGGCGGCGATCAAGGTGATCGATGATTGTATAAGCCGCTACACGCAAAACAGGAACAGACAAGATTAAATGAAAGAAGGGTAATTATGAAATCAGCAACGGCAATCAGCTATGAATTGGACGATATCGCGGCGGCGACGAAGGAGCTGGCGGCGCAGATCAGGGATAAGATTTCCTTTGGCGGGCATACCGTAGCTATACTGCACGGGCAGCCGGATATGGAGATCGGCGAACTATCGGCAAGCCTGAGCAAAGAGCTAGGCTGTCAGGTCATCGGGGGGACGACGGCTGCCGGGGCGTTGTTAACCAATGACGGTTATCATGAGCTCGCGGTGACGCTCCATGTCCTTTCCGCCGACGACTGTCTGTTTGCCGCAGCCATAAGCGGCTCGATGGCCACCGATCCGGAAAGGGAAATAACGGATACCTATGGGAAAGCGTATCAAAGCCTTAAGGATATGGACGCCGGCGCCGAGCCCAGGATGGTGATCTGCGTAGCTTCATTGGTGCAGAGTATGGCTTCCGACAATATTCTGCAAAGAGTTTCGGAACTGTGCGGCGGCCTGCCGGTATTCGGCTATATCGCCGCGGATGATTTTGAATTCAGCAAACAACAGGTCTATCTTGACGACGCGGTCGGCGGCGACAGGATGGCTTTACTGCTCCTCGCCGGTAATGTGCAGCCAATATTTCAAACGGCCAACCTTGCCGGTAAAAAGGCGCTGGAAAAGAAACTCGTCACAAAAGCCCACGACAATATCATTTGCGAGATAGACGGCAAACCGGCTTTCGATTATATCAGGGAGTTCCCTTTTATCGACGATCAGACCGCGGTATTATTCAACTATCAGTTTTTCGTGGAGATGCAGAGCGACGCGCTTAACGACGGCGTGCCCGTGTCCCGCGCGCTGAATACCTACGATAAGGAAACAGGCGAGGTGACATGTTTCGCGAACGTTCCGGAAAACTCGTACATCGGGCTTCTTTACTGCAATGGAAACGACGTGGCGACCACCAGCGAGGCGGGTATTAAAGAATTCATGGGTAAGTTAAACGCCGCGGAGGACGGTTACGAATACTCCACCGTGCTCATCGCCACATGCAGCCTGCGGAATATGTTCCTGGCGGACATGAGGGAAACGGAAGGAAACCTTGTGAGGGAACTGATTCCGGAAAACCTGACCGTATCGGGTTTGTATGCTTTCGGTGAGATAGCGCCAACAAGCGTCAGGGATGATAAGGCTGTTAACCGCTTCCATAACGCGACGTTTACCATGTGCGCGATTTGAGTTTTGCCGCGCTTGGCATTTCGTGTACCTTAGTGGCGCAACCTGGCTGGATTTGACATGGGGCTCCGCCTGACGATCAGTCTATGAAGGGAGGGTACTTCCGATAGAAGAAACTGTAAATGAAACGCGGGACAATCGTGAAGAAAACTCCCAGCAAAGCGTGCAGAGCGAACTGAACGCGCTGAGACGCAAATATACAAGGCTTCAGAAAGAAAATGAAAATGTGACGCACTTGTATAAACAGGCTGCGGCGCTGCGCGATTTTAACGAAAAAGAAAAAGAAACCCAGATGCGGTATAACCAGATGCTGCAGGATAACAGCCCCGACGATATCTACCTGTTGGATTTGAAACTGAACGTTCTGCTATGCACGTCGTCCATAAAGAAAAGGATGGGCCGCGACGTCAGCGACGAACCTTTCCTCCCCATCATGTATGAAATGTTCGGGGAAGAGTACGCCTGTGAGATTGAAGGGGCGCTTTATCAGCTTTTGCTTAAGCATGAGGATTCCTCAGCCGAGGATGATGGATACGAGCTGCATGCCGAGACGAGCGGCGAAGAGCGGTTATATTATTCCATCAACATTTCACCCGCCCTTGATCAAAAGGGGGAAGTCAACGGGATCGTCGTGCTTGCCCATGACATTACAGAGATGCACGAAGCGAACGTGAGGGCGGAGGCGGCTACTCAGGCAAAAAGCTCGTTCCTGGCGAATATGAGCCATGAGATACGCACCCCGATGAACGCGATCCTGGGCATCACCGAGATCCAACTGCAGAACGATTCCCTCAGTCCGGGCGTAATGGAAGCCTTTGATAAAATCTATAATTCCGGTTATATGCTGCTTGGCATCATCAACGATATACTCGATTTGTCCAAAATCGAAGCGGGCAAGCTGGAATTGGGCATTACCGACTATAGGACCGCCAGCCTGATTAACGATACCGTACAATTAAATATGACGCGGATTGGGAGCAAACCGATCAAGTTTGAATTGAAGGTGGACGAAAACACGCCCCGGGCATTGATCGGCGACGAGCTGCGGGTGAAACAGATATTAAATAACATATTGTCAAACGCGTTTAAATACACCGCGGAAGGCGTGGTGGAGCTGTCGGTATATCCGGAAGCGGAGCGGAATGAAAGAAGATCCGTCGCGACCATAGTATTTCGCGTAAGCGATACCGGGCAGGGCATGACGCAGGAGCAGGTCGGCAAGCTCTTCGACGAGTATTCACGGTTCAATCAGGAAGCCAACCGCTCTACCGAAGGCACCGGTCTCGGTATGAATATAACCCAAAGACTGATCCAGATGATGAACGGCAAAATCCAGGTGGAGAGCGAGCCGGGAAAAGGTTCCGTATTTACGGTGAGCATCCCTCAGGGGAAAACCGACGACCAGGTGCTGGGCAAAGAACTTGCTGAAAACCTGCAGCAATTCCACATAAGCAGCAGCGACCATGTAAAAAGGATGCAAATCACCAGGGAACCGATGCCTTATGGCAGCGTGCTGATTGTAGACGATGTGGAAACGAATATCTATGTAGCCGGCGGGCTCCTGGCGCCTTACGGGCTGAAAATCGATTCGGCTGACAGCGGTTTCGCGTCCATCGACCTAATCAAGAGAGGCAACGTTTATGACGTCGTGTTTATGGATCATATGATGCCCGAGATGGACGGTATGGAAGCGACGAAGATTATACGGGACATGGGGTATACGCAGCCTATCGTCGCCCTGACCGCCAACGCCGTCGCCGGGCAGGCGGAGATATTTCTGGAAAGCGGATTTGATGATTTCATCTCTAAACCTATCGACATTCGTCAGCTGAATACTGTTTTAAATAAGCTGGTGCGGGATAAGCAGCCACCCGAAGTCCTGGAAGCGGCGCGCAGTGAAGCGGCTCGGCGGGAAGCGGCTGAGCAGGAAGCGAAAAGCGGCAGGGCCACCGACGGCGCGTCCGGCAGGGCGCCCTCCAACGCGCCTCCTGCGAACTCAGCGCCGGACAGCGGGACGAAGCCCGCCGCAGCTCCCGCTCCCAAGGGCGCGACAAAGCCCGCCCTCGATCCCAGATTCGCGGAGGTTTTCGCCCGGGACGCCCGAAAAGCTATAGGGATACTGGATGGCATAGACGCGAAGAGCGGCGGTTACACGGAAGAAGAAGACGTCCGGATGTATGTGATCAATGTGCACGGGCTGAAAAGCGCCCTGGCGAGTATAGGGCAAGCCGAACTGTCCGCTTTTGCTCTCAGGCTTGAACAGGCGGGGCGCGATAATGACGCAGCGCTTATGTCCGCCGAGACGCCGGCGTTTATCGCTTCATTGCGCGCGCTGGTTCAGGAACTGGCGCCGGAAGCGCAAGCCGTCCCCGACGCGGGACCGAAGATGGCGGAAGAAGACGGGCGTTATCTGCAGGAGCGGTTGCGGGAGGTCAAAGCCGCTTGCGAAGAGTACTGCAATAAAACCGCGAAAACACTGACCGCTGAGCTGCGTGATAGAGCATGGCCCCAAGCGGTGAAAAAACTACTGAATGATATCGCCGAATACTTACTGCACAGCGATTTTGACGTCGTCGTCGGCGTTATTGATAAATACTTGGAGGTGAATGATGAATAAAAAAGAACGGCGGGCAGCCGCGTTAAAAAAGGCCAGACAAAAAAAGTTGATTACCATCGGAATATGCGCTTCGGTTGCGGCGATTATTATCGCGGCTATTATCTTTCTTTTTTTTCAACAAAGCAGGACCCGGGTCTTCACCGACGGGCACCAGACGGTCACGCTGCGCCGGGACGGGACCTTTACCGCCGTGCTCGCCCATGAGGATCGGGAAGGTTCCTATACCGAGAAAGCGGGAAACGGCGTTACCACTGTGACGTTCATCATTGAAGGAATAGCTGTGGACGGCAGTATCGCCGACGGCGTACTGACGCTGCCCCATGAATGGGACGACGGTCACGGCCACGGCGCGAGGCTGCGGCAGAAATAGGCAAAAAAGAACCCCTTGTATCATAAGGGGTTGAAACGCCCTCGCCGCGATTCGAACGCGGGACCCCTCGCTTAGGAGTTATATCCTCTGCTTTTTGCGCCATACATTACGACTAATCTAGCATAGATTGTGATGAAAAATCCATAGTTTCCAACATTTTTCGTTTCAATCTGTACAAGTCGTACATCTGGATTTATCCGATGATGAAGCGTTGTGTTAGCAGAATTGTTAGCAGGATTAACCGAAACACTCCATCCCTGACCCTTGTGAGAGCAATCTCACAGGGGCTTTTTATTGTCATAAATCAGGGAGGATAAGCAGATGTATAAGACAGGGATTCCGGCTTGTGACCAGCTAATCAGCGTAGAATTTCACGGAAATATCATACCACAGATTTGGTATAGCGTCTTTGTAAAGCACGACCTAAAGTACCCAAAGCCTTTTTTGCTGGCAATCATCATTCTTGCGGATATCGTGTACTGGTATCGACCCACAGAAATACGTGATGAGAAAACAGGGCAGATTCTTGGCTATAAAAAGAAGTTCAGCCGAGACTTGCTTCAACGAAGCTACAACCAAATCGCAGGACAATTCGGCTGTTCAACCGGGCAAGCGAAGGAGGCTATTGTATTCCTTGAGCAGATAGGGGTTGTCCTCCGCGTATTTCGGGAATTGACGATTAGCGGCGTTCGGTGTAATAACATTCTTTTTCTTAACTTGAATGTTGAACGCCTCCGGGAACTCACATACCCCTGTAGTGAAATTTTGCCGGAGGGGGTATGTGTGGATTCTGATGGAGGGGTGTCGGATTTGGCGCAGAGGTTCGATGGAATCCCCACAGAGCCTCTAGGGGAATTTCACCAGACAAATACAGAGAGTAACATAACAAATATTTCAACTATGATTTCTCCATCAATCTATCTGACCGCTGACATCGAGGTAGCCCCGGATGATGGATTGAGTGAGGACGAGCAACGAGAAGAAGTTGATTTGGAATTACTTCAAGCCGATGGGATTCCTTATACATATAAGGATAATGAACGAAAGATGCGAATCGCTATAAGGCTAAAAACGGATTGGTATGACCTTACCCCTCAGCACTTTGAAACGACATTTGAGTACAACACCTATGTATTAGCTGTTGATTGCCTTATCGACATGGCGTGTGCTGACGACACTCGAAGCTATAGAGGCTCATCAGTATCGTATGCCAGAGTCATTGACAGAATCAACGAGATTATTAAGCGTGATGATTCTCTTTATCCTGTCATTGAGGAAGCGATTGGCGACTTTGTTTCCAAGGCAAAAGATGATGATATCAAAGATAAGCATAAATACATGATGTCGGTCATCTGGAACAGTTTCTCAACCTACAAAGTGAAACAAGATTCATACTTCGCCCGGACTTATGGACGCTAATTAATCCTAAATAAATATAACTTTTGAAAGGACGGCTCGCTATGAGAAGAGAAGGTGCTTTGTTTTATGATAACTCAATCGGACGCTTTGATATCTGCTTTGATGTGGGTAATTCTTACGGTGGTTTGCATTGCGGAGAATGCTTCGAGGTTAAGGTTTCCGGCATATGGGAACCGACACGTATTGAATATTGCCATGAATCGAAGGACTGGTATCTAGTCGGCTTGATGAACAAGATTGATGTAATATCAGGGCTGCCAGTCCGAATGTGACTGACGATTAGTATTCGAAAAAGGGGTGAAGATAATCAATGACACTCTCATTGTCGTTCTTGTAGCGATACTCACCAGTTTACTTTATATATTATGGCTTATTTGGTGTATTAAAAGAAAGGAGACTACTGTATTTATGAATCAAGATGAAAGCAATCGGCAAATGAATGACCAGACCGACAGATTCCGGCAAGAGCAACGCGCTGCTGAGGACAGGCAAAATGAGGAACGTCAACGAAGCGAGGAAAGGGCTAGGGCTGAAAGAGCTTCACAAGAGCAACGGCGACGTGAGGATGACAGTCGGCGCGAAGAACAGCGTAGATTGGACGACAGGCGACAACAAGACAATGAACGTAGGCGTGTCGAACAGCAGCGGGAAGAAAACAACCGCAGACAGGAAATCAGTAAGAAAGAGCAGGAATCGGCGACTAATACACAGGCAGACGCTCCTGATAAAAAACAAATGTCGATGTCGGAATGGAAAACTGAAATCGAAAAGGAGCGGCAAAAAGAGCAGCTACAGAGTAAAGGACAGGCACAGCATATAAGCAGAAATGGCGTTAGCCAAGCTCCGAAGCCTGACCAAGTAGACATTGCCTACAGATACGCTATGAAAATCCTTAAAGAATCAAACGCCAGTTGGGAGAAGCAAAAATCAGAAAACACAGAGAGCAGAGCCGCAATAAAGCCGGAGGAATCAGCGACTAATGCACAGGCGCTCGCTCCTGATAAAAAACAAATGTCGATGTCGGAATGGAAAACTGAAATCGAAAAGGAGCGGCAAAAAGAGCAGCTACAGGGTAAAGGACAGGCACAGCATATAAGCAGAAATGGCGTTAGCCAAGCTCCGAAGCCTGACCAAGTAGACATTGACAGAAGTGCTTATAAATCAGGAGAAATCAAGGCGAAGGATAGTCCGGCGATGGAGAAGTATATGGCTCACGAAAAAGCGTTAAGCGATAAAGTACAGGACAGAATCAGTACGCAAAGCCAGACCATGGCGCAAAGTATAACGAGATAGGAGGACGAAAATGGGAGATTTAGGGATAGTATTACAGATATTCAGATTTTTGCTGATGATATTTAAGCTCATTTTTAAGGTGATAGTTTTTCTTGGACTTTACTGGTTCATCATAGCTCTGTCGCCCGGATTGCTTTTCGAGATAGTCACAGGGCGTGGCAGTATCGACATTATGCCTTTGGCGGCTTTTATGAACGTACTTTTAGCTGTTGCGTGTGTCTTAGCTCCGCTGACAGCGTTGCAGAACATTATTCGCACTATGAAAAAAGACCGAAGTTATAGTTTGCTTCAAGCCGTAACTAAATGGCAGGGCGAGAAAAAAGGGATTCAATCAAAGTTGAGCGGCGATAGAGTCAAGCTTAAATCTGTTCGCAAAATATCCGGGGTAGTATTCGGAAAGAAGAACGGTAAGTATGTAACCATGCCGGAGTCAGCCGATGGGCATATCTTGGTTATCGGCGGAACAGGGAGCGGAAAGTCGACATCGTTTTCGATACCAACCTTAATCAGTTGGAAAGAGCGGGTGTTTGCGATAGACATAAAAGGCGAGCTATACGAAAAAACAAAATCGACGCGGAATAGAGCCAATACTAAAGTCTTTAACCCGACAGACCGAAATGCTTTTGGATATGACCCGTTTTATATGCTTAGGCATACTGACGACATTTCCGGCGAAGCCCGGTCATTAGCATTATCAATCTGTCCGCTACCACTAGAAATAAAAGAACCGTTTTGGATTAAAAGCGCACAGAATATGTTGACAGGATTTATCGTTTACCTTTTTAATTTTGGGTTGAATTTTTCTGAGAGCATGAGAATCATTAAGAGTAAGCCAGTAATGGTACTTATCGCAGAAATCATGGAGAGCGGAGACGAGAAAGCTATAGCTGAGGTGAGTCAGTTCGATGGTATGGATGAAAAGACTTTATCAGGCGTTTTTTCAGAATTAAGCAATCATATCACAGTATTTGCGACCAGTGACGATTTGCAGTTTGCATTGTCAGGAAGAAGTAATTGCATAACCCCAGAAGATCTGGAGGGCGGCTATGACATCTACTGCTGTATTCCAGAGCACAAGCTGGAGCAATGGAAAGATTTACTTGGGATGATGTGTAATCAGTTCTTAAAAGCTTTTGAACGCCGCCCAGAAGGGAATACTACGCCCATCCTTTTCCTGATTGACGAATTCCCGCGCCTCGGGAAAATTGAGATTGTATGCACAGGGCTGGCAACACTACGAAGTAAAAAAATCCATATCGCCCTTATCGTACAGAGTAAAAGCCAACTAAATGCGGTTTATGGGGATGATGTATCGGAAGTAATCGCTGATAATTGCTCGTATAAATCCATTCTGAGTGCTTCGGGGTTTAAGACACAAGAGTGGTGTAGCAGACTCGTCGGCACATATGAGCAGCGAAAAACATCCAGCAATTATAACGCGGATATAATCGGTTTGGGTAAAGGGCAGGGAACAAGCACGACGACAGAGGAAAAACGTATTATTAAGCCAGAAGAATTTGCCTATCTGGAAGATGTTGTTTGCCTTTTCCCAAATGGTTACCGCAGAATAGAGAAAATCAAATATTGGGAAGATAAAGCATTTGCAGGGGTGTGACCATGATTGACTTGATTTTATATGACGTTGCATGGCGACATAGATTCATCTCTGTTGTACGCTGTTGTGTTTATACTTTTTTGGTATCCCTGTTCATTATGGGATTTATGGTAGAACGAGAGCAAAACAGGACATACACCACTGGAAGCTACAATGATTATATATCTGTTTACGGTGAAGTGGGGCGAAACGATATAAACGCTCTGAAAAAGGAACTCTCTAAAATTCCTGACTGGCTCATGGATGAGTATGTGAATGACGGAGGCAGGGTTTATCTCACAAGTATACCTATCAGAGAGATTCAAGAAAACTACAATGAAGAATATGACGGTAGTTACACAGTGATTGGATTACATACTGTGGGTAACGGAATTGTGAAAACTTGGGTTTATAGCACACCGCAATCAATAGCAGCAGCCTCGTTACATGAGTTCGGGCATTATTATGACTGGTATAGCGACAGTATTTCCGAAACCGAAGCGTTCTTGGCAATTTACGAGCATGAAAAACATAGTTTCTTTGAAATCGACGGTGGAAAATATCATATTTCCACAGCACAGGAATATTTTGCGTCGTGCTTTCATTGGTACTTGAATAGCCCGCGTTGCCTAAAGAGGCAATGTCGTCAAACATATGATTTCTTTAGCGAATTGTTTACGTCATCGAAAGAAGGTTTAGCATAATGGTTACTGCCTACTTTGTCCGCGCCCTGCGCGGAGAAAAATCCGCGTCGTTTCTGTCGAATCCGCCACGCATTTTTCCTTTATTGCTCTTCAAAATCCGCGGCTTTAGCCGCTCCTTTTTCAGAGCAATCGTTGTTCATTTTTTCAAAACGAACAACGGGCGGCGACGCGAAAAAGCTCCGGCTTTTTCGCTCTGCCGCGTATAATATTTACCGCCGACGCGGTAAATATTATACATTCACGTACCCTACCGTTGCGCTGGCTGTCGCCAGCTATGAATGTATTGGTAGGGTACGGCAAGTTTCGCAAAGTGATAGCCAAATGGCTCTCCCTTCGCACTTGCTGGGGCTTTGCCCCTAGACCCCATGAGGGGCTTCGCCCCTTCAATCCCCAGTCCTCGCGCCTTTTGAAAAAGGCTGCCGGACGGCGGCGAAAACTTCCACACTCGCCGCTTTGCAGTAACTGAAACATATATGTTTCAGCCTCTGCCGGCGAGCGTGGCTTTTGCTCAACACTCGTCAAGGACGCAGTATTTTTCTCTCGAAAAATATCTGCGCTCCCTTGCCAAGTATCCGCAAAAGCGCGTGTTTCTCTCTCCGAGAAAAACACGAATGATACATCGAACCGAGTGCGAACGGAGGGAATACGATTGAATAGAACACGGTCAAAACAGATTGTCATCCGACTAAACGAAGCCGAGCATGACGCAATAAAAGAGAAAATCGAAAAATCTGGTGTGAGCCAGCAGAAATACCTAATCGGCGCGGCGATGGAGAAAAAAATCATCAACACAGACGGAATTAAAGAAGTAATCCCAGAATTAAAACGCATTGGAAATAATCTCAATCAAATTGCGCGAAAGTGCAATGAAGGTAGACCGATTGATGATGAAACCTCACGCGCTATCGTGATAATCGGGAAGGAGCTAAGTGAAGCATGGCTATTGTTAAACAAATTAGCTCACGGGCGAGTATCGGTAGGATAATTACATATGTAAACGGAACTGAAAAGACAGAAGAAAAGCTTATCAGCGGTATCGAGTGTTCCCCGGCTACCGTAATTGAGGAAATGAAAGCAACAAAAGCTGCTTGGGGAAAAGAAGACAAGCGGCAATACTATCATTTTATTCACAGTTTCCCACCCGGAGAAAAAATCACGCTTGAGGAAGCAAATAAAATGGCGATTGAATTATGCTCGGAGCGTTTTAAGGGGCATGAGATTCTTGTTACTACTCATAAAGACACAAAGCATATTCATAGCCATATTATCGTTAATAGTGTTAATTATGAAAATGGAAGAAAGTTACATTGGACAAAATACGATTTAGAGAAGATGAAAGCTGATTCCAATGATATGTGCAGGGAGCGTAGCTTGTCTGTGCCAGAGAAAGGGCAGAAGATAACAACCTATACAAAGGATAAATATAAAGTGCTTGAAAAAGCAGTATATGGAGACTATAAAAGCTATGTGCTGGACTGCTATAAGGCGGTGGACAATGCCAGCCAGACAGCTTTAAGCAAGGATGATTTCGTTGGAAAAATGAAAGAAGCTGGGTATGAAACGAACTGGTCAGATAAACGTAAGCATATAACCTTTACTGATACAGACGGTAATAAGGTTCGCGCAGCTAATCTTGAGAAGACGTTCAATAAGCACTTCGGAAAGGAGAGCCTGCAAAATGGATTTAACAGAAACCTTGCAGATGCAAATGCTAGAGCAATCGCCGATTCTACGAGCCAGCCCGGAAATAGTCAGCGAGGCGTTACAGACACTAAAATTACAAAACTCAGAGCTGCAATCAGTAAATCAGAGTCTATTATTGGAAATGGAGAACGTAACGGGGCAGGTCATGGAATTGTCCGCGAAACTGGAATCAGCCACACAAACGATTCAAATGCTGCAATCACAAAACTCCGGGGTGCGGTCAGAAAATCAAAATCTGCTGTCGCAGATGACGAGCGCAAGCGAACAGATAGAGCTATTGACAGACAGAGCCGCCAGCGTGAACCTGATAGAGCAAGAGAATCTAAAACTCAAAGAAGAAGCCGAGAACTCCCGGAGCGCGACCGCTGACGCTGAGATCGCTGCGCGTGATTCCACTGACCGTCTGGAATCAGAGAAGCAAATGCGAATTAAATCAGAACAAAAATATGAAGCAGAACGCCGTGAACGGTTGATAGCGCAGGAATTAGCCCATAAAGTGGAATATCAAATCAAAGGCATACAAGGCAAATATAGGAGCGTTTTCATTGGTATTGTCATATTCACCGTTACGATAGCTGTTCTTGTTGCGTATGACCATAAAAGTGTCCTCGCAGAATGCGGTCAATGGTTTACAGACCGATGGGAGAGTATTATTTCAATCGGTGTGTCATTAAGAGGCACGTATTTGTCGCTTTTTAGTATTACTCGCAGCAGCCTCCCCGGTCTAACTGCCGAACGGCACAAAATGATATCTACGGCAGTCGGTATCTTTCTGATTTTTGTTATCGTTGCCCTGTCTTATCTGCTTTATACTCGTACATGGAAAATCAGGTTTCTCATTTCCCGGAGGATAATAAAGGCGGCTAATAATGAGTTGAAGATGATACTCATCATTACAATTTCAATCTGCCTGTTTTACTGCTGCCTGTTTCTCCGTGAGCCAATAAAAAGCATTACGACGATGAATATACTATCGGTTTGGCTGATTCTGTCCATAGCCAGTACGATATTATTACTTCTGCCGGACATCATTGGCAGATAGAGTGTTTTGTCAATGAGTTTTATTGATTCAAAAAAAAAGGCTTGTTAAAATCGCCTATGAGCCGTTTCCAGCATAGTCATAGTAGTAAAATGCCTTATAAAAACGATGTTTATATCATCTTCGTCATTAATCGAAATCTTTTTTATGTCAATCAATATATCATTATATGTCTAAACCAAGAAGCAGTCTGTCAGTATATTTCATGCTAATGCTCGGTAAGACTTGAGCTTCATAATCGAGAACAACGCGGAGCATTTGAGGTGTAATACCCCGTTCTGCCCATTTGACAACATATATGTAGTCTTCATTGAGTAACTCTTGTCTAGCGATAGTTTTGAGCATTTCCGATAATGAGTCAACGATTGTGGCTCTTTCTTCCTGCGTTGAGCTTTCATATAAAATAATGCTACTGCGAACTTCGTCGGACAGTATACCTTTTGAGGCAGCGACTTCTTGTTCAGAAGAGTCTTTATTCAAACAAGTCATTATCGCATGGATAATACTTCCGTCTTGTTTGTCGTTGGCTTCAAAAGTCATTCCGACATATAGTGAATCAAACGGTACTGGTTTAAACATTAAAACATCATTGAGCATAAGTCGGATATCACCGACCAACTCTTCAAAAGCATAGCCGCGTGGAGGTATATCACGGCGTTCAGTCCATGTTTTCAGTCTGTTATCTTCATCAAGATATATTTCACACACAGAAAAACTTAAATTCATATCAACATCTTTTGCAGTGGGGTCTTCCTCAACAAAAACAGCCTGATACCGCCAACTACCGTTTTTATTCTTTGTCATAGTATGCACGCTTTCTTTCTCGCTTTTTCATCCTGACAGTCTTTTAGCAAAAATGTCAGAAGTTTCATGAATGTCATTAAAGTACCCTGCTAACGAATCATGTAATGAAAAGTCAGGAACCCCTATCCTACCCATTGAAGAAAGATGGCTTTCAAAGAACTGTTTTGATTGGACATCACTATCAACCATAATACAATTTCTAGCTTCTTCAATACAAACGCGCCCTGTCGTACCAGAACCTGCAAAAAAATCAAGGACAGTTGCACCGGGGTATGAGAGCGCACGTACAAAGCGACGAATAATTTCCAATGGTTTTTGTGTTGGGTGTCCGACACGCTCTTTACTATTGCCGTTTAAACGACCAATCTCCCAAACATTTGTGGGGTTTTTGCCTTTTTCAACATTCTCAGGATTTAGTCGTTTATCTTTCTTATATAGCTCTATCGTTTCAGGGTCGTACTTAACCCGTACAGAATCCAAGTCAAAGTAGTATTTATCTGTCTTTGTAAGCCAAATAGCTTCCTCGTGGCGGTTTGCGAAATATCTATGTGCGCTCATGCCGTTTTTATAATACCAAACGACAGTATTTACCCAGCGAAAATTTGTTTTATGGCGTGTGTAGTGAATAATCTCAATTAGGTCGCCGGATTTCACGTCTTGAAATTGTGTGCCGCCGAAAATAACACAGCTTCCATTAGGTGAAAGTACGCGATAAGCTTCGTTAAGCCATTTCGCCGCCCATTCAATATAATTACTATAAGTATCCCAAACACCCATATCCAAATTATATGGCGGGTCGATTAAGACGAGTTGCACAGAATTATCAGGTAGAGATTTTAATACATTAAGACAATCGTCAATTATTAATGCTTGTCGTGTTGACGTAGGAATCTCAAAATCGACATGACTCTTATGCTTTATGTCGTCCCGCTGCATTCTGTTAAGGGCGATATGCCCTGCGTTATAGTGCGATTTGTTCGGCATTTTAATCCTCCAATACCAGTTCATAGTTATGAATATAATAATTCGGCGTATAAAAATCTTTCCCCATACGCTCGCGTAGCTTAGATATTATCTCATCGTCTTTAAATTGATTATTGACAATACTTACCTTACGGTGGTTCAGAAGCTCAGGTGCTTCACTATCATCGACTTGGATTATGGCATTGCATAGAAGCAGTTTCTTAATATATATATTTGAACGGTCAGAACGAACAATACCCATAGACTCAAGGATAGTGAGTAGAAACGGTACTCTATGACGCGCAGCTTCATCCGTCGGTGGGTCAATGCCGTTTCTATCGCAGTATTGCATAACAACAGGGGATTTAAAGAACTGTGTGTATATCGTGTTTTTACTCGTTTGGATTGCCCGAATATCGGCGTATATAAACTGTACTAGCTGCTGAACAGCGTCCATTTTAAGCATGGCTTTAATATAGACATTACGTTCCTTTGTCCTTGTAGCTAAATACTCCTGTAGTCTGCGAGTAAAATAATCGGATTGCTTTTCCAGTTCCCACGAGAATTCTTTGTTTTCTTTGTTCTTAAAGGTGAAGTCAAGCGAGTCAATTAGCTCATGGAGAATTGAATAAAGCCCCCTTCCAGTTTCGGTTAGGAGTAATTCTTTCTGTTCTTCTTCAATGCTACGGTCATCGAGTACAAGCCCCATTTCCATCATGCCTTGTAGCTTGTATTTAGTCTGCCGTTGAATACGTCCAAGCTCGCCGTCATCTAAGCCCCCACGCATCTTAACGAACTTACTGTCTATTAACGAGCCTACGCGTTCATTATTAGCGAGAATATAAAGAATATATAGTACATGACCTAAATGTACACCCTGCGGGTAATGATAACTACTCTCCGTAACTTCGCCTATTTCGCGTAAGAAATTAAGCCATGAGCCAAAAACTTGGATATATTTTAGAGGTTTGAACCTTCCGTTTACATCAATATCGCTTTTTGCAGGACGTTTTTTTATTATTTCAGCGACATCATAGTAGGCTTCAATTAAGTCCTCTTTACTTATATCATGGGATTGAGTATCTTGAGCGTCAAGAATGTCTTGTATGGATTCTTCAAATTCTACTTGGCACTTAGGGTTATAGTGATACTCATATTTATCAAAAGCACCAGTTTTCTCTTTAAATTTCTCTGTTTTTCCTTGTGAGAGATACTCCCTGATTTTATTGGCTCGCTTATAATTGCCGATAAAATCAAGTATTATTAGCTGTTCCTTGTTTGTTGAGAGCCGTAATCCACGTCCAAGTTGTTGTGTGAACACGGTTTTGCTTTCTGTTGGGCGTAGGAACATCAACGCTCGTACATTCGGCACGTCAATACCTTCGTTGAACATATCAATGGTGAACGCAACTGCGTACTCGTTACTCTTAAATGCCTTAATTAACTCTTTTGAAGGTATGCGCTCATCATTCTGCTCAGATGTGATTGCGATTGCAGATACACCATTATTGTTGAAATACTCCGCCATGCGCTGCGCGTGTTTAATGGATACACAAAAACCGATAGCTTTATCGCCGCCACAAAGCTCCATATATTTATCAAGAATAGCCCTGTTTCGTGTTTCAATGATAAGGTCGCGCTCTAAGTCAGTGACATTATACTTGCTACCGTTATGCCTGATATTTGAGTAGTCCACGTTGTCCTGGAGTCCATAGTAGGTGTAGGCTACCAAGAAGCCACGCTCAATAGCATCGTTCAAATCATAATCAGCAATAAGACTATAGTCAAACAGTTCGAGTATACTTTTACGGTCTGCTCGTTCTGGTGTTGCTGTTATGCCAAGCAGAAATTCAGGTATAAAATACTGAAAAATCGGTTTATATGATGGTGCTTGCCCGTGATGAACCTCGTCAATGATTATGTATTGGAACTCGTCTGGTTTAAAAAGAAGGAGTATATCCGTCTTATAAAGCGTATCTTTAGAAGCAAATAAAATGTCGCTATCAAATAGGTTTTCTTTGATACCATCACCGAGGAAGCCGTGTTTTTTATCTTGCCAAATATCCAGAAAGCTTTCCATTGCCTGCGTTAGTATTCCTATTGTATGGACAACAAACAACGTGCGTTTTGCATTGTATTCTAACGAATCCATCGCCGCTAAATACGTCTTGCCTGTACCTGTCGGCATAACAACTAAACCTTTAGTCCAGCCAATGCTTCGATAAAATGATAATTTCTCTAGCACTTCGCTTTGTATCGGGTTCGGTTTTATTGGTAATTGCGGTAGAAGCTCAGGCGCAGTGGTTTTAAGTAGCTTGACTATACTGCTCGTTATGCGCTCACGCCACTCTGGAGCGATAAGTTGGTTATATGAGAAGCGTATCAATGTCCATCCTTGAAATAGTATCTCATTTTGACGGAAAAGGTTATCATCAAAACGGTCAGCGGGTATGATGCCTTCGCCATGGTATGTTTCGCCATTTACTTCAAATGCGATTTTATAATTATCACCGACAACAGCGAAATCAATAAATCGTCTACTGCCCTCCGTATCAATAAATGGGTACTGCGGTACAACACGCTTCATTGCTTCATTCGTGAGAATGTTGAATAAAAATTCCTGAACAAAAACCTTTTCACTGTCTTGCTTTATTCTCGATTCATACTCTTTGAAATAGTCGTCAACGGTGATTATTTCTAAACTCTCGAATGCCATATGTAGCCTTTCCCTTTCTATCCAAATTGTGAATTTATTATGGTTCACTATTCGACATCGCTCATACGAATATCTATTATATCTGGAACCTGCTCACCGTGAGCAGGTTTTATCCAATCGAAAACATTTAGGCTTTCTTCGTACCTTCATTATACCAAAATATATTGATGTGTATCACACAACCATTATATCGGCTTCATAGCTCTCAATATAGTCGAACATAAAACCTTTATACTCGTCTCCCCTTGAAATGCTTATTGTAATACCCGGAATATAGAATTCTATGTTGGGATAACGATTCCGAAGTCTTTCACAAGCAATATCTAGAGATGGATATTGACATTTCTCTTTTTCTGGTGTAATCACTATGATTGGCTTGTTTCTATATGATTGCGTCTTTCTTTCTGTTTCGTTGAACGTATTATTGTCTTTAAGTACTCGCCTAACTGTTGCAACGCTCATTTCACATTTCTCAGCAATAAACTGTATTGATTTGTACTTATTAGACGTAGCGAATTCCAATATCACTTTTTCGTGGGATTTTAACGCTTGCTTATATATTGATACCCAATCAATTAGCATAGCGTCGATACCTAGTGCTTCAAGAATTCCAGATTTAATAAATGAATTTTTCAGCCAGTTAAGCGAAGTATAGCGACAATTGATAACGTAGTAGTTTTCCTCTTTGATTCCATTTGCAATTGCCAGTTCCTTTTTCATTTTATCGTTTCTCTGTACATCTGCTAAGGTCTGAGGATTGCTACTACTAAACCGCCTATCAACATAGTGTTGAATTCCATGCAGTTCAATTATGATAGTGCTGCTTGGGTCATTAGGGTCTGCATTTTTCGGTGCTATTCTGATAATCGCATCATACCTATATGAACCACACCACGTAAATACTTTTATGGTCACTTCCCGTTGATATCGGTCACCGATAAATTCCTTAAAGAGAGTGTCAGAGAATTTTTCAGAGAACGAGATGCCCTTATCGTGGCAAGCGCATCCAAATGTTTTTCTAGTGGATAATTTATATATCGGGATTTCTCTGTCCGAAACCTTACCACAATTTGGGCATATAGGTTTAATCATTTTGTTGCTGTTTTTTGTATATAAGCCAGCTTCTTCTTCTCCGCCAACAAAAAACTGAACAATCTCAGAAGCTGTTGTAGGAATATCATTAACATCTTTAGAAACAGATTTCCCATCACAGACTGGACATCCTGTACCAATAGCAACAGTCTCTTCCCTGACTTCAAACGTCTCAGTATGACAACTGTTGCATGTGAAGTCTAAGAACTTTCCTCGAAAAGCCTTTTTACTATGTCTATAAACTTTCGTGATAGTTATATCGCGGGTGTGGTCACCAACTCTATCCTTAATGTGCTGCCCCTCAAAAAACTTAAATCTCTTGGTGTTAACACCTATAATGCTTCCGATTTTTCCTTCCATAAAGTGAGTGCTTTCAATGATATGTGGTTCTATATTGCCGTACTGCACTCTTAATTGCCAGTATTTTCCTTCCTTAAAGGTATCGAGGATAATCAAATCACCCGTTATCAACTCGCCTGTACGGTATTTATACGAAAATGGCACAGACGTGTTCTTTACTTTTTCCCAATCAGGACGGGATTTCTTCCTATAAAACCTTCGTGGGATATTCTGGTCATCAATGGTTACTGTATCAGACATAGAAAACCTCTTTTTCTATTATATTGGTGCTTCAACTTTGCTCTTTAACAAGCCAAAATCCACCTTTTGTTTTTCCTACTCTCTCTAACAAACCTTCTTTTTTTAATGAGCTGATGTAAACTTCAACATTTCTTTGAGCAATTTTAATCTCAGCGGCGATTTCTCTAGCACTAATCATGGGATTTAATTTCATAAGCTGCAATATTTTCGTGCGATGGTCAGCATTTCCGATGTTTTCTGTGGTTATATTTCCGATGCTGCCCTTTTTATTTCTTCTATTGTCCTCTACCATGATTCTTCCGTGTGATTCATCAATACTACTGCCGAATACTCTTTTTATTAGGTCTTCTGGACTACCACCTCTTAGCTTATCAAAAGTGGCGGAGTTCATAATTACTGTTCCTTCAGTAGTTCCAGCAACAATATTAATAAAGAGTTCTTTATCACCGAACTTAATCCACAAGTCTTCTTCCGGAGCTTTTGTGGAAACCAATGGAAAATCATCTGATTTGTAATCAACCAACCATCTCGTAAAGTCAGAAATAGACATACTATTATATGCTTCGCTAATTTTATGAAGCTCATTGAGGGCATCTGGATTGTCGATTTTATTTAGCCCGATTTTAGGCATCCCATCATCAATCAGAAACACAATGCTTCCAAAGTTCTCGATTTGGTCAAAGATTAGTGCCTTGAAATCGCTAAGAGAATCGTACTTTCTCGGTTGTAAAAGAGCTATATCAACATCAAGTGCTTCGCTGATTCGCTGCAACTGAGCAAGCTTCGGTCGCCTGTCTCCATTTTCATATTGACTGTATAGTGAAGGATTTATTCCGGCTCTTTTTGATACTTCTAGCTGCGTGAGAGCCCTCATTCTTCTAAATTTTCTCAATCTATCTCCGATGGTTATCATAGTAGCTTCACCTTCACAGTCCTCAAAAACAATGGTATTCATTTGGTGTTTTCTAACACAATAGCATAAGTACTACCAGAATACAAGAAAAAACCATCAAAAAAACAAATAAAATGAAAGTCAGTCAAAATGATTGACTTTGTCAAAATGATGTGTTATTATACAGCATAGACAGAACCACAAAGAATGATTGAGTAATTGAAAGGATGGTTTTTTATGGAAAGAACAACAAGCAATACCGTTTATGAAAAGAATGTAGCTAACGATATGAGTATGACGATTCTACTTGAGCATAGGACATTAGGAGATTCAGCTACAGAAATAGCAAACAAACATTTCAAAGAGAAACCTGCATCAGATAGTGATATTGCTGCAGTACAAATTGTTATTGATTTTTGGCATAAAGTATGTACATTGAAAAAATGCTTCCATATTGTATCTTTTTCCGAGGACTGCGAACAATGTTTACATGAATACCTTTATGAAATAAGTGATTCGATAAGGGAATCTCTTGGCGAAAAATCATAGGATCGAAGTACTCAAAATGAAAAATTCCGTGGCTACAGGGTCGAGAGGTTCTGACCACGAGATTCTATTCGGAGGATTGATAGAATGGAACAAGCACTAAGAGAGAATTTAAGACCGTTACAGGAGCGATTAACGCTCCGTGTCGATGATATTGCCAATATATTAGATATAGGTCGGTCAGCGGCTTACGGTCTAGCGCAAAAGGCATTGGAAACTGGGATACCTTTTACTGCCATACGAGTAGGAAACTCAATTCGTATCCCACGAAAGAGTTTCGAAAAATTCCTTGACGAAAACGGGCTATAGGAGGTATTGGCTTGGCTTCGATAGTTGAAAGGGAACTCAAAGGCGGTATATCGTATTCTATTGTTTATCGTATTCCAGACCCTAAAAAAGAAGGGAAAAAGACTCAAGTATGGTTTCTATGCAAAAATAAGAAAGAAGCGGAATACCTACTGCCAGAAGTTGAGGAAGCAGAAAAAGCCGGAGTAAAATATATTCGACCAAGTTATCATTCTGGGAATTTATCACCACCAAAACAGGCTGTCAGGACTAAATCGACTGATAACACCACTGTCGCAGAATTACTTAAAATGTATGTCAAGACGAAAAGTGCTGAGGGGTGGGAAGCGGGTACATTGCGGTCGTGCCGTAGCACAATTAAAAACTACATTGACCCATTTATCGGAGATTTCCTAGTATCTGATATTACTCCCAAGCAGATTCAAGAATTCTATAATGATTTACCAAACCACAAAGCGGTTCAAGGCAACAACAAAAAAGAACCAGAAGCCATTAGCGCAAGAACCGTTGAAGAAATCAGGAAAATCCTTCGTCCGGCTTTCGAAATGGCAACGAATGTTATAGATATTATCGACAATAATCCTGTCCGTCCGATTAAACTTCCTAAGCAGCCAAAGTTCAAACGAGTTCAATGGACAGAAAAAGAAGTCGTACATTCTCTTAGTCTTTGTAGTGATAAGCAGCTTAATGTTGCCATTGGATTGATGATTAGTTGCTTCCGAACCGGAGAACTTGCAGGACTCACATGGGATTGCGTTGATGTATCTGAGGAAGCAATAGCAGCTAATAGAGCCAGTGTTACAATCAATAAGACAGTCAGAAGGCTAGAAAAGTTAAGCATTTCTGAAACCAGAGGGAGGAGCATAATATATGAGTTCCCGAATCCGAGCCCAAAAGCGACTTCCACAGTAGTTCTGAAACGCCCCAAGACAGATGCCAGCGTTCGTAGCATTATTATTCCTCAGTCTTTAGCCCGCCAGTTAATTGAACATAAAGCTTTCCAGGAACAGCAGATTGCTGATATAGGGAAAGAATACAAGGATTACGGATTTAATTTCGTATTTAGTCAGCTAAACGGCAGACCCTACGAAGCGAAGGAGTTTTCTAAGAAGTTTAAACGCTTTTTGTTGAATCATGACTTGCGTAAGGTTGATTTTTACAGTTTGCGTCACTCCGGCGCTACTATTAAACTGAGTGCAGGTGCAAGTTTTAAATCGGTGCAAGCAGATATGGGTCACACCAGCGCGGATATGCTGCTCAATGTATACGCTGATACAAATGAAGATGAGCGAATAAAAAATGCGATAACACTTGAAGAACGATTGTACAGCAATCTTCCTAATAGTAATGAAGCAGAACAAGATGGAACAAAAAACACCGAATTGTAAGACATGGAATCTATGGACGAGGTTTCTTCCTGTTAGCAGAGTTTTAGCAAATCCACAAAATACTTATTAAAAGACGTAGAATTCCACCGTTTTGTTAGCAGATTTTTCACCTGACATTATTTCCATGAATCTTAGCGATAAATCTCATTGTTAGCAGATTGTTAGCAGATTCTTTTAGACAGAAGTAGATAGAAAGAAGGCTGAAAACCATGATAAATCAAGACTTCCAGCCATTGTTGATGGCACCCCGGGCGCGAATCGAACGCGCGACCCTTCGCTTAGGAGGCGAATGCTCTATCCCCTGAGCTACCGGGGCAAGTATGAAATTCCGGCTCTTGCCGGGTTGGGATGGCGGGTACTCGGTCACCCGCTTAGGGGGCGGATGCTCTATCCACTGAGCTACGAGGGGATGTAACAAAAATTATTTTATACGAAAACCGCACAAACTGCAACATCTTGTTTCCAAGATGCTTTTCCTGCGTATACCGTAAGCAACTGTCGAATGCACCATCCTTGTGATATCCCAGACCCCGTGATCAGCAACGCTGCCGCCATCGTGACATAGTTGACGTAAGACGATACAACAGGCGCGATACAACAGGCGCGTTGACAACCCCTGTCGTTGTTGACTATACTTATTGTACAATCCTGCCGGCACGTGATGGAAAATATGGACGCCGGACAGAGAGGGGGAGGCGTGACATGATCATAAGCAGCCTGGACGTAATCACCTTGAAAAAAGTTGGCTCCCGAAAGCCTGTGTTCTGTCGGGTCAACACCGACAACGGCCTTTATGGCTACGGGGAATCCGGCGTAGTCGTCGGCGTAGGCATGAGCGCCGTAGCGGAAGTGATAAAGGATCTCGCGCCGCTCCTGTTCGGTATGGATCCGATGGACAATGAAGTGATATGGGAAAAGCTTCGCCGTTCTTCCTATTGGGGCCTGAGCCACAACATCATCCTCATGGCGGCGGTCAGCGCCATAGACGTGGCGCTGTGGGATATCCGGGCGAAGGCGTGCGGACTGCCCCTCTACAAGCTGTTGGGAGGCAAGCAGCGCGACAAGCTCCGCGCTTACGCAAGCCAGGTGCATTTTGGCTGGGGACTGGATCAGTCGGAGGCCGGCTGCCCAAAGCTTGGATCCCCGGAGTGGTTTTATCGGGCGAGTCAAAACGCTGTGTCCGAAGGATATACAGCAATAAAAACCGGAATCAGCTTCCACGATCAGGACGGCTTGCGTATGTCTTACCTGAATATGAACGGCCGCTTACCTCAGCCGATCGTGAGGCTGGCCGAAGAACGCCTGATCGCCACCCGCGAGGCGATAGGCCCTGATGTGGATATAATCCTGGAGAGCCATTCGCTCACCGACGGGGTAAGTTGTATACAGATCGCCAAAATGGCGGAGAAGTACAATATCCTGTTTATCGAGGAAGCGACCGCGCCTCTGAACCCGGAGGTTATGCGCAGGATAGCCGCAGGGACAAGCATACCGCTTGCAACCGGCGAGCGAACATACAACCGCTGGGGCTTTTTACCATTCCTGGAAAA
>Ga0082212_10002184_pt1 | contig 28807 bp, 30 predicted proteins | sample TergutNt197P3_FD_71548 | JGI IMG/M metagenome (GOLD analysis project Ga0082212, IMG submission 71548) | Neocapritermes taracua P3 segment gut microbial communities from Petit-Saut dam, French Guiana - Nt197 P3 | ecosystem: Host-associated > Arthropoda: Insects > Digestive system > Gut ...
AATGACTCCGCTAAGTTGGATACTCATTGAAAGCACGGGCGAATTCATCACCGTCAACGGCGAACCACGCGAAATCATGGCTATTCTGCCGTGGGCGTCATACGTGTTCGCGGGGCTGTACGCATTGAGTATCCCTGCAACATATATCGGGTACGCATGGGGGATTCGTAGTGAGTAATATGAAACAAACACGCGGCGAATTCGGTGAACTCGCCGCGTGTGAACATTTAGTAAGCCAAAACTATGATATAATCGCGCGCAATTACCGCAAGCGGTGTGGCGAAATCGACATCGTTGCGTTGAACGCTCATGAGGTTGTATTCGTCGAAGTCAAGTGCCGCAAATACGACAGTCTTGTTGAGGGTATTGAATCGGTGAATCACACTAAACAAGCCAAAATCGAAAAAACTGCTAAGGCATTCTTAGCGGAAAATCCGCAGTTTTACGAAATGAACGCACGGTTCGACGTTATACAAGTCACAATCACAACCGACAACTCCCCGCAATTGCTCACGTTGACGCATTATAAAGATGCGTTTAATCCTGCATTGTTGTAATAGTTGTAATAGTTGCAAGACCGCCAAAATCTAAATTATACGGCGTATTCTGATACACGCAAAAGTTCAGCCAGTTGGAATACATCAGGCTTGCATGACCGCGCCAAGTGTACAGCGGGACTTTATCGGGGTTGTTGTCAGGGAAATAATTGAACGGAACATCAGGTTGCAAACCTTTCTCGACATCGCGGATGTATTCGCTCTTGAGCGTGTCAGCGTCATACTCGCCGTGACCCGTCACGAAAAACTGCCTCCCTGTTTTATCTGCAATAATGTGCATTCCCGAAAACGGCGAACTCGCCAAAACGGACAGGTTAGGGGAGGCATACACCTGCTCGCTGATTGCCTCGGTATAGCGTGACTGAGGCACGTTAAAAACTTCATCAAAGCCTTTAAGTAACGGGTGATTACGCTGTTCAGGAACGACAGTATGCGGATAAATCCCCGACAGTTTCGCGGACAGCTCCCGCTTGCCGACGCCGTAGTGATAGTACAACCCCGCTTGCGCGCCCCAACAGATGTGCATGGTGGAATAAGCACTCGTCTTGCTCCACTCCATAATGTCGCACAGCTCCTGCCAGTAGACAACTTCTTCAAACGCTAACTTTTCCACAGGCGCACCGGTGATTACAAGCGCGTCAAACTTTTGTGATTTTACTTCGTCGAAAGTCGTGTAAAATGCCGACATATGTTCGGTGCAGGCGTTTTTGGCGTTATAACTGGCTGTTTTAATCAGCGTAATGTCCACTTGAATAGGTGTGTTGGAGAGTAGCCGCATAAGCTGTGTCTCGGTTTCGATTTTGGTGGGCATAAGGTTGACAATGGCGATTCTCAACGGGCGAATGTCCTGCATTGCCGCCGCGTCGGAACACAAAACGAATATGTTCTCCTGCTGAAGCGTCTTGAACGCAGGCAGGTTTTTATGAATGTTTATGGGCATTGCAAAACTCCTTCATATTTTACTCTTGAACTCTTCAAGCCACTCGGGGACATACTCGCCGCTTGTCAACTCGCCGTTTATATACTCACCGACTTTTACTAAGCCATTTTCGTTATCGTAAAACTCCACACGATTACAATAAGGCAGAATTTTCACCAAATTATCGAACCGATTGTCGTATCTGCGTTTGACCGTTTCGCGCGCAATATCATGACCGCCCTTGGCGACCCGATTGGCAATCCGCTTGACGCTTTCCTCAAACGAACCTAACCCCACATAATACATATGCACGGTATACCCCTTTGCCCGCGCCGCTTTTACAGTAATCATCGTTTTCTTACCCGAAAGCGTAGTTTCCTGCGTAAAATCAACGCCGTTTAACAAACAAGTTTTGATTCGCTCCACAGCAATGCGCCCTGCACGAACTGTACCACAAGCGTTTTCACGCCCGATTTTATCAGCGTCAATGCACATACCTAAATCACTGCGTTCGGACTTAAGCACACCAGTCAAACTCGACTTTCCTGTCCCGTTGACCCCGGCTATAATTGTATATTTCAAACTTTACTCTCCCTCGTCCTCCTCGACTTCCTCGACTTCAACCTCAACATCAGCCTCATCAGTCTCGTCCTCGACAACCTCGCCTTGTTCCTCCGCCGCCGCCGCTAAAATATCTGCCTCGTCCGCTTGCTCGACTTCTTCGAGTTCCGCCGAATCGTCATGCTCGGTACGCGTAAACGTGACAACGCGCCCTGTCTCGGACAACCGCATGACCCGCACACCCTTGCCGTACCTGCTCATAGGACGCAGGTCATTGGCACGAATGCGTATAATTACACCGTCATCGTTAATGAGAATCACGTCATCATCGGCATACAACGTCTTGACGCCACAGACAAACCCTCGCTCTTCATTAGGCTTATAGTTGATTTTTCCCAACCCGCCGCGATTATTCTTGGAGTAACTCGAAAGCTCTGTGCGCCGCCCGAATCCGCGTTCGGTGACGGTCAGAATCGTCGATTCATCATCATAAACTTTAGCCGCCCCCACAACATAGTCGCCTTCCTCACGAATACGAATCGCCCGAACGCCGCGTGAAGTTCTGCCCGACGGTCGCAGAATAGACTCGTCAAAATGAATTGCTCTGCCGTTACGCGTCGCGACAATAACCGAGCTGTCGCCCTCCGTCAAATGCGCCGACGCGATTTCGTCGCCGTCGTTGAGCGTCACCGCGCGCAGTCCGTTCTTGCGGACGTTCTTGTACTTAGACAACGGCGTGCGTTTAATCAAGCCGTTTTTCGTCACGCACACAAAAAACTTATTTTCCGCAAAATCCGACGTTTTAAGCATGACAGCAATGCGCTCATCAGGTTGTAACTGTAATACGTTGACGATATTCGTACCGCGCGATTGCTTGGAACCCTCGGGAATCTCGTAACACTTCAAGCGATACATATTCCCCATATTTGTCACGAACAAAATAAAGTCATGCGACGACGAGATAAACATATCCTCCACAAAATCTTCGTCCCGCTGTTTCATGCCCGACACGCCTCGCCCGCCGCGTTTTTGCAGATTATACGTCTCAATCGCCTGCCGCTTGATGTAACCGATGTTGGTATAGGTGAGGACGCTTTCTTCCACCGGAATGAGGTCTTCTATATCCACTTCGCCGCTGACCGCCTCAATACTCGTGCGGCGGAAATCTTTCGCGCAGAACCGCGTACGCACTGCGTCCAACTCGTCCGACACGACTTTGCGAATCGCTTTTTTATCGGCGAGCAACGCCTGAAACTCGGTGACTTTCGCGTTAAGCGCGCCCAACTCCTGCTCTATATCAATGCGCCCGAGTTTAGTAAGCTGAATAATACGCATTTGTGCAATCGCTTCTGACTGTATGTCGGTAATCCCGAACCGTTCCACTAAACGCGACTTCGCGTGGGATGGGTCGTCCGACGAGCGAATAATAGCAATCACTTCGTCAATATGGTTAATGACAATCATGAACCCTTCAAGAATGTGCGCCCTTGCCTGCGCTTTCTTGAGGTCATACTGCGTGCGCCGAGTCACGACTTGTTCCTGAAACTCGATATAATGTTCCAACATTTGCTTGAGGTTGAGTATACGCGGTTCGCCGTCCACGAGTGCAAGCATAATCACGCCGACAGTTTCCTGTAACTGTGAAAAACTGTACAGCTTGCTTAATACCACGTTGGCATTCGCGTCGCGTTTCAGCTCAATGACAACTTTCATGCCGTTACGGTCGCTCTCGTCACGACACACCGCCACACCGTCAAGCCTCTTGTCTTTGACTAACACGTCAATCGTCTGCAACAGCTTAGACAGGTTGACCATATACGGAATCTCGGTAATAACAATGCGCGTATGGCTTTTTTCCTCCACGATTTCGGCTTTTCCGCGCAACGTGATTTTACCGCGCCCCGTGTAATACGCCGAGCACATTCCCGCATGACCCATAATAATGCCGCCTGTCGGAAAGTCAGGGCCTTTAATGACCGACATGAGCATATCAATGGGGATTTCCTCGTCCGACAACAGCATAAGCTGCAGCGCGTCAATGACTTCGCCGAGATTATGCGGCGGAATATTCGTCGCCATACCCACGGCGATTCCTGTCGAACCATTGACAAGCAGATTCGGGAAACGGCAGGGAAGTACGGCAGGTTCTTTTTTGGTATCGTCATAGTTTGGGACGTAATCGACAGTTTCTTTGCCGATGTCCGCAAGCATTTCGGCAGATATACGCGCCAACCGAGACTCGGTATAACGATAAGCGGCAGGTGCGTCCCCACCGATTGAACCGAAGTTCCCGTGACCTTCTATTAAAGGATACCGCAGTGAGAAGTCCTGCGTCATACGCACAAGCGCGTCATAAACGCTCTGGTCGCCGTGCGGGTGATACGAACCCAACACAGCCCCGACGGTTTTGGCGCACTTGCTGAACGGTTTATCGTGTGTCAACCCCTCCTCAAACTGCGTATAGAGAATACGGCGGTGAACGGGCTTCAACCCGTCGCGAACGTCGGGCAATGCCCGCGCCACAATGACCGACATTGAATATTCAAGAAACGACACTTTCATTTCTTTCTCAATGTCAACTTGTATTAATCGCTCATTTTCGTGCAGTTTCGCGCTGTCTAAATCTAAAATTTCCATTTATTCCTATCCTTGCTTTTTTTTCATAGTAACACCTATGTAAGTATAGCATTTTTCAACGCGAAAGTCAAGCACAATAAAAATTTATTCTAAACTGTTGAAAACTTTTTCAAGTTATGATATAATAGTGTATAAGGACGGTGCGGTCTATGAGTAATAATAAATTTGAATGGGATGAGAATAAAAAATCAAATTAACATAAAAAAGCACGGAATATCGTTTCAAGAAGCTAAAAGTGTATTTGAAGACGTTAATCTTCTTTACGAAGTTGATGACGAGCATTCATATAATAGACCTCCACGGAAACCACACAGCGGATATTTCGGCAAAATTTCCGCCATACTGCGTTGAAATTTTTTGCAAGGGCCTGTTTTAAAGGAATATTTTGTATCACCCGAAGAAGTTCAAGAAAATTGTAAACAACGTGAAACATATCTAAAAGAACACATTGAAGATGAGTTAATAAAAAACTCTGGTGAAAATTTCAAAGAACATCTCGAAAGTAGGAATTATACACAATGAATTCATTTGAGGAAATATTCGCATTAGTAAAGTCTAATCTTGATATAGGTGAGGTTGCACAAAAAAGCTGGATTGAACCGATTAAACCGTTAAGATTGACCAATAACACTGCGTATCTGTATGTGCAAGCCCCATTTGTCAAGCAAATCCTGCAAGAAAATTATAAAGACACTTTCAAGACGCTTTTTAAGAGTATATTAGGGTTTGAAGTAAACGTAGAGATTTTGTGTGACGATGATTTGAGCCATGAAGAAAAAATCAAAGCCAACCCCATCTTGGAATTGCAAGACGATAAACCCATGGTTGAAAAGCTGATTCGTTCCGAAGAAGGCAGTAAATATCGGCACACGTTTGACACGTTTATTGAGGGCGACAGCAATCGCTTGGCATACGCCGCCTGTAAAGCCGCCGCAAGCGCGAAAAACGCCGAAAATCCACTGTACATCTATGGCAACCCGGGTCTCGGCAAGACTCACTTGTTATTTGCGGTCAAAAACGAAATAAGCGAAAAACGCCCCGAGCTGAATATCGTTTTCACCAACGCCGATATTTTTATCAGCGATTTCGTTGATTCCATCAAATTCGACAAGATGATTGAATTTAAGAACAAGTACCGCAATGCTGACGTGTTGTTAGTAGACGACGTTCAGTTTTTTGCAGGCAAGAAAGAATGTCAGCAAGAGCTGTTTAACACGTTCAACGAATTACACAGCCAAAACAAACAAATCATCTTCACGTCCGACCGAACGCCCAAGGAAATCAACGATATTGACGAGCGGCTGCAATCACGGTTTGAATGGGGATTACTCGCAGACATCAGCGTTCCGGAATACGAAACACGGTTAGCGATTATTCAACGTAAAGCGAGTTTATACGGTATCAATATACCGCAAGTCGTAATGGCGTATATTGCCGATAATCTTAAAATTAACATACGCCAATTAGAAGGCGCAATCACCAAAATCAACGCATTATCAGTGGTATCAGACATATCACCCACCATGGCAATGGCGAAGAGCGTCGTCAAAGAAGTTTTGGACGAAAATGTTGCCAGCCCGCTCACTGTAGACAAAATCATCGCTGAAATCGGCAGTATATATGGGTTCACCGAGGAAGAAATCCGCGGAAAACGTCGCAACGCCGAATTATCTACCGCCCGTCAAATCGCCATTTACGTTGTGCAGGCAATTACCGGGTTGTCTTTCGTAGAAATCGGTAAACAGTTCGGCGGGCGTGACCATTCCACCATTGTGTACGCCGTTAATAAAGTCAAAGATATGATTAAAGTAAACAAAGCCTACCGTCACACGATTGATGACTTGATTAAAAACATCAGCAATATGTAATACTGTGACAGTTACTCGGAGCTCTGACTCCAATAAAGTTTTCAACAAGTTATACTTTTTAACAGTTAAATTTTCAACACTTCCAACAACCCGAAACATTTTCAACATTTTCCACAAGTTTTCCCACACCCCTGACATAAAAACTTTTTAAGACTTCAACGATACTTAACACACTTTTTAACAAAACTAACACTACTACTACTACCACTACCAATAAAAATAAAAAAATAAATAAAACCACCACAAAGGAGAATTCACCATGAAATTTACTGCGGAAAAGAACGAGTTATACGAAACGATTACCAACGCATCAAAAGCCTGTGCTACTAAATCAGCACTGAACATTCTCGACGGTGTATTACTCACTCTTGAGAATAACACGCTGACCGTTACCGGTTATGACCTTGAAATTGGTATTAAAGTTTCGATGACAGTCAACGGCGACGAAGACGGTAAAATTGTTGCTGACCCTAAACTGTTATCCGAGATGACTAAAAAAATGCAAGGGGACATGATTGACGTAACACTCATTGACAACAAACTGCTGAAAGTCACGTCCGGTAAATCAACGCTGAGCATTCCTTGTCGTTCAGGCAGTGACTTCCCTAACATTATCGAAACTAAAAAAGAAAACACCTTTGAAATAAGCGAAAAACTGCTCAAAGATATGTTTTTGCGAGTCAACTACGCTGTGTCGCGAACTAAACCCGAGCTTGAAGCAATTAAAATGGAAATCGAAGACAACGTGTTTTATACCGTAGCAACTGATGCAAACAGACTTGCCGCAAAACACTGTACTGTTGAAAACGAAAACATGGACATTATTATTCCCGATAAAGCCGTGTCGTCGTTACTGCGCGTGTTGACTGATGACGAAAAGTCAGAAGAAAAAGTCAACATTTCGATTGAAAAGAATCAAATCAGCATTTCAAAACCTAACTATGTTTTGATTTCACGGTTGTTAGAAAACAATTTTGTGCAGTATAAACGAATTTTGACTGCACCGTTTAACCGAACCATGCTCATTAACGTGAAAGAGCTTGCTTTGTCCATGGAACGCTGTTTATTCCTGCAAAGCGATAAACTGAAAATTCCTGCGACCTGTACGTTTGAAGACTCCTGCATGAAAATCAATTGCAAAACACCTCACGGCGCGATTGACGATGAGTTGGAGTATAAACCCAAAGAAGGCGATTTCGCGGATTTCAGTATAAACTTTAATCCACGATTCATGCTTGAAGCGTTACAAAAGACAACAACTGAAGAAATATTAGTCAGCTTTGAGAGTAGTATCAAGCCTATTATGATTACACCGCCCGATAATAATGGTGAGTTTATGTTCATTATCGTGCCCATTCGCAGCACATGACGGAAGTCATGATTCAACCGCCGTTCATTAAATTAGAACAGTTCTTAAAGTTTGCGGGCGCGGTCTCGACAGGTGGCGAAGCCAAAAACTTGATTATCAGCGGCACAGTCGCTGTTAATGGTGAGGTATGCACAATGCGCGGGAAAAAATTACACGGTGGCGAAACTGTGCGTATAAATGCACATGAATATGTCTGTAAGGTTATTTAATACGCTTGGGGCTCTGCCCCAAACCCCGCAAATTTTTTGAAAAAAATTTGATTAAAAACTTCAAAAAATACTTATTTATGTAGATATACTTTCAAAGTTATAATAACATAATTCAGTCATTTAGGAAGTTTTTGGTCTCGCTTTTTTCAAAAAGCGAGCCGCCGGAGGCTAAGATTAGTGATTCTAAAGAACATTGAAGTCGAAAATTTTCGCAATATTGAGCGTGCTGAACTGACGTTTGCATCAGGTGTCAACGTGTTTTACGGCGATAACGCACAGGGCAAGACAAATCTGCTTGAAGCGGTGGCGTTGTGTCTCGGCAAATCTTTTCGGAATATTCGTCGCGGTGAAATATTGCCGCTTAATACTACAGCGCGTAAAGTTAAAATCAGGCTGTGTTACGAATCGGAAAAAATTGTAGGCAAAATAAACATGATTACGTATGAGTGTGATTATGACCGCGTGTTAGTGAAAATCAATGACATTCCGCTAAAAAAAGCGTCAGACTTATACGGAGAGTTTAAGTATGTCATATTTATACCCGACAACTTGAATCTAATCAAAGGTTATCCCGATAATCGCCGACAGTATTTGGATAATATTGCGATTATGCAAAACAAGTCTCATCGAAAATTTTTAAGCGAATATAACGCGGCGTTACGGCATCGTTGTGCTACACATTTTAACGAGTGCAGTGACCGTGAACTGATTGCAGTGTGGGACGATATTCTGATAAAACAGGGAATTAACCTCACTTACGGAAGATATAAATACTTAGAGTTAATTCGCCAATACGCTTGTAAAATTTATAATGAGCTGTCTGGCGGAGAAATTCTTGAAGCAACGTACAACAGTAACGTATTTGGCGAAGTGGTTGACTTTACTGAAACAAATATACTGTATGATAAATATAAACAAAAATTACACTCGGTAAACAGTGAGGGGCAATCAAGCAAGACGCCGGGGGCTCACTTAGATGATGTAATATTCACGATTGACGGTAACAGCGCGCGCAAATACGCATCACAGGGACAATTACGCAGTATTGCAATATCTTTGAAGTTAGCAGAGGCGCAGATTATTCGTGACTTTAATCGTGAAAACTCAGTGGTATTGTTAGATGAAGTATTAGGCGAGTTGGACGAGAAACGCCGACATTATGTTATACAACACTTTGTAGATTCTCAAGTTTTTATTACGTCGTGTAATTGTAATGACTTTGGGAATATGGAAAATATAAGACTTTGGAGCGTGGAAAATGGCGTATTTACACCTCGGCAATGATGTGAATGTTCATATGGACGACATAATCGGAATATTCGACATTGAACGTCTCACCGTGAACAAAGATGTTGATAAGTTTCTGCAAATTAGCCAGAAAAACGGGCAGATTTACTATGTATCGTTAGATTTGCCCAAAAGTTTTACTGTCACGGACAGCCATGTATACGTCACAAATGTTTCGACATTGACGCTTAGAAAAAGATGTAGTGTGAAAGGAATATAGCTATGGCAAAAGCTAAAGAAGAGATAAGCCCAAAGGATGGGCTTTGCTCGTCCGAAAGGCGAATCTTGACAGTTACAAATGAAATACGAGATACTAAAAAAACAAATTTAGCAGGACTTTTAACTACTAAAAAACTTGGCGGAACGATTGATGATGCAATCACTCTTCAAATGGCTTCAATGGAAAAAGAAGATATTGAAGAAGTTTTAGCAATATATGAAAGTAGAGAAAAATAAGAATGAGTGAAAATAAAACTGAAGCAAATGCAGTTATTGAAGAAATCGGTGAAATAACCGAGCATTATGCCGATTCACAAGTGGGTGACATTCAGGAAATGTCTGACGCAGGTTCAAAGGTAGAGGGAGACTACGGCGCGGGTAACATTGAAATTCTTGAGGGGCTTGATGCCGTACGAATGCGCCCTGCCATGTATATCGGCACGACAGGTCCGAAAGGCTTGCACCACCTTGTCAACGAAATCGTTGACAACTCCATTGACGAGGCGTTGGCGGGGTATTGTACGCAAATCAACGTGAGCATTCTGCCTGATAACGTCATTGAAATATCCGATAACGGGCGCGGCATTCCTGTGGATATTCACCCAAAAGAAGGCATTTCAGCGGCGACTGTTGTGTACACGATTTTGCACGCAGGCGGTAAATTCGGCGGCGGCGGATACAAAGTCTCGGGCGGATTACACGGTGTAGGTGCGTCGGTAGTCAACGCACTGTCAGAATGGCTTGAACTTGAAGTATGTAACGGCAAAAACGTCTACTTCCAGCGATTCTATGACGGCGGAAAGTATGACGAGCCGCTTAAAATAATCGGCGATACCGACAAAACAGGCACAAAAGTGCGGTTTAAAGCAGATGTTGCGATTTTTCGCAACATTGAATATGATTACTCGGTCATTCGTGAACGTATGCGCGAACAGGCTTTTCTTAATGCAAGCCTGAACTTTCACACGGCTGACTTGCGCGACAGTAACGAAGATAATCACAAAAAGCAAGACTTTTGTTACGACGGCGGTATTGTCAGTTATATTGAGTGGTTGCAGAAAAAACGCGGAGCAGAAGTTTTGCACAAAGATGTAATTTACCTCAACGGTTTGATTGATGACATTACTGTAGAAGTAGCGTTTCAGTATAATAATGACTTTAATTCAGAGACCATTCGTTCATTTGCCAACAACATTCACACGGGTGGTGGCGGTACGCATGAAGTGGCTTTTCGGCGTGCTATCAGCAAAATTGTCAACGATTTTGTTAAAAAATACCGCGAAGAAGAGGCTAAAAAACCCGGGAAAGGCAAGTCAAAAAAAGGTAAAGAAGACGAAACAGTCCAAAACATTTCCGGTGAGGCAATTCGCGAGGCAATCAACGCAGTAATCAGCGTGAAACTGCCCGAAACGGAGTTTGAGGGGCAAACTAAAGACAAACTCGGCAACCCTGAAGTGGGACCCATTGTGTATAAAGTTGTCACCGAAAAGTTGACTTATTATTTCGAGGAAAATCCCGAAACGGCGCAGATTATTGTCATGAAGTCTATCAATTCACAGGCGGCGCGTGACGCAGCGCGTAAGGCTATGGAGGCGAAACGCAAGTCAGTCACCGACGGTGTAGGTCTGCCCGGTAAGTTGGCGGACTGTTATAACAAAGACGTGTCTAAGACAGAAATTTACATTGTGGAGGGGGACTCGGCGGGCGGCTCGGCGAAACAAGGGCGGGACAGTGAGTTTCAGGCGATTCTGCCGTTGTGGGGTAAAATGCTCAACGTAGAACGTGCGCGAATTGACAGAGTGTTAAGTAACGAGAAATTATTACCCGTTGTTAAAGCACTCGGTACAGGATTAGGCGAAGAGTTTAACTTGGAAAAGTTGCGTTACGGGCGAATCGTCATTATGGCGGACGCCGACGTGGACGGTTCTCATATCCGTACGTTGTTGCTAACTTTTTTCTACCGATTTATGCGTCCGCTTGTGGAGAGCGGTAAAGTTTATATCGCGCAACCACCGTTGTATAAGGTGTATCGCGGAAAAAAAGTGTTGTATGCGTTCACTGATGAAGAACGTGAGACGTATATAAACGAGTTGGCGGGTGAAAATAATGCTAAGGTTGATGTACAACGCTATAAAGGTCTCGGGGAAATGAACGCCGACCAATTGTGGGAGACTACTATGGACCCATCGACGCGGACAATGAAGCGAATTGAAATTGATGACGCGGCAATGGCTGATGAGACGTTTTCGATTCTCATGGGCGATAAAGTCGAGCCACGCCGCAACTTCATTGAACAGAATGCGAAATCTGTAGTAAATCTTGATGTGTGAGGTGAGCATATGGGTGCTTTATTAAAGTCTGACATAGAAACACAACGCTACACCTATGAAGACTACGCCAAGTGGGAATTAGCACAGGGCGAGCGGTTTGAGCTGATTGACGGTGTACCGTATGCAATGGCGGCACCATCGGTTAAACATCAGGATGCAGTGGGTGAAATTTTCGTGCAACTCAAAAACTTTTTGAGGGGCAAGTCTTGTAGAGTGTTTATCGCGCCCTTTGACGTTTGTTTGAACGCGAAAGGCAATAAAGACAAAAACGTGGTTCAACCCGACATACTCGTTGTGTGTGAACCTAAGAAGTTGGCTGACGGCAAACGCTGTAATGGTGCGCCCGATTTAGCGATTGAAGTTTTGTCGCCGTCTAACGAAAATCACGACTCGTTTGTGAAGTTCAACCTGTACCGTCAAGCAGGTGTGCGGGAATATTGGGTAGTCAACCCCGAGAATGAAACCGTACACAAATACGTATTGCAAAACAAGAAATACGTCGCAGAAGTGTATTCAACACAAGACATAGTACCTGTAAACGTGTTGAACGGTTGCGAAATTGATTTGAAATTGGTGTTTGAGGTAGAAAATCAGGAACAGGAGCAGGTAATAACATGAACACACCCGAGAGAAATGACAAGAACGTCGAAAAATTAAACAAGACAGGCAAAGTTTATAAAGAAACTGAAGACGATAAAAAGCGTGAGGAGGCTTATAAAGCCGTTTTAGAGGAAGTGACGCGGCAATATCCGCTCCCGACTGCGCGAACATTTTCGATTGTCGCGTGTATCGCATTTTGGATTTTTTGCGTAATCGGGTTGCTTTTCGGGGTAGATTTGCGCGGGATTATGCCGTTTTTGTTCGTCATGCTCGCCATTGTCGCTGTTTTGCATATCCCTGTGTTTTATTTGAAGAAAAAAATACTCGATGTTATCATGGCTTTACTGTTCGCCGCAGGCTGTATAGGCGTCGCAATTAGTATGATAGTCAGGTTTTAGGCAGAAAGGTATGGTTTAAAAATGTTAAAAATAGATTATGACGTAACAATACCTGAAATGGAAACGGGGTTCATGGCACACTGGAAAAAATACGCACTGCGTCGTACAATCCTGCTGTCTTTGGTATACGTTATAGCTGTGATTTTATTCGTGAATCTGTTTCTATACGGCAGTGTACCTATAATTGGTGCAATCGGGACGGGTGCCGCATTGGGAATGGGGATTAGCCTGTGGCTCAAGCCGCGGCGATTGCGTAAAAAGTTAGTCACCGTTTTAGAAACGTCCTACGAAGAGAAGTATGCAGCGGTGTTTGACGCTCAGTCAATTGAGATTGAAACGATTGTGTACGTACCGCCGCCGACTGAATCAAAAGAATTGGGAAAATTAGAAGAAGGCGCGGAAATGTCTGAACAAGTGGAGAAATCGACCTATGTCATCAGTGAGGAAGAATTATACTCAATGGAAACGAACGAGTTGTTTTTACTATTTGTTAATCGAGCGTTAATCTATGTGTTCCCAAAACGCTGTCTATGTGAACAAACGGTCAACGAACTGCGTACTTATTTTAACGATAAAGGAATATAAAGGAAAATAAAGGTTGAAATTAAATCCTCATTGTCGGAGGGAAATATTTTCATGTCACGCTGGTGGCAGAAAGGTATGGATTGAAAATGTTAGACATTAAATTTATACGGGAAAATCCCGATTTAGTCCGCACGAATATGGAACGTAAGTTTCAGCATGATAAGTTAGAACTTGTCAAAAGGGTGATTACAAGCGATTCGCTTTATCGTATTAAATTAAGTGAGCTTGAGAATAAGCGCGCTGAAATGAACAGCGCGTCTAAGCAAATCGGAGTGTTCATGTCACAAGGAAAACGTGAACAAGCTGAGGAAATCAAACGTAGTGTGTCCGAGCTGAAACTGACAATACCGGGTATTGAAGCCGAAGTTGAGAAATGTAAAAAGCAAATCGACGAAATTTTGCCGCAAATTCCGCAGATTATTGCTGATGATGTACCGTTAGGCAAAGACGATTCCGAAAACGTCGAGGTAGCACGGTTCGGTGCGGCAGAGCCTAAGCCGTTTGACGTACCTTATCATGTGGAAATTATGGAGCGGCTGAACGGCATTGAGCTTGATGCGGCGCGCAAAACGTCGGGCAACGGGTTTTACTATCTTAAAGGAGACGTTGCGCGTCTGCATTCGGCGATTCTTTCCTACGCCCGCGATTTCATGATTGACAGGGGGTTTACTTATTACGTGCCGCCGTTCATGATACGCAGCGAAGTTGTGACCGGGGTCATGAGTTTTGCCGAAATGGAAGGCATGATGTACAAAATCGAAGGGGAAGACTTGTATTTGATTGGCACGAGTGAACATTCCATGATTGGCAAGTTTATCGGTGAGTTAATCTCCGAAAATGATTTACCGCAAGCACTCACCAGTTATTCGCCTTGTTTTCGCAAAGAAGTCGGCGCGCACGGAATTGAAGAACGCGGTGTGTATCGAATCCACCAGTTTGAGAAGCAAGAAATGGTGGTGTTGTGTAACCCTGAGGAGTCGGCGGAGTGGTTCGCGAAGATGTGCCAATACACGGTGGACTTTTTCGGGACGTTGGACATTCCCGTCCGTACGATTGAGTGTTGCTCGGGGGATTTGGCAGACTTAAAAGTCAAGAGCATTGACGTGGAGGCATGGTCGCCGCGTCAGCAGAAGTTTTTTGAGGTAGGTAGCTGTTCTAACTTAGGGGACGCTCAGGCGCGCCGTTTGGGGATTCGCGTGCGCGGTGAGGACGGCGAGAAGTATATCCCGCATACGCTGAACAATACTGTCGCCGCGCCTCCGCGAATGTTGATTGCGTTCTTGGAGAACAACCTGTGCGAGGACGGCAGTGTGTGTATACCTAAAGATTTGCAATTATACATGGGGGGTAAGGAGGTGATTGGGTCATGAGCGAGAAAGAGCTGACTTGGGAAGAGTATATTGACAAGGGTTTGTTGGAAGCAGAAATTGAAGCAAAAACGACTACTAAGCGTTATACTATGGAGGAGTCTTTCGCTATATCAGAAAAGCTGATTGACGATTATATAGCGAGTATGGAAGATAAAAGATGTATAAGTTAGATTTATTGCCTACCGCTCAGCGGCAGAAAGATAAGATGTTGGATTATATAAAACATGATTTTTATAATCCGACTGCTGCTAAACGCATAAATAAGCAAATCGACAATGCCTTTATGCGAATCAGGCGTATGCCGTATTCATGCCCTGTATACGAATCTGATGTGGTGAGCGAACACGAGTATCGCAAGTTAATCGTGAAGAACTACATAGTGTTGTATTGGGTTGACGATGACGACAAAACGATTACAGTGGCGCGGATATTCCACGGTAAGCAGAATTATGAGGATATGACCGAGTAAATGAGGTGATGATATGGAATTAAGACAGCAGTTAATCAACGACATTGAAGTTTTGCCTGAACACACTTTACGTGCTATCAGTGTTATTGTGAAAGAAATTGTAAAGCCGTCAATGTCATGGTCGAATCCTAACGCCGAAACATTAGCCGCTATTGCAGAAGTTGAAGAAATGGAGAAGAATCCTTCATTGGGGAAATCTTATACCGACGTAGGTTTAATGATGAAGGAGCTGCTCGAATAATGTATATTGTAAAACCGACAAGTAAGTTCAAAAGAGACTTAAAGACAGTACAAAAACGCGGTTATAATCTTGATTTGCTAACAGATGTAATTAAGAAACTTGCAAGTGGTGAAGTTTTGGAAGAACATTATTGCGACCATGCACTTAAAGGTGATTATACGGGGTGTCGTGAATGTCACATAACACCTGACTGGTTGTTGATTTACAAAATCGGTGAGGAAACATTGTATTTGTACCTCACGAGAACAGGTACACATTCGGATTTGTTCAGAGAATAAGAATAACATAACCCCCCTGCTAATCGGCAGGGGGTGTGGTTGTTCATATACTACTGAAAACAGACTTTTTCAGTGTTAAATCATTGAAATTCAGACCGATTTCATACCTTTTAGCTGATTCTCTAAAACTCGTCGTAAACTGCAATGGCAAATTAACTAAATTCACAGTCTATCATAAGTGTTTCGTTGTGCTAATTGACGATGAAATGAGCATGAAAAATTTTTATTGGAAGTCAAGCCCTTTTCGTATTAAAATTAGAAATAATTTTAAGCGAGGGGGGTATTCATCATGAAACCAAGGAGCAGTGAACCGGGTAACAAAAACATAGTCGGTGTAAAAGTCGTTTCAATCAGGAATGAGCGTAAAATCAAGCAAAAAGATTTTTTGGCACAATTGCAAGTGTTAGGGTTAGATATAAGCGCGACAAGCCTGTCAAGACTTGAGGGGCAGTACAGGCTCGTGCAAGATTTTGAAGTTTTGGCATTGTCTAAAGCTCTAAAAATCACAACCGATGAATTATTAGGCAATTTTCCTTGACAAACGCGCCAATTCGTGATACAATTGTCATAATTACCGCTTATTACTGTATCAAATATAGGAGCCAAGCCATGCTAAAAATAACAAATCTACGCAAGAAATACAAAAACTTCCCTGTCCTTAAAGGGCTGAACATGAACTTGCAAAAAGGCGATGTCTATGGATTTCTCGGCAAGAACGGCTGCGGGAAAACCACGACCATGAACATCATCTGCAACATTGTGGGCAAAGACGAGGGCAAGATTGAATTCGCGAACGAGACGAATAAAGCCAAAATCGGGTACCTCACCGAAACGCCCGCGCTGTACGGCTACATGAACGGGTACGAGTACCTCAAGTTTATCGCTTCCTGCGCCAACTACGCGGGAGACGTTGACGCACGAATTGCAGAAGTCCTGCAAGTCACGGGTATGACTGAGGGTGCGTGCCGACGTATCAAAGGATACTCGCGCGGCATGAATCAACGGTTGGGTATTGCCGCGGCAATGTTCGACCACCCCGAACTCCTCATTTTAGATGAGCCTACTTCAGCGTTAGACCCCGAAGGGCGCGCAGAAGTCATGGAGATTATTCGGGGGCTCAAAGCCGACGGCGCGACGATTATTTTATGCACGCATATCATTACCGATGTGGAGCGTGTCGCCAATCGCGTGGGGATTATGAAAGACGGCGTAATCATGGAAGAAGGCGCAATAGACGAAATTGTGACGAAATACCGCAGCCAGTCCACAGGCATTTCGGTGACTTTAACCACGCCTGACGCGGCAATCGCTGAAGAAATGCGTATGTTGCCGTCCATTAGTTTCAGTGACTATAACCCGGTGAGCGGCGCAGTCATGCTCGGTGCGGCGGACGCGGAACGTGCGGCGGTGTTGTATGATGAGCTGATTTCGTTGGTGTATCGCAAAAAAATCCGCATTTCGCAGATGTTTACGCAGAAAACAACCCTCGAGGATATTTACTTCACTATTACAGGATCGGCTAAGTATGAGGGCGGGCTTGGTTTCGGGGAATCTCAAGGAGGTACAGCACAATGAATCAAATTGTTACAGGTTTGAAAAAAGAGTTGTTATACTTTTGGCGCAGTTATCGCTTTTTAGGGTTATTGTTGGCGTTTTTGGGCAGTGCGTTAGTAGGCCCGCTCACTTCTAAGATGATGCTTGCCATGCAACCGTTGTATGACGAGTTGTCGGGCATGGAGGGCATGGAAAGTATGTCGGGTATGTCGGATATGCTGACGATGTTTGAGGGGGAGAGCGGACTCATGATGTCTTATATCAGCTCACTCGCGCTGTTTTCGTCGCCGTTTATGCCTCCGTTGATGTTTGTGTTAATCGCGTTGATAATCGGCGGCGCGTGCGGTGGTGAGCAAAAGAAACGCTCTATTATCGTGCCGCAAACCGCAGGGCTGACACCTGCCGGATACGTTTTACCCAAGTTCATGATTTTCCCGCCTATGTTTTTTGTGTTGACTGTGTTGTCCGCGCTTATCGCTAACGGCGCGTGCGGGGTTTTGTTGGGGCATTCTTACCCCACTGAGCTTGTCTTTGTAACCGGCGCACTCACGGGAATGTCGCTGATGTTCATGACGTGTATGTATATGCTGTTCGGAATCGGGTTGGCACAACCTAAGTTAGCCATTATCTACGTGTTGTTGGCAAACGCCGTGTTTCCTTTCATTAACTTCGCGTTCAACATCAAGAAATATACGCCGTGGAGCATGGACAGCGAGGGCATGACGGGGCGAATCATCGACAATTTTGCCAACGGAAAAGGGTACTACGACGGAATCGGCGTGGGCAGTATCGTGGCGACAATGGGCATTACACTTGCATTGAGCGTCGTGTTCTTGTTGTTGACTTATTTTGCGATTGTCGCAAAACGAATGGATAACACCGCCGACGAGGTATACTAAAAATGGGGGCTCTGCCCCCAAACCCCTGCAAGCCTTTTGTAAAAGGCTTGAACCAAAACTTTATGTTAATTGAGGTTTGTTTATGCGCGGATTTGTCCGATTGATTGTGCTGATTATCGTGTTTGTGTTGTTTCTTGCGGCGATTAGCGCGTCAATCATCATGATTTCGGCAGGGATATTAGCGATACCGCTGTCAATCGGCGTGATGAGCGGCTTTTTCACGAGCGTCGCGTCGGATATATCGCCGCCTGCGATGCTTTTTGCGGGAATCGCCTGCTTGTCCGGAGGGCTTGCATTAGGGGTGGTGATTATCATGCTCTTCCCCAAACAACCGTTTATTTTAAGAAAGTTCGCGGATAAAGAAGTATGAAACGTAGGCGATTCCGAGTAAAGCGCAAACGCGATATAAAAGTCAAGCTCTTGATTGCGCTGTCGTTGCTCTGCGCGTTATCGTCAGCGGCGGCTGTATTAGCCGAGCGTTACGCGAGTGACCGATTCGGCGGCTATGTCAGTCGCGATACGCGATACGTTGAGTTAGCAAAAGACATGTCTCACATCATAAACATTCACACGGCGGGGATTCCGCTGTCAATCGAAACGTGGGACGGGGACACCGTTAAAGTGAGCTACGTGTCGGAGTTGCCTGTCATCATCAGCGAAAAAGACGAGGACGGCTACACGCGTGAGACCACTATAAGCCAAGACGACGGATTCGCCGTCAGCTTTTTTACACTTGAATTGTTTTCGTATCACATGAAAGTCTACCTGCCGCAGGACGTGAAGTATAAGCAAATCAACATCAAATCGGTTAGCGGTGACGTTGTTCTCAACGCGTATCACTTGCGTGTGGCTGAGGGCGTCAACGTCACGACCGACAGCGCGTCGATTGAGGTGACGCGCCCTGCCACGCCGTACAGTGTCAGGACGAATTCGGGCAATGTGTCGTTGGACTTTGATTATTTGGTGTCCATAATGGTTGTGAACAGCACACAGGGTAACATCACGGCGCGCGTCCCCGATTCGATGATGTATAACGTGGACTTGTTGTATCTGCACAGCCGCTACGGTGACGTTGTTGTGGAGGAAAAAGACACGAGCGTGGAGGAGAATTTCCCGTGGCTGTGAGGTAAGTTGTGTGCGGTGTTTGCCCTAATTTAATGAGTTGAACGCAAAGGAGTCAGGCTCCGCCTGACCCTCGCAGGGCAAGAAACCGCAGGTTTCGTTTGCCCGAAGTTAAACGCCAAAGGAGTCTAAATGTTATCAGTCATTATACCCGCCTATAACGAGGGCGAAAATATAAATACAGCTTCGGACACTATTTCGGGGCTTTTAGACAGTGCAAAGATTAACTTTGAAATCATCTTTTCGGACGACGGAAGCCGTGACAATACGTGGGAAATTATCAAGGCGCGCGCAAAGTCCGACCCGCGTATCAAAGGCGTACGGTTCTCGCGCAATTTCGGCAAAGAAGCTGCCATATTCGCAGGGCTTGAAAAAGCCGCCGAGTGTGGTTGTTCGTGTGCAGTCGTCATTGACTGTGATTTACAACACCCGCCCGAGCTGATTGTGCAAATGCACGAGTTGTGGAAAGACGGCTACGAAGTCGTCGAGGCGCGTAAGTCAAGCCGAGGGCGGGAAAGCCTTGTATACAAGGCGTTCGCCAAGAGTTTTTACCGGCTCATGAAATCGTCGTCAGGGCTCAATCTTGACGGCGCGAGTGACTATAAACTCCTTGACCGTAAAGTCATTGACGCACTCAACGCAATGCAGGAACGCCAGACGTTTTTTCGCGCACTGTCCGCTTGGGTAGGGTTCAAGACGACACACGTTTCGTTTGAGGTTCAGCCGCGGTTGCACGGTAAAACCAAATGGAGCTTTCGTAACCTGTTTAAGTTCGCGCTGTCCAGTGTGACGGGGTTCACCAACTTCCCAATGCACATGATGACGGTGTTCGGTGTGTTGTTCATGGTGATGACGGTGGTGTTGGGCGTACATACGTTTGTGATGTGGTTCTTAAACAAATCCATGACGGGGTTTACCACGGTGATTCTGCTGTTGTTGATTATCGGCTCAATGCTGATGTTCGGGTTGGGGATTATCGGGTACTACTTAGCAAAAATTTACGAGGAAATAAAGTTCCGCCCACGATATATAGTAAACGAAGATACGGATAGAACCAAGGAGTTATCAAGCAATGATTAAAAAGAAAAAAAGTGCAAAACCTGCTTTTTTAAGCGCGACTGTGCCGAGTGAATCGGCGAATACAGCGAAAATCCCGCTACCGCTGAATCAACCGGACACGCCGTTCTACAAAATCAAGATGTTTTTTATCACGCAACCCCATGTCTGGATTTCATTTTGCATAGGGTTTGTGGCGATGTTGTTAGCGTATTCGTTGTACGGCGTGTGGCCCGTAGGCAACCGCTCTGTGCTGTGCCTTGATATGAATGCGCAATACGTCTATTACCATATCTATATGAGAGACGTGTTGTTCAACGGTGAGAGCTTGTTATATTCCTGGAGCCGTAATTATTCGGGGGAGTTTGTGGGTACAATGGGGTATTATTTAGTCAGCCCGTTTAACATTATCGTGTGGCTCTTGCCCATCAAGTTTATTACCGAGGGCTTGTTGTTGATGATACTCACCAAAATCGGGTTTTCGGCGGTCGCTATGGCGTTATACTTAGGGACGTGGCGCAAGTTCAACACACACACGACGGTTATGTTCTCCGTCATGTACGCGTTGACCGCGTATAACATAGTGCATACTATGAACCCCATGTTCCTTGACGGCGTAATCGCCCTGCCGCTTGTGGTGTTGGGTGTTGAGGCGTTGCTCAAAGAGGGTAAGTATAAACTGCTGACGCTGATGTTGGCGTACTCGTTCCTGACTAACTTTTATATCGGGTTTATGATTGGGATATTCGCCGCGCTGTACTTCATCTACTACGCGCTGACTTCGCGCAGGCTTGACTGTCGCGGAAACTGGCTCGTCTTGTTCAAGCGTGCAGGGCTGTTCACTGCGTCGGCGGTGTGTGCGGTGATGATGTCGGCGTTCTTGTTGTTCCCTGTGTACGCGTCATTACAACTCGGCAAGTTTGACTTCTCTGAGCCCGATTATACCTTCAAGCTGTGGTTTGAGTTCATGGAAGTCATGCGGAAATTCGTCCTGAACAGTTATGACACCGTGCGCCCCAACGGACGCCCTATGCTCTTTTCGGGGACGTTGGCATTAGTCCTCCTCCCTGCGTATTTCGCACTGCCGCGAGTACGGCGCGCCCGTCGGTTCGGCGGAATCGTGCTGATGTTGGTATTGGTGTTCAGTATGCTCATTAAACCAATCGACATATTGTGGCACGGCGGGCAGGTACCTAACTGGCTGCCGTTCAGATACTCCTTTATGTTAGGGTTCCTCATGCTCGCGTTCGGGGCGGAGGTTATGCACAACATACGCAAGGTATCGCGCTATTCGCTACTAATCGGAGTTGTGTTATTCGGCTGTGTAATCGGGTATTGGCAGGTGTCTGACACTATGGTTACGATGACCGAAACGGCTGAACGTGACGTGTTCCCGTTTGTTAAAACAGTTCTGCCTGCATTAGGTACGCTTGTTTTGTATACTGTGTTGCTTGCCATCACTAAGAACCGCCTGAACAAATTCGGTGTGCTGTCAATGATAGTCGTGGCGTTAGTGTGCGCGGAAATGACGCTAAGCTCGTTATACAATCTGCATATGCAAAATATTGACATATCATATTCCAACCGTGATTCGTTCAAGAGCATGGTGATTACGCGGGAAGTCACTGACGAGTTGAATCGCGAGATGAAACAACGCGACGAGTTCTATCGAATGGAGAAAACTTTTGCGCGTTCCGCCAATGACCCGATGGCTCTGCGTATGCGCGGTTTGACCCACAGCTCCAGCATGATGAACGCCAACGCGCTTGTCACCATGAAACGCTTCGGGTATGAGGCGCGCAGTCACTCAGCGGTGTATATAGGCGCGACGCCCGTATCAGACAGCCTGTTTGGGTTCAGATACATTCTGTCCGCGCCGTCTGACTCGCACTGGTCGGTGGAATCGCGGGAGGATATTGACGTGAATTTTAACGAGAACGCACTGCCTGTGGCGTTTTTGGCGAATCCGCGCGTGAGAGATTTTGTGTTGGACGAACATGAGGTGTTAGACAATCAGACGAAACTGTTTTCCAACATTCTCGGGGAGAACAACAACCCCTACTTCGTGCGACAGACGCCTACGGACAAACGCCCCGAAAACGTAAACTTCAAGATGATTGGGGCGTATCAGGAGTATCGCCGAATCGCTGCAAATGCCAACGCGCATATTGAGTATGACTTTGTGGCAGACGAGGCGGGAGAATTTTATCTATACTTCCCGACAGGGTATGAACGCGCGACGAATTTGTGGCTCAAACGCTATGACAACTGGGTAGAATTAGGCGAAACACCCGCGCCGGAGTTTTTGGGGCAGATGTATATGAGCGGGCATCACTACGTTCGTCCGTTAGGGCACTTTGAGAAAGGCGAACCGTTCATGGTTACGGTGTCCATTCCTTTGGAGGGGGACGTGATGTTCTTCAGCGAGGAATACGTTGTGCGGGCAGATGAGGAATTGCTCACCGCTGACGTTGCGCGTATTCGCCAAATGAACGAGAATACTCACTTGACGGTGAAAAACAATCGCCATCTTAAGCTGACTACGAATTATAACGAGAGCAGCGTTTTGTTCACGTCTATTCCCACTGAACCGGGGTGGAGCGCGTATGTCAACGGCAAAAAAGTCCCCATAAAAGGCATTGCCAACTGGCAGAGGGAAATCAAGACCGACGATGAAGAGCCTAATGAGTGGGTTGACCAGAGCGCGTTTATCGCCATTGACGTTCCACCCGGCGAAAACGAAATTGTGTTGAAATTCTTTCCTAAGAATATGGATATAGGGTTGATTATATCTTTGGCAGGGCTGGCTGGATTCCTGTTACTGTCGGCAGTTATGGCGTCGTACAAAAAAGGACAGACTGCGACAGATGGCGAAACGGTTAATGATATTAAAGATATACTCAAGCGTATAGGCGCGGATACCGATGCCGACGCGGACGATTATGACGACATTGAGCGACAGGCGCAGGACGAACGCGTGCAGGACGTGTATGACGGTTATGACCCTGATTATGTTTTGCAATATGATGATGAATAGGACCGGAATAGGATTGCAAAGATGAGTTTTTTTCATTCTGTGGCGAAAATGCTCCCCGAATACGCGGGGTTAATCGAAAACGAAAACCCCGGTGTGCCGATTGGCATATCGGGGTTAAGCCGCATACAAAAAGCGCACTGGCTTGCGGCGTTGGCGCAGGAAAACGCCCCGCCGCTGTTGGTGATTGTTGAGAGCGAGAATGAGGCTATGCGCTTGTATGACGATATAAGTGCGTTAGGCGGCGCGGCGGCGGTGTATCCCGCGAAAGACCACAACCTCATCGCGGCGGACGCGCAGTCCTGCGAATACGAACACCGCCGACTGTCGGTGTTGGCGAACCTCCCGCCCGTTATTTTGGCAACGCCCGAATCGGCGGCACAGACTACGTTTTCGCCCGAGGAGTTAGCCAATCATTCAATCACTGTCACCCAAAACAGCGACATTGATACTGCCGCACTGACAGAACACTTAGTCACTCAGGGGTACGCGCGCGTGGATATGGTGGAGGCAGTGTCCCAGTTTTCGCTACGCGGCTCTGTCATTGACGTTTTTCCCGTCAACGCGCCCGCGCCTGTGCGAATCGACTTGTGGGGGGATACCGTGGAGAGCATAGTCACCTTTGATACGCAGAGCCAACGTCGGGTAGGGAAGTTAGACTCGGTAACTGTCGCGCCAGCGACGGAGAGCGCGAACGACGCGACGCTGTTTGATTTTGTTCAGCGAATCGTAATATGTGAACAAACTAACTGTAATGAACAGTTTCGCGCCGCATATGAACAATTGAAAGCAGACATTGAATTATCACTTGAGGGCGGTGCGATTGTCGATAATCGGTATATGTTGTCTAAGTCGGAGTACGATGCTATTTTAGGCGAAAAGCTGATTGCAAAGTTCGACACTTTTTCACGTGAGCATACTTCTGTGAACATAGGAACAAATCAACTGCCGCCGTGGAGCGGCGATATGCGGCAACTGCGTGCGGAGTTAGGGGAGTTCCTCAAGTGCGGGTATGCCATTGTCGTTTTTGCAGGGACGGTTCAGGCGGCTAAGTCATTGGCGAACGATTTGCGGGACGACGGATTGCCTGCTGACTATTCCGAGAAGCCCAAGAAAGTCTTTTCGAGGCATATATTCGTGACTCCCGGAACGCTGTCAGCGGGTTTTGAGTATCCGTTGGCGAAATGTGCGTGTATTACGCATTTAGGGATTGCGCGGCGCATGGGTTCAGCGGCAGGGCAGGGGAGTATAACCGCAGGAAATGCGAGCGGCAATGTAAGAGCTAAGTCCAAGCGCAAGAGCAAGTCGGAGACGATTCGGGCGTTGACGGACATCAACGTGGGGGATTATATTGTTCATGATAACTACGGAATTGGAATATTTGAGGGGGTGACGAAACTCACCGCCGACGGCGCAAGCAAAGACTACATCAAGCTCAAGTATGCGGGGAAAGACGTGTTGTATGTCCCCGTCACGCAACTTGATTTTATTGCGCGGTATATCGGCAATGTCGAAACGGCGAATTTGAAGCTGTCTAAGCTCAACACCGATACGTGGTTCAACCAGAAGGCGAAAGTCAAGCGCGCGGTGGAGGAATTGGCAGAGGAATTGATTGAGCTGTATTCGGCGCGTATGCGGGCAAAGGGGCATAAGTTCGGCAAGGACACGAAAGAACAAGCCGAGTTTGAGAACAATTTCGGGTATATCGAGACGGACGACCAGTTGACGTGTATAGAGGAGCTGAAAAAAGATATGCAGAGTGCGCGACCCATGGACAGGTTGCTGTGCGGAGATGTGGGGTACGGCAAGACCGAAGTGGCGTTGCGCGGTGTGTTCAAGTGCGTCATGGAGGGCAAGCAGTGCGCGCTGTTGTGCCCGACCACGGTGCTTGCGTGGCAGCATTATCAGACGGCGTTACAGCGTATGGCAGGGTTGCCCGTGAATGTGGAGCTGTTGTCGCGGTTTCGTTCGCCTAAAGAAAAAGCCGAGGTTGTAAAGAAGTTAGAGTCGGGTGTGGTAGATTTTGTAATCGGTACGCACACGGTTTTGGGCAAGAGCGTCAAGTTCAAGAATTTGGGGTTGGTGATTATTGACGAGGAACAGCGGTTCGGGGTGAACCAAAAGGAAAAGCTCAAAGGTTTGCGGAGCGTTGGCGTGGCGGCGGATTTGCAGAGCGAGGGCGTGGGGGTGGACGTGCTTACATTGTCGGCGACGCCCATTCCGCGGACGTTGAACATGGCTATGTCGGGCATTCGCGATATGAGCGTAATCGAAACGCCGCCTCATGACCGAATCCCTGTCACGACGTATGTCATTGAACATGATTTGGGCGTAGTCGTCGGGGCAATCCAAAAAGAGTTACGCAGGGCAGGGCAGGTGTATTACGTTCACAACCGCGTCGAGACAATCATGACTTGTGCAGCGAAAATCCACGAGTTAGTACCGCAGGCGCGAATCGGTGTGGCGCACGGCAAGATGGACGAGCGGGAATTGCTTGATGTGTGGCGCAAACTGCTCGAACGCGAAATAGATATATTAGTGTGTACGACGTTGATTGAAACGGGCATTGACGTACCCAATGTCAATACGCTTATTATCGAGAACGCCGACCGTATGGGGTTGGCGCAGTTGCACCAGTTGCGCGGGCGCGTGGGGCGGACGAATCGCCGTGCTTATGCGTATTTTACCTTCGCGCGCGGTAAAGCATTGTCGGAGATTGCCGAGAAACGCCTCAACGCCGTCAAGGAGTTTACGCAGTTCGGGGCAGGGTTCAAGATTGCGTTGCGTGATTTGGAGATTCGCGGCGCGGGAAGCGTGTTGGGGGAGAGCCAGTCGGGGCATTTGTCAACCGTCGGGTATGAGACGTACGTTCGTCTGTTAGAAGAAGCTGTCAAGGAGGCGCAGAGTAACGCGGACAATGCTGTAGAAACGTCTGCGGATAAAGGCGGCGAAGGCGCGCTTGGCAACGCGCAATGCGCGTCGGTTTCCTGCGTAGTGGATATTAAGTCGGACGCGTTCATTCCCGAGAGTTACGTTTCTAATCAGGCACAGCGTATTGCCTGTTACAAGAAAATCGCCGAGATTCGCGACGAAGAGGACGCTCGGGACGTTACCGATGAGTTGACCGACCGTTACGGCGTGATTCCTAAGTCTGTGCGCGGGTTGATTCATGCGGCGCGTCTGCGGAATATGGCGGGGGCGTTGGGGATTGTGGAAGTCACTCACGTAGTTAGCAAGGGTAGGGATAAAGATGATGCGCGGTTGGTGTTTTATTGGGAGAATCCTGATATGCAGGCATTGTCGCGCCTGTCGGATAAGTATGCGAAACGCGTCGAGCTGAACATGACGGAGCGGGTCAACGTGTCGGTGAATTTAGGGCGGCTCATGTGGAACGAGAAAGGGCGGTGGCATGAGGTTGAGGCGATTGATGACGCTTTCGGCGCGGCGATTGAGTTTTTGGAAAATATGAGTTGACAATGGGAGGGGAAAGGTGTATAATAGATATACGAGGTGATTGGTTATGAAAAACGGCAGAGCGACTAATAAAGCTGTGATTGATTTTACTGACGATACTATCAATTGTGACGGTATTGCATCTTGCCCTGATTTAGATATTAACAATATCGAAGAAGTATACGCCTCTTTAGCGCAATCACGGCGCGAAGTCGCCCGGGGTGGGACGATTCCCGCAGAGATTGTGTTTGAGGAGATAAGAAGATTATATGGATTTTCGAGTTGAGTTTACGGCAAAAGCAAAACGTGAACTCGACAGCATTGTTGCGTATATATCTGATGACCTTGATAATTATATTGCGGCAGAACGGCTGTATAACAAAATGGTGCAAACGATAAACGTGATAGGCGGTAATCCGTATCTTTTTGCTTTATGTTATGATGATAAATTGTCTGTACATGGGTATCGTCGTGCAATCGTGGATGATTTTTTGATTCTTTTTGCAGTAGATGAAGAGAAAAAATTTGTGAGTATTGAAAAAATCGTTTATGGTAAGCGTAATTTGGATATGATTATGTAAAGCGGAGGTTTGAAGTGAAATGAAAACAGTGAAAAATATAAATTATAATGCGTCGGCAAAAACGATTGACCGCGTTTTTGGGACGTTTGCGATTCTTGCGTCGTTGGCTGCACCCATTCCGTTTTTTGTCGCTGCGGCAATCGCAGGCGCGACGGAAGATAACGTCGGTACGTTTGGGCGCGTTCTTCTGGGCGGCGTGATGTTTACGGTGATTTGGATGATACTCGGCATTCGGGCATTTATACGCTCCGAACGCTCCCGCAAGTATTCGGATTTACTCGCAGGGGGGGATTGTGTGAAGATTCCTCACGTTGTTCGTAATATCGGACGACCTTTGCGGGACGTGTCGTCGGATTTGAACGCCCTCATGAAACGCGGTTATTTCAAGGAAATGACGATTGACCTTGACTATAAACAAGTCGTGTTCGGGTTCAACGACCCGCTTCCCGAAAGCGAAACCGAGGCTAAAACAATGTATGAGATGAAGAAGACGTTCCCGATTTGGGGGTTTATTGTCAGCTTTGCGACGTTGTTTCCGTTCGCGACATTGGCGAACATTCCGTCTTTGGTGGTTGGTTTTGTCTTGGCGATATTGGCGTCGCTTTTGGTGTCCAAATTTTTTCCGCGTACGGTGTATTTCGTCGAAGTCGTACGTACTGAACCGCGCCTCAAACGCCCTGTGCTGACCGGTGTAAGCGATTTTGACAGCATGATGGTTAGCATTCACGATAACAAGTGTGAACTTCTGCGCTTGTCGCAGAGTATATCGTCGCCGAGTATCACCGAGTCATTGGGCGATATTTTACGCGTGGTTGACGAAATTACCGAGTATATCGCCGCGCACCCCGATAAGTATAAGAATCTGCGGCAGTATGCCAATTATTACCTGCCTACTACAGTGGATTTACTCCGTAATTACGCCGAGTTTGATGCCAAGCCCGAGTCGCTCAAGGGCGAGAATATTCGCGCGGCTATGGCGAAAATCGAGGGTGTGACAGCGAATATGGCAGGGGAGTTCAAGCGCGTGTATGATGAGTTGTACGCCGATAAAGCGATGGACATTTCGGCAGAAGTCGCTGTTATGCAGAGCATTATTAAGGAGAATCGTGATATTAAGTGAGTTTGCTCGCGGTTTGCTTGAGCTTTGTACTTTTGCTCGTGCAAAAGTACCAAAACACGCCTTGATTGTTGATATTCAACGAAATGGTTAC
>Ga0082212_10002185_pt1 | contig 28801 bp, 37 predicted proteins | sample TergutNt197P3_FD_71548 | JGI IMG/M metagenome (GOLD analysis project Ga0082212, IMG submission 71548) | Neocapritermes taracua P3 segment gut microbial communities from Petit-Saut dam, French Guiana - Nt197 P3 | ecosystem: Host-associated > Arthropoda: Insects > Digestive system > Gut ...
TACTTTTTGTTTTGTATCTATTGGTGAATGCTCTGCAAAAAGGAATTAGTGCTTTTTTTAATTGTTTTGTATCCATTGTAGTAGCTCTTTATTACGCCATTTCTAATTCATCTGCATTAACAGAACGGCACCGATGCATACCATCGCATTCATTGGTCACGCAAAATGTAAAAATAAATCCTCGTGTTTCTTCATCTGTTGTATCCCATAAAATATCAAATGCTCTATCGTGGATATCATTAAAATTTTCTTTAGTTAAATATGGCATACACAAATCAACATAAAACGATGTGTTGGTAGCCCCAGAAATTACATCTTCTATATGCATACCTTCTGATTTGCATTGCTCTATTAAGGGTTGCAGTTTTGCTCTTAACTGTTTTGAATCCATTGTAAAAAATCCTCTAAATTGTTTAATGTTTTTATTATTTGTTCATAACGCACAGGATTATCAGGTTTATACCGTTCTGTTTCATCCCATTTTTTCATTAAATAAGAAATACTTTGGGACATTTTTTTATTAGTTTTTACCAATGTTTCGTATTTAGGTCTTAATCCACTAAAAATTAATAATACTGCCAAATTATGAGTTTTCATAAAACTACGCACCCTGTCAATACTTTTATCAGAAATACCTTCATCAGAATTACTTTCATCGAATAAATTAGGAATACCAAAAGATTGACATATTTTTGCTTTCAAGTAAAGTTCCACGCTGTAACCCGCCAAATAAAAAGCACCACTATAATAATTATATTTAAGCAGTGATTTTGCTTCTTTTAAACGAATATCGGCAATTTTTATAATCTCTTTTTTGCAAAAAATTTTGATATACGCCCTGCGGATAATATATAATTTCGTTTTTTAACATTATTATATAATAATGTTTCGTTAGTTACCTCATTACAATGAACTCCTGCGTCTGTTTCTAAGCAAATTTTGTGTATATGTTTTCGGACTGCAGGATAAGTATTATCCCAAAACATATCTACTGCATTAGAAAGAGCAGGGTAATATTCTTTATCTGGGAGTTGTGGAGCAATTATCATAAGAGTATAAGTAGTTCTTTCTACCCCTATCCATTCATCGCTTAAACAAATACTTTTTGTTTTGTATCTATTGGTGAATGCTCTGCAAAAAGGAATTAGTGCTTTTTTTAATTGTTTTGTATCCATTGTAGTAGCCCATTTTCTTTGTTTTTTAAAAATAAGATTAATTTTTCTACTTGTTCTTTAGTTATATAACCATTTTTTTTATATCTAATGTTAGTATTCCATGTTTCAATTAATGTCATATTGCCAAGCATTTCTTTGTTTGTCATAGTAAAATCTTTGTATTTCAAGTGCAATCCACACAATAACATTAATGTATCTAAATCGTGTATAAGAACCATACCTTTAATTTTATCCTTTATTTTTTGTAATTTTTCAATTTTCATTTTATTGTTTTCTTTTTTCGTTTCCTCTATATTCTCTTTATTATTTTGCTCGCTAAATAAATTTGGTATATCAAAACGTTCACACAATTTGGCTTTTAAAGACAATTCTATACTATATCCTGCAAGATAAAATGCACCATCAAGCATATTGTTCTCCAATAAAACTCCTGCTTCTTTTAGTCGCAATTCAGACAATTCTCGTATTTCTTCAGGACTATTCATATACAAATATAACAAAATTTTATTAAAAAACAACTAAAAACTACATTTTAATATTATTTTCAATAATGTTATCGTATAAAGTTGTTAGTGCATTGCGTCCTTGTTTGATAAAATATTGTTTTTGTTCGTCAGTGAGGTTAAATGCAGAAAAGATATTTTTTATAAAATTAGGTTGTTTTACAATTTCATATTCTTTTTCTTTAATACTTTTTATTTTATTTTTTTCTAATGCGTTATATTTTAATAGCACCAATACTTCTTTATGTTCGGCATTAATTTCGGTCATAATAGAATGAAATAGTTCTCGTTCAGTGGTATTAACAGCTTTGTCGGGATGATATATTTTTGCAAGTTCTCTATATCGTTTGCTTATAGTTGTTTCTTTTTTTAGACCTTTAAAATATTTCATTTTGGTTACCATTTTCCTAATTTACATTTTTGGTCGTCATATTTTACTTTTGCGTCGACGAAGCACAGGCACTTTTTACAATTTCGTGTTGTTTTTGATAGATATGGGCATACATTACATATTTTCAGTCTTTTTTTTGCTATTTCTGTTGGTACTAATATGCCGTTAGTCATTATTTTTTCAGCTACTTTTTGTATTGGTATTGATACATATTTTACTAAGTTTTTCATAGATTATTTTTTCCAATTATAAGGTTTATTCCAGTCGTTTTTGACCCATTGTTTTATTTTTTCTGATAAAGATTTTTTATTTTTATCAGATAATTTATTTTTTATTTTTCTTTTTTTGTCGCTTAGATTAGCGAGTTTATGTTTTACGTCCGCATCTTCGAATGCCATTTTTAATAGTTCTTCAGGTGTAATCTCTTTATCGTTTTGATTAACAAAGAACCCTCTTGTCATATTAGTGACTAATCTTATATAATTTTCTAATATCTGCTTCTGCTTCTTATTATCGGGTTCTTCAAATAGCTTCATACACAGATATTCAATATATAGTATTTTCCATTTATCGAACATATTGCCTTGTTCGTATATTGCATCGGCGTTTAGTTTTGCTCCTTTTGCGTTCTTTCCTGCTTTCATTTTTTCGAGTGCGGCGGTGAACTGGTTGATTATATTAAACTTATCTTCTAATGTTTTTATTTCGAGCAACAAACCGAACACCTGTTCTATTTTCATAAAATTATTATTTATAGAATAATTAATTAAATCTCTTCTATCAAATACCATCGCATAGAACATATATTCAATAACAATTTCAGCTTCTGGCATCAAAAATCCGTCTTCTTTATCTATAAAAGTAGCCCTGTTCGTATCGTTAATTATTTTAGCATTTTCTAATAGTTCTACAAAGATTCCCATCACATACTTGTGGTTCATTATCTGTCTCAAAGACATTACTTTTCTATTAGCGTCTATCTGTTTCAGGTACATAGTTATCTCATCAGCAATTTTACGGACTTTTGCCGTTCCTATGCTTTTTACATAACTGATAGCCATATTCAAGTTATCCATTTTTAATTTTAGACTATCATTAAATATTCGTGAATAATACTCGCAATGTTTTTTGTTGTCAGTATTGATAACTCTTACAAGAACAGGGTCTTTAATATTTTTCACTTTATCTTGTTCTATACCGAAATAGTTGCTTCTTTTTTTCAATAGTTCTACATAATTTTTAAACTTATCGTTGAAATCAGCTTTTACCATCAATAGTGTCATCGTTCTGCCATTTCCGCCGAGTACGGTGCCTTTCTTATCTACTATAATCGCACCATTTTCGGCGGTATTATCATCATTGATTAGGAATTTTGGATTAAAATTATTTGCATTTTTAACTACTTTTCCTTGTTCTTGTGTATCTTTTTGATAGTTTCTTTCGTTACAATTTTCAGGATACATAGGATTATCATTAAAACTTGGTGGCAGATGTGAGGGTTGTATATTGTGCAAAGATGTGATTGCGAAACTTCCATATATTACTTCTTGTGGTGTGTGTATTTCGCATTCGTCGCCGAAGATCCAGTTATCGTTGCTGTGATTATTTTTTTCATTATTTTTTTTATTTTTTGGTTTAATAAATATGTCGCCTCCTCCTTTTATTGTGAGCGATTCTACGTTGATGTTTTCAGGACATTCAGGCACGTCAGGGCACGGAGGACAAGGCGTTTCCACCTTGACCTCTTTTACTACTTCCTTCACAACAGGCTTATCTTTATAAACCACTTTTGTCTTTTCGGAGCTGTTCCTGTTAAGATGGTCAAAAGTCCGTTCAATTTCTTCTTCTATTGATATTTTTGACATTTTCTACCCCTTAAATCGCACATCCACAATCGGCTACCCCTTTGCTCTTGCCGAGTTTCTTACTCTTTGGTGCTTCCACACGTTCCCAAGTAACTATCTTTTTATTTCCATTGCCGTACATATATACAATGCTTTCGCAATGCCCATATTTTGAAGAAGAACAAGCGATTTGTCTTTTGCCTGATGATTGCGGTTTAGCCGGTTCTTTCGGTTTTAGAGCAGGATACTTTTTGTATAGCATTTTGAATTTAGCATCTATCTTCTTGCGGCTCTTGGTGCATTCTTCTATCGCATTTCTGCGAACTCGTTTTAGTTCCATCAAGTCCAATTTTTCGGCAGTTATCGGATTTTTCGCATTCTTACTGGCACGATTAGCAGCACGCCGATTAACCGATTTTGCATGCTCATCATATGCACTCGCCCATTCAGGACGTCTATTGCTACTTGCATTTTTTACAGATTTAGTAGTTACTGACCTACTATTTGTGAAAGCAACTTTCTTTCTTTTCTTTGATGCTTTTCTACTCATCTGAAGTTGCTTTTTCGACTTTTTACCACTTAGGTCTGTTAGTGAATTCATTTTAAATTCCTATGAATAATTTATAAAATTTGTTTGTTTCTAAATATATTAAAGCCCTTCGCTTTCGTTGTTTCTTTGCCGAGTAGCCGATTCTTATCGTTCCAGACGACGCCATCTACTACCCGCTGATTTATATCTACAATATGTCCTAATGTAGATGCTCCTCTGTAATTCGTTTCCTTTTTTCCGTCTTTAGATTTCAATGCATGACAGATAAAAATAAAACTCACATTAGGATGCTTACGCACCTTATCCCAGAATACAGCAACCTGCTTCTCCTGACTTGCAATATGACTCAAACTATCAACTATTGCATATTTATACTCTTTCGTATCTAACAATTTCCAGAACTCGACCTCCGTATTCGGAGCCATAAAATGGATTTTCCCGTTATTATTCAGTTTTATTAATTTCAATTTTGCCTGCAAAGTCGCTCCAATCGGTTCCTCGAAGTTACCATAAAGAACGTTACCAAATTTAGTTAGTTCTTTTCCTAATAGTAATGCAAAAGTGGATTTCCCGCCGCCGGCGATGCCGTGCAATAACATCGTCCATTGTTCTCTTGACGGAATATTACCCATTATCAATCTAAGTTTAGATAATTTTAATACATCATAACGTTTTCCCCATATTTCACTTGCTTTTACTATTGCCATAGATTATCCTATTTCTTATTTAACCTTTTTCTGCTTTTTTTATAAAGCCGATATGCAATAACGCCGCCGGCTAATATTATTCCTGCACTGATATAACTGCGAGGATCGGCTATAATCAACTCTAACTCAAACTGCAAAGGGGCTAATAAATTGTTCTCTATCGTATCCAAATCTTCCAGATGGATAAACTGATAACTTTTCGTTGTTATATCTCTTGTCTTCTGCCACACACCTTCACTACCGCCTGTATCAGGGGTAGTATTACCTTCTATCGTCTCAAATCTATTTCCGACAACTTTAGTGACAAATCCAACGTGGCCGCCACCTGTCCGAGTCGTATAAAAAATTGAACCGACGCCGGCTACACTATCTGTCCGCAAGGTCTTTTTCGCATTTGAAAGCAAAGTGGCGGTCGAAGCCGTCTGAACTAACGGATTCGCTATACCTAATTTCTTGCACGCCTCATTCGTCATGCTCCAAACAAATTTGGCACACCACGCATCCGCATTTACTTTGCCGTTATATAAACGCTGTATCTCGTCAACACAAACACTCCTATTGTTGCTCGTCTCTACACAACCAAGCCACTTCGACGCCTCTATTAATATTGATCTGGTTAATATCATATGTATTATTTATTATACTTCGTATAGATACCAAATAAAATAACTCCAAAAATACCACCACATAATACTAATTTATCTTTATTACGCAGTAAAAAACTTTGCTCCGACGCCTCTTCGCCATCACCATCACTACCTCCAAAATCTAAATCGTCCTTAGCAGGCATTATTTCACAAGAATCGCCCACATCTGCCAAGTAATTTTCACTATCAGGGTAATTGCTCAACTCTGAACCAAATAACTCTTCTATATGGATAAAAGAATATTCCTTGCCTGACGTCGTATTGTAAGGCGACCTACGCTGACGGGTAAGAACTCCATACTCGCCCGGCGATAAACGAATAGCACAGCCATCCTTTATTATGAAACTTGAACCACTCTCCGTATTACCTTCTATCGTCTCTATATAGTCCCCTTTTATCTTCCACACCATACCGATATGACCCTGACCTTTATCATTACGCTCATAAACGAATAACGAACCCAAGCCCGGCTTCCTATCCACTCTGGCGCCTGAACTCTTTGCTATGCTCGCCAATGTATTAGCAGAAGCACTACGAATAAGATTCTTACTGCCATTGAAAGACCTAAAAGCCCTGTCTAATATTACTGATTGAGTTATAGCACAATAGTCAGGCTGCTTCTTGCCCTTACCACTCCAATACCGCGTATTGTTATGACTATCATACTCTTTTATTATCGCTTCTAATTTTTCACCATAGTAGTTCTTACCAAAAGAACGATAACCAATACCAAGAACCGCCTCAGCGGCTCGTATTAACTGATAACCAAATTTTGTAGTTCTCATCTTACTATATTTTTAATTATTTTAATCTATTAATCTATTTTTTATAAAACAATATAGCCCACATAATAAAACTATACTGCCACCATATATTAATACTTTTTCGCTATTATCCCAAACACTATAACTACGATTTAAACCCACAGTGCCTAATACATTATCTAATATCTGTAAGGACCTATTGCCTTCTATAAAAGGACCCGCTAAATTGTAATTAACATAAAACTTCTTGTAAAAATAATCCCACCAATCACTAACTCTGTCCCAAGAAGCCGAACTCGGCTTATTGGATAAAATACTCTTCTGACGAGCCGATGATAAATCAATTAATAAACTATTCCTGTTTTTATATATCTCGCTAAAACCTGCAAAACCCTGCTGATGAATACCATAATGATAAAAATCATCCCAAGAAGTAGTACCACTGGATAACCATCTTTGCTTATATGTAGAATGATTGTTCCAAAAACATTTTATCGATTTTAATAAATCTAACCTATCATCGCCAATGCAACCACCCCAACCATTACTCAACTGATAAATACCCATATAAGTCCCACTTTTCGATCTAGAAGACGGATTAAAATTACTCTCTATGCCCGCCACACCAAATAATACCGAAACATTGGCACCTATTTCTTTACCTACTGAAGCTAATATATGTTTTACTTCATCTTTTGTCATAATTTAATACCATATTTTTCATTGGATAACACCTCTTAATTCCATAGAACCAAGTTTTCCAAGACGCCGCAACTTTACAAAAACACCCTGCTTCCCCGCATATAAACGACCATCAGGTGAAGAATTATCACACGAAGTATTACCCTCTATCGTCTGAACATAATTGGAAGATACTACCTTCAATATAAAACCCGTATGACCATTGCTCGAACTCGGATACTTCCAAGTTATTATACCAAATCTATTACTAACTTTGCCGTCTATAGCACCATATTTACGCCTGAAATTATTGTAATATGTATTAGCATGAGCTGTCCTAAAAGCAACCAAGCCATTGGCACTCATACTACTATAAACATAGGACTGACACCAAGGAGAACCCAATGATGCACCCGATATATTATTAAATCTATCCACCAACACGCCACGATTATTGCCAACCTCTATTACATTCTTGTAACTTAATGCCGTATCTATGACTGAAGACGGTATAGTATAATTGACTATCTCTATACTATGCAATTCAAATATCAAAAAAATAATTGAAATGCAAATAAAAAATAATAACCTAACTGACATTATAGAACGCCTAATACTAATATTGCAGATAATATTAACGCCACGCCAATACGCTTTGACGCTTCACGTATTACCTGCTTATGATGTTTAGAGTTCTCTTGTTTTACCTCTAACTCTAAAATGCTTATACGTTCATTGACAGGCAAAAACATACCCTTACCATCTTGTAAGGACTTTAACTCCAGTGCACGCTCGGTTATGACTATACCACGCTGATTCGCCGAATGCTTCGTATTGAATACTAAATCTATCTTGATAAATAGAAAATACAGACAAACCATAACACTGCCACGCTCTATCTGATATAAAATACCACCCGGCGACGCTAATAATTCTATTAATAATATACCAAAAAGAACTATTAACAAACACACAAAACTACTTATTGTAGTCGTCTTCTGAATTTTTTCTTTTAATGCTTTCATCTTTTTTTTTATATATTTTTTAAAAAAAACTTCTTCTTTATTTCTTCGAAAAACGCCACGCAACTGCAAACATTATTAGCAAAAATAAAACCACAAATATCAAAATCTGTATCCAACGAGACGGAAACCAATCAACTACCTCCGCTCGCTCAACTCGCTCTCTACGTATCTCACCTTCTATTAATTGCTTCAAGGTATAATCCAAATGCAAACTATCACCATCATAATGCAACCTCAATACAAATAATTTGTTGCTCTCTAATATTAAACTCGTATCATAATGAAAAAACGTCCGTATTCCCAAACCTGCAGAACTTATTAACTCTTTTACTATTACACTATCAACAAAATTATAAAGAGTATCAAATACTACCTCATTTATCGTGTTCGTTATTTGTAAAGTATCAACGATTTTTATATGAGTAGTATCTATTATTACAAACCGAGTCGTATCACTAATAACTATCTTTTCCATAACCCGTGTCGTCTGACACCCTGCTAAAATAAGGGCGAGCAATACTATTTTCTTTTTCATATAAGTTTTGTATATATTTGTTTTATATCTTTATCTATATCTCGCATATTGTTTTTAATAGCCTGCAACTCATTATCTACTAACTTCAATTTCATATCAAAATGCTGTTCTAATTGCTTGAAATCCTTCTTCATATTATCATTCATTCCTGAATGTTCCTGTAATATCAGCGTCATCCCTTTCATAAACTCTTTTAATAAATTGTTCTGGTCGTCAACTATTTTAGAATACTTTTTTTCTAACTCTTTGTTGTTCTGCAACTCTTTTTTGGATTTAAGATAGTTATGCACCGCCGCTAATATTGTGCCGATTAAACCGATTATTAATATTGTATCCTTTAAATGTTCCATAAAATCCTCCTTAGATTGTTAATTATATTGAATTTCCATTTTCATCAATCAACGTCACGCTTCTCCACTGGAAGCCGAGCCAGATATTATTCAAAGCATCCGCACCATAGCTGCCGACACGTATTCGCAAATCGATATTCATTTTATTTAACGACCTCAAAAAGTTAGTCGGTGCTGTTAATAATGTCTGCACTGCTCTAAACTCTAATGTAAATGTAGTTGCATTTGCTACCGCTCTATCAATAAAACTTGTATGTGACGCTGTAAGAACAAAATCCTTCCCGAACGAAACTTTACAGCCCGTCCCTTGAAATAAATAGCCAGTAGTCGCATTCGTATTTGTTGATGAAAGCATATTCGTTGAACCTGTTTTCAAACTATCAAAATCCAAATGTATATCATTGCCAGAAAATGTGCCCCCCCGTAAAAAATAACTACCCATTATACGCAATTTGCGGTAATCGGCTGCGGTAAATTGATTATATGATGCGGTGCTTGATACACCGCCAAAAGCATTACCCGCTATCTCTAATTCTGGGAAAATTATATTAGTAAAAGTTAATTGACCAGCATTATACAAAAAATTATTTCCTGCATATTTTAGTTTCCTAAAACAATTCTCAGCATTAGCATTTAAGAATGCAAATAAAGGTGTAACGCTATTAGTTGCATTTGCTACATAATAAAAATTATCTCCGATGCTATACGTTCGCTTGAAAATACTTATCAAACTATGATTAAAGAAGCCAGCCGTGGCAGCAGTAGGTGTATGATAAGATGCAAAGTCGTTGCCGATAAAAATTACACTTGCGGTGTTGTTCCGCACCACTGCTAAATTAGTTGTTGTCGCAAACGCATTAGAGCTCGTATTTGTTATAGCAGACCCTGCTGTATTCAAATACATAAAACCATATTTAGCATAAGTTTGAGTCCCTGATGCAACCACAGCAGGTAATCTTCCGTCATTATTAACTACAAAAAAAGTATCACCTTCAAGCATTTCTATTTCGGGACTGCCACCTGTAATTATACTTCCAATCGCCGCAGGTAGATTATCAAAGTTCTTTGCAGAAGGAATTATTCCGCCTTTGGTCTGCACTTGCTCATAAGAAGATATTAGATTGCTATTCAATTTTGTTATTTCGCTTGCTACACTCATTATATGCCTCCGCTGTTAATATTTGCTAAAACGGACTCAATATCTCCAAGTGCATCAGTTATTGCGGTATCTATTTTATTATCTATATTTGTATCCATATTATTAACAAAAGTATTGCTTATTTTTAGCATTGCATTTTCTATAATAATATCATCCTCATAAACATTTATCGGTGTAATAACGCCATTATCTTTTGTTAAAATTACACCATCGTTTAGCAAATTAAACCCTTTTATTTGCAATTCTTCTTGCGGACTCTTGCCGATAGATATATTATCTACTGCAACTTCCCCACCGCCTGTGCTGAAGATTTTATAATACCAATAATTTGTTATAGAGCCGACATCTCGCAACCAAGTCAAAGTGCCAGGCAATCCGTCAAAATTGATAAAATTGTTAACTTCATAAAAGTCGCCATTCGTTGGCGTTGTTAATGTTTCTGTATTCCAAACACTGCCATCATATCTCCATAAATCGCCTGTTAGAAAATTAATAAATAAGTCATCTATATATAAATCCAACTCGGCAAAATCTGTTAATGCTGGACTGGTATTATTAGCATATTCTATTATACCAAGGAAGTTTATAGAACTATGTTGTTTTACATATTCTGCTACAAAATTAGTAGTCGCAGGAGAATACGGGGTAGCCACATCGATATTATTCCAGCCGATACTGCCATCATTACTAACAGGTATCTTATTGCCATAAGCAGAAGGTGCAGGTGCAGTTAATTTGCTATTATTTAACGTATCTATACTATCTTGCAGCGTATTATCTGCGTTCTGTCTGTTAGTTATCTCGGTATTTAAATCGGTAGCATCTGCTTTAGAGTTAATGGCAGAACTCAAGGACGAATATTGCTCCGTTCTTGTATTAATCTCATTTGAAACTGCCGTGAAAACGGATTTTAATTTGTCCCAAATTATTATTAAATTATTACTCAATGTTGCCATTAATATACTCCTGTGTTAATTGGATTTTCTAAAATATAATCTTCAAATATAGATAAATCTAATTTTGTTTCTAATTTAATTTCTAAATTGCTTATCTTATTATTTATTTCTTCAAGGACTTCTTCTACACTGCCAATGTAAAAGTTTTCAAATCCTTCATCCTCGCAAATTAAATGCAGACGCAAGTCACCCTCAACTGCATTAAAATCATATTCTTCACCTTCAACTCCATCACAAGTAATCTGTGCATAAAGTTTCCCATGTTTGCTTATTCCTGTTTTACTACTATTTGGCATCTGTATCTTACAACATCCCATATTTCCTCCTAATAACAATCCGGATAATTTGGATAAAAATGCGTTCTAATAAAGTCCTCAGATAAAAACTCTTCAAGCGTAGTTATTCTATATCTTGAAAATAATGCATTCCTAAGATTAACAGGATAAATGTTTTTTAACCAATTGGGATCTAAACAAATAACTGGGACTTCATATGGTCCTAGTCCTGGAGAAAACGTTGTAGTTATTGCTCCTTCAAACACTTCTAATGCTATATCTCTTAATGCATCATACATTTCTATAGAAATATCGCAAGGTTCACATGCAGCCCAAGACAATGCTTCTAACTCCAGCCAGAACTTACAACCATACTCCCATGCATAAAAAGCAGGTGTAGAACCTTCGCCGGTGCCACCACTACTATTTGGCATTATGTGATGTGACCTCACTTTAGCAATAATAAGCTTTTCTATCGGCGGCACTTCTTCCTCACAACAACACCCTCTAAGTACCTCACAATCTATTTCGGGTATTTCTCCAGTATCACCCTTATTTATTGTTATCACAGACCCATCAGAAAAAGTTAACAATGTATTTCCATCCAGATCTGTCGTGCTATCAGTTATCGTTATTGAAGAGCCGTCAATGCCGTCTCTACCATCATTTCCCACAATCGCAGGCAATGATGAGATTATTTGTTCTATTATGCTGTCTATTTGTTCGGACGTTAATTCTGCATCATTTCCATCATTACCATTCGTTCCGTCTGCTCCTGTAGGGATTCCCAACAGCATCAAATTATAATTATCATAACGTATTAATTCGGCTGTAGCATCGCTGCCAGGAGGCAATGTTATTGCTCCCACTCGCAGCTCCTTCGCACCCTTCGATTGCTTGATACGAATAGTTAAATCCATATCCTTCCCATCTTTTTCTATTTTATATGTCTTACAATCTTCCATCAACTCCTCTATTAATATTATTTGAGTTATTATAATTATTACTTACATCTGCACCTATTTGAAAAGGAACCCGTTCACCATCTTTTACATAATCAAATACTATCTTCCTATTTATTTGCTCGTCAACATATTTCGGACAACGGCAACGGCTATAATCTAAGCCACAAGAAGGACAAGGATTATTACTATTATTATGCAATTTTTTATTACATTTCAAATTACGCTTTCGTGTTAAATGTTCATGCTCTACTGCTGACTCTTCAGGAGTTTTCGGTATTGGAACATCTTTTGAGAACTCATTACGAACAGAGGATGCAACAACCTCCTTTAACTTTTCATACAAATTGTCAATTTTAGCATCTAAATCAGGTAAATTATTTTCCAGTTTTATTTGAGTTAAATAGTTTTTCAAATCAGAAAACTTTTCATCTATATCAGGACAATCCCCGCCTTCGCATTTTAGGTTTATTTCTGGCAATTTTGATATTAATTTGTTTGTTATATTTTCTATTGATGCTGGTGTCAATTCTACATCAGGACAATCAGCCCCTTCGCATTTTAGGTTTATTTCTGGTAATTTTGATATTAATTTGTTTGTTATATTTTCTATTGATGTTGGCGTCAATTCTACATCAGTCGCTTCGCCCTCCTTTCCATAATAATTGTTATAAACATTTCTTCCGGTCGGCATATTAATATCTTCACAAGTGCATTCATTTAACGACTGGTAAGCCAATTCTATTGCCTTGTATAATTTTTCTAATGTAGCATCATACCAATCCTGTTCTACTACTGCTACATCCTCTAACTGCATAACTTCTGGTTTGTCGTTCCACGCTCCTATATCGTTATTATACTCTACATCAGGATTATCAATAGCGTAGCCATCATTTAAAAACTCTTCTAATTCAGAATATTTTTTCTTTATGTCATTTCCTCTCCTCTTGTGTAATTCTTCTGTAACTTCAGCGACTAATTTTTGTATTTCATCACTCAATTCAGAATCATCGCAATACTTCATCTCCTTTAATAAATCCCGTAACTCGCCTAATAGCAATAATATTTCAGTTGTTTTGTTATTTATTATAGCGTTATCGTCGCCATCATTTAATACAACAACCAAGCCCTTCTTTACTTCATTTATCAGCTCTATTATTAAATCAAGGTTAGGTGCAGGTATTGAATGTAACTTATTAATTATACTTTGATATTTATTTTCTATATCAATCTGTATATCAGCTTTCTGCTTATCTAATTTATCTTGTAGAGTTTGGCAATCGCATCCTCCTCCTTCACATCCGCATTTTCCTACACATTCTACTTCTACGAACTCACATGTTGCAGCGTTTTTTAGTTTTAACCACTTCTTTGCTCCGTACTTCCAGAATCCCTTTTCGCCTGAATATACATACCATCCGTCATCGGTATAAAATGCGTAGCGATAATATTTATTATTTTCTACACATTCTCTCTTTATAATGCAATCAGGTGGCTTGTCGTCCACTGATGGCGGCGCATCGGGCGGAACATTATCGGGCGGAACATTATCGGGTGGAAAATCTATATTACATTTGCATTCTCCGGTATATTTTCCGTTTTGTTCGTTCAAATGTATAAACCTAATTTGTTTTCCAAAATTAGCGCTTGCAGATTTACTGAAGTCAGTATTTTGCTCGTCTATTTTCTGGCTTGCTATCTCACTAAAATCGTATTCTACAAATTTAACTGATGGCACATTTTCGTTATTTAATACATTTCCTTCAATAGTATAGAACTTTCTACTTTCTTTCTCTATGCAAACAACAATACCTATATGGTCATTGCTATTGCTGACATAACTTTTGCTAAAACTTATTGCTCCGACTCTTGGAATTAACGATTGTTCTCCGACAGCATTTTTCAATAAATCACGGACTAAATACCTAACTGCCCATTCATAACCCGTTAATGTTTTCTTTATTATAGATAAATCTAAATTAGTTTTTTCATATGATTTCAATAGATTATATGCTACGAATAACGCACACCAAGAAGAACTACAATCAAATGTCTTTCCGTCACTTATTTTATGAGTTGTTTTAATATAAGCATCCATCTCCTTCAAAAACGCTTCATTATTGCAATTTCCTTTCTTGCCCATATGCAAACTTGCTTCACATATTATCTGCTTTTCTAGCTCTGTCGTATCTGTCTGAAAGCAATCGCAGATGTTCTTGCTATTTTCGGGATGTATTACTCTATCAGCCATAAATGCTTCCGCCCCTGCTGTAATAGTAGTAGTTATAATATCGTTAACTATATTGTTTGCTGTTTCTGTCGCATTACTACATTTTTTCGTATCAAAATATGTTATTCCTTCGCATATTCCAAAGTTTTCTGGCAGTTCCGAAGGTGTCTGCTTCAAATGATTACATACATCATAACAATCCACAGGATTGTCAAATCCGTTATAACTATTATATTCACATTTTCTCGTAAGATTATTATAAGTCATTCCCGGCTCGCACATAATTATAGAGTCCTCGCCGTTCTGCTTTGTAAATTTTGAAAATATGCATTCTCGCAACTCGCCGTCCATAAATGATGGAAGAATTACCTGTTTCTTTCCACCGAATATATCTGCTTCTGCTTCAAGTTCAAAAATACCCATAATAGTATTAGTTATCTCTGTCGCAGAAGTCGGAATACCATTCAGCGTCTTTACCATTGCATAAAGCTCTCTACTACCATATTTATTCAAAACTACTTCTTGACCTTTGGTGCCTGTAGAATCTACATTTAATGAAGCATTAATTATTTTATCTATACCTGGAATTGAACTTAATAGCCCACCATATGCTGCTGTCTTAAAACTTTCTTTAATTATTGGAACATTTAAGAAAGCACCCCCGAATGCACTTTGATTTAATAAGCGTTGCCATATATTTTTATCTTCTTTTCTAAAGAAATCACCTATTGCATATCCCAATGCTATATTTTTTGCGTTCTGCCAATATTTAGTCGCCTCGTCTAAATCTTTCGTGCTTGAGTTTAGTAAATTCTGTCTTATTGCGTCTAACTGCTTTTGGTCTGCTTGAAGCGACTGCATTAACATTTTATATTCATTTTGAAGAGTACTCACAGATAGACCTGTTTTTGTTTTTAGAAGTTTATCTAAAGTCGGATTAAATAGATGATTGAGCTTGTCTTCCGGTACATTTATTGCCGTCATCAAAGTAATTAACTTCTCGCCAATGAATTCAATAGAAGATCCGGCATCTACACCAAATAGCAAACTACACGCATTACCTATTGTATTTTTTATACTATCTTCTACATATTGCTTACTCCACTGAGTCCACCACTGCACCGCCTCTTTTACTTTACCACTCCCTTTTCCTGCGGCATCTATCATAGAACTGCCGCAAACTATCATCTGACTCATAATATTATTCCAACCTGCTCTTCCTGCTTGCACTCCTTCTACGGTATCAATCAAATTTAAAACATTATTAAATGCAGGTAAAAACTCTAACGCTGTTTTTATAGCACCACCTAGCGCTGTTCCTGCTCCCGGAATACAAGAAACTATACCTCCTAAAAGATTTACTGCAGATTTTACCTTATAAGTCAAAGACGGCGCCTCTTTAAAACCCATTCGGTCAAGAACGACTAATGTTATGCGGTTCGCACTGTCGTCTTCGTCTTGATTGTCATCTAAAAACTTTAGAAATTGCTCCCAGTCGTCACAAAGAATACCTTCCTTCTTTTTAAGAGTGCCACCCGACAACTCTACAGCAGCTTCACCTCTACGAAATCCATAATTACCCTTGCCTGCCGCATCCCATATCCTTTTTGATGTTGCGGTTTGTAATGTTATTTCATTGTCTTTATAATGCGGAACGAAAAAAGAAGGTGCATAGAAATAATTGTTATTATTCTTCTGAACCATATATTCTGTACCCTCCTTCTTGCCTCTAAATAAATTATATGCATCGCCATCATCTGTGGTACGTGCCATTATCTGCACTAAATTAAACGCACCCGCCGTCTCATTATGACATAAATGTTTTATAAATGCTAAATTGTTCGGCGTCTTATCCCTACCATTTGAATAATACCCTTTCGATAATGCATATGCCCAATCTGTATGCGACGACGCCTGAGCCAGACCCCAGTCTGACAACTTTATCGCTCCCGCTACACCATTAATTACTGCCATCATAAAATTAGCGTTCCAACCATAACCTATCATATAAATGTTCTCTCTCGGATCGCCAACATCTCTTAAACCTAACCCACGACTACGATACGTACCATTATCTCCAATACCTGTATTTCTATCTGACGCAAACATTCCAAATCCAGTGGACTGACCATTATCTATCGCCGGATTTAATACGCCGAGCCCCATCCCGTGAGATGCCTTCTTACGAGCCGCCGGCACCAAATTACCAACTCTACTTTCTGTTATTATATCAATTAATACATCCTCATTCAATTTGCCGACCTCGTGCTGCCCCCTATATAACGTAGATATTGGCAACATATCTTTCGGATTATTCGGAATTGGTATCTCAAAATCACAAGGAACGGCTTTTGGAAGATTTGGCTTGCAGACACCATCACTATCCCGAGCATAACCCGGCGGACAAGTCGACTCAGGCGGCTCCTTAGGGGGAACATATTGATCACCACAAGCATAATACATCATATAATCTTCATCATATTGAAAATCTAAAGCAAGATTATATTTTTCCCTGTACTCTTCATTTAATCGCTTTAACTCTGCTTTTATCTCTTCTTCGTTTGGACCCGAAGCAGAGCCATCAGGAACAAGAGAATAACCATATAATATCTTATTTGGAGGACAAATCTCCTTCTCTGGAACTTCAGGAATATTAGGCAATTCCGTTATAGTCGGCGGACTATATGAAGGAACATTAGAAAAGGCCGGCAACTCTATATCATTATTGGGATTGCCCCAGCAGGTCATCTCAAAATATGGAGTATAGACAGGGCTGTAAGTATATACTTGACCCGATACTTCATACCGGACGGACTCTGCCATTATTGATTCGCCTATATGCCTTACTGACAGAAAATGCTGCTCATAACCATTAACCTTTTCACCAAAATCATACTCCCGAGCACCAACTCCCTCATGCTTCTGATCATTTATTACTATATTGCCTTCTATTGTATAATACTTCTTGTTAACTTTATCTACTTTTACAACTATACCACAATGACCACCTGCACCGGTCTCTCTAAAGAAAAAATTACCAACCTCCGGCTCCGATACTACCTCGCCACCAAGTTTTATTAAACTGCCTATGAAACTATTACTCTCCGCTTTTTCATAATTTTTATGATCAGTCTTCACTCTACCATTAGTAGTTTTTAATATTTCATAATACTTTTTGTGATCCGGATCATCTGATTGAAGACCTAAATTAACTAATGACTCTAGCCATATAAAACTTGAAAATACTGCACACCAAGATATACGAAAATCTGTACCAGAACATTTTTTTCCACTCGTATCTATTATTCCGATATTAAACACTCCGTTCAAGCCACATACCTTGAAAAACATCCCTATATAACCGCCATCTATTTTCTCATTTTTAACATTAGGAACAGACAACGTATGAACTACTGCATCCGCACCCCAGTTCGGACCGCTACCACCTGCACATACCTTCTCACGCACATCTTTATACAACCAATATAACGCTATGCACACTAACGACTTCTCTAACTCCGTCAAATCAGCAGACGGAACATCTAAAACAAATGAGGGCACACCTTCATTGTCTTTATAAGATACTATGCTATTAGACAAATCGTCTAACTTATGCTTTAATTCATTATATTTAATGTCATTTAATCTGTCTAATATGTTATTATATTCTTTATCATTCATATTTTTTATTAATTACTATTATGCCATATAGTTAAAACTGCAAATAAAGGATAATTCCTATATCTACATATACCTTCCTCCAAATATAATTGACACAACGACGCCCTAACATCTATATCTATACGGGACGACTCTGTTATTACTTTATTTATATTCAAACAGAACGGAAGAGGAAGACCGATAGACATATTATGAAAACTCCTGCCAGGAAACGGATTAGATATATTAGAAGCAAGATTACGACCCATTATCCTTACTATCGGCCTGAAAAAATTCGGCTGCCACGAAGAAGTAAGCATATTGCCCTTTATACGCTCATTAGCATATTCTTTGGGGTCGTCTATATCAGAACTCTCTATTAATGACAATGAGGTGTCATAACCCGCAAACTCTATACTCTGTATAAATACCTCGCCCCGGTTTACTAAAACCTCTGTCGAAGTTATTGGCAACATCTTTCTTACAAGAGGAACGGAACTATCACAACACAACAACGAAATATCACTCAGCAAATCTTCAGAAGTATTGATAACACTCTCATTTCCACTCTCGGTGAACAATAATATCGTCTCATCATAGGGAAATCGCTCCCTGTTCTTCTCGCCAGATATACACAATTGACGACTCAACATAATTGCTCCTATAAGTGAGAAAGGTCATAACCCTTCAACGTTATTAAAGCAAGTATCGGATAACTACCTTTCCCCACCGTCTGCTGAGGAAGAGGATTACATTCAAAACTAAAAGTAATCCTATCGTTCGGCTCCAACATCTTACCACTAAATAACTCGTTGTTCTTTTCAAGTAAAGATAAAAGAGGTATAGGACGCTCTGTCATCTCCTTACCACAAACATTTATCTTTACCCGTATATCGTCCATCGGCAATAGATACTTGTCTGTAATTACACGACCCGTAGACGACTCTATTAACAACGGAACTATATCCGTTATCCAAAAACGACGACCCTGACCTATAATACTTATCTCGGACGTAGTCCCAACGCCCGTTATTACTACCTCTGCCGTCTTCGTCTGATAATTATACGAAGATGCCGACTTCATTAACATTTCTTTATTCATTCTTTTGATATTTAATAATTAATTAAAAAAAATTATCTATACAGCAGGAAATAATACCCGCCGTATAGATAAAAAAACAACTCTGTTAAGAGTTATAACGAACTCGCTGAGTCGTACCTAAAAGACCAACACGTATTGAATTCGAACCCGCAGGATCTACATTCCCCACTGTACTATCTGCCGCATAACCAGGAGCAGGCTCCACTACTATCTGAAACTCATCTATACTACCCAACTTTATCGGAGCAGGCAAGTTATAACCATTACGAACCATCTTTTTAGTGAAGTGAGTCCCGTCAAACTCGATTACATACGGAACACAATGCTCCAACGGAATCTCTAAACCCTCTACTTTGCGAACCGTAGTACGTACTACCGAATCCTTTAAAAAGTGATACTCCTTCTCTAAACTATCCTGCTTCGTAGACGAAAAGTTTACATCCACATCTACTCGTATCGCTAAGATATCCATCGCTGACGTCTTCAACGGAAACTCCACATTCGGCAAAGAACTAACCTTGTTCTTCTCTCGAAAAAACTCCTTGCGAGTTATGGTATCTCCCTTACCAAAATAATTTACCGACACCGCAGCACAAGGAGTACGCTCATAACCACCATCATCTGTACCATAAGTATCCAATTTTTGCTTTCTTTCTAGCAAGGCAAGTCCACTATCTGAACCACCCATCTGTTCGGCTGTTAAGCCATCATACATCTTTGACATAATTCTGCCCTATTTATTAATTTATAAAATATTTATATTTTTCAATTGTTTGTCTCTGTCGTAACACGTTCATTAGAAACCGGTCCAACAATACTATTATCATTATAAATAACACTATCAGGATTCATCCTAAATATCTGCGTATTAGTTAAATCCTCTATTACTCGCGTCCCTTTTGCATACAACAAGTGAGTCCCCGCAGCACTACACGCACCAATAGTTATCTCCGGCCGACCTGTCGCTAATCCTAATACAGACGCCGTCCCTACTCCCATTATCAAGCCCTTCCAACCAGACATATCTCGCTCTGTTATTGCCTGAACTAAAGTCGGAACTAAAGGGTAAATAACTGCACCAGTAGCACCAAATAACAACACTTTTAACAAGTTCTTATTCGCATTATGCTGCATGTTTTTTATTATACCTTTCTTACTCGAAGCATTTAGTTTTAACTGCTCCTGAGATGACCGCTTACGCTTATGTTTTAATGATTCATCAACAACATCATCCACTATTACGCTATTTGCACTTATATCCATTGCTACCTCCTACTAAGGTTCTCACCTATACTCTTACCTGTTAAGAGAGAACTACCTGTGTTTATTAACTGCTCAGCCGTAACCATCGCCGAACCATAACCCAAATCTAAATACCCCATCCCTAATGCACCCGCTGTCACTACACCCGATGCTACACTGCCAACTCCATATTGCAACGACTGAGATGTTCCCGATGTTAATTTGTTAACTAATATGACAGCAACTCTGCTCAACAATGAACCACCCGCTAAATAACAAACTCGCTTCAACGTATCTTTGCTCTTCAACGCCTTCACACCCTTGTTCATATCTAATGACCGCTTCTTGTCATTCAATACATAAACCTTACGCTTACGCTTCTCCATTAAACTACTCCTTAGCATTATTCTTTAAATAATAAGAAACCACACCACAAGTAACCACTCCAGCTATAGAGGACTGAATAAAAGATTTCTTTACAAACTTATACCAACTAACGCCCGCTACCGCACCTGAAACGCCACCTATCGCTATCGGCTTGCCCCAAACTTTTACAAAACCCGACTTACAAACAGGATCCGACTCAAATTTAGCTAAAGAACTATCGTTACACTTATACTCTTTTACTACATCGCAAGTTAAACGACCTATCGCACTATTAAACTCCGATTGCATCCCCGCCTCTACAAAACGTGGCTCGTAATCATTTAATATTTTTAATAGTTCTTCTCGCTTCTCCGAACCTAATTGCTCACAAGGAATATCTTTATAAATATTAAGAACCTCATTCAAACTATTACGAAGGTCGTCCTTCGATACAGCCGAAACAGAAGGAATATTATCATTAATATCCGACTGTGACAATAACGATTTACCCACATCTACTGCCTGGCAAACATTAGGGTCACCTGTATCACTACAAATCTGCTCACCTAATTTAACCGCACACGACTTAAAATTATTGTCACTCACAGCACAACCTATACTATTTATTCCATACTTTAAATAGTTCTCTGACGCAGCATCTAATACTACATCATACCACGGCTTACCATTTACAATACCCTCATCTGCATCCGATAGTAAGCCTTCTTTCCGAAAATTACGCAAACTTAATTCATTATCATGAATGTACATATTTTATCCTATATTAATTTCTATTTTATATATCTCTTATTAATGGCAAATTAGCTCTACACCACCTTAACACCAAAGGAACTACCAACGACTGCTTTAATAAACTTAAACTACGAAAATCATAACCATTTATCAAATCACACAAATCCTGACGCAAAGGATATGATAACTCTATGAAACTACAACTACCACGCCTCAATTTCAAATGATTACCTATGTTATGCTTTATTAATCGAAGCCAACCATCATAATCTGAATCCGTTATCCTACTATAATCCACCGCACTCAATATATTCATTATGAAAGGAGGAATATCACTACTTATTCTTGCCATATATATTTTCTTTTTAATTTGTAAATTGTAATTGCTCTTTTAATATATCTATATTGTTGCCATGAGGAACATTTTCATCGTAGCCCGCCTGAGAAGCTACTAAAGGAGAAGGAACTAACGACTCCGATTGAACCCTATCCGACGACTTTATTAAACCCTTATGACGTATATAATCTATACCTAAATCTAATAACTTCCCAACACTGCTACCTAAACCTGACGCTAAACCCGCTACTATTTGCTGACTCGCACCATCGCCTAACATACCATCTAACATCGCAACGCCCTTGTCTGCTAAACCACCATCTGATACAACTTCCTTCTCCGATAAACGCTCCAACCTATCTGCATACTTACTCGACTCATCATACTTTATACGCAACGACTCATTATCCGCCTTTAAACTATTTATCTGTAAATTCAATTCCAATATCTTATCATTCTGCTCCGATATCTTTAATGAATAAAGATTACGCTCATTGTTAAAATCTCTACGCTCATCCTGTAAACACTTTTGATAATAATTTATAGCCTCCGATTGGGTCTTAAATAACATCTTCTCATGCTCAGACGCATTGTAACTGGCAGGTATTATATTATTGATCGTAGGGGAAACTAAATCCGACTTATCACTCAATGACGGCTCCGACACTCTAAGTAAAGGCGAACCGATAAAAATATTCCTGTAAACAGGAACATCTGCATCATGATAATCCACTTCATAAAAATGAACCGCACTACCAACCTTAAAATAACAACTATCCGATAATAAAAAATCACGACAACTCTTTATACCACTAAGTAATAAATCCGTACCACTAATATACAACGGCTTCGGATTTAACGAAAAATGCTCCGGCACCTCTGAAGAACTCGAATTATGTATCAATACACCTATTGCATAATACTTGCTCTTGCTAAATTTCGGACTGTTATCTGATATTTTTTTCGACATATTTATTCCTCTATATTATGGAAACTCCTGATAGTAATTCCTGGATACCAAAGGAACATAATTAGGCCTTACTGCACGCAATAATCCACGATGAAATAATGCTCGAGACGAAGAACTACTTACTACTCCTTTCCTACCAAATAATGAACCTATACCATTAGGATTGACAACTGGAACTATCGCTCTATTATTATCTACAACATCATAGACACCACGACCAGAAGAACGCAAAACTACAGGAACTCTATTATCTACACCTCTACGAGCAACAGAATGATTATATACACTATCTAATAACGGCAACTCCTTTATATCTACCGACCGACCTCCACCAGACCAATTATTACTATTGGAACGAGAATCCGTACTGTTATGAGCATTCTCTACACTCGTCCCAAAGTTTATATTTATATTGTTAGAGTTCGTATTGCAATCTTCATTACCATAACATTTACGATGAGACGACAAACGACCTAACTTATTCCTTAATCTATCACTTATCTTTTCTATCTCTGATGATGACTCTATGCCACCATCTGATAATACTTGTAATCTACCCATATCTTCTTTTGTTATTCTTTTATATCTTCTTATCTTTTTATCCTGCTTACCAAAACCACCCGACTTCAAGGTAGGATCCAACGTACGCCAACTACCCTTATACCAAACCTCCGCAAATACATGTGTGTAATCCTTCACTCGCCAAGATATCACCTTTATAGCACAATCAAAACCAGATGACTCCAATAAACAAACCAATAATGTCGTCATACAATCACAATCGCCCGTACGCCTATTGCCATTTACATAATGTATCGGAGCAGTTATCATCTCCCTATCCGCAGGATCTAACTTGTATTCAACATTACGCCATACCCAATTGTAAATGTTACGTATCGTATCCAAAGCAGACGACCCTCGCAAACTACTAACTAAGCGCTTTACTAAAGGCTCACTCGTATCTCGCAATGCATAATGCCACATATAATCAACTGTCTCATATATGCCCGCATCGCCCTCTGATATCGTATAATCTAACGCTCGTATCGCTCTTGATTTCATAATCCCAAATAATGATTAAACTCATAATCGTGAATCTATCAATATGCCATTTAAACGCATTTTATCCTTTAAATCCGATATAGCACGCTCTAATCTACCAACTTTATTGTATTCTGATTGCAAACCTTTATAATCACCTTGTGATAACAATCTATCACACCTTCTTAATGACTTAAACCATTTAGTACGTAAGGCATATAAATCTTTGTTATCCGAAGATACTTTTATCTTTGTTATACTATCTATACGACCACGACCCTTCAAATCAACACCAACTGATAGGTCTGACAAAACATCCGCACCATTCTTCGATACTCTACCACCAAATCTACCATATAAAAGAACTCCTATTATTGATAAACCACTTATGCTAATCGGCACCTTATATTCCTCCCAGATGGCACGAACACCAGAAGGAGGACTAACACCATCATTTATTCTACTAATATGTGAACTATGTAAATCAATCATTATTTTTTACCTAAATGCTCCTGTATATCTAATATGTTCCTATATATTCCCGTACCTATATAACTACCAATAAATAAAGAACCAAATAAACACGCTAATAAATAAACAGGATTGTTTGACATAAATCTGGAAAACTTCTCCGGAAAATTTTCTATTGCATCATTTATGTTATCAGCCAAAGGAACTAAACTATCTACTAAAGGAACTAATTGCCTCGATAAATCTCGTAAATAAGATATTAATTGACCTATATCATCAAATGTACCCGATAAATCTCCCAAAGAACGAATATCTGTATCTAATAACGATGAACTAACTGAATTATCTGAACCATATTTTATTAATTCTGTACTCATTTTTATCTCCGATTATTATTTATTCTACAACGACCATCACCTACACCCGTCTTGCTCCTTATTACTCGCCGCGCAGTATCCTCGCCATAAAAACGACCATTCTTACGCTTACCATAAATCTGAACACCCGAAAATAATAATACGCCACCTGTCAAAATATAAGGCAAGTTTTTTACTATACATAAAGTCCCTTTTAATACACCACCTGTCAAATCCAATACCGTGTCTATACCCGCTATTACTACTTCTACGCCTTTAACTAATATTTGCAATACTTTGACTATACTATTGTAAACCGACTCCGTTATCGAAAAAATTGTATTAAACGGCTCCTTGATATACCACCTCGACGACTTGAACTTCGATACCCCCTTCGGACACAATAAATGAACTGAAAGATGACCATTCTTTACGCCCCAATACAAACTGCTCAATACATCATTTACTTGCTCCGAAGTTATTGAACTGTTATGAACATTAACGCCTGACGTTAAGGACTTTAACAAACCTTCTCTATAGGCATCTAAACGATCAGACCATTCATCGTAATAATAACGAACTGACTCATGCTCCGATAATGAAAAGCAAGCGATATAGGTTAAAAGAATGCTCGATATTATTTCACTATCCATCAAACATTTATCCATAACTACACGCTTCTCCGAAGCTATATAAATGCCCTTCGGAGCATACTTACCTGTGCAAAGTTCTACTTTGATAAATGATATCGCATCACGTAAATCATTATCTACAAAATCACCCTTCGATAATTTTTCAAGCAACCAAATAAACATTATCGCTTCTTATTCTTCCCCTTCGGTAATAAAAAGTAACCAGCACTTACTCCCACACAAAAACCTACGCCCAAAGCTATAGGATTATGGGTAACCTTTTCTACTAATGTTAAACCACCTGAATCACCCTTATTATTATAAAGAGTCCGCAAAGTATTTACTCCTGCATCGTCTCGCAACTGACCACCACAACCGCAGTCATTAACTCCATTATTACTAACGTAACTCATAATTTATTTTCTCCGTATTAAATTAATATCATTATTATTTTTTCTTAATTGAGGAAGTTGTAGATTCTGAAGCACCTGAGGTTAAACCATAATCCAATATTCTATCAAAATCTATAAATATTCCAAAGGACGCTAATTGCTTCTTTAATTCCTCTTCGTGAAAACGCTCAGCCATGCGGATTAAATCATTCTTATTTGCTTTTTCGAAAACTCTAAGCATAAAAATAAACACAGCCTCCTACATATTCCCCAAAATGATACACTTTTTAGAACACCAATAACTGAAAACATTTATTAAATCTGTTAAAACTTTTTTTTAAATGGTTCATTTTTGAATTTATTTGAGTTCATAAAACGCTTCAACGAATTGTAAAATTGATTAGCCGACTTTAAATTAAATCCACAGCAAACTTCACTACCAACTAAATGACTAAAAGCGATAAAGGACGCTCTACGAAAAGAAATATTATGAAACAAAGAATATGATTTGATTGATTCTAAAGTCGTTACTTGTAATGAGTATTTTAAAGGATTTTCTATATTCATTATTGATGCTAATTTGATGGTAATTTAACAACAAAAATAATATAAATATACGATATATAATGAGTTATACAGTTGTAGATAAATTTTATAGGTAATTATATATAAAGAACCGTATACGGTAAATGAGTATGAGAAAACGTATAGAAAACAACCGATAAACTTGGTTTGAACCAAAATTAAATTAAAACCTTTTCTACCTCTTCAGTTAAAAGTTGTTTTGCTTTTTCTATGCTAATATTATTTAATTTGCAACCCGCAGCATTTAGGTGTCCACCACCATTAAATTTTTTAGCAATCGGTTGAATATTTATATCTTTTTTTGAACGCAACGAAATCCTTAAGCCATCAACATATTCTCTTATCAAAATAGCCACTTTTACATTTTTGACAGATAAAGCGATTTGTGTAAGTTCTTCTGTATCTTCGTTTGATGCATTTGTTTTTGCGAACATTTTTTTTGTAACAAACATAAAAACTAACTTTCCATCTAATTCTGGCTTTATAGATGCCATAGCCAATCCACGCATTTGGAGTTTTGCCAATGAGTTTTGGTTATATACATTGTCATAAATCTCGTCATTATATGTACCTGCTTTAAGTAATAATCCTGCTATAAAATGGGTTCTTTGGCTTGTTTTATAAAACCTAAATCCACCTGAATCGCTATAAATAGAACAATACAGAGCATCAGATATTTGTTTGTTAATTTTTATATTTGCTTGTTTAAGTATAGCAAATATAATTTCTCCTGTAGCAATAGCATTCTCGTCTACACAAATATAATCAGCAAATTTTTCAGAATTAATATGATGGTCTATCAATATTTTTTTCGCAGATGATTCTCTAATTATTTTTTCTAAATTATTAATACGTGCTAACTCTCCACAATCCACTACTATTATTGTATCACAGGAATCTATTATTTTGTTATGGAAAACTGCTTTATATTGCTCTATTTTTTCAGATTTTGGAAGAAATTTATATATTTCTGGGCATTCACTATCAGATATAATAATATTTACTTTTTTTTTCATATTAGTTAGAGCATAATACAAAGATAAAGAAGAACCAACAGCATCGCCATCGGGATTGATATGAGTAGTTATTACAATATTTTTAGAACTACACAAACATTTTATTGTATCTGAAAAATCTATATTTGGAAAAAGGTTTTTAATATCCATTGATAAATGATTAAATATAAGTAATATTTTTAATGAATAAGAAAAAATATAAACCTTATTTTGCTTTTCTTATTTATTATTTAAATTAATTTTCTTCTTCATTAAAATTGAATTACAAAAATAATAAAAAAATACCATAGTTTTATTTTATAAATTCTTTTTTATTACTTTTTTTTTAAAAGTTTAACAACTACATTGCAACTTATTTTATATTATTACAAATAAACTCACAAAATTTGTATTATAATACTCGCAATAAAAAAATAATATAAAAAAAAATAAAAATAAATATTATATTGTAATCTTTTATAATGTAATTTAATTAAAGTATGGCAAAAGAAAAAGCAACTACTCCAAATATAAGCGAAGATAAATTAAAAGCCGTAAAGTTCGCCATAGAACAAATAGAAAAAGCACATGGCAAAGGTTCAATAATGATTTTGAGCCAAAAACAAGTCGTTCCTGTTGAATCAATTTCTACAGGATGTATGTCATTAGATGCTGCTATAGGGGTCGGTGGTGTTCCAAGAGGCAGAATAATAGAAATATTTGGTCCTGAATCGTCAGGTAAAACAACAATATGTCTCCACATAATAGCCGAAGCACAAAAGAAAGGCGGACTTGCTGCATTTGTTGATACAGAACACGCATTAGACGTTAATTATGCACAAAGATTAGGTGTCAATTTGGATAACCTTCTACTTTCACAACCCGAGTTCGGTGAACAAGCGTTAGAAATATTAGAAACGCTTGTTCGTAGCAATGCTATTGATGTAATAATAGTGGATTCTGTAGCAGCACTTACACCAAGATTAGAAATAGAAGGTGATATGGGCGATGCTCAAATGGGTTCACAAGCAAGATTGATGTCTCAAGCAATGAGAAAGTTAAATGCTGTTATCGGAAAATCAAATACTACTGTTATGTTTACTAATCAACTTCGTAGTAAAATTGGTGTCGTCTATGGAAATCCA
>Ga0082212_10002186_pt1 | contig 28777 bp, 25 predicted proteins | sample TergutNt197P3_FD_71548 | JGI IMG/M metagenome (GOLD analysis project Ga0082212, IMG submission 71548) | Neocapritermes taracua P3 segment gut microbial communities from Petit-Saut dam, French Guiana - Nt197 P3 | ecosystem: Host-associated > Arthropoda: Insects > Digestive system > Gut ...
TTTTCTATTTGCGTATGCTGATAGCGGCGCAGGCAGCGTCACGCGCAAAGAGTGAGTTCCTTGCGAATATGAGCCATGAAATACGGACGCCTATAAATGCTGTTATTGGTATGACTACGATAGGCATGTCCGCCGACAATGTTGAAAAGAAAGATTACAGCCTTGGAAGAATCAAAGATGCATCGAAACATTTGTTGGGCGTAATAAACGACATATTGGATATGTCGAAAATTGAGGCAGGGAAATTCGAGCTATCTGAAATAACGTTTGACTCCGAAAAACTATTCGAACAAGTCGCAAGTATTATCAGTTTCCGTATAAATGAGAAAAACCTAAAGTTCGCCATATATATCGACAGAGCTATTCCGCAGATGCTGATTGGCGATGACCATCGTTTGGTACAGGTGATAACAAACCTGCTCAGCAACGCAGTTAAATTCACACCCGAACATGGCTCGATCAAAGTCAATACGTACTTATTGAGCGACGATGGCGATAGATGCACTATAAAAGTCGCCATAAGCGATTCAGGGATCGGTATCAGCCCCGAACAGCAGACCGATTTGTTCCAGGCTTTCACGCAAGCCGAAACTCACACATCGCGTAAGTTCGGCGGAACAGGACTCGGGCTTCCTATAACGAAAAGTATTGTTGAAATGATGGGCGGCGAGATTTGGGTGGAATCTGAACTCGGCAAGGGTACGATATTTATCTTTACCGTCCGTTTGAAACGCGGCGAGAGTATCAACTCCCAGATTACTATTCATGAGAGCGAACTGGAAAAAATCCGTGTTTTAGCGGTCGACGCCGACTTGCATATACTGAAAGATTTAAAAGGGATCATTGAGGGTTTTGGCTTGACTTGCGATACTGCCGAAGACAGCAAAGAAGCGCTCAACCTCATCGAGGAAAACGGCTCTTACAATATCTACTTTATTGACATGAAGTTATCAGATGTGAACGGGATAGACTTCGTCAAGGATTTCAAAGAGCAACTGTCCGCGCAAAGGGAATCGCTCGTTATTTTGGTGTCATTCGTTGATTTCGGCATAGTAACAGAAGAGCTAAAAGAAACAGGGATCGACAAATTTGTAAGGAAACCATTATTTCCGTCTACCATAGCCGATATATTGAACGAGTATATCAGTGGGAGTACGGATCTTTATAAGTCAAACAACAACGAATATGAAGGCGTATTTGAAGAGTATCAGATTTTATTGGTAGAAGACGTTGACATCAACCGCGAAATCGTACTTACGCTTTTAGAACATACGTTGCTAAGAATAGACGTTGCGGTAAACGGAGCGGAAGCTGTCCGTATGTTCGGTGAATCTCCCGAAAAATACCAAATGATTTTTATGGACATACAAATGCCTGTAATGGATGGATATGAAGCAACGCGGAATATTCGTTCGCTGGATATACCGAATGCAAGTACTATACCGATAGTGGCGATGACCGCCAATGTATTTAAAGAAGATGTTGATAATTGTATCGCCGCCGGTATGAATGACCATATTGGAAAGCCAATCGATTTACACGAGATGGTCGATACGCTGCATAAGTATTTAACTTGATGAACATAACATTGACCCTATCATTATACGGATTTCGGCGATAAAATCAATTTTTTGTGTGTCGCAAGCGGATTTCGAGCCGAAAAGTTGACATAATAGATATTATCGGAAGTAAAAATACCGGAAGCCGAAAAGGAAAAGGCGGCTTATACGTCTTATACGTAGCTAATATTGCAATATGTTTATTAGCTAATTTGTGCTATGCTGCTAATCAGCATGGAAACAGGAGGCGTATCGACATGATTGCAAGTTCGACGGATGTTCAAAACAATTTCGGCAAATACCTTGAAATGGCCGGAGATCAGGAAATCATCATTACCCGCAACGGAGCCGCAGTTGCGCGACTCATTGGCGTTAAGGCACAAAAGAGATCTCTATCAGAACAAATAAGGGGAATAATCCCTGCCGATGTTGACGAGAAAGCCGTCAGGAAAGAAAGGATGGCGCGCCATTGAAAATCCTGCTCGATACCAATATTGTCATAGATAATCTTGCACGTCGTGACGAATATGGCGAATCATTAACAATCCTGAACCTCTGTGAAGACGGCGTTCTTGAGGGTGTCATTACCACAGTAACGATTATGGACGTCATGTATGTCATGCGGAAATATTTAGGTTACGAAGAGATTCGAAGCGCGGTGCAAATTCTAATGCAAATTGTAGATATCGTCCCCGCGCTCAAAAGAGACATAAACACCGCGTTTATTGGAAGTTTTAATGACTTTGAGGACGCGGTTCAGGCGTCTTGCGCCGAGCGCGCCAAGGCGGATTACATCGTCACACGAAATGTTAAGGATTTCAAAAAATCTTCAATACCGGCTGTTACGCCTGACAATTTGTTGAAACTGTTAAAGCCCTGAGCTTTACTGTTGTGGAGAAATAACACTGGGAGTCATTAATTGGTGTGATTGATCGTCGATCGTCGCTTCTTCGACCAGCATGATTGGAATGTCGTCCCTGATTGGATATACCCGGCCGCATTTGACGCATTTTAGACCTTCGCCGTCCTCCGTCAGATTTACTTCCTCGCGGCAGAGCGGGCAGGCAAGAATTTCAAGAAGATCTTTTGGTACAGGCATAATGCTCCCCAAATTAAGCGCTGAATAAACGTCTGTGCGGGCGCGAATTGCCGTGGTGCGCGCTGCGCTTTCATTCTCCCGCACAGACGTTTATTCAGCGCTTGTTGAATTTAATCAAATGCGAATGTAAACACGTCTTCGTAACGTTCCGCAAAGTGAACCGTAAAACCTTTTTTCAGATATTCGGGCAGTTCGTCAAAATCCTTGCGATTGCCTTCCGGGAAAATCAGCGTTTTGCAGCGAACACGTCGCGCGGCGATGACTTTTTCCTTTACGCCGCCGATAGGCAGCACCTGCCCGGTAAGCGTCAGTTCTCCGGTCATCGCCATATGCTTTTTTACCGGCTTGCCGCTTATCATCGAAAGAAGCGCCGTCGCCATGGTTATACCGGCCGAAGGGCCGTCTTTGGGTGTCGCTCCCGCCGGTACATGGATATGAACGAACCGGGTTTCAAAAAAATCGGCATCGGCGCCGTATTCCGTCAGTCGCGCCATAACATACGAATAGGCAATGTCGGAACTTTCCACCATAACCGCCCCCAACTGTCCTGTCTGCTTGAAACCCTTGTTTTTTGATGGTATGGCGGTCGCCTCGATTTGAAGGGTCGCCCCGCCCAGGCTTGTCCACGCAAGGCCGGTTACGACGCCTGGCTTGTTTTCAAAAACCTCGTCGGCGACAAAAGCCGGTTTTCCCAGGTATGTTTCAACATCCTGTTTTTCAACAACTATTTTTTTGTCGGCCCCTTTTATGATTTTCATCGCAATCTTGCGGGAAATCTTCTTGATAAGATTTTCAAGGTTTCTGACTCCGGCTTCCCGCGCATAGTCTTCGATCAACCGGTTCAGAGCGTCGGAACGCAGCGAGAACTGGCGGATTTTGATTCCGTGGGATTTAAGGGTTTTGGGAATCAGGTAGCGGCGGGCGATCTCGCGTTTTTCCTCGGAGATATAGCCGGAAAGCCGAATGATCTCCATTCTGTCCAACAAGGGCCTTGGAATCGTATCGAGCTGGTTGCCGGTGGCGATAAACAGCACATGCGAAAGATCGAAAGGCACGTCGAGATAATGATCGCGGAAACTGTTGTTCTGTTCCGGATCGAGCACTTCAAGCAGTGCCGAAGCGGGATCGCCCTGAAACGACGCGCCGATCTTGTCGATTTCATCCAGCATAACGACCGGGTTGGCCGTTCCGGCGGTTTTCACGGCCTGCAGGAACTTGCCCGGCAAAGCGCCGATATAGGTACGCCTATGCCCTTTGATCTCGGCTTCGTCGCGCATCCCGCCTAGAGAAAAACGATAGAACGTGCGCCCGAGCGCGTCGGCGATGCTCTTTCCCACCGAAGTTTTTCCCACACCGGGGGGGCCGACCAGGCAGAGGATGGATCCCGCAATATTTCCCTTGAGTTTTCCCACCGCGATAAACTCAAGGATGCGATCCTTGACGTCTTCAAGGCCGTAATGATCGCGATCCAATATCTTGCGCGCCTTATCGATGTCGTATGAGTCCGTGCTGTACTTTCCCCAGGGCAGAGCCGTGAGCCATTCAAGATAATTGCGCGACACGGTGTATTCCGGCGAATGCGGCTCAATCAACTGGAATTTTTCAATTTCATCCTCGACCGTTTTTTGCGCTTCCGGGTTGAGGGACAAGTCCTTCAGCCGCTCCTGGAATTTTTCGATCTCGGTGACCTTGCCTTCCTTTTCCAGGCCCAGTTCCTTTTTAATCGCTTTCAACTGTTCCTTAAGGAAAAATTCCTTCTGCTGGCCGGAAATTTTTTCATGAATCTGTTTGTTGATTTGACCGTGAAGCCTTGAAATTTCAACCTCGCGTTTGAGCAGCGCCAGTACTTTGTCGATACGCGCCCGTACGTCGAATGTTTCAAGAACCTCCTGGAGCTCTTCGCCGCTGGCCGTCGTCAGATTGGCGGCGAAGTCGGCAAGCCGTCCCGGATCGTCGAACGTCGACCGGCTCAGGAACATTTTAATGGCTTCCGACTGCAGAGGATTCATTTTGACCAGGTCGCGGAGCGTGGTCAGTACAGCCATGCCGTAGGCGCGCAGTTCCTCGGTAATCATTACCGTCGAAGGCGTCGGATATTCCACTTTTGCCAGCGTTCCGGATTTCGATTTTTTATATTCTATTACGCGGAAACGTTCGAGGCAGTTGATCAGAATACTGGCGGAGTCTCCTTCGCTGGAAAATACCCTCAGGATTTTAGCGGCGACGCCTATGCTGTACAAATTATCAGGATTATCGTTGCCGTTTATGTCTTTGACCAGCACGATGCCGATGGTTTTCGCGGAAAGCTCAACGGCGTGCTTCACGCTCGAAGCCTGTTCCTGGCCGACTTCCAGCGGAACCGGTATTCCGGGAAACAAAGGCCTGGGGCGAATAGCGAGAACAGGCAGATTTTCGGGAAGCACCTCCGACGCCAGAATCAGCGGTGCGTCTCCCGGAGAATCCGGATTATCGTTTTCGGCGTCTTTTTCATGAAAATCACTCATATCAGTATTTCCTTATTGCGAAGATCTGCGAAATAGCCGTAAGTAGTAACGTTCATTCTTCCGCTTGTCAAATCGGACGGATAGTTAATTCCGGCTGTCACGGTGTCAGAAGACTTGTGAAGCGTTTCTGATATCGGATGACGTCAAGCACAGAGTTAATATTCTTCAGCTCATCTTTCAAAATCGCCCGGTATTTTTCGGGTTCAAGCTCAATCGCCTTTTCAAACGCGTCAATTGATTTATCCGGCCGGCCGTTCTTCGCGTAAAGGACGCCCAGATGGAAGTGGTTATAAGCGGTCTCTCCGCCGAGCGCGATCAGTTTTTCATGGGCGGTAATCGCTTCATTGTCCTCGTCAAGCCTTTCGGCGACCAACGCAATATTGCTCCACGCCGGAGCGTAATTAGAATCCAGCGCGACTGCCTGCCGGAGTTCCGTCATGGCCTCGGCGTACATTTCCTTTTCCGCGTAAAGGACGCCGAGATTCAGACGTATTTCTTTTTGATCCCTGCCTAGTGCCGGCAATTTCCGGTAAGCGTTGATCGCTTCTTCGGATTTTCCGGAAGAGGCGTAAAGGTCGCCAAGAATGAACCATGAATCAGGATTTTTCGCGTCCAATTCAACGGCTTTTTCCAGAACTTCTATGGCGTCAGGGATAAGTCCGCCGTTGGCCAGGCTCAAACCGAGTTTCGGCAGAAGGAGTTTCGCGTAGCCGCCGTGATTGACGGCGTCCCGATAGGCATCCGCGGCCGGAATATGCTGATTTAGATATGTTCTAACGTCACCGAGATTTTCAAGCAGTTCAACGTTTCCCGGATTAATGGCGCGCGCCTTGTCGAATTCTTCGGCCGCTTCGGCCGGTTTTCGCTGTCGGGCATGGATTAATCCCAGATTGTAACGCGCGGTAAAATTTTTATCGTTAATTTCAAGAGCTTCCCTATATTCGGAGGCGGCTTTATCCAGCTCGTTTTTTTTATGGTACAGGAGGGCGAGATCGGTACGCGCGACGGTGTCGATCGGATTCAAAGCGATAATACGCTGTAATGTGTTTATGGCCGCATCGTCACGATTCGTATGCGTCTGAAGATAACCCAGGGCCTCCAGCATTGTAAGATCTTTCGGCCTTTGCGCGATGCCCTTTTCAAGCGCGTCAATAGCCTTTTCAAAATCGCCCGTTCCGCGGTACGCCGCGCCGAGCAGGTAAAAAATACCGGAATCGAAATCCGGTTCAAGGCGAAGCACGGTTTCAAGTTCCTCCGCGGCGTCCTTCATTTTATTCCGGTTTAGATAAATCAGTCCGAGGTTGTAGTGCGCCTGAATAAAATCCGGCCGAATCCCAATGGCTTTCCGGAACATTTCCGCCTGCTCGTCGCTGTTCTCCATGTCGGTATCAATCATGTCTTCGCCTTTGTTGTGCCATGACATCGCCTCAAGGTAGATTTCACTTTCCTCCCTTGTCATCGCAACGGGCTTTTTTTCCGTTTTCACATCCTGTGCCCGAAGACCGCCGCCGCCGCAAAAAAACAGGAGCAGCAATAACGCAAGAAATTGACAAAACCCCGGTTTCTTTTGAACCACGAATGAACACGAATAAACACGAATTGTATTATTATCGGATTTCAACATATTACCTCAGCGTCGAATCAACTCCATGCAAATTGTAAATTCTTGCATTTCAACAGACTTCCTGTTGCTGCTCACGACAGATATTTTCCGATAACAGGCTCAAGTCTGCGGCGGGCCGCTTCCGGAATTGTGGCTTTATCCGTGATTATGGCGTATTTTAGCGTTTCGCCGCAGCCGCAGAGTCGTTCGTCGTCAAGATCACGTATTGTCTGCAGGATAATCGCCTGTGCCGCCCTGCAGTTCTTTTGCAGGTTTTCGACGATCATATCCGTACTGACGGTTTCGTGCGACTCATGCCAGCAATCGTAATCGGTAACCAGGGCGATGGTGACGTAACAGATTTCCGCTTCCCTCGCAAGCTTGGCTTCCTGCAGATTTGTCATCCCAATTACGTCCATACCGCATTGACGATAGAAGTTTGATTCGGCTTTTGTCGAAAACGCCGGGCCTTCCATGCATACATAGCACCCGCCCCTGATCGGCGTGACGCCCGTTTTCCGCGCCGCGGCGTCCACCTGATTGAGAAGGTCGGGGCAGATGGGATCGGCGAAAGAAATATGCGCGACAATACCTTCACCGAAGAATGTCGATATCCGCCCGCGCGTCCGGTCAAAGAACTGATCGGGAAGTACTATGTCAAGCGGCGCGATGCTTTCTTTCAACGAACCGACCGCGCTGACGGAGAGGATGCGCTCTACGCCCAGGGTTTTCATGGCGTAGATATTAGCGCGGAAATTCAGCTCTGACGGAGACAGGCGATGCCCTCGGCCATGCCTTGGCAGAAACGCCACGCGTTTTCCCTCAAGCGTTCCTGTGATAAAAGCGTCCGACGGAGTGCCGAACGGGGTTTCAACCCTGATCTCCTCTCGCGAAACAAGTCCCGGCATGTCGTAAAGACCGCTTCCGCCGATAATTCCTATTCCTATCTTTTCCAAAATAATTACCTCCTGAATCAAAATTTCCTAAAGATATATTTTAACATACCGGGCAAACGGTTTATTGATGGGCTTTATGATGGACAAAGCGAATCATCCGCCAATAACATATTGATTTCATTAGATATACGCTGTTTTATTGCCTGTGCGGGCGAATCGCCGCGTTGCGCGGTGCTCGCAACCTCGACATATTTCTGTATATACCTCGGTTCCTGCGCTCCGTGCGCCTTGCGCTTCATCCCGCACAGACAATTTATCCGGATATTCTATACGAAAAAGATACCATATTACTAAATTTCGCAGTAAAATGAACGTTATTATCTCGGAGGCCGCCATGAATATAGACATGCAGTTACTTGAAAAAATCGACGATCTTAAACCGGGTGAAAACATTCTCGCATGGAAGAGCGCGGTGAAGGCCGCCGGCTGGAAGCTCTTTGCCGAACGGGAAAAATGGACGGTCGAGTCATGGCGGGAAACCGAAGGACTGGATATTCAGCTCCGCCGCGCCATGCTTTTCAAGAAGGTCGTTGAAAACGTCGAAATCCGCATTCATGACTTCGACCGGATTGCGGGCCGCCTTACTCCCGGCGTCATCGGCTGCATGACTTCCATAGACGTCTGCGGCGACTATATTCCCGGCATCTGGAAAGATTCCGATACGCTGAAAATTACGATGGACGCCAACGTGGGCATGGATCGTGAGAGCGTTGAACTGCTGCGCGAAAGCGCAAGGACGTTTCGGGGCAAAACCGCGCCTGATATGACTTATAAAGCCTGGGATGCCGTTGTCGGCGGCTGGATAAAGGACGTCGAAGCGGCGAAGCTGAAAGACCCGACGCTTGACGCCGGTATTTTCGGACAGGTCACTTCCGTTATTATGTGGGAAAAAATCATTGAAAAGGGACTGCGGAGCTTTATTAAAGAAGCGGAAGGACATATCGCCGCCTTCATTGAAAAACAGGAAAGTGATATAGACCGGCTGTATTTCTGGAAATCCACGGTAATTGCCTGCGAGGCTGCCATAGCTCACGCGCGCCGTTACGCCGCGCTCGCGCGGGAAATGGCGGCGGCCGAAGCGTGTCCTGAGCGCAAAGGCGAACTCCTTCGTATCGCGGACGCCTGCGAACATGTGCCGGAATATCCCGCCCGGAATTTCCATGAGGCACTGCAATCAATGGCTATCGCGGGAGTGTGCAAGAACTATGAACATCCTATGCACAACAATCCGCAATGGGGGCGCGGCGATCAGTATCTGTATCCGTATTTCGTCAACGATATCCAAAGCAGCGCAATCACTCTCCAGGACGCGTCCGACCTTCTGGCCGAACTCATCGGCCGCTGGGGTACGCAGACCTTCGTTTCCTCCGGAAGCTCGATGGAGTCGCATCAGATTAATTTCGGCATCAACAACGCCATGATCGGCGGCATCGATAAAACGGGAACCGATCGCTCAAACGAACTGAGCTATCTTTTCCTGCACGTCGTCGGGCTTTTGCAGTTGTCCTCGCCGACGCTGGGGCTGCGCTGGAATAGTCAGACTCCCTCTTGGCTGATGCGTAAGGCGATCATGACAAATATGATAACAAAGGGCGGTATTCCGCTTTTCGAAAACGACGACGTGGTCATAGCGCGCTTTGTCGACGACGGAATTCCGATGGAGGAAGCCGTTGAATGGTGCGGCCTTGGATGCGTCTATCCATGCCTGCCGTCGCGGGCGGAACATTACGGCGCGGAGGGCGTGGCTGCCTTCAATATGGCGGCGCTGCTGCATATGACATTGCACAACGGCGTGGATATCAACGGCAGGCTCACGGGACTTGAAACGGGCGACCCGCGCGGTTTTAAAAGTTTTGATGAATTGTACGAAGCCTTTCTTGTTCAGCACCGCTTTTTGACGCATCGTATTTTCCGGCTGGCGGCGATCGCCCGAAATGAGCAGAAAAAGTACATGCGTCTGCCGTTCCTGTCGGCCGTGGGCATACAAAGCTGTATGGATAAAGGCCGCGATCTTGTCGATCCAGATCCGGACGCAAGCATGTTCGGTATTTCAGACCGCGCCATCATCGACGTGACGGATTCCCTGATCGCCGTAAAAAAGCTGGTGTTTGAGGAAAAGAAGCTGACTATGGCGGAGCTTCTTGACGCGCTGGATGGCGATTTCGCCGGTGAAAAAGGTGAGGAGATACGGCGTCTATGCCTGGCCGAGGTCAAGTTCGGTAATGACAATGAAGAAGTCGATCTGCTTGCCCGAAAAATCAGTGCGGATTCCGCGCGTATCATCCACGATTACGATAACACTCCTTTCCGTAACTACATAATCGCGCGTGAAGGGCTGGCCTGGCATTATTTCGGCGGCCTCGGCGTCGGCGCGCTTCCCAACGGCCGCAAGGCGCTGGAACCGCTGAACGACGGCGCGCTGTCCCCAATGCGGGGCGCCGATAAAAATGGGCCGACGGCGGTGCTTCGTTCGGCGCTTGCGGCCGGATTTCGCGAGTCGTACGCGTCCGTGCTAAATCAGAAATTTTCGGCGGCGATTTTACGGAGCGCTGAAAGCGTGGACAAGCTCGCCGCGTACACAAAAGCGTTCATGTCGGGCGGCGGCTCGCATATTCAATACAATATGGTTGATACAAACGAACTTAGGGACGCGAAGACAAATCCTGATAATTACCGCGACCTGATCGTCCGAATCGGAGGATTCAGCGCGTATTTCACGCAGCTTTCTCCCGACATTCAGGATGACGTCATTAACAGGAGCGAACATAACCTGTAACCGGCGCTTTCTTTGGCATATGTTTTTATACGGTGTGGATATCATCGGCACTAATGGATGTACCAAGAAGATTTTGAGAATAAACGTAATTTCCCAGAACCTTTTGCGCAAATCTCCAGTGCCCGTTCGTGGCGGTAACAACATTTGTATGCTCCAACTTTTCGACATACACACAAAACTTAAAAATACTGTTGACACCAGGCAAAACGTTTTGCTAAAATGAAACATTGTTCCGCATGATGGAACTCAGTAAGGAAAGCACTGAAAAATTCGCTGCGAGGGATGAAGCGCAAGGCGCACGGAGCACGGGAACCGAAGGCATATATCAGTAGATGTGTCGAGGTTGCGAGCACCGAACAACGTAGCGATTCGCCCGCATAGTGAATTTATCAGCGCTTCCCAAGGGAAATGTAGAGTACATTTCCTCATAGCCCCCAAACAAACAATAAGGAGAAAGAGCAGTTATGGCCATTTTTCAACAGACACGCGACGCACTGAAGAAGCTTGGGCTTCCTACCGGGGATGCCTTCGACCTACCTACTTCCGACAAGAGATTTCCCGACGGCGCCCACTTTCGTATTGAGTGCCCCACCGTCAACTCTTCCGAAACGGTAAAGAATCTTCTTGATACGGCGACGAAAAACGACATCACGATCAACCGCATAACGGAAACCTACGGGATGTTCCGCCACACCGCGAAAGAAATTAAAGAATATTGCAAGCTTTGCTATGACTACGGCTGCGAGCTGCTTCTTTCGGTCGGCCCCCGCGCGACTTATGACACTGGCGCCACGGTTCTGTCTTCCCAGGGCGTTCGCGTCGGCTATCGTCTTCGCGGTATGGAACAGCTTATCCGCGCCATCGAAGACATCAAACGCGGTTATGACCTCGGCGTACGCGGCTTTTTGATCTATGACGAAGGCATGCTGTGGGTCATCAACGACATGCGTAAAAACGGCGATCTGCCGAAGGACATCATTTTCAAGTGCTCCGCGCACCTTGGCCATTGCAATCCTGCGTCCATTAAGCTGCTTTCTCAGCTCGGCGCCGAAAGCATCAACCCGATCCGCGACCTGCAGATCCCGATGCTCGCAGCCATCCGCCAGGCGGTTGGTGATGTTCCGCTTGATATTCACACGGACAACCCTCCCGGATCCGGCGGATTCATCCGTACATACGAAGCTCCCGAGATCGTTCGCGTTGCGGCTCCGCTGCATTGCAAGACCGGAAACTCCGTAATAGGCGGACATGGCGAAATGACCGGCGCGTCCGAAGGCGTGAAGATGGCGGATCAGGCCAGCATCATCGTCGAATCGATCAAACGCTTCGCTCCGGAACTGAAGCAGTCCGAAAAGAGAAGCAAAGATCTGCACCTTCCGGTTGTCTAAACTTTGCGCCTGATTCGCGGCGCATTTTGCGCACCGCGAATCAGGCATTTTTTAAGGAGGAGTCATGGGAAATTGGGAATTACCACCCAGGGCAACAAACCTTGTAGCCGGAAAAATGGAGACGCCGGGCGTATATCTCCAGACCATGAACATGACGCAGATCAATGATCGGCTCAAGACGAACGACCTGATCATTGTTCCTATCGGAAGTACCGAGTGCCACGGCTCGGCCCAGCCCATCGGCGAGGATACGTTCCTTGTAACGCGCATGGCCGAACAGGTTGCCGCGAAAACAGGATGCACGGTAGCCATGCCGGTATGGTACGGCTCGCATCCCTACAATCATCTTGGTATGCCGGGTACGGTGGTAGTGCCGGAAGATGTTTTTCTTGCCAATCTGCGGGCTATCATCGCCGGTCTGTGGAACATGGGTTTCAGAAAGCAGATTTTTCTGAACGGTCATGGCCAGGAAGAAGTCATCCCTCTTGCGTTGCATCAGTGGGCAAAGCAGTATCAGGTGCCTAGTATTCTGATTTCACTGCACTGGGAAACCGTCATTCATGATTATCTGAAAGACAAGGCTCACGGCGGCAAATATCTGGAAACACGGTTTCAGCACGCAGATGAGGCGGAAGCCTCCTATTCGCTGGCGCTGTTCCCGGAATTCTGCGACATGAAGCTTGCCGTGGACAATAAATCGTCCGGATATCTTCGTCCCACCGACGGTTTTATGCATGTGGACGGCGGTGGTGAAGTTTATCACGCGCCCATAAAGGGTCATGAGCATGTCGGCCTGAGCGGTATCGAACTGGCGATGTATCCGGAAGGAGTCATCGGCAGCCCGACGCTGGCAAAGCCCGAAAAGGCGATCGACGGCCTGAACACGCTGCTTGATTATATGACCAGGTTGATCAACGAGATCATGGAAAGATTCCCTGCCGGGCAGTTGCCTCCGACGGAAGAGTGCACACAGCGCGATCCCAAGGAAGTTGAAGCCCTGTTAAAGGGTCCCCTTAAAGGTGGGAAGCACATCTATACAGTTGCTTATCCGCCCTGATTTTTTTATGGTCAGGGATCAGTGGTCAGCGGCCAGGGGTTAGAAATTTTAACCATTTACTTACCCCTGACCGCTGATCCCTGGTAACTTTTGTAAATAAGTGGTCAATGGCCGGAAAAGTTAACCACTAACTGACCACTGATCACTAACCTCTGACCACTAAAAAAGGAATTGTTTTGGCACAATCAGTACGCGCTGTTGACAGGGCTCTTGATATTCTGCTTTGTTTTACGCGGGAAGAACCGACACGCTCCCTTACACAAATCGCGGAATCGGTTCAGATGTCAAAGACCACCGTTCATCGCCTCCTTACCACACTTGAAATAAAACGCTTCATAAGCCGCGACAAAGACACAGGAATGTACAGGCTCGGCTTCCGCATTGTCGAAATGGCGTCGCTTGTGCTGCAAGACATGGATCTGCGTCGCTGGACTCAACCTTACCTGAAAAATCTTTCGGAAATGTACGGTGAAACCGTTGATCTTTCCGTTTTAGACGGATCACACGTAATTTATCTCGAAGTAATTGAAAGCCCGCGGCGTGTAAAACTCGCGGCGGCGACTGGTCAGCGCCTCCCTGCATATTTCACCGCTTCGGGTAAAGCCCTGCTGGCCTTTGCGCCCACAGAGCAGGTTGAAAAAATCCTTGCCGAAAATTTTGCCGAACATAACGGCGAATCCATACCAACGATTTCCAGAGCGAAGGAAGATCTCGTCAAAGTCGTCGAACGCGGTTACGCCATATCCGAGCAGGAATACGAAGAACAAATCAACGCCGTGTCCGCGCCGATTTTCGATTCTGAGCACCGCGCGATCGCCTCCATCGCCATAGTCGGCCCTTCATTTCGATTGTCAAGAGAGCGCCTGCCCGAACTCGGTGAATCCATAAGAAAAATAGCGGATGAAATCTCGCGTGAAGTCGGCATGACGGCTCTTTCCGCTATAGCGGCAAAAACCCGCAACCGGTGACCGAAGCGCGGAAAAAATGTCTGTGCGTGACTTAATACGCATATAAAAGCATCTTCCGCAATCAGGAGCAATCACAATGGACAAAACAAGCGCAACGCAGTAGATATGCCCTATTGCGCCGACATAGTAGAATCGTTATGAAATATCCGGGTTAAAATCACGGAAGATTTGTTCCGAATAGATATACAAGGATAAAACGGTGCGCGCGGCTATTCCGTTGCGGAGGCAAGGGAAGCCCTAGATTGTTGGATGGATTGTGACGCTGCGGTTTTCCCCTGAACCTTCGCTCCGGCTCTCGACGCCCGCGGTTTCCGAAAGAGCAAGGTGTACGATTTTTCGTTCCATCGGAACCATCGGCTGCAATGTAAGCGGCTTGCGAGTACTCAACACCTTTTGAGAAGCCATCCGCGCAAGCAGCTCAAGTTCCAGTTTCCGATGTTTTCTGTAGTCATCGGAATCAATCTCAATGCCGAAAGCGTCTTCTTCTCTTTTTCTTTCTTTTGTTCCAGCCGTCGGGAAAATCTTATTGAGCAGATATTCGAGACTGTTCAGAAGTGCGGCGGAATTGGAAAGAAGACCGCCCCGATCCTTCCCCGTAATGTTTATATGAATAACGCCGTTTTCATCACGTCCTTCTGCCGTCAGATCCAACTGGAGGCCGATTAGAATATCGTCACAGAAATTTACAATTTCTTTCAAAATATATTTCCTAACCCTTCTTTGATTTTGTTTTGACGGTATTAACCGGCAGCGCAGGTTTCGGAATCCACGGTTCCGCTATTTTCTGGAGCGCGATCTGAAAGACATTGCTGCACAGGAAATAGAGGTTCAGGCCGCTCGACATGTTGAGAAATATGAAGGTAAAGAAAAGCGGCATGATCATCATTACCTTGGCCTGGGTCGGATCGGTGCTTGGTGACATCGGCATCAGCTTCTGCGATAAAAACTGGGTCAGTCCCATTGCAATCGGCAGTATATAGAAGGGATCTTTGATCGAAAGATCCTGTACCCACCAGATAAACGGGGCGTGTCTCAGGTCTATCGTGTAGGCCAGGAGCGAATAAAAAGCGATAAGCAACGGCATCTGAATAATCATCGGCAGACAGCCGCCCATCGGATTCACGCCGTGTTCCTTGTAAAGTGCCATGACCTCCTGATTCATTTCACGCTTACGGGGGTCGGTCGCTTTATACTGGCGATACTTGTCCTGAATAGCCTTTATCTTGGGCTGAATTGCCGACATCTTCTTCATTGAAAGCATCGATTTGAGGCGCAACGGAAACAGGAGCAGCGAAATCAAAAATGTAAGAATGACGATGGCGGCGCCGTAGTTGTTCACAAACTGGTGAATCCAGCGCAGCGCGGCGAGCAGGGGATAAACCAGAATGGAAAACATGCCGTAATGAATTACGCCGCTGAGATCCACCGAACCGGACAACCGCAGGTTTTCCTGCTTTTTCGGCCCGATATAAAGCTTGTAATCCGCTTCGCCGCCGGAACCGCCCGTATTGAACGGCAGCATGACTTTCAGCAGATTGCGCGCGACTTCTTTTCCGTCGATGCCGGTTTGCCGAAGATGCGTCGTTTGAATATTGAACCAGGAAAGAGGATTTTTCGGGATTGCGATCATGCTGAAATACTGCATATCGATCCCGGCCCAGCGCACGTCACCCTCAAGCCTTTTCGGTTCCTGCGGATCTTTGGGCGGCGATTCCCGGCGCACCTTGCCGCCGGAAAAATATACGGACTTCAGTTCGGGGTCCCTGGAAGTGAAATGCTCCGCTTCCGGCCCGATGTCCTCGCCGAGAAAAAAGCGTCCTTCCAGAGGTTTTCCCGCTTTGGTTACGCTCATTGAAAGGTTCGCGGTATAGTTGTCGTCGTCAAAACGCCATATCTTTTCGATTTGCAAATCGCCGCGCATCAGCTTGAGTTTTACTGCTACAGGCGGTGACAGTTTTTCCGTCGTCGCCGATTCCGCGCCTTCGATTGATACCTGATAGTTTTCGTTGTTTGCAATCGCAGCCGCCTTGTCGTCTTGCAGCAACAGCGCGCCCGGATAAAACCCTTCGTTTCGGGAAGCGCCCGCAATCATATCAAAAACGCGGCTTTGCTCGTTTTTGCCCGTTCTCGTGGTCTGGTAATCCTTGAGTTCCCAGCTTGTCAGTACGCCTCCACGGCTGTCAAGGACGGCTTTGTAAAGACCGCCGTCTATGACGATCTTCTGCGCGGCGGCCTGCGTATCCGACTGATCGCCGTTTTGATCGCCGCTTTCATCTACTGACGGCGCTCCGTTTTCAGCTTCGGACGCAGTCGGAACCGCGTCTGCCGGCTCCGTTGCAAGATAATCGTTTAGTGCGGTCGTCGGCTGTGGCGCAACCTGTTTACGACTTGGCGGAAAAAGGTACTGAAATCCGATAAAAATCAGAAATGTCAGAACGATAAAAAGAATAAAACGTTTTTCCATCATATTAGTTCAGCGCTTCCTTTATACGACGGGGTCGAAGCCGCCCTCATGAAACGGATGGCATTTAAGCAGACGACGCAGTCCCAGAAAAATTCCTTTAACGAAGCCCTTTTTTTCGATGGCCTCGCGCATGTAGACGGAACAGGTCGGCTCAAACCGGCAGGCATGCGGCAAACAGGGCGAAATAAAGCGCTTATAAAATTTCAGCACGGCAATAGCGGTTTTATTCAGTATTTCCTTAATTATTTGCATGAAATTCATCCCGAATGCCGATCCGGCAGCTTTTTTACGGCCGCCAGAAATTCCGCCCGCAGATCCTCGTATCCGATGTCGCCGCAGCCGGATTTCACGTTGACTACCATATCGAACCGGCATGGAATTTGATTCAGATTTTTGCGAAAGATCTCCCGAAACAGACGCTTCACCCGATTCCTTTTAACCGCGCCGCCGACTTTGCGGGACGCCGTGATTCCCATTCGTGAATGCCCGAGAGTATTCACGCGGCTGAACAGTACAAAATGTGACGAATGAATTTTACGACCGGTTTTATAGATTGCCTGGTAGTCCGAAGAACGAACGATCCGGACGGAACGAGAGAATTTTTCAGCGGTCGCGCCAGGCAAACGCCGATCAGGCGTCCATGCCGACGAATCGCCGCGCTGCGCTGCGTTCGCGATTTCATTCGCCGGTATTTCGTCCCTTACGGGGCCGACGAATGAAACTCTCGCGTCGTACGCTTTATCGAGCGCAGCCATTTTTTCGGCGTTTCACTGGTTAGCCGCTTACCGTAAGTCTTTTACGTCCTTTGGCACGTCTGCGTTTAAGCACCAGCCGGCCGCTTTTGGTGGACATCCGTTCACGGAAACCGTGTACTTTTTTCCGCTTGCTGTTGTTGGGTTGGTACGTCCTTTTCATAATATGGGATCTCCGTTAATCAGCGCTTCCCGCCCGGCCCGAATTTGCATGACAGCCTCTAAGGCCTAACGGGAATGGGTCGGCAAAAACATACATTATAGAAATTATTGCGGTAAAAAGCAAGAGCAACCTGACTTTTGGGCGCGCGCCATAAAAGTTTTGAAAGGGGCAAATAAAATTAGTATCGAGCGCATTCTTAGTATCCGCAAATATTAAGACGCGACTGCCATGTCCCAAAAGGGCGGCAACAACGAATTCTCACATCGGATATATGCAGCTCTCCTTGCATTTATTCACGTTATTTTTCCTTCTATACATTATCTGCGATTCATGACTCCCAGTGTTATTTCTCCACAACCGTAAAGCCCATGACTTGAGAGGCGCCGCCTTCCTTCTTTTTACTGTTCTTTTTGTCGGTTACCACCAGCTGCAGCATATAGTCGCCCGGAGGCATATTCGAGCCTATCGTCATTCTCTGCAAAATCGGAATGCTTTTTGGCGTGTCTACCCTATCCGGAGTGATCGGTCTGGATTCACCGTGATGGAATTCCTTGCCGTCTTTATAGAGAACGGACTGCATCTCTATTTCGGAACGAGCGATTGCCTTTGAGTCGGCGTTGTAAATCATAGTCAGCGTATGTAGATTATCTCCGAACATATACGTCCTAAGCGCCGGACTCCGGATTTCATCCGCCTGAAATACCAGGGAAAATTCTCCTTCAGCAAGTTCTTTTGTTACGTCTGAGTTCATCCATACAAGGTCGTCGGCACTGGTAATCATGAATATATTCGACAACGCCAGCCCTTTCTTCTTTAAATCCGGAATCTCAAGAAACTGGTAGGCGGAACCGATTTTGCCGGTGTCCTTATCCTGTACCGAAACACGAACGTAGTATGGTCCCGGTTTCTTAACAGGAAGCAGCATTGAGAATCTAATGCCGTGTTGCTTTATCCACGCGATGTTTTCAGATTTGTTTTCAGGCAGGATGTCAAAGGAGTGTTTAACATGTTTTAAATCCTGAATATTTCCGTTTATATCCGAAGTCACGCACAACGTTTCTATATCAATCAATACGCGCGCCGCCGTTCTGTGTTTCAACAATCTTCACATCTTTAGGATCAAGATGTACCCAGGACCGTACGGCATATCCCGCTTTTGCGTCGTTAACGTAACCCGCCGAAATGTTGACGTTAAGATCGGTGGATTGGTACGGAGAATGAATAGCGGCGACCAGGGGATGTTGTTTCGGGATTTCGGCGTCCATTTCACTTTCCAGCCTGCCGAAAAATCCGCCTCGCGTATGAACCACGGCGTCCTTACGATTCACCCTGACTTTCAAACTGCGATATATATCTTTCTTGCCGTGCGTTTCAAACGTATTCGCAGGCGGATCATACGAGATAAGGTAATAGCCTCTCATCAGGCTTTCGACTTCCCTGCCGATGCCGTCCAGGAAAAAGTTATTATCTTGAATGGAAATACCGCCGGTTAGCGCGGGCAGGGGATTTGTCGGACGGATAGGGTCGCTCCGTTGCGCTTGCAATAATAATAGAATGCTATTTATATCTGATCCCGGCGTCGACCAACCCACCGATCTCTCAGCATCCGCATAGTTTGACGCTAAGTTGTAGAGTCCGTCTACATCGAGAAGATTAACAACCACGCCGGCACGCAGAGCCTTATCAGCCAGTTCGTGGTATAACTCCTCGTAACGGCGAATCCTGTCCGCGTTGATAAGCGAAGCAGATGGAATTTTCGTGGTTGGATAATTCGGATTATACACTGGCATAACACTTATGTTCTCGGCCACTAGTGCATATGGATCCTCGTGTACGGATAACGGCGTTATCAGGATTAGAATCTTCCGTCCAGGCATGTTTTTCAAGACATCTATACCGTGAGAAATTGTTGCTTTCCGGTTTTCGTGGCTCTTTATCATAAAATGCTGCCACATTCCCAAACCAGCGCCAGAAAGAGTCTGGTTATCAAACTGACTTGGAGCCATTGTCGGAGACATGAAGTTTATCCGCGCAAGCGCCTCGCGTTTGTCGGATTGAAACATATTCAGCGCGCTGTTGCCGTAACTGGTGCGAAGAATGGAAACCAGATCGCCATGCTGCATTTGTTTTTCCACGAAATTACGAAGCGCCATTTTAGCGTAATATCCGTTTTGAAAGCTCATCGCGTAATCGTCTACTATAAAAAGAATGGTACGACGAACATCTTCTTTTTTTATCGACGCTATTGGGGTTAATGAAAGATTCGAATTTTCTTTTCGAACGGCGGCAGACTGCACAACTTCATCCGGTTGACTGTCTATATAAACGCTGGATTTAATCTCCTGCAGTTTATTATCTTGAAAAACCTCAAAATCCGAGGCGGTTAAATCCGTAATGGGGCTACCGGTTTTTTTGTCCAAAACGACAACGTCAAGCCGCACTTCGTTGACTGACAGCTTAATCGTAAATGGTTCGATAGCGTCCGACTCGTCAGTGTTTTCCGCCGTCTGTGCCGCAAGAACCTTCTGTCCCGCGGAAAAAGGAATGGAGAGAAAAAGCAACCAAAAACTAAAAGCTGTCGCGGCCCTGAAAAAACTAAAATGTATCATGGCCATCCTTCCATGGCGGGAATGCGGAGTTGCCGCACTCCCGCCAGATTCAGTCAAACCTGTTCACATCGACAAACGCAACAAATAAAGGAGTTGTCCTATAATAAAGTTTACACATCATCTGAACTTTCCGGTTCAATTGCATGTAAAATTAACGACGTGTAAACTTTAATATGTGAACAACTCCTAAGGAAACGCTGATTAATTACAAAATTAATCTCCTTGGCCAATGTAAAAAAGCGTAAGCTGCAACCGCGTCCTGATGACAGACATAATAGCTTACATTTTTCAAGTCCTGTATACAAATTCAGCGGAATACTTCGTCGTCGTATCCAAAAGTGACTTGCTTATTCTTCCGAATAGTATTCGTCCTTAAAATTACCCATCGCCCCCCAGTTGTTAAACTCGGTTATCGTCAACATAGCCTTATCTTTCGCCGTACCCAGGACCTTGTGGAATACTTCCAGCGCGGCAATCGTGAAAGCCTTTTTTATATGGTAGTCAAAGTTCGAAAAATATCTGACATCCGCAAAAACCATGTTTTCCTCCTTAACTCCGCCCGTATACATGGTTTTGCCATCCTCGATGTCCACGGTAATCCAGTGTTTGTCCTTACCGGGGATTTTCTCCATGGCGCAGCCAAGTCCGTTTGCCAGCTCCACTTTCTGCTCCTCGCTGAGCGTTTTAGTTACACTTACATTGATATACGGCATAATTGCTTCTCCTTGTGCCGACGGGTGTCGGCATATGTCCGGTTCACGTACTCCAGCGCCCGACCACCGACAGACAGACCGGCCCGGCGCTTTATCACGCATGGTTATTTATCGGCATTTACCTGCTGTTCATAAATATTTCGATCCTTAAAAAACGCTACTATTTTTGATGATTCCGCAGTAGAATCAACGTTCGAGTATGATTAAGGAAACGCGGTAAAACTCCAGGCATATTAGTGTTGCTATTGTCGAAGCTGGAACATCAGGGGGCTTGAGCAAAAAATGCGGTTTATTTTTTTTATCCGAAACCTTTGGAAAAACGCAGACGGTTTCCGGACAGCCCCGGCATCAAAATTTGATGTAAAAGCATTTATAAGAAATTGGATCCGGCAGGCGGAAAAGAAAACACAAAAAATCCGCCAAATCCCCTTTTATAAAATTTACGGCGGAAAATCGAAAGATGATCGCGGTCGAATATTGCGCGGGATATATGAATATAACCGCTCGATACAAGACATTCACGGCACACATCGGCGTAAAGCGGCAAAACAGCGGGCATGGTCGATGAAACGTGTGTTTTCGGCATCCGCACTGTTGATTACACTCACAGCTTTTGGCCTGTTTGTGTTCATACGTCCGGAGCGGGAAACCTCGGCCGCCGTCAATACGCATACGGCGTTAGCGTCTGTGGCGGACGGACGGCAGGCTCGTTCCGTCGAACCGTACGCGGCAATTTCTGCGGCGCTTTCCCGACAGATTCAGTCCACTGGATCGAATATGATCGCCAATTCAGGCGAAGTAAAAAATCTGGAGATTAACAGCGATATTCCGCTCAGCCAGATGCTGAACCTGGGCATACGCCGTATAGTTCTGGACGCCGGGCATGGCGGCGACGATCCGGGAACCATCGGCCGCGGCAAGACACTGGAAAAGAGTATTACGCTCGCCGTCGCGAAGAAACTGCGAGAGCAATTAATCCAACTCGGGGCTGCCGATATTCGAATGACGCGTACGGATGACGTTACCGTTTCATTGCAGGAACGGGTGGACTATGCTAAGGGAGAGAAAGCGGATATGTTTGTTTCCATACACGTTAATTCTTTGCCCGTTTCGCGGGCGAACGTCATTGAAACTTTTTATTTCGGCCCGTCGGACGATCGTAGAACATTGCAGGTGGCCGATCGGGAAAACATGGGGTCCGAATACGGCTTGAGTGATTTCATGGAGATAGTGGAGCGGCTGGGAAAAACCATGAAACTTCAGGAATCAAAAAAACTGGCGGATGCCATTCATAAGTCTCTTTATCAAAACGCGGTCCAGCTTGATCTGGACGCGGTAGATACCGGAGTGAAACGAGCTCCATTTGTAGTGCTGATGGGACTTGACGTCCCGTCGGTTTTGGTTGAAATCGCCTGTATGAGCAACGACAAAGCGGAACGTGATCTGAATTCGGAAGAAAATCAGTATCGCATCGCCGAGGCGCTTGCGGCGGGAATCATGAGTTATCAAAAAATGGGAGTTGCAAAAAATGGACAGAGGTAACGAATCGCAAAACAATATGCTTTATGTCGGCATTGATTTGGGAACATCACGCAGCGCGATTTCCGCCAATAACGGCAACAGGAATTGGATAGAAAGCTATGTGGGATGGCCGAAAGATTTTGTAGCCGCGAAAGCTCTCGGAAAGCCTATTTTGTTCGGCAAAGAGGCGCTTGAAAACCGTCTTTCGCTTAACATCTGTCGGCCGATAGACCGCGGCGTCATTCGAAAAGGAATAGAAGGCAGCGAGAAAGCCGTTAAAGAGATCATCAAATACCTGATCGATCAAATTCATCCGGGATCGGACTGCAAAATCAATGCCGTAGTGGGCGTACCGGCCGAGTCGCTCAACTCCAACAGGCTGGCGATAAAAGAAGCCATAGCTGAATATGTAAACGCGCTGATGGTCGTATCGGAGCCGTTTGCAATAGCCTATAGCGCCGATTTGCTGAATCACGCTCTGGTAATCGATATAGGGGCGGGAACCACGGATTTTTGCATAATGCACGGCACGATTCCCACCGAAGAAGATCAGAAAACCATATTCACCGCCGGGGATTATATCGACGAACAGCTTTTAAGCAGTCTGACACATAAATTCCCGGGCGCCAGGATTAACACTCATATGGCTCGACAGCTCAAAGAAGCGCACAGCTTTGTCGGAGGCTTGGAAGAACCGGTTATCGTAGATATTTCCATCGGTGGAAAAACCGTGAAAACGGATATTAAAGAGGAAATTCAGCGGGCATGCGAAAGCATCGTTCTGCCGATAGCGGAAACCGTCGTGGAGCTGATCGCCAAGATGGAACCCGGGTTTCAGGAAAAAACAAAAAAGAACGTCGTTCTGGGCGGTGGAAGCAGCCTTATTCGCGGCCTTGCGTCATATCTTGAGAAGCAATTGAAAGAATACGCCCCTTATCACGTGCGCTGCATTTCCGATCCGTTGTTCGGTGGCGCGGACGGTGCGCTGAAGCTGGCGCAGGATATGCCCGCCAGTTACTGGCAAACACTGTAGGAAGCGCTGTAAAACAGAAGCATCCGCATAAAAAAAGCATCCCTCTCCCGAATCCTCAGGAGAGGGATGCTTTTTTATACGGATGTTTTAGATACTTATCTTCTTGCCCGCTTCTTTTCGTGGCTGTTCTGACAATCCTTTTGTCTGGAGCACTTGAAACAGGTTATGTGGAATCCGGCTTCCGGGCGGCCTATGATCTGACAATTTTCATGCAGGTCGAAAACCTCCGGCTCCGGAGGAGCTTTAGGCGCACCTGGAGCATCCGAATCCATTTTCAACGCGAATCCTGTTGCGGGCTTCGGTTCCACGGGAATTGCAGGTTCCTGAAAGCCCGCCGCAAAGGCATTGTCCGCAGGCGCAGGATCAAAAGAGTTCATTAGCGGAACAGGGTCGTCCTTGATTACAGGCTCATTAAAGTTGATTGTGGGAACATAGGTTCCCTCGGACGCAGGCTGATCACCAAAGTGGATTATCGGGACGGCGGTTTCTCCGGCCTCCTGGGCGGAGGAATCCCTTGCCGGGGCGTTCTTTGTCGCCATCAAAGATTCAACGACACCCATGAGGTGAGCGTATTTTTTTTCCAGATCAAGGTACTTCTGATCCGGTTCATTGTCCGCTTGTTCCGTTTGCGCAGGGCGCTCGTCCTGTACGGAAGGTTCATGAGTTATGGTAAAGCCGGGTTGTAAATCCTGAGAATCGATAAACGGTTCCGGCGTGACGGGGGTCGGAGCGGAAAAGAGATTGTTTTCATCAGGCAGTTTGTCAACGATTTCGTCGCTGAAGAACGTGGAAGCTTTTTCATCGAAACTGAACTCATTCGCCGAAAACGATTCGTTGTCCGTAAAAGGATCAGGTTCCGACTTCCATTCCGGCGCTATTTTCGTATTTTCCTGCATAAAATTATCGATTTCCGTCGGTTTCTGGTCTTTTATTCCGCCCGAAACCGGGAGCGGTTCATCAGCCGTAAAAGGATCGGGTTCCCGCTTCCCTTTCTGCTCTATACTCGTGTTTTCCTGCGTAGAACCGGTTACTTCCGCCGGTTTCAGGTCTTCCATCCTGCCTAAAAACGTATTCCATTCATCTCTATCGTGTACAATTCCCCAGAGAGCCAGCAGATACTGACAAATCAGATACGCAATCCGTTCGTCGCGCATCTTGAGGTAGTTGTCAATCCCGCATTTTTTTACCAAAGCCGTCAATTCATTCTCAAACTCCAAAAACTCATCTATCCCCATCATTGCTTTGCATCTCCTTTGGGCTGAAGGTTCGATTAACCCGGGAAGCGTTGAACACATCATATTATTAGCTTTTCGGACAACCCGCAACTTTCATTACATCGAAGAATTGATTTTATTGCGGTGTACCCCGTTGTCAAGACACGAAGTTTAGGGAAACGCTGATTAATTGCTTGCGCGGGATGAAGCGCAAGGCGCACGGAGCGCAGAAACCGAAGCATATATAGAAATATGTTGAGGTTACGAGCATCGCGCAACGCAGCGATTCGCCCGCACAAACAATTAATCAGCGTTTCCTTAGAGCAAACACCGATTAATTCTCTTTATGGAGTGCGGCAGCTTGCTGCCGCGCCTGCCAAGCAGGAACAGTCGACATTACAAGCGACAGAGGCATACAACGCGATGTGTTTATCGTAACCGTCTCTTTTGTTGAGTACGGCGGCAAGCCGCCGCTATGAAAACGGAAGCAAGCACCCGCGCTCCATAAATCGGCATTTCCTTAGTAAAACCAGCCATGGCTTTATTAAACGACAACTGGTAATTTTATTTCCTTAGAAAATGCTGATTAATTGCCTGTGCGGGATGAAGCGCAAGGCGCACGGAGCGCAGGAACCGAGGCATATACAGAAATATGTCGAGGTTACGAGCACCGCGCTACGCAGCGATTCGCCCGCACAGGCAATTAATCAGCGTTTTCCTTATCCAACGGAGTACCGCGTATGACACGGGTAGAACAGGCAAAAGCCGGTGTAATCACCGATGAAATGAAACAGGCCGCTGCAAAGGAAGGGCTGGACGCCGAACAGATCCGTAAGGGCGTAGCAGATGGAACCATTGTCCTGGTAAAAAACCGGCTCAGAAATATTGAAGCGCTACCTATCGGCGGCAATACCCGCATCAAGATTAACGCCAACATCGGAACATCGTCATCCATGAGCGACCTGGACGAGGAGCTCAAAAAAATGGAAATCTCGGTGAAGCATGGCGCGGATGCCATCATGGATCTTTCGACCGCCGGAAATCTGGCGGAGATAAGAATCGCGCTTCTTGAAAAATGCCCTGTCGCCATAGGAACGGTACCGCTCTACGAAATGGCCGTAATTGCGCGGCAGAACCGGAAGTCGGCACTTGATCTGACCGCCGACGACATGTTCGATGTTATTGAACGACACTGCCGCCAGGGCGTGGATTTTCTCACGCTGCACTGCGGGGTCAATATGCAGTCGGTCGCCCGGTTCAAGGAAGCGGGACGCCTGGCGGGGGCCACAAGTCGCGGCGGCACAATTATCATGGAGTGGATTCACTACAACAACAGGGAAAATCCCCTTTACGAGCAATACGACCGTCTTCTTGATATTTGCGCCGGGTATGACGTAGCGGTGTCCCTGGGCGACGGATTTCGGCCCGGCGCACTCTACGACGCTACGGACAGGGTGCAGATTGAGGAACTCGTCATTCTCGGCGACCTGGTCAAAAGAGCAAGAAAACGTAATGTCGGAGTGTTTGTGGAAGGTCCCGGTCACGTGCCACTGCATCAGGTAGCGGCCAATATTCAAATTCAAAAGTCTCTATGCAAGGAAGCGCCCTTTTATGTGCTTGGCCCGCTTGTAACTGATATCTCTCCGGGCTATGACCACATAACGGCGGCGATTGGAGGCGCGGTCGCGGGAATGGCCGGAGCGGATTTTTTATGCTACGTCACACCGGCGGAGCATCTGCGCCTGCCATCCCTTGAAGATGTACGCGACGGTGTCATCGCCTCGCGCATCGCCGCACATGCCGCGGACATCGCGCGCGGGAAAAAGGGCGCAATTGAGAAAGATCATGAAATATCGCGCGCAAAGATAGCTCTTGACTGGGATAAAATGATCTCTTTGTGCGTGGATCCGGAAAAAGCGCGGCAGTACCGGGATTCGCTGCCTCCCGCCGATCAGGCGCTGTGCAGCATGTGCGGCGAATTTTGCGCAATAAAAAGATCGAAGGCAATACGGTAATGCCGGTTATCGCGGTCAGCGGACATTCACGGAAAGTCGGCAAAACATCAATCGTCGAAGGATTGATCGCCGCGCTGCCGGAATACGACTGGACAGCTTTGAAAGTTTCCTCACATCGACACTACGTCGATTCCGTGAAAGATTACGTCGTCAGTGAGGAAACCAGCCGCGACGGCGAGACCGACACTTCACGCTTTCTCGGAGCCGGCGCCCGCCGCGCCTTCTGGATACGTGCCGAACGCATCGAAGCGGCGATTCCCGCCATTCAGGCGATTATCAACGATTCGCAATATGTCGCAATTGAAGGAAACCGTGTGCTGGATTTTATAAACGTCGATTTTTCGATACTGGTTCTTAACGGCGGCGGCGTGGAATTTAAGGAAAGTGCGCGCGGAATCTTGCATCGGGCAGATGCTCTGGTTTTAATCGGCGAAAACGCCGCTACCGTAGAATGGGAATACTTTCTTGAAACAACCCCGAAAAATACACTCAGGTTCCGAACCAGTGATCCGAAGATTTTCCCGCAGGCATTGAAAGAATTGCTTCGTTTCCGTTTTCCAGGGGAAAATCTTTTAAAAACCGATACCATTTTACAAAATTCCGCAGTAAAATTAATCTTTTAACAATAAATTCTGGGAAAGAAATACTGATTAAACGTCTGTGCGGGATGAAGCGCAAGGCGCACGGAGCGCAGGAACCGAAGGCATATAACGGGTCTGGTTACAAGCACCGCGCAGCACGGCAATTCGCCCGCACAGACTTTTAATCAGCGTTTTTGAAAGGTTTAAAATATATGAGTTCTCCAGTTCAGAGAAATCCGCTTGTCGAATTCCTGGGCAAACCTGCTAAAGATTTCACCATGAAGGACATAAAAAAATATATCACCGACAACAACATCGAGATGGTGAATTTCCGCCATACCGGCAGGGACGGTCGCTTAAAGGCCCTGAATTTCTACATCGGCAATGAAGCCCAACTGGATAAAATCCTTTCCGTGGGCGAACGCGTGGACGGTTCTTCGCTGATGGACGCCATTGACGCCGGTTCTTCCGACGTTTACGTCATACCCCGCTACTGCACCGCTTTTGTTAATCCTTTCTCCGAAATACCGGCTTTGGACATTCTCTGCCATTATTACACAAATGAAGGCACAATGATGCCCACAGCCCCGGACGCCACATTGAAAAAAGCCGCCGATATACTGAAAAAGGATACCGGCTACGAATTTTACGCTATGGGCGAACTGGAATATTACGTTTTCGGCCCCAAAGATGAAGACAGGCTTTTCCCTGCCACGGAGCAACGTTCATACCAGGAAGCGAACCCATTCACCAAATGGAACGATTTCCGTAACGAAGCCATGCGCCTGATCACCCAATGCGGCGGCGATATTAAATACGGCCATTCAGAGGTAGGCGCCATTCATACGGATAAATACGATTTGGAGCAATCCGAAATTGAATTCAATATTTGCCCGGTAATGGAGGCCGCCGACCAGCTAATCGTTGCCAAATGGATTATGCGTTCCCTGGCGCATCAATATGGCGTTAACATTTCATTCGCTCCTAAAATCATGGTGGGCCATGCCGGTTCCGGCCTGCACTTCCACACCATGCTTGTCAAAAACGGCAAAAATGTTTTTGTGGATGACAAGGGTGAAATCTCCGAAGCGGCGCGCAAAGCCATCGGCGGTTATCTGAAATTCGCACAGAGCCTCACCGCTTTCGGCAATACCGTTCCTACTTCCTATCTACGCCTGGTACCTCACCAGGAAGCTCCGACCAATGTGTGCTGGGGCGAGCGCAACAGAAGCGGCCTTGTGCGCGTACCACTGGGATGGCGCAACGCGGGCAATATGGCCGCCGACGCAAACGGTTCGGAAGTTGCGATTCCAGATTTTATTAATCCGCAGACCGTGGAATTCCGGTGTCCCGACGGTTCGGCTAATATATACCTGTCTTTGGCCGGCCTTATTAACGCCGCCCGCTGGGGGCTTCTGAACGGCGACGAGTCGTTGGAAGTCGCAAAAAAATTAGCCATTAACGTAAACATATTCGCCAAGGGCAATGAAGGTATTCAGGACAGGCTGCCTCAACTGCCTCAATCCTGCGTGGCTTCCGCCGATTTTCTGGAAAGAGACAGGGATTTTTATATCGAAAGCGGCATATTCAATCCGCTGCTCATCGACCAGACTATAAAGAAATTAAGAGCATACGACGATGGCAAACTTTCCGAAACCGTTTTCGGCAAGCAGGATGAAGTGGCCAAGGTAGTAGAGCAATACCTTTTTTGCTAAGGAAACACTGATTAATTGTTTGTGCGGGCGAATCGCTGCGTTGCGCGGTGCTCGTAACCTCAACATATTTCTATATATGCTTCGGTT
>Ga0082212_10002187_pt1 | contig 28769 bp, 25 predicted proteins | sample TergutNt197P3_FD_71548 | JGI IMG/M metagenome (GOLD analysis project Ga0082212, IMG submission 71548) | Neocapritermes taracua P3 segment gut microbial communities from Petit-Saut dam, French Guiana - Nt197 P3 | ecosystem: Host-associated > Arthropoda: Insects > Digestive system > Gut ...
TGATTTTTTGCAAATTTGCAGTGCAAAGGTACGTTTTTTATTTTAATGATTGTCTCTACAAATCCCTACAATTTAATATTTCTATTTGCTTCATCCGTTACTTTTGCTTTCCGAAGCAATTCGGAAGCAAAAATGAAATCATCAAGCGCCTGGTTATTTGAATGGGTTACCTGTTCTTTGTCGCCAGCCCATGTGTTGACACCTTCTTTGATAAACAGGATATTTTCGCCGATATTCATGACAGAGTTCATGTCATGCGTATTGATGACGGTAGTCATCCCAAATTCGTGCGAGATACCATGAATCAGGTCGTCGATGATGAGCGCCGTTTTAGGGTCTAAACCTGAGTTTGGCTCATCGCAGAACAGGTATTTGGGATGTAACACGATAGCACGCGCAATACCGGCTCGCTTCATCATCCCTCCGCTAATTTCGGAAGGAAAACAGTGATAGGATTCTACCGGTAAATCAACTCTTTCAAGACAGGTTAGCGCGCGTTTCAACCTTTCACTATAGGGTTCGCGTGAAAACATTTCTAATGGAAACATCACATTTTCCAACACGGTCAAACTGTCGAACAGGGCTGATCCCTGAAAGAGCAATCCCATCTCGCGCCTTAAAACGAGTATCTCGTGTCTGTTCATTTTCAGCAGGCTGCGACCGTCGAAAAGTATCTCTCCGGCATCGGGCACGACAAGTCCGATCACGTTTTTCAACAACACGGTTTTACCCGAACCGCTCCTTCCGATGATCAAGTTTGTCTTTCCGGTTTCGAAAACGGCGCTTATATCATGAATAACGCATCGTCCATCGAACGATTTGGTGATGTTTCTGATCTCGATCATTTCAGGTCAGCATGATTTGGGTTAAAAGAACGTCGGCAAGCAGGATCATGACACTACTCGTCACAACTGCGTTCGTGCTGGCTTTTCCTACCATCAGTGATCCGCCTTTCACCGAATAACCCAGAAAAGATGCGATGGACGAAATCAGGAAAGCGTAAACGAGCGACTTGATGATCGAATAGGTAATGTAGAATGGGGTGAAATAGTATTGCAACCCGAACTCAAATGCTGCAGGCGTCATGTTGACGCCTTTCAGATAACTGGCAAACATACCGCCTGAAATGCCGGTGACCATACTGACGATGACTAATACGGGAATGAACAGCATCAATCCGGCGATCTTGGGCAATATCAGGAAGTTGGCGGAGTTGACACCCATCATCTCCAAGGCGTCGATCTGCTCGGTCACGCGCATCGAGCCTATCTCTGAAGCAATGTTACTGCCAACCTTGCCGGCAAGAATCAGACACATGATGGAGGACGAAAACTCCAAAAGGATGATCTCGCGCGTCGTATAGCCGATCGTGAATTTGGGAATCAACGGCGAACTGATGTTCAACGATATCTGAATCGTGGTTACTGTACCGATAAAGACCGATATGATGATGACAATCCAGATGGAATCGAACCCCAATTTGTAAATTTCTTTTACTAACTGCTTGAAGAACATGCTCCATCGTGCCGGAACGGTTATCGTCTTCTTCATTAGAAGCATATATTCACCTAACTGATGCAATGCCCGTTTCATACCTGAATCTATAAGAATATCTGGATTTTACTTATATCTTACTTGAAAAAAAAGCGGATGACGTCGTTTCCGTTTGCATATATCAATAACATGGCTAACAGGATCATACCTGCAATTTGCGCGTATTCGAGAAATTTATCGCCGGGTTTTCGCCGCGTGACCACTTCGTACAGTAAAAACATGACATGCCCACCGTCCAGCGCGGGAATGGGAAGTATGTTCATGAAAGCGAGTATGATAGACAGAAAGGCGGTTTGATGCCAGAAAATACTCCAATTCCATTTGGCAGGAAACAGGTTGCCGATAGCGCCGAAACCGCCGAGACTTTTGGCGCCTTCTTTCGTGAATACATATTTCATGTCGCTGACATATCCTTTCAGCGTGTTGACACCCAACCGGATACCGGCAGGAAAAGAATTGAAGAAATTATACTGAACGGTAACGGTTTCGAAAATTTTGGATGGATCATTGATCACCATGATACCAAGATGTCCTTCCATATCAACGTAAACATCCATGATAACAGGGCGCCCGTTACGGATCACTTCCAGGGGGATGGTTTTATTTTTGTTGGATAACAGTTCAGTGGATACATCCGAAGAGGTCTCGGTAATGATACCGTTTACGCATACGATGCGATCTTTTTCCTGTAATCCTGCATCTTTTGCTGTCTGAGATGTTACTTCGCTGATAATCATTGGAATGCGAAAATATGCAAATCCTTCATTTGATTGCAGTAACCGTTGCATGATATCGTCGGGTATGTCAATGACAACTTCATTTCCGTCGCGGAGGATGGTTACGGTTTTTGCTTTTATCACTTTACGAAGACAATCGCTGTTGAAACGTTCAAGTGTCGACCCGTCTGCTTTCAGCAGGATGTCGCCGTCAACAAAACCTATATCTATAAACGTATCACTGTATTCCATACCGAAAGTGGCATTTTTAAGCGGAACATACGAATCGCCCCATCGAAACAGGATCATCGAATAGATGAACAGCGCAAGCAGGAAGTTGAAGATAACACCTGCTGTCATGATCAGCAGGCGCTGTCCGGCAGGTTTCGAGCGAAATTCGTAGGGCTTAGGCGGTTCAGCCAGTTGTTCCTTGTCGAGCGATTCGTCGATCATGCCGGAAATTTTGCAATAACCGCCCAATGGAAGCCATCCGATGCCATATTCGGTTTCGCTCTTTTCAGGTTTGAACTTGAAGATGGAAAACCAGGGGTCGAAGAAAAGGTAAAATTTCTCGACACGTACCTTAAATATCCGCGCAAATATAAAGTGACCCAATTCGTGAATGATTACTAATATTGAGAGACTTGTAATCAGTTGTAGCGCTTTCATTAAAAATGTTTCCATAAATTCAAATCCTGTTAATATCTATATAAATTTAATGTATATTATAACGACAAATTATCCGTTTTATTATATTTTTATAACGCCAATTACTAACCACTAACCACTAACATTTGTTTCGCTACCACTCGCGCTTCCGCGTCGGTTTGTACATAGTCTTCATACGTGGGATTTGCGATAAACGGGGTTTTAGTCATCGTCTTTTCTATGATGTCGCTCATCTGTAAAAATCCGGCTTCTCCTTTTAAAAAAGCGTTAACTGCTATTTCGTTGGCTGCATTCAGGATACAGGGCATATTTCCGCCCTGTTTAATGGCTGCAAAGGCAAAGGCTAAATTACGAAACCGATCGGTATCCGGTTGCTCAAAGGTGAACGACCGGCAGGAGGAAAAATCAAGCCGTTTAACCGTATTTTTAAGGCGTCGGGGGTATGACAACGCGTAGGAGATAGGGATTTTCATATTGGGTAATCCCAATTGCGCGATGATGGAGCCATCCTCGAACTGCACCATGGAGTGGATAATGGATTGCGGATGAACGACGATTTCAATTTTTTCGGGTCTTACACCAAATAACCATCTGGCTTCGATCATTTCGAATCCCTTGTTCATGAACGAAGCCGAATCAATGGTGACTTTGGCACCCATATGCCAGTTCGGGTGTTTGAGCGCCTGATCTTTGGTAACGCTTTCCAGTTCTTTTTTTGTTTTTGTAAAAAATGGACCTCCCGATGCTGTCAGTATTATTTTTTCGACCGCATTGTGATATTCGCCGTTAAGACATTGAAAAATAGCCGAATGTTCCGAATCGACCGGTATGATGGGTGTCTCGTTTTCGTTGGCTAACTGGGTAATCAGTTCGCCTGCCACGACTAAAGTTTCCTTGTTTGCGAGTGCGACGGTTTTTTTTGCTTTGATTGCTTCGATTGTCGGACGAAGTCCGGCATAACCGACCAACGCAGTAAGGACAATATCGATAGGAGCGGCTGTGACGACTTGCGCCAGGGCATCCCTGCCAGCCCAAACCTTAACCGGCAAGTCTTCCAGCGCTTCTTTTACTTCCGGATATTTTTTTTCGTTGGTAATGACAACCGTATCGGGCAAAAAACGATGCGCCTGTTCGATCAGCAATTCTGCGTTATCATTGGCAGTCAACGCATACACTTCGAACAAATCGCTGTGTTCGCTCACTACTTCCAATGCCTGTGTCCCGATAGAACCTGTGGAACCGATGATTGCTAATTGTCTCGCCATAAAATTGAATAACTGAAAATTGTATAACTAAACTCTAACCATTGACCACTAACCACTAAAATGCAATATATTCTTCCGGGTTAACCGGAACGCCTTTGTGCCACAGTTCGAAATGAAGATGCAGTCCGGTCGACAGTTTGCCCGTATTCCCGACGATGGCTATTACCTCGCCTGCCGACACCCGGTCGCCAATCTCTTTCAGGATGATGTCGTTATGCTTATAAATGGAAATGAAATCATTTTTATGCTGTAATAGGATGACATTTCCATAATTAGGGTCAAAACCTTTATAGATTACCGTTCCGTCTAAGGTGGCGATCACATATTCTTTCGGGGCGGAAGTCAAGTCGATTCCAAAATGCGACATGCTTTTGCTAAATGTGGCGGAGATAATCCCGTTAAGCGGTTTGTAAAAAAATATCTCTGTCTGTAAAGGATTGGGATTCAAGGCTGTAAGGTTATATTTTTCATCCTCTTCAAACTGCCTGATAAAGGCGGATTCATTTTCGCCACGCGGTATGTCGTAGTCGGCGACAACACTCGAAGCGGAATAATCATATTGCAATGAATCCATATCGATATTACCGGACAGGATGTTCGTCAGGTTTTCGAGATAATAGGTCTGAATGAGTATTTTTTCTTCCAGCGAATCAGCTCTAAGTGCATTTTGAAGAATTTCTTTTCGTACTTCCACATCTAAGTATCCGGGTAGATAATTACGTATAGGTGTAAGGATGATAATAACTGAAGTAACCGTTATCAGGAAAAAAGCGAACAGACAAATGGTCAGGAAGACAGAAAGTTGGGATAAGCGGAACGACCACACTTCTTCGAGCATGGATTCGTTGAAGAATGATAACTTGTATTTGAACCGGACGCGTTTCCAGAATGATTTATTTTGCTGTTTCATTTGTAGTAGTATTGATATCAAAAAAACCGTCAGGTAATGATGTATTCATTGTTTGTTGAAGATGTTGTATTGTATTGATTAGTGCAAGTGGAACGAGTATTTCCGTATCCTGATAATCAATCTTTAACAGAATGTTAGGGGTACGGTCATCCACATCGTTCACAGTACCGATTACGCCATAACATTCATCGACGAGGGTATATCCTATCAACTCGTCCTTTTTATGACACAGGTCTTCAAATAATGGTACATAGTCAATATGTATTAAAGCCGGTTTTCCGGTCAAATATTTCACTGTATCATTTGAATCCAGATTTTTAAATTTAACAAGTATATTCGAAGCGCTTTTTTGTCGGGATGATTCGAGGAAGAAAGGGATATTAATTCCGTCAATGTTACACACAATATAAAAGTCGCCTGTAATACGGGTTAGCATGTAGTTCGTGATGAGCGATATTTCGCCCTTCACGCCGTGTGGTTTAGCGAATATGCCGATTTTATGCAAGTCTTCTTCTTTTATCATATCGTTTCTTACTCAGTGATATAGTGCGACAATTATATTATTCATTTACTCAGTTTTCATTTCTCGAAATGCAGGCACCGAGTTTGTTTAACCTTACTTCGATTTGCCTGTATCCTCTGTCTATCTGTTCGATATTATCAATACGGCTGATGCCATCGGCGCTCATGGCAGCGATCAGAAGGGCAATACCGGCGCGAATATCCGGTGAAACCATATTCGCACAACGCAGGCGCCGATGTTTTCCATGTCCGATAACGGTAGCGCGGTGCGGGTCGCAGAGAATGATTTGCGCACCCATATCCATGAGCTTATCGACGAAAAAAAGGCGGCTTTCAAACATTTTCTGGTGGAAAAGGACACTCCCTACCGCCTGTGTTGCGACCACAAGCATGACGCTCAGCAGGTCGGGCGTCAATCCGGGCCAGGGTGCGTCGGCTATTGTCAGGATCGAACCGTCCATGAATGTATCGATCTCGTATTTGTCCTGCGCGCGAATAAAAATATCATCCTCCCGCTTTTCAATCCGGATACCTAAGCGACGGAATGTATCGGGGATGATACCGAGCATATCATAGCAAGTATGCTTAATCGTTATCTCCGAGCCTGTCATGGCAGCCATACCAATGAAACTGCCGATTTCAATCATGTCGGGCAACACGGTATGCGTGGTTCCATGCAGTGACTGTACCCCCTTGATGGTAAGCAGATTGGAACCGATTCCTGAAATATGAGCCCCCATATTATTAAGCATTTTTGACAACTGCTGGATGTAGGGTTCGCAGGCTGCGTTGTAAATTGTTGTCGTACCTTCGGCCAGTACGGATGCCATGATGATATTGGCTGTACCTGTTACCGATGCTTCGTCGAGTAGCATGTACTCGCCTTTCAGTTTGGATGCTGTAATTTTATAGATACGGTGGCTGGCGTCGTAATAGAGCGTCGCGCCTAATTTTTGAAATCCTGTCAGATGCGTATCAAGCCGGCGTCGTCCGATCTTGTCGCCTCCTATTTGCGGGAGTAATGCTTTCCCGAAACGTCCGAGCAAAGGTCCGATCAACAGGACAGAACCGCGTAATGAAGATGCTTTTCGGGCATACTCTTCCGAATAGATATAGTCAAGATTCAAACTGTCAGCTTGAAATAAAAAGGCTTCGTCGGAGATACGTGTTATCTTGACGCCCATCTGTTGTAATAAAAAGATGAGGTTGCGGATGTCGAGAATATCAGGAATGTTATGCACCTCGACGGTATCGGAGGTAAGCAAGGTGGCGCAAATTACCTGCAAGGCTTCATTTTTAGCGCCCTGCGGATATATATCGCCACATAGCGAATGACCGCCTTCGATAATAAAAGAATTCATTGTCCTTTGCGCGAATGATTTTTCTTATTCTTTTTCGATACGGGCTTTGGCACTTCAATGACGCTTGATACATCTGCAAACTTAACCATGGGTTCATAACGTGCGATCCGACCTTCCGACAAGTCGAATAAGTCTTTCAGGATTTTGCGGTTATCAACCGAATCTTTATTCCACATTAAATATGATTTTTTCATCTGATTGGCTATCAGGCGAATCAATACTTCTTTTTCTTCTCCTTCCTTCATTTCGGAAGCTTTGAATATCAGTCGTTCAAGTGTCTCTCCGTAGTGACGGTAAATCATTTCTTTCTTGTCATACGGTAGGTCGGGCGGTCGTTTGTAAAGATTTTCTTTCTTGATAACCTCGAATGGATAATCCACATCCAGTTTGAAATCCGACATGATTGCCAGATGATCCCACAAGATATGTTTGAAATCATTCACATCGCGAAGTTCCGGAAACATATTTCCCATAATGCCAATGACGGTTTCGGCACAACGGTTTCGTTCTTCCCTGTTTGTAATGGTACGACAATAGTCTACCATGTTTTGAATGTTACGTCCGTACTCCGGCAAGGCGAGACGTTTTAATTTTGTATTATATTCCATGATATAATTTATTTCAGTAATACAGTATCAATCACTTTGATAAAAAAATCGCGCGTTCTCGCTCCATTCCATACTTGCGGATCGCCTTTTGCCGGTATGAAAAAGTAGGTGGGAATTGAATTGATGCCGAAAGCCGTCGCCAATGCCCGTTCCTTGTCAATATTGACTTTATAAATTATGATTTTACCCTTGTATTCTTTGGCAAGGTCTTTGAGTATGGGATCTACTATTTTACAGGGTCCGCACCAGTCTGCATAAAAATCAATAATACAGGGTAACGTTCCTTCATAGACAAACCGATCGTTTTTCTTCTCATAATCATACACTTTTTCAAGGAAGTCTTTTTTGGTTAAAAAAACGATTTCTCCGTCTGTATTCGTTGCATTATTGATACTGTTTTGGGCGAAAAAATAGGGCGCCATCAATAACATTGTAGTCAGTAATAATGTGTTTTTAAAAACTTTCATAAACAAATATAATTAAAATATGGGGCAAAGGTACAAATATTAATTACTAATTACTAATTACTAATGGCTAATTTAAGATAATTTTCATATTTCAACTGTCAATTTTTAAAATATTTCGTATTTTTACGCCGATGGAAATGACGGAATCATTACGAAAATTCATTCGGGATCATTTGGGAGATGACCCAATGGAACTGTTATTGCACGCTTCACGTTATCAAGGCGTGGAGATGGAGACTGCCATCACACAAATCAAAGCAAGACGGCAGATTAAGGATAAATTACCGGTATGGCATCGCAATGACCGGTTGATTTTCCCCTCAACACTGGCTGCAGAACAGTGTTCGTCTGAAATAACGGCTTTTTACAAACAGCGACTGGTTCAAGAGGGCGATTGGGTTTGCGACCTGACAGGCGGTCTGGGGGTCGATTGCTGGTCGTTCGCGCAGAAAGTCAGACGCGTAACATTTGTAGAACGGGAAGAAACCTGTTGTGATGCGGCGCGAACTAATTTCCCTTTACTTGGCGTCAATCGGGTTCATATCATTCATAACGATGCCATCAATTTGCTGGTAAAAAAAGATGAGCGTATCATTGGTGCAAACATTTTCTATATTGACCCGGCACGTCGCGGAACAGAAAATAAACGGTTGTTTGCCATGAGCGACTGTGAACCAGACCTGTTGAAGATAATCGATTTACTGCCAAAACCGTACAGTCTGATTATCAAACTTTCGCCGATGTTAGACATTGCGCATACAGTCCGTCACATTCCCGATGTTCGCGAAGTGCATGTCGTTTCGGTAAAAAACGAGTGTAAAGAGTTGATCGTTGTTGCCGTTTACCAAAAGCCATACGCAGGCCTGACGAAGCCCTCAAACGTTGATCCAACTATTCACTGTATAAATTTTACGGCAGAAGGTATGGAGCAGTCGTTTCGTTTTCGATTGTCGGACGAAAGCAATGCAAGTGCTCCCATTGCAAACCGTGCATGCAGCTATTTATATGAGCCCAATGCTTCCGTTTTAAAGGGCGGCGCCTATAAATCCGTGGCATGCCGGTTTGATATGGAAAAACTTCACGCGAGCAGTCATTTGTACACGACCGACCGGCTGATGCCCCAATTTCCAGGTCGGATATTCGAAATAACAGAGATATTCCCGTTTAACAGCCGCATCTGCAATGCATTGCAGTCAGCAATACCCGAAGCGAATATCGCTGTCCGCAATTTTCCGCTTTCGGTGGACGAATTGCGAAAACGGACCGGAATTGCCGATGGCGGAAACATCTACCTGTTTGCCACCACCCTGTCTGATAATCAAAAAACATTGATAAAATGCATGCGGATCAGGCAGGATATTCACTGACTATAAAAATCAGTGTTCATCAGTAAAATCAGTATCATCTGTGTGCTTAAAAAGAGACAGACAGGATACCATCCGCATATTTGACGCGTTCGTCGTGGTCCAACAGGAAACGGACGACTTGCAAGTTCTTTTCCTTTTCCAGCGGGAGACTGACGGCTAAGGTCCGGACATTTTGCGTGGCACCGTTTTCAAAATACCGGAAGAACGCTTCGCGAACCGTATTAAATTCCCAGTTTTTGAGTCCCCCCTCACGCTTTTGCAGGCAGACATCGCAGGTGCGGCAATCGCTATCGGCTTTCTCTCCGAAATAATGCAATAACATACGGGTACGGCAAATGTTCGGTGTCGTGATATATTCGATTACTTTCGAGATTCTTTGTGCTGAGCGTTCACGCCGCTCTTCGAATGTGTTGCGCGGAATCTTTACAAAACGGGTCTCCTCACGATTTCGGGTGAAAACAACCTGAGGAAGTTTCTTGCGGGGGATATAACTGATGACTTGTGTTTTCGACAATGCGACAAGCGTGTTGTAAACCGTATCGTGTGTCGTATGGGTACGTGTGGCGATGAGCGATTCGTCAATGAAGATATAATCGGCAAATAGCCCTGTATAGGTGCGTAGAATAATCTGTATGATATCGTCGGTCAGTTTGTCGACATGTATTTTATATAATTCATCACGGTGGATGAGGAAGAGAAGTCGCGAACTGTTTTCCGGATCTTCGACATACTCGATGTATCCGGCTGATTCGAGTATTTTCAGGGCATAATGGGTTTGGGTTGACGGCAGTTTGAACGCTTTGCAAAAAACAGGCAGTGAGAAATCGTGCGTCAGGAAAGCGCCGAAACCGACGGCTATCTGCAAATAATTACCCAGCGCTTCATAGACGCGCAACATGAATTTCTTGTCCGGGTATTCGTCGGTCAGGTGTTTATTAAGTTTTGATGTCTCGTTGGATGCGCACAAGGCGATGGCGTACGATTTTTTTTCATCGCGTCCCGCACGTCCCGCTTCCTGAAAATATTCTTCGAGGGAGCCGGGCATATCCATGTGGATGACTGTCCGTACGTCGGGTTTGTCGATTCCCATCCCGAAAGCGTTTGTAGCCACGATGATACGGCATGAACCGCTTTTCCAGGCATCCTGTCGCATCGTTTTTTCATCGCGGTTCAAGCCGGCATGAAAGAAATGAGCCGAAAAACCTGCCTGTTGCAATGATTTGGCTATATCCTGCGTATGTTTGCGGTTCCGTACATAGACAATGGATGTTCCGTCAATCTTATTTAATATATGTAGAAGCTCCTCAATCTTGTTTTCGGTAGGTCGAACGATGTATGCCAGGTTTTTGCGGTCGAAACTTTTCTTCAGCACATTTTTCTTTCTGAATAGCAGTTTCTCCTGAATGTCGTCGACTACTTGCAGCGTGGCGGTGGCTGTAAGCGCTAATACCGGGATATGTTCGGGTAACCTTTGGCGAAGTTCGGCAATACGTAGGTACGACGGACGAAAATCGTACCCCCATTGCGAGATGCAATGGCTTTCGTCGACAACTAACAGGCTGACATTCATCAGCGGCAGTTTCATTTGAAATAATTCTGTATGTAGTCTTTCGGGCGAGATATAAAGGAATTTGTAATCGCCGTAGATGCAATTGTCGAAATGCCTGGTTATTTCGTCGGATGTCATGCCTGAATAAACGGTGGTCGCCTTAATCCCGCGGGCGCGCAGGTTATCTACCTGGTCTTTCATCAAGGCGATCAACGGGGTGACGACAATGCATAACCCCTTCATGATCATGGCAGGCACTTGGAAAGTGATGGATTTACCCCCGCCGGTAGGCATCAAACCGAGTGTATCTTTCCCATCAAGGACAGAAAAAATGACATCTTCCTGTAACGGACGAAATGATTTATATCCCCAATATTGTTCTAATATCTCAACGAGGTTGTCAGCCATAGGCGAAAAACTGAATTAAACTGACGGTCTTATATCTCTGATCAACAGCTGAATAGATGTTATTCCGTTATATGTGTTTTCCTCGATTGTAAAACAAATATCTATCATGTTATTCTCTTTGAGATATTTCTCGTGTTCGCTCATGCCGAATGCGATAGCATGTACGGGGGTTTTGCAACTGTCGTCAATGAGTTCAAGTTTCAAATGTGAACCTTCCTTGCCTACAACCCGGCTTGTTCCGAAATCTTTTACATTCAGCGAAGCAAAGACCGGTTTCTCGTTATCAGGTCCGAAAGGATTCATCTTTTTTAACTCGTTCATCAGCGATGTTCCAACATCTTTCAATGTAATGATCAAATCAATATCGATTTGCGGCGTCATTTGTTCGGGTGATATCTCGTCGGATGCGATTTTCATGAAGCGATCGATAAAAGCCGGCAGATTATTTTCATGTAACGACAATCCCGCTGCGTAGGTATGACCGCCAAAGTTCTCGAGCAAGTCGCGACAGTTTTCGATGGCTTTATACATGTCGAACCCCGCAATCGAACGTGCGGAGCCGGTAATCAGACCCGACGACTGGGTAAGCACGACAGCAGGACGGTAATACTTCTCGGTCAGCCGTGAAGCGACAATGCCGATCACGCCTTTATGCCAGTTAGGGTTATAGAGTACAATTCCTTTTCGGTCTTCGATATCGGTCAACTCATCAATAATAGCATTGGCTTCGTCTGTAATTTTCCGATCCATTTCACGCCGCTCATCGTTATACTGGTCGATACTGGCGCTTTTTTCACTGGCGCTTTTTTCGTCTCTGGCAAGTAGCAGGTCGACAGCTTCGCGACCGTTCATCATGCGTCCCGACGCATTGATACGCGGTCCGATTTTAAATACGATATCGCTTATTGTCAAGTCTTTGCCTGTTAAACCGGAGGTTTTAATGATGCCTTTCAGTCCGACACTCGGGTTGTAATTGAGTTGCCTCAAACCGAAAAAGGCGAGGATACGATTTTCGCCGGTTATCGGGACAATGTCGGACGCGATGCTGATCGCAGTGAGTTCCAATAACCGTTCGAGCGTCGAGAAAGGAATGTCATTACTCATGGCGAAAGCCTGCATAAACTTGAAACCAACGCCACATCCGGATAAATGCTCGTAAGGATAAACCGAATCGGTACGTTTTGGATCCAGGACGGCAAACGCATCCGGCAGGGTGTCGTCGGGCATGTGGTGGTCGCAAATAATAATATCAACGCCTTTTTCTTTCGCATAATTGACTTTATCGATTGCCTTGATGCCGCAATCAAGTACGATTATTAACGTAAAACCTTGCTCTACAGCATAATTAATACCACGATAAGATATACCATACCCTTCGTCGTAGCGGTCGGGAATATAATAATCGAGCAGGATAGAGTAAGGACGCAAAAACCTGTATACAAGCGAAACTGCCGATGTCCCATCTACATCATAATCGCCGTATATCAGAATCTTCTCATTGTTGCCTAATGCCTTGTTTAACCGCTTAACCGCTTTGTGCATATCCGGCATCAAAAACGGGTCGTGCAATTCATTCAGGCTTGGCTTGAAAAATTTCTTCACCTCAATCGCAGAAGTTAAACCACGCTGTACTAAGAGTTGGCAGATAACAGGGTTGAGATTTAACTCTTCAACTAACAACTCTTGTGCATGTAGGTCCTCTTCTGTTTGGGATTTTATGCACCATCTTTTTGTCATTATATTTTGTTTTTCTTTTTTTCATCTATATAATATTTATGATCTAAAAACGCATTTCGATAATTAGAAAAAAACGTGTTTCCAACCCGTAAAGATATAAATAAAAATCATTACACGTGCTGTTTTTAACAAAACGTTATAATTAATTGCATTTATTTATGTTATATTAACATATTTAATTTCTATCTTTACGCCTTCAAATACCGACAAATAAACTATAAACTTATAAAACAATCATGCAGTATGGAATCTTCAAAAGTGTTTTTTACGAATTTACGCACCTCTCCCCATGCCAATTTATTAGATAAACTGGAACGGTTAGTTAAGCAGGCAGGTCTGATGAAAATAGATTTTGACAAAAAATTCGTCGCGCTCAAAATTCATTTCGGTGAACCGGGTAACCTCGCTTATATCCGTCCGAATTATGTCGCCCGTCTTACTACAATCATTTGCAAAGCAGGCGCCAAACCGTTTCTGACCGATAGTAATACTTTATACTCCGGAGGTCGGTCGAATGCGATCGATCATATTCAAGGCGCCATGGAGAACGGGTACAATCCCATTTCCGCACAATGTCCGGTGATCATTGCCGATGGTTTGAAAGGTACGGATTATCGCGAGATATCCATAAACGGCAAGTATTGTAAAGCGCCGAAAATAGGCGCGGCAATCGCCGATGCCGATATCATCATCAGCCTGAATCATTTTAAAGGACATGAGCAGGCGGGTTTTGGGGGCGCCTTGAAAAATATCGGCATGGGAAGCGCCAGCGTTGGAGGCAAACTCGAACTTCATTCCACCTCGAAACCTGCAATTGACAATAATAATTGTACGGGTTGTAATACCTGTGTGAAACATTGTGCCCATGACGCCATCCACCTCAATGCAACTAAAAAAGCTGAAATAGATTATGATAAATGCGTGGGTTGCGGTCAATGTATTGCTGTTTGTCAATACGAAGCGGCAGAATTGGCTGTATGGGACAGGACAGGACTCCTGAACAGTAAAATTGCCGAATATACGAAAGCCATTCTCGACGGGAAACCTCATTTTCATATCAATTTTATCATGAATGTTTCGCCCGATTGCGATTGCTGGAGTAATAACGACGCCGCCATCGTGCCGGATATTGGCATCGCCGCTTCATTCGATCCGGTTGCGCTCGATTGTGCCTGTGCCGATCTGGTAACGAAAGCGCCCGCCTTACCGGGTAATAAACTGTGGGATAAATGCAAAGGCGTTATGGATGAACACCAGGATAAGTTTCTCATCGTTCATCCCGATGCAAACTGGAGAACAGGATTTGCATATGCAGAAGAAATAGGCGTTGGCAAGCAGCATTATGAACTGATAACCGTATGATAACAGATAGCACGATATGCGCCGTTTCGACACCGCCAGGTGTAGGCGGGATTGCCGTAATACGTATATCAGGAACGGATGCGATATCGATTTGCGACCGAATATTTGTTACAGGAAAACCGTTTGCGTTAAAGGGTGTTTCACCAATCCGGAAGTCGAAAACGCTTGTCGACCAGCCAGCCAACACGGTTGTTTACGGCTTTATACATCATGATGGCGAGACTCTGGACAATGTATTGCTCACCGTCTTTCGTGCGCCTCATTCTTTTACAGGTGAAGATACGGTAGAGGTATCGTGTCACGGTTCTCTATTTATTCAACAGCAAATCATGCAAATACTGATCGAAAACGGAGCACAACAGGCGTATCCGGGCGAGTTTACACTTCGCGCGTTTTTAAACGGGAAGATGGATTTGTCGCAAGCCGAAGCGGTTGCCGACCTGATCGCTTCCACTTCTGCAGGCATGCACAGGTTAGCATTGAACCAGATGCGCGGTGGATTTTCGAATGAGTTGAAGCATTTACGTGCTCAATTGCTTGATTTTTCGTCGCTCATCGAGTTGGAACTTGATTTTAGCGATCATGAGGATATTACATTTGCCAATCGCACGGAACTTCATGACCTGGCAGTGAAAATACAGAATAAAATAGAAGATTTGACAGATTCATTTGTCGCAGGAAATGCCATAAAAAACGGGATACCCGTCGCTATTATTGGAAAACCGAATGTCGGAAAGTCGACACTTCTCAACGCTTTATTGAACGAAGACCGCGCCATCGTATCGGAGATACCTGGTACGACACGCGATACTGTGGAAGAAACGCTTTATATTCAGGGACAACTGTTCCGTTTTATCGATACAGCAGGGTTGCGCGACCATACAAACGACCGTATCGAAGCGTTAGGCATCCGGCGCAGTTTTGAAAAAGCGGAAAAAGCCTCCATCATCCTCTATCTTTTCGACCTGACACAGGAAGAACAGGAAGATATTGTCGCCACCAGTCAATGGTTGCAGAAATTCAACAAACCTGTCCTGCTGATAGGTACCAAAAATGACATTGCGTGTCGAAGCCCGATTCATACATCCGGTCATGTGCAGGCTATTCATATCTCCTGTATGGAAGCGGCTGACATTGAAAGGGTAAAAAATTATATCGTCCGACTGTCAAATGTTCAACAAGTGACCGGTAACGACTTGATCGTAACGAATGTGCGTCATTACGAAGCCTTGTGCCATGCTAATGATGCCGTGAAACGCATTGTGGAAGGATTGGAGAGTAATCTCACCGGCGACCTGCTGGCGCAGGATGTCCGCGAATGTCTACATTACCTGGGAGAAATCACCGGCGGTGAAATAACTACCGACGACATACTCGGAAACATCTTTTCAAAGTTTTGTATCGGAAAATAATTCAATACCACGTTTGATTGTTGTATGAAGAACTCCGCTGATCCCATTTCAAGTCTTTCAACAGGGACGAACTGGCTGCAATCGAGAATGAATATGATTTCATCGGACCGAATGGAATCACGTTAGCCGACATCTGGAAGCAGTGCATGGCACGTGAAATGCTACAGGTGGCATACGAAATCTTGTGATTCTTGAAGTCGTAGGTTGCATTGAAATTGACGCGCCAGTTTTTCGTGGGCTGCAAATTCCCGCTGAAACTGAATGAATGTATGAACTGATATTCATATTCTTTTTTTTCATAATTGAATTTTTGCATGTTATAACCTACGGAAAGGTTATAATTCAGCGATAAACTCCATGGAATAGTCGCATTGTAATATCCGTCTTCATCGTATTCGCCGGTATTTTGTTTTTTCTTACCAAACAAGCTACCCCCTTCCTTGTCTCTATCGTTTGCCATCCTTCTGTCAAGCGGATCGTTGGGATTTAAGGGATCGTAACCCTCTTCGTTCTCAAATTCATCAAAATCAGTTGTTTCACTTCTACTTTTTCGCCTTTCGTCTTTACCCCCAAACCATTTCTTGAACGTATCGTTATTGAATGTATAGGCATAACTTGTTCCGGTCGACCTCAACCGTCCTATCCTGCCCAGTCCTTTTCCATACATGAAACGTGTCTGTTCCACTTTATACGGAGCGCTGTATGTTACAGTATTGTCCGGTCTCGTAATTTCATCATAATCCCATTTGTAAGTTTCGAATTGCATGTTCAGGTTGAGCGTATAACTCTTTGTCAGTTTCAGGCGCATGTTTGTACTCAGATCAGACCATTTAAACGAAGGCGCTGCGAGATTGTAACTGATGCTCCCCGAAAGTTTATCAATAAGACTGATCGTGCGTTCTCCGGATTTCTCGTCCTCGTCGGGTATTTTTGCTTCGATGTTGTTGTCGAGGCTTAAGGAGATACTGCCGCTTTTGCCGCGACCCGGTACGCCGAATAACTGCCCGTCAAAAGGCGAGAATGTTTTGGAGATGGTATCGGGTATCCCGCCCGGAAAAGTATGCGAAGCGTCAATAAACGAGTATGTTTTATAAAATCCGTACTTGGGGTCACCGAAGTCGGGCGTGGCGCTGAACGAGATGGACGGGTCCATTCGATGACGTATTCTGGTCACATATTTGCGAAACGGCTTCCAAGGGACGAACATGCCGTATAATGTTGTGGAAGCAGAAACGGAACCGCTGTAATTATACACGCGGTTGAACCCGTAAATCGTGTCGGTTGGCACGATACTTTTTTTATCGGGGTTGTACGATTGTTCGACCCTGTGCGAATACCAGCGTTCAGTGTAACTGAAATTCGGAGAAAGGTTGATCACGCCCATAATGCTATAGGTTGCATTGATGTCGCTTTTATGGGAAATGCCGTTTTTCCAGTCTTTGATCAAATTCGATTTAAACAGCATATTTTCTTTTATTTGTGAAACGGAATTTCTTATTTGGGCGTTATAGTTTACGGAAATCTTATCGTACCAGTGGTCTTTGCCGACAGCATTTTTGCGTTTAAACGGATAAATACGCGCCATGGTAACCGTCATGTCGGGTAAGGTAACCGAAACACTTGAATCCTGCGACCGTTGGTTGATGTTCATGGCGGCGGAAATGTTAAAGGGTGAGTTGGGAATTTTCCTCGAGTAGCTGACGCTCGACCCTTTGTTGTTTTGCGTGGCGGCGGGTGTATAGAGCGAGTTCAACTGATTGCGGTCGTAACTGCTCGACGAAAAGTCAACGCTGGCTGAGATCGTTTGATAAGGATTGGCTTTCGGGTCTTGCTGGTGCGACAGTTTCACGCTGAAATCTTTCTTTTTCGAATAATCGTTCAATCCCTTGTCGCCTGTGACTGTCGTAAGGTAGGAAACGGAAAACCTTCCTGAAAATTTGTAACGTTTCCGGTAGGCTGTTTGTCCGGATAAACCCCAACTGCCTTTTGTATAAAGTTCGCCGGTCAGTTGCAGGTCGAAGTAATCGCTCAGGGCGAAATAATATCCTCCGTTGCGAAGGTAAAATCCTCTGTTCATCTCGTCGCCATACGTAGGCATGATGATGCCTGACGAATAGGTATCGGTAAAAGGGAAAAAAGCGAAGGGCAAAACGATCGGGTACAAGGGAACATCTTCAATGTAAAGAACAGCCGGACCTGATACGACATTCTTTCCGGGCTTTACTTTGGCTTTTGTCAAACGGATATAGAAATGCGGGTGATCGTGTTCATCGCATGTCGTATATTTTGCATCAGCCATATTCAAAACGTCATTTTCCATTTTTTTGGATACGCTTGAAATGATATAACCTTCCCCTTGCTGTGATACGGATTCAATCGCTAACCCTTTTGTTGACTTGAAATTATAAAACATTTCCTTCGATTCGATCTTTTCTTCATTTTGTGTAAACACAGGATGCCCAAATACATTTTCCAATGAATCGGCGCCATATTTGGCATATAGTTGGCTACTGTCCATATTCATCTGAATATATTCGGCAGCCAGTTCGATGTCTTGATATTTGACATTCCCGCTACCATAAAGATAAGCCATGTTTTCCGCTGTCCAGACAATCGAATCGTTTGATGTATATTCAACCGGCGCTTCGATGGCGCCTTTTTTTCGGGGTACCGTATCGAGATGGTCAATAATCATGGATAAACTGTCGGGAAACGCAGCAAGGCTATCTGACAAAACAATAGCTTCGGATATCATCTCTGTCGGCTTATTTTCCAAACTGTCCATTACGGATATGAGATGGTCGATATGATCCATCAATGAATCAACAGGTGTTATTTCAGCTTCTTTTTCATCGGATTGTATACTGTCGGCCATGACAATACCCACCTCATCCGGCTTCATCATGGAAGATGACTCCGGTTGCTTGTCAGCTCTGTTTCCGGTGGGTTGTGTAACCTTGCATCCGGCGCAGACAAGAAGGAACATATATAACAAAATCCGTTTCAAAACATTCTTTTTTACGGACAATTCGGGTACAAAATTAGCATAAATAAACGAGTTGCGCTTAATAATTATCCTAAAAAGAGTTTACACCAGTTATTAAAACATAAAACAGCCTCTTCGCCATGCTTTCTTAACGATTCCTTAATTCTGTCGACATGCTTTTCCTTATCCGGTTTGGTCTTGCTGTAAAACTTGTCTGCAAAACAAATGATTTGTTCCTCCAACGAAACCGGCACAAAATCCCTGTAAGGAAGGGGCAGTTTTTTTTCTTCAATCATTTTTAATGTTATCCCTGTTCCCGTATGCCTTTCACAAACAAGAGCATGACGGGGTAGACCTTCTTTTCGAAGCAGTTCTGCGCCAAGATAACCATGACATATATAATTGTATGCTCCGTGACAATCAATATCGGGTGCATCACAAAAAAGGATGCCAATATCGTGAAGCATCGCCGCTTCTTCGATAAACACAAGATCGGGTTTCATTTCCGGATGCGACCCGGCAATTGCTAAAGCCTTGTCGGCTACACACTTACTATGGTTTATCAATATCCGATACACATCCGATTGCGTATTATAATATTTTTCAATAATCTTTAAAACGTCCACATTTATTTAATCACGAATTACGATTAACTGAATGACTGAAATCACCCTCAACGCTCAACGCTCTTGTTCCGAACAGCGCCGTTCCGATTCGAACCATTGTGCTACCTTCTTCCAGTGCAATTTGGTAATCATCGCTCATACCCATCGACAACTCGGCAAACAGGGATTCATCAATTGCAGGTAACGATCTGATTTCGTCGAAAAGTCGTCGCAGGTTTCGAAATTCACGCCTGACCTGCTCCATGTTATCGGTAAAAGTAGCCATGCCCATCAGTCCGCAAATTTGTATGTTTTTGAATCGTGTGGGTATGCCATCCGAAAAAAATGTTCGACATGCGTCGGGTGAAAAACCGTGCTTACTTTTTTCATCGGCGATATGCACTTCTACTAATACGCGGATAATCCGGTTGCATTTTTCGGCTTGACGGTTTATCTCCTGCATCAGTCGATATGAATCCACACTTTGAATCATAGTAACAAATGGCGCAATGTATTTTACCTTGTTTGTCTGTAACGTGCCGATTAAGTGCCATTCGATATCACCAGGCAAGTTCGGTTGTTTGACTGTCAGTTCCTGTACGCGATTTTCGCCGAAAAGACGCAGTCCGGCATCATAGGCTTCCATAATCGTTGTTTCCGGACGAAATTTGGTTACGGCAACTAACTTTACCCCACCCGGAAGCGAAGCCCGTAGTTTTGTTAAATGATCTTTTATGTTCATACTCTCTGACACGCTTACTTTCTTGCAGTAAACGGAAAAACATCGACCAGCAGGGTTTCCGATATGGACGCAATGACATAATCGGTGAGCGTCCCTTTCATCCCTTTGTCGACGAAACTGATAGCCTCATGGATTGTGGAAGCCTGAACAAGCATTTGAACAGCCGTTTCTTTTTCGGCGCCGCTCTTTTCATCCAAAGTAATCAACTTGATTTTAACTTTGTAATACGTTTCTCCAGTGTCGTTGAGGAATGTTTCCGCAAAACGCGCACGTTTAATATCCAATACCGTAAATTCGCCGCTTATGTACGGACGTATCTCTTCAATGATACGCGCTTCAGCCTCCGTAAACGATAGCGCATCAACTAAATAAGCCTCCGTAATCCTTTTCGGAATCCCTTCGTCGGTTTTCTTATCATAACTAATCTTACATTCAAACCAATTGTGCATCTCTATATAAATTATAAACTGTCGACAGCCTCAATTCGACTTCAAAAGTACTGTTTTTTGTTCATTATTTTCTTTTTTATTTAAAAAAATAACCAAAATGTATATTTATTCAAATAATATCCGTATATTTGCGGCGGATTTGTATAAATATACATTATGAGCGCTAAAAAGCAACGTTTATCAGCAATTGAAAATATACTTCGTTCGGAAATCATTCGAAGTCAGGACGATTTGCAAAAATCGTTGATAAATAAAGGCTTCGAGGTCACGCAGGCAACGTTGTCGCGCGACGTCAGGCAACTGAAAATCGTCAAAACACATCAGCGTGAAGGGTTTTACAGGTATATCCTTCCTGATATGGCTTCTTCAGAACTGCTTTTACCGACGCCGTTGATCGAGGTGTCGACCATAGCGTTTTCAGGTAACCTGGTCGTGATCAAAACACATCCGGGCTATGCTATGGGAATAGCATCGGAAATAGACAAACGCTCAATTGAAGAGATTCTCGGTACAATAGCTGGCGACGATACGATTCTGGTCATTCAGCGCGAAGGGTATTCACGCCTTCAAATCAAGGATGCGTTATCTCGGATATTAAAGGTATGATAATTATTAGTTTGGACATATTAATATGGAAAAGGAGATGAATAAAACTGTTTTTGACATTGATGTCATGGTTGCAGACGAAAGTCATGAGGTTTATGTTGATACGATTTTGGAAACGATTGAAGCGGCTGCCAGAGATCGCGGAACAGGCATTGCCAAACGTTCACACGATTATGTGACACAGAAAATGCGCGAGGGGAAGGTCATTATTGCGCTTGCAGGGGATGAATTTGCAGGTTTCAGTTACATCGAATCCTGGGGTAATAAGCAATATGTGGCTACTTCGGGACTTATTGTTGCCGATAAGTTCCGAAAACAGGGATTAGCGCGCCGTATCAAACATGCGGCTTTTCAACTGGCACGATTGCGATGGCCGAAAGCAAAACTTTTCAGTTTGACGTCAGGAAGCGCAGTGATGAAGATGAATACCGAATTAGGGTATTTCCCCGTTACCTTTGCTGACCTTACGGATGACGAATCGTTTTGGAGGGGTTGTAACGGATGCGTTAATCACGATGTGTTGATTCGTACACAACGGCGTTATTGTATCTGTACTGCCTTGCTTTTCGATCCGGAAGACGAACGTTGTTTAATGCTCGAAAAAATGAGTAATTCAATATATTATCATAAAAATGGAAATAGAAAATAAAAAGAAAAAAGTAGTAGTCGCCTTCAGCGGCGGACTAGATACATCCTATACGGTCATGTATCTGGCAAAAGAAATGGGTTATGAAGTATATGCGGCATGTGCGGACACAGGCGGATTCAGCCGCGAACAACTTCAAAAAAACGAAGAAAACGCTTATAAGCTGGGCGCAAAGGGATATGTTACTATTGACGTGACGAAAGAATATTACGAAAAAAGCTTGAAATATATGATTTTCGGTAATGTGTTGCGAAATGGCGTTTATCCGATATCCGTATCATCAGAACGTATCTTTCAAGGTATGGCAGTTGCACGCTACGCCAAAGAAATAGGCGCCAACGCCGTCGCGCATGGCTCGACCGGCGCAGGGAACGACCAGGTTCGTTTTGATATGACTTTTTTAGTGATGGCGCCAGGCGTCGAGATTATCACGCTTACACGCGACAGTAATCTATCCCGTCAGGATGAAATCGACTATCTGAACAGGAACGGATTCGATGCCGATTTTGCGAAGATGAAATATTCATACAATGTCGGATTATGGGGTACATCCATTTGCGGCGGTGAGTTATTAGATTCTGCTCAGGGGCTTCCCGAATCGGCGTATCTGAAGCAAGTGGAGAAAAGCGGCAACGGGCAGTTGCGCATCGAATTTCTGAAAGGTGAGATTCACGCAGTGAACGGCGTCGTTTATGAAGACAAAATACAAGCGATTCAGGCTGTAGAGGCAATTGGCGCTACATATGGAATCGGACGCGATATGCATGTGGGCGATACGATAATCGGCATAAAGGGTCGCGTAGGGTTTGAAGCTGCCGCGCCCATGCTCATCATCGGAGCACACCGTTTCCTTGAAAAATTTACGCTGAGTAAGTGGCAACAATATTGGAAAGACCAGGTAGCTAACTGGTACGGTATGTTCCTGCACGAAAGCCAGTACCTCGAACCGGTGATGCGCGACATCGAAGCCATGCTGTCAGAGAGCCAGCGTAACGTTAACGGTACTGTCATCCTCGAATTATTCCCAAAATCGTTCTCAACGGTGGGCGTGGAATCAAAAGACGATTTAGTGAAAACAAAATTCGGCGATTACGGCGAAACGCAAAAAGGCTGGACCGCCGACGAGGCAAAAGGTTTTATTAAGGTGACTTCCACACCTTTGCGCGTCTATTATGCAAATCATAAGGACGAATTATGATAAAGGCTGGAATCATCGGGGGCGCAGGTTATACAGCAGGCGAACTGATCCGGCTGCTGCTTAACCATCCGGATGTGACGATCGTTTTTGTGAACAGTTCGAGTAACGCCGGTAACAAACTGACGGCTGTACATACAGGATTGTATGGCGAAACTGAACTGTCGTTCACTGCCAACCTACTGTTGGACGAAATCGACGTGCTGTTTTTCTGCACGGCGCATGGCGACACCAGGAAGTTTCTCGACGAGCATCACATACCGGAAAATTTGAAAATCATCGATTTAAGTCAGGATTACCGAATCGCTTCACCTACTCATTCTTTTATCTACGGTTTGCCGGAGTTGAACCGTCACGCTATATGCGAAGCGCAACACGTCGCTAATCCGGGATGCTTTGCTACCTGCATACAACTTGCATTATTGCCTTTGGCCAAACATCAGATGCTAAATCATCCGGTTCATGTTAATGCCATCACCGGCTCCACCGGCGCAGGCGTCAAACCATCGCCAACTACCCATTTCAGTTGGCGCGAAAGTAACATCTCTGTTTACAAGCCGTTTGAGCATCAGCATCTCGCTGAAATACGTCAGAGCCTGATGCAGTTGCAAAACAACAATTGTCAGTCGATCGAATTTATCCCGGTACGCGGCGATTTTACGCGTGGCATTTTTACGACAGCCTATTTGGAGTGTACAATTGAACTGGATGAAATTAAGAATATCTACATCGATTATTACAATGACCATCCATTTACATTCGTGATAAATGAAAACCCCGATTTGAAACAGATAATCAATACAAACAAGTGCCTGTTGCATCTGCAAAAGATTGAAAACAAATTGCTTGTCATCTCGATCATTGATAATCTGCTGAAAGGTGCCAGCGGACAAGCCGTTCAAAATATGAACCTCATGTTCAACTTAGCAGAGACAGCCGGCCTGCGTCTGAAACCGTTAGCGTTCTGATAAAGGTTCGCTTCGCCCGTTGCGGGTTTGACCTGCAAGACCTGCGGCGATAAAATATTTTAAATTTTAAACTTTTAATTTTCAAGTAATTATGAATTTATTCGACGTTTACCCACTTTTTGATATAGAGATTGTTAAAGGTCTTGGTTGCCATGTTTGGGATTCGGAAGGAATCGAATACCTCGACTTGTATGGCGGTCATGCAGTGATATCCGTTGGACACAGCCATCCCGATTATGTGACGGCGATAACGGAACAGGTACAGAAATTGGGATTTTATTCCAATTCAGTAAAAAACAATTTCCAGCAGACCTTTGCCGACAAACTGGGCAAAGCCAGCGGATACGAAGACTATTCGCTATTTTTAGTGAATACCGGCGCAGAAGCCAACGAAAATGCCATGAAATTAGCGTCGTTCCACAACGGCAAAAAACGGATTGTCTCCTTTCGTCATTCGTTTCACGGCCGGACATCAGCAGCCGTTCGAGTGACTGATAACCCGAAAATCATTGCCCCTATCAACGAACAACTGCCTGTCACTTACGTGCAGATGAACGACGCCGAAGCCGTTGAAAAGGAATTATACAAAGGCGATGTGTCGTCTGTAATTATCGAAGGCATACAAGGTGTGGGGGGTATCTTGATGCCTGACGATCAGTTTATCCGCGATTTACGCGCTTTATGCTCAAAATACGAAGTTATCTTGATTTTTGACGAGATACAGTCAGGTTACGGACGCAGCGGCAAGTTTTTTGCCCATCAATATGCCGGAATCCGTCCCGACATCATCACGGTCGCCAAGGGCATTGCGAACGGATTCCCGATGAGTGCCATGCTGATCAGCCCCCTGTTTACTCCTGTGTATGGGATGTTGGGAACAACATTCGGAGGCAATCACTTAGCCTGCGTCGCCGCCATTGCGGTACTCGACATCATGGAAAAGGAAAAGTTGGTTGATAATGCAAAACAGACTGGCGATTTTCTCATCAACGAATTGAAAACAATGAATTGTAACGGAATCAAAGAGATACGCGGCCGCGGATTGATGATCGGAATCGAGTTTTACGAATCCATAAAAGAAGCGCGCGCGAAACTGCTATTTGAAGAAAAAGTCTTCACCGGCGTAGCCGGCACTAATACAATCCGCCTGCTTCCCCCCTTATGTCTCACAAAATCCGAAGCCGACCTTTTTCTGCAAAAATTCAAAAAAGTCCTATCCGCTTAGAGATTTTTTTTATTTTGCTAAAATCTTTACAGTGCGCCCTTCTGCTTTCACGATATAAATCCCGCTTGCGTGGAACGGAATTTGTTCGCTGTCTGTCAAAGCAATTCCTTTATAAACAAGCTGTCCGGTAATGCTGTAAATGCTCAGTAAGACGCCGGGCTGGAGGCCGTTTATATACAATATGCCATTTGAAAAGTATGCTTTCAGCGTTCGGATTTCAATAGGGTTGTTACCGGCAGGATCGTATTCAACCCACGTGTTAAAATCCTTCCACACATTAGCAGCCTGATAGGCGGCTGTTGTTCCGATCGGCACGTGTAATGTGACGGTTGACGTGTTTACTCCGCCAAAAATATCATCAGGCACGAATAAAGGCGTTTCCCATCCAACAGTCACGTCTTTTAAACCGATGCAGCCCCAAAAAGATTCTGATTCAATTTCTTTGACCGAGTTTGGTATTGTAAGAGAAGCAAGTTTTGCGCAATCAGAAAAAGCTAAGACTTCAATAGTTTCGACTGAGTTTGATAGCGTTACAGTAGTAAGGTTAGTACAAGAATTAAAAGCGCACCCTCCAATCGTTCTAACCGAGTTGGGAATTTGGATCGAAGCAAGACTTACGCATCCGTAAAAGGCATAACTTCCAATTTTTATAACTTGGTCGGGTATGTTAATAGAGGTAAGGTTGGCACAATCTGAAAATGTATGGAACTCAATTTCAGTAAAGAAGTCGGGAAGTGTGACAGATGTAAGGTTTGTGCACTTATGAAAAGCATTGTTTCCGATTATGGTGGCTGAATTGGGTATTACGATGGAAATGAGGTTTGTACATTCACGAAAAGCATGCTCTCCCAGTGTTACGACCGAGTTGGGAAGCGTAATGGACGTCAAGGGGCTTTTGGCAAAAGCATAGTTTCCGATTGTTTTCACCGAAGATGGTACTGTAAACGTTCCGCTCTTGCCGGCGGGACACGAATGTAATGTGGTTTTGTCTTTCGTATAAAGGACGCCGGCTTCGGCTGTGTAGGCTGTATTTGCCGCGTCCACCTGAATGGAAGCCAACTTTGTGCAAAAGGAAAAAGCGCGGTATCCAATCTCTTTGACAGAGCCTGGTATTGTGATGGAGGTAAGGTTTGTACATTCGTGAAAAACATCCTCTCCTAACGTTACGACCGAGTTGGGAAGCGTGATTGCCGCAAGTTTTTCGCATTTCCAGAAAGCGCCGAATTTGATCTCAGTAACTATATCCGGAATCGTTATGGCGGTAAGGGTTGAGTTGTTAAACGCAGCGCTTTCGATTATCTTCACAGTATTTGGGATCGCAAATGTGGGATCGCTTTTCTTCGCAGGGTATAAGATGATCGAAGTTTTGTCAATGTTATACAAAACGCCGCTTTCCGATAAATAGGAAGGATTTGCCGCATCCACACGAATAGCGGTAAGCGCTCGGCAATCATAAAAAACCATTACTCCAATATGAGATACTGAAGCCGGAATATCTACGGTAACAAGGCTTTCACAAGACTCAAACGCATAATCGTTAATTGTCGTTACTGCATCAGGGATGGTGATAGACTGAAGCGCAGCGCAGCCGTTAAATGCACGCTCTCCAATGATTTTGAGCGAATTGGGTAATTTAAGAGAGGTAAGCGCCTGACAATTCAAAAAAGCGTGATTCCCGACAGACGTCACATTTTCTCCAATCACTACGGATTGAATCGTATGACTAACATTATTCCATGGTGCATTACCCCACCAAAAATCCGGCATCGCCTCCGAAGCGGCAATTGTTGTGACAGTCAGCGTACCATTGTCTAATACTGCTTTCATGGTATTAGACCCAAGATCATTCCCTTCCCATGTTTGCCCCCAAGATAACATTGCAGAGCAAAAGGAAATTACAAATAATAGAAAAACAGTTCGTATTTTCATGTTTAATAATAATTAAAGGTTCGTACAACACAGCAAAAATACTGCTTTTTATTCAAAAAAAGTCTGTTCTTTCCCAAAAAGCCGAAATCTCCTAAAATATTTTCAATTTTCAATTTTCAACAGACTTTAATGTTCAAAAAATCAAATAATGTGTCTGTTTCGCTTGCGGAACAAATTATTATTCCTACCTTTGCCCCGCTTTTCGGCAATAGAGCGTCATGGCGAGATAGCTCAGCTGGTTAGAGCGCATGATTCATAATCATGAGGTCGCCGGATCATTCCCGGCTCTCGCTACTTGATAAAGAGAGGTTTACGGTAAAATGTGAGCCTCTCTTTTATTTTTGTGCACACAATCTGCACACAACTTTTGGATATCATTTTTTGAATCATTATATATCCCCTTGTATGCGCTTGATTTCTCTATCGAAGTCGGAAATGTAATTTTCGTCCTGAATGTTACGATAGGTATCGTATTCCAGTTCTGCTTTCAACTTAGCCTCCAAAGCGCCGACTTTTCCATTTTCTTGTAGAATCGGATATTGTGAAAGTTCCAGAAATTGATTCAAAAACTGCACCCATTCCTGCATATTGGTTGTGACTCCTCTGGTTGCGCGATTTTCGGCAAGGTCGAGGTAGGCAGAAACAATCCTGTTGAGTTCTTTGATATGCGCTTCGCTCAGGTAATTTTTGGCAACAAGCGTATCTGATTTGAATATTTTTCCTTCAGGCGCGTGTTTCCAGTTGGTCAGACCCATATACAATTTAGTGGCGTCTGCCGAACTGTAAATAATTTCTGCGGCTGTTTTGCCGGTAATCGCCCAGTGCAGTTTGTTTTGAACGGTGGCAAAAAAATCTTTGGTTGCAGGTGAATTTTTGTCGTAGTCCACTGCAAGCGCATAAATATCGGTAATCTTTTGGTAGAACCTCCGTTCGCTGGCGCGGATTTCGCGGACACGTTCCAATAATTCATCAAAATAGTCTTTGCCGAAACTTTTGCCATGTTTCAGGCGTTCATCATCCATGACAAAGCCTTTAACGATAAATTCTTTCAATACATCGGTCGCCCAAATGCGGAATTGGGTGGCCTGATAACTGTTTACGCGGTATCCAACGGCAATAATAGCGTCTAAATTATAAAAATCAAGTTCGCGCGAAACCTCTCGTTTGCCTTCCTGTTGAACTATCCGGATTTTCCGGATAGTTGCTTCTTTCTGCAATTCTTTGCTGAGGTAAATGTTTTGCAGATGTTCATTTATTGTTCGTACATCTACGCCAAACAATTCTGCCATTCGTTTCTGTGTCAGCCAAAAACTGCCGTCTTCGTATTGTACTTGAATGCTTACCTGCCCGTTAGGCGTGGTGTAGAATATGATGCTGGATTCGGTCATGAGTGGATGTGTTATGTTGTTATTTTTCCTTGTACGTTGAGCCCCAACCCAAATAGTATCTGATTTTTTGACTCGGGTTGAATTTGAAAGCATTACCATCTCGTCTTCTTCCGAGATAAAAAC
>Ga0082212_10002188_pt1 | contig 28765 bp, 21 predicted proteins | sample TergutNt197P3_FD_71548 | JGI IMG/M metagenome (GOLD analysis project Ga0082212, IMG submission 71548) | Neocapritermes taracua P3 segment gut microbial communities from Petit-Saut dam, French Guiana - Nt197 P3 | ecosystem: Host-associated > Arthropoda: Insects > Digestive system > Gut ...
TGTCCTTCTTGACAAGAAATTTGGGGCTCCGACGGTCACCAAGGACGGTGTTTCGGTCGCGAAAGAAATAGAGCTGGCCGATCCGTACGAAAACATGGGAGCCCAGCTTCTTAAAGAAGTGGCAACCAAAACCAACGATGTAGCCGGCGACGGCACCACAACCGCTACGGTACTGGCCTATTCACTGGTAAAAGAAGGCCTAAAATCCGTTGCAGCCGGAATGACCCCCATTGAGCTAAAGCGGGGAATCGACAAGGCAGTGGCCATTGCTGTAGAGGAAATCAAGAAAAATTCCAAAGAAATCAAGGATAAGGAAGAGATTTCCCATGTCGCATCGGTGTCCGCTAATAATGATGGTGAAATCGGTACTACCATTGCCGATGCCATGGAAAAAGTGGGAAAAGACGGGGTCATTACCGTAGAAGAATCCAAAACCATGGATACTACCATCGAATTTGTCGAAGGTATGCAGTTTGACCGTGGTTATATATCTGCATACTTCGTTACCGACCGTGATACAATGACCAGTGTCTACGAAGATGTCTACATATTAATCCATGACAAGAAAATTTCCAGTATGAAAGACATGCTGCCCCTGCTTGAAAAAGTAGCACAAAGCGGCAAACCCCTTCTTATTATTGCAGAAGATGTGGACGGCGAAGCGCTCTCCACCCTGGTCGTAAACAGCCTCCGCGGAACCCTGCGTACCTGTGCGGTTAAGGCCCCCGGTTTCGGAGACCGCCGCAAAGCAATGCTGGAAGATATTGCAATCCTTACCGGCGGCGAAGTTGTTTCAGAAGAGCTGGGTCTTAAGCTGGAAAACACCGAGATGTCCCAGCTTGGTAAAGCCAAAACCATTAAAATTGACAAGGATAATACCACAATTATAAATGGCGCCGGTAAACAAAAAGATATTCAGGACAGGATCGCCCAGATCAAGGCCCAGATCGAAGATACCACCAGCGACTATGACCGGGAAAAACTTCAGGAACGGCTTGCCAAACTGGCCGGCGGCGTAGCAGTTATCAACGTTGGAGCCGCCACCGAAGTTGAACTGAAAGAAAAGAAGCACCGTGTCGAAGACGCCCTCTCCGCAACCCGTGCAGCCATCGAAGAAGGCATTGTAAGCGGCGGTGAGATTGCCCTGATTCAGGCAGCGCTTGCTTTGGACAAGGCAAACACCGATGGTCTTACCGATGATGAAAAAGTCGGCTTTAAGATTGTAAAGCGCGCTCTGGAAGAACCGCTCCGGCAAATCGCCGAAAATGCAGGTGTTGACGGCGCTGTTATTGCTGACAAAGCAAAAGGCGAAAAGAAAGGCATTGGCTTTGACGCTGCCAAAATGGAATGGGTAGACATGGTTAAATCAGGGATCATCGATCCGGCAAAGGTAACCCGCTCTGCCCTGCAGAATGCAGCTTCCATCGCAAGTCTTCTTTTGATTACCGAATGTGCCGTTACCGACATCCCCGAAAAGAAAGATCCGCCTCCAATGCCCGGCGGCGGAATGGGCGGTATGGGAGGAATGGATTACTAAAAAATCGCTCTGCGATTTTTTAGTTCAGAGTTTTCAGACCATTAAAAATGGTCTGAAAACTCCATACATTTACCGGGTAAGCGGATTTTAGTAATCTGCCTGACTACACAGTGGTCAGGTATTTTTTTCATTGGTATGGCATGATCCCCGGAATGACAGATATTACCTGCCGGATAATGAAACAAATTCTCGCTGTTCCGAAAGGGAGGGTTTCCTGTTACCGGGACATTGCTTTTAAAGCAGGACTTCCCAATGGTGCCAGGCAGACAGTACGAGTTCTCCATTCTCTTTCACAAAAATATGATCTTCCCTGGTACCGGATAATCCGTGCCGACGGTACTATAGGGTTAAAAGAAGGCGCAGGAAAAGAATTACAGATAAGCCTTCTCTGTGCAGAAGGGGTAGATGTTTCCCCGGCTGGACATGTGGACATGAAACGGTTTGGAGTGTAGCATTATAAACACCAATAATCCCCGGTTTTTTTCGGAGTTATCTTTTGTTCCTGAAACGTCTTGATATTTTCGGTTTTAAGTCCTTTGCGGATCGTACTCAGGTTGAATTTGCAGACGGTATTACTGCACTTCTTGGGCCCAATGGCTGCGGTAAATCCAATGTGGTGGATGCGGTTAAATGGGTATTGGGCGAACAGGCAGCGAGGTCTTTGCGGGCCGAAAAAATGGAAGACGTTATCTTTAATGGAACGGAAAGCCGCAAGCCTTTAAATGTAGCTGAGGTAACGCTTACCATTTCCAACGAAGAAGGGAAACTTCCCCTGGACAGGCCGGAAATTGAAATACGGCGGCGGTTGTACCGTTCGGGAGAAAGTGAGTATCACATAAACGGCAACCCGGCACGGCTGAAAGAAGTGCGGGAGTTGTTCTGGGATACCGGAGTCGGCAAGGCTGCTTATTCGGTTATGGAACAGGGAAAGATTGATCAGATACTTTCCAGCAAGCCTGAAGAACGGCGCTACCTTTTTGAAGAAGCAGCAGGAATAACACGTTACAAAATACGTACAGCGGAGGCGCAGCGGAAGCTCGAAAAAACTGAAGAAAATATGCGTCATGTTGACGGGATTTTGGGTGAAGTAAAACGTTCTTATGAATCACTTAAGAATCAATCCGAAAAAACACTTAAATACCGCAGCCTTAGGGATGATATCTTTCAACTGGAACTGGATATTCAGCTCCTCCGGCTTAAACAGAGCCGTATAGAAAGAGACAGCAGAAACGAAGACCTTCATAAAAAAAGAACCCGGCGGGATGCTATAAAAACGGAAATTGACGGGCTTTCCAGGACTCTGGAAGAAAACCTTGATGCAGTTAATTCCCTGGAAGAAAATCTTGTTGAATACCAAAAAAAAATCTATGGACTTTCTGTGGAAAAAATCGCCCGTGAAAAAGAGGCGCGGCTTCTTTCCGAACAGGGTGCACAATACAGAGTTAAGGTTAGTCAGAATGAAGACCGGGAACGTGCGGCGGATTTGCGTATTGCAGAATTAAACAACGATGCCGCAAGTCAGGACGAAGAAGTAAAAAAACTCCTTAAGCAAACAGCAGATATAGAATCAAACATACGGAACTTTGAGGAAAGCATACGGCTTGCTTCTACACGAATAACCGGGAATGATCGCCTGGTGCGGGAAAAGGAAGAGGAAATAAGAAATCTGGATGCGGAACGGGCAAAACTGGAAAAAGACCTTGAAGCAATAACCGATGACATTGTAGCCGCCCTGGATGCGGGCCTGCGCGAAGCCGGTTATTCATCCCAGGAAAGGCGTAGCGCTGAAGCTGCCTTAACCGAAACACTCAACCGCCTGAAAGAGCTTTTTTCTGACGAAACAGCAGCTAACGCTACTGGTGAAAAAGCTGCACAATTGCAGGGTCTTCTGGATCGCGCTCTGGAATTGTTTGAAAATTACCGCAAGACCACGCCTGTATTCATTGATGAATTTGTAGCCCCGGAAGGAATTATTACACGGAAGCGCGAAATTGACGGGGAAATCAGGGTAAGGGCAGAAGGGGTTTTGCAGCGGCGGGACGAAATTGCCCAGCTGCGCCGCGACAACGAAGAACTTTCCGGCAAAATCGATCAATACAGGGCAACGCTGGAAGAACTAAGGGTTAACCGCGCCCGTATGGATGCACAGGCAAAGGCAGCGGAAGAACAAGCCCGTTTGCTTCGCCGGGAACTTGCCGGGCAGGAAAGCCTCCTGCAGCATATTCGGGATGAAATAGCTGCCGACAAAAAAAGGCTGGAAGAACTTGCTTTGCAGATAGCAGGTGCCGAGTCGGAAATTGCAGGCATCGAAAAGCAGGGCGAATTGTTTACCGAAGAACAAAAGCGGCTGGAAAACGATATAAGCATAAAGAACGGTGAAACGACAGGGAAGCAGGAAGATTTAAAAAAACGCAGCATGGATCTTGCCAGGGTACAGGAAGGTCTTGAAAAAATTCATCTTGATTTGGTTCAGACTGAAACGGAAATAAAAAACATTCAGGAAAATTTCAGGGAAACCCATTCGCGTGATCTTGGTGAATTTGAAGATAGAATCGAAACCATTAAAACGCCGGCATCTGAAATCAGGGAAAGCCTTTCTTCTGCCAGAGGAAAGCTGCGGGATCTGGGTTCGGTAAATCTTATGGCACCGGAAGAATTTGAAGAAGCAAAAGAACGCTATGATTTTCTTTCAGGTCAGATGGAAGACTTAACAAAAGCACGTTCTGATCTGGAAGCAATGACGGCGGAAATACGCCATGAATCGTCGGAAATTTTTATTGCAACATACAATCGTATCAAGAAGAATTTTCATAATATGTTCCGCCGTCTTTTCGGCGGAGGCCGGGCGGAATTGCGTTTGGAAGACTCCAACCATGTACTGGAATCGGGGATAGAGATTTTTGCCCAGCCTCCGGGTAAAAAACTGGAAAACATCAATCTCCTTTCCGGCGGTGAAAAATCAATGACGGCTGTGGCGCTGCTCTTTGCTACATATATGGTAAAGCCTTCGCCTTTCTGTTTACTGGACGAAATTGACGCTGCTCTGGACGAAAATAATGTCGGACGCTTTGTGATGCTCTTACGGGAATTCGGAAAATCAAGCCAGTTTATTATAATTACCCATAATAAAAAAACCGTTACTGGCGCCCAGACTCTGCTGGGTATTACCATGGAAGAATCGGGTATTACCAAATTAATATCGGTACGGCTGGAAAATGAGGAAAAGGCTGCGTTTAGCCGGGAGATGACGGGTGTAGAACCTTTTGAAGAAGAAGATGTAGAAATCGAAACAGGCCGGGAACTCCCCATCGGTGTGAATGATCCTGAAAAGGTAAGCGAAGCGGAATTGCGGCCTATTATGGGAACTTCATGATGGCCATTGCAGAATTAATCGTAAACGCACGGAAAATTGTAATTAAGTTTGGTTCCAATACCCTGGCAGGAAGCAATGGCAGAATTAATGATTTGCTGCTGGCAGAATTTGCCGATCAAATAGCGGTGTTAATTAAACAAGGCAAACAGATTGTTATTGTTTCTTCGGGCGCCCAGGTAGCGGGACTTTCCGCCATGGGTAAATGGGAACGCAAACGGGATATTCATTACAGGCAGGCGCTGTGTGCGGTTGGTCAGGTAAAGTTGATGGATGCATGGGAACGTGCATTTGATCCGCTTGGCATTCATATTGCCCAGATACTCCTTACCAGGGATGATTTTACAGACAATACCCGTACACTTAATATGCGAAATACGCTCTTTACTCTTGTAGACGAAGGGATAGTTCCAATCATCAACGAAAATGACACGGTAAGTATAGAAGAAATAAAGATCGGCGACAACGATACACTTGCCGCGCAGTCGGCTGTTTTATGGAGTGCTGATCTTTTAATATTGTTCAGTGATATCGACGGCCTTTATAACAAAAACCCAAAGGAAAATAACGATGCAAAACTTGTAACTGAAGTAAGGGATGTTGCTGCTGCAAAAAGTTCTGTTACAACCGGAACCGACGGCGGCGCCGGTGAGTTCGGCACCGGAGGCATTATTACAAAACTCGATGCCGCACAAAGGGTTATGTCATATGGTATCCCTATGATCCTGGCACATGGTTCGCGCCATCGTGCTCTGGAATCTCTTGCTTCCGGTGCTGGTCAGGGGACAGCTTTTTTGGTTTAAACAAACCGCAATTTGCCGCTGAGCCTGGTATATTCAATTACTATCTTTTTTTCTCAGTTGCTCTTTATTGCTATCGCTTGTTACGTGACTAGACTATCTAACAGTTACAATTTATACTTCTTTTTGCTATGAAAACAATTGCTTGTATAGGTGCCGGTAATATGGGAATAGCACTGATGAAAGGCATTATGGGTAAAATGCAGATAGGGTTTGCCGACGTTGATAAGGCAAAACTAAAAGAAGCGGCTAATAAAGCCGGTGCGATGGTTTTTGCAGGTAATAAAGAAGCTGCTTCCGGCGGAGATTTTATTTTTCTTGCAGTTAAGCCCCAGGTACTCCCTGCAGTATTGTCGGAAATTGCCCCGGTAATCCGTGAGCGGATTGCTTCTGGAGATCCCGCAGTACTTGTTTCCATGGCGGCAGGCTGGTCCATTAGTAAAATACAGGCAATTGTAAGCGGTTCAGGAATGGATCTTCCTGCAGACATGACGCCTCATGCTTCGGTGCAGGTAGTACGGATCATGCCGAATACTCCTGCTCTTGTTTCACATGGTATGATCGTCTATTGTACCACGCCGAAATTTCCTTCAAATAAATTGGCCGACTTAAAAAAAATACTTGGAACAGCAGGGCAGATAGACCGGGTTGATGAGAAATATATGGATGCGGTAACCGGAGTTTCCGGTTCAGGCCCTGCTTTTGTATATGAATTTATCGAAGCCATGGCAGATGGCGGAGTGCTGGCAGGATTGCCCAGGGACAAAGCCTTGTTCTATGCATCGCAGACAGTATTTGGCGCTGCGGCTATGGTACTGCAGACCGGTAAACATCCCGGTGAATTAAAAGATATGGTTACTTCTCCCGGCGGTACAACAATTCAGGGTATAGCAGCTTTGGAAAAAAACGCTTTCCGGGGAGCAGTTATTTCTGCCGTGGAGGCAGCCTGGAAACGGGCTCAGGAATTAGGGTAGGCTGTAATACCATACAATGAGGCTCTCTGCGGCAAAGTTGCGGGATATTAACCAGGCTTTCGAATAAATTGAACAATGTCTACTTCCCAAGACCAACTAACGCCATAAGCGCATAACGTCCCGGCGCACCGGTTTTCCGGTACACATTCTGTAAATGCACCTGTACGGTATTAACTTCAATGTTCATTAATAATGCAATTTCCTTGTTAGCCTTACCCAGAAGCAGGGCTTCCGCAATTTCCGCCTGGCGCTTCGAGAGCCCGTATTTTTCGACAAACTCAGAAGAGAGTCCGTTTTGCGGCGTATAAACAGGAGGGGCCTTATTCAGCTCATCAGCAAGAAGACGTGCATTGTAGCCTGTTATTAATTTTATATAACAATAGAAAATTGAAAAACTCAGCATGAGCAGGATTGTGGCGGAAAGGGAAAAGTTTAAATAATTGTTTACACCTGCTTCAATCAGTACATCAAGAGGACTAACAGCAATAAAAAAAGCTATGCTTCCGCAGAACGGGGTAAGGAGAACAACGAGCCAGTAGTGTAAGGGAACACGGTTCAGGGCTTCCTGCGGCACGGCTCTCATCACCCAATAATAAAATACCGCCAAAAGTGCAACAGCTACGGCAAAAATAAATAAAACCAGATATAAATCCCTGTATGAATCAGGATGGCTGCCTTTTATCCCGACATAAAAACAGCTTATAATTATATCGAGAAAACTAGTTACCCCCCAATGATAAACTGCCATTATGGCTTTGTATCTTGTTTTACCTCCCGCCAAAACAACAAGAAGCGAATAAAAAACGGCATAAATCATTGTAATTATTACTATGTTCAGTGAAAAATAGAAAAATGGATTAACGATGATACACACAGGACGATACACTAGCATCAAAAAAATGAGCATAAATCGTTTGAATTTTGATTCCTGGTAGCTAAGTTTATAAAAGATCAGCCACAATGCGGTAAAATGAATTGCAATAAGCGGGATTTCAAGTAAAATGCTAATTTTATAATACATGTTTGTCTCTGTTTGGTATAACGATATTTGAGTGTGTTCCAAAATCTTACATTATGCAACAGCCTTGTTTGAAATTTTTTGTCCATCCAAAAACCAGCAGGCTGAATAACTGAAAACAGTTAGAAAAAATCATCAGAATAACTGAAAAACTGAATAGAATCTCATCTTATCATACGAATAAAATAAGTACACGTTTTTACATTAAGGAAGTCTTATTATGAATAAAAAATACCATTTTAGTTCTATACTTGGGATAGTCAGTTTCTTAACTCTTTCAATTATGCTTTCCGCCTGTTTTAGTCCCTGGCAGGGAGATGCGGGTACAATTATCATTAGTTTTGGCAGTAACGCTCCAGGTTCAAGGGCAGCGGTTTTTAATTCAGGCAGCGGAAAGTGGGCATCCGAAACTATGGATTATATAATCCCTGCGCTTGAACACCGCATTACGCTGAAACGTTCCACGGAAACCATAACCCACACTCTGGCAAAAGGCGTTACAACTGGCAAATTTATAGTTCCCTCCGGTTTATGGGAGGTAACAGTAGAAGCTTTATACGAAAATGTACAGTTCGCTATTAGCTCTGCCCATGTTGAAGTAAAAGGAGGACAAACCAATCCGCTTACGTTACAAATGAATCCGGGTGATACCACTTTTTATACTGCCGGCACGGGCGAGTGGAATAATACAGTTACAGAAATCTCCGCTACCGGAACAGGCAAGAAATACTGCATTATCCTTACTGGTGATAATAACGCAACAGGTTCTACCATAGTTAACGCTACTTTTGGCATGGCTGCCAGTGTAACTATTGTCGGTAACCATACCATAAGTCTGACAGGCACAGGCTATATGCTCATTACCCGTCCAGGACAGACAGTTACGATTAAAGACGTGCAGCTTAAAGGGCTTTCAACCAATAACATGGATCTGGTTCGTGTCAGTAACGGCGTTTTTATCATGGAGGGTAATTCTTCCATATACGGTAACAAAACCAGCGGCAATGGTGGCGGAGTGTATATTGACGGCGGAACTTTCAACATGAATGGCGGCGCTGTATACGGCAATTATGCCGAAGGTTTTGGCGGCGGGGTCTATGTAAGCGGGGGAACCTTCACTATGAATGGCGGTACAATTTACGGCAATACTGCCGACAGCCTCGGCGGCGGGGTATGTGTGGGCGGCGGCCAATTCTACATGCAGGGCGGCACGATATACGGCACTAACGAAGCCAACAATTCACTTCATAACACTTCTAATTACGCCGGGACCAATCCATCACATGCACTGTATGCTATCAACTCTGCCTCGGCTACAGTTGGCGGTATCATAATAGGCAGTACGACAGGCAGAATAGATGACACCATCAGGGTGGTAAAGAGAGTGTGGCAGTAAATTTTAAAAAAAATGCCCTGCCAGGGGTGGCCACGGCGCCGGGGCCGGCTGCTTGCCGCTGCTTCTTTCCAGACCTGACGGAGTTGGGCGGCGGCCCCCCGCATGGTTCCTGGCAGGGGCGGTATCATAATACTCTCTCTTGACCAGGACAGTCAATGTTCTGTTTATCTTTTTACAGCTTCCTAAAAAACCTCCTTCCCGTTATACTGTCTATATGGCTTATGAGGTTACTGCTTCCCGGCGCAGACCAAAAAACTTCGACGAACTGGCAGGGCAGGAATTTGTCAGATCTACCCTTAAAAGTTCTCTGGAAAAAGGGAGCATTGCCCATGCCTACCTTTTTTCCGGGCCCCGTGGCTGCGGAAAAACAAGTGCTGCACGCATATTAGCCCGTTCATTGAATTGTGAAAAAGGGCCGGCCGCAAATCCCTGCGGCATATGTTCTGCCTGTGTGGAGATAAGCCGGGGCAGCAGCCTTGACATAATCGAAATAGACGGCGCGTCCAATACTTCAGTAAATGATGTCAGGCAGATTAAAGAAGAAGTACTCTTTCCCCCCAATTCGGGAAAATATAAAGTTTACATTATTGATGAAGTACATATGCTTTCCAATAGCGCCTTTAACGCTCTTTTAAAAACCATTGAGGAACCGCCGCCGTACATTATCTTTATTTTTGCAACGACAGAACTTCATAAAGTGCCAGCCACAATTAAAAGCAGGTGTCAGCAGTTTGCTTTTAAATCAATCACTATAGAGATAATTAAGCGCATACTCCGGGATACCTGTACGGAAATGCAGATAGAAGCGGAGGATGAAGCCCTGTTCTGGATTGCCCGTGAAGCAACAGGAAGCATGAGGGATGCCTATACGCTTTTTGATCAGATAATTTCCTTTTCAGGCGGACAGATTAGCGCTGCCTTGATCAAGGAAAAGCTGGCTCTTGTTGGACTGGAAGAACTCAACGCACTTGCAGATCTTTGTGCAGACAACAATACTGCCGGGGCCTTGGGAAAAATTGATACTATTCTTGAATCGGGAATAGCTATTGAACAATTTATTATTGATATGGCCGGTTATTACCGGAGTTTTTTGCTTATTAAAGCGGGGATCACCAGGGAGTCTCTTTTGGGCTATGGAGTACACCGTTTTTCAAAAGCATGGGAAAAACTTAACATTGAACAGCTGGAAGAAGGGTTATCTATGCTCCTTAATCTTTACCGTAACATACGTTATTCACTTTCTCCCCGTTTTGAACTTGAGACGGCAATATCCAAACTATGCTGGCTAAATAAATGGGTTTCTCCTCTCGAACTTCGTTCTGCTGTAGATGCAGCCAGGATGGTTATAGGCAGTAAAGTTAACCGGCAACTGCCCGGTAATTATCCGGCAATTGTTCCTGGCAATGAAGTAAATTCACCGGATCAAACTATAGATAACCCGGATGCTTTACCCGAAGGGTTTAAACAATTTTTGGCTCAACGTACTCAAGCCGGGTTAAATACGCAAGCAGAACCGGGCGGCGGGCAGAAGACGGAAGCTGAGTTAAACGAAGATGCAGAAACAGTACGGCGGATTTTCAGGGGGACATATGTCAGCCAGGACGGTAGCCTGTGAATATCAATCCCTTTGATTTGTTAAAAAATGCCCAGAAAATACAGGAACAGGTTGGTTCTATTCAGGAAAAACTGGGCTCAATCAGTGCCATGGGTTCCGCCGGGGGCGGTATGGTGGAAATTGATATTACAGGAAAAATGGAAATCCTGGCAGTGCGTATTAAACCTGAAGCTGTGGATCCTGGCGACATTACCATGCTTGAAGATTTGATCGCCGCTGCGCTTGGGCAGGCTCTGGAAAAAATACGTGAAAAAATCTCTACCGAAGTAGGAACCATGGCCGGAGGACTGGGAATTTCCATGCCAGGTCTTTTCGGCGGAAGTTGATGGATTTTTCTGATAATTCCCTGCGTAAAGGAAGCAATGCTATAGACCGGCTAACTTCTCTTTTTTCCAGGCTTCCCGGTCTGGGTAAAAAAAGTGCAGGCCGTCTTGTGTACCATATTCTGGATGCTGACCCGCATTATGCCTGCGCTCTGGGCGAAGAACTTTTGGTTTTTCACCAGGCAATTAAACGCTGTTCCTGCTGCGGTTCCTATACCGAATCGGATCCCTGTGCAATTTGTTCCGATACAGGCAGGGATGCTTTAATGTGTGTGGTAGAACGTGCCCAGGATGTCCGGGTTATCGAAGAGTCAAAAGAATTCCGCGGGCGCTTTCATGTGCTGGGGGGAGTAATTGCTCCGCTGGAAGGAGTTAACCCGGAAAATCTTGCCATTGGGGAACTTATTGCACGGGTGCGCCGGGAAGAAATACGGGAAGTAATCCTGGCGATGAATCCAACAGTAGAAGGGGATACAACGGCCCTGTATATTCAAAAAGTACTTAAAGACACGGGAGTAACAATTACCCGTCTTGCATCAGGTCTACCTGTAGGGGGAGATTTGGAGTATACCGACAGATTAACGCTTTCCCGCAGTTTCCGTGGCCGGATACGGATGTAGGAGTATTTTATCTTCTCGGACGATGCTCTCTGGCAGATTACAGATACCCCGCCTGGAGTCTCATTCGACTTTGAACCGCGAGACTTCCTTTATTAAGGTTTCAATGCCTTCGCGGTTTTTAACGCTTATCTCATTAACGTGGTGTACCGCTACATTAATCTCGTCTGCGCCGCTTGCCATTTCGTTCATACCGGAAGCGATCTCCTGGGTCGCTTTTTCAAGGTCATTGCTTTCTTTAATTACTTCAGTAGAACCCGAATACATTTCATGGGAGCTGCTTCTTACCTGCCGGGTTATATCATTTACTTCTACGACATCATCAACAATTTGCCTGCTCTTTACTCCCTGTTCTTCCATTGTGCTGCGAATTTGTTCTTCCTGATCAGAAACTACCCTGACGCTTGAGTCTATTGCTTCAAACTTGGTAAGTACGTTTTCTGTGGATTTCATGATCTTGTCGATAGAACCTTTTATCTTTTTTAAGATAACATCGATTGTCTTGGATTGTACGCCGGAGCTTTCTGCCAGCTTGCGGATTTCATCGGCGACTACGGAAAAACCTTTACCCGATTCTCCGGCGTGGGCTGCTTCTATAGCAGCATTCATTGACAGCAGATTTGTCTGGCTGGCGATGTTCTGCATTACGGAGTTAATCTCCATAAGCCCTTCGGACTCACGGGAGATTTCCTGAATATCTGCTGCTACCTCCTGTAATCCGTTACGGCCAACTTCGGACGCTTCACGCAAGGTGTGAACATTTGCCGCATTGTTGGCAAGGGTTACGGTAACTGATTGAATATTGGATGCCATTTCCTCTATGGCGGTGGAGGCTCGTGACACATTGGTACTTTGTTTTTCTACAAGGCCGTCCAGTTTGTTGATGTTGGTTACCACACGTTCCATTGTCGCATTGGTTTCGGTGGCGCTTGCGCTTTGGTTTAATATACGTCCTTTAATACTTTGAATATTGGCGGTTATTTCGTTTACGGCAGCAGCGCTTTCGTTCATGTTACTGGCAAGGTCGTTGCCTATGTCGGATAATATACCTGCTTCTCTTCTGATGCTAAGGACAAGGTTCTTAATTTTCTCCAATGTCTGGTTAAAATAATGGGCAAGATTTCCAAATTCATCTTTTGAATGGATTATGATGCTCCGGGTAAGATCACCCTCGCCTTCGGATATATCCTTTAATGCTCCAGCCATACGGATTACCGGCTTGGCAATAGACCTTCCAATAGGTATCGCAACACCAATGCCTGCGAGGGTACAGACTGCTCCTATTAATAGTATAATATTGCGTATCTGATTAACTCCTTCCTGAAAATCCTTTTTTTCTATAGAAACAAACAATGTCCAGGCCTGGCCGGGAACTTCCGCATAACTGCATATTCTGCTTATTCCCTTAAATTCATAGGAACCAATGCCGGATTTTTCCTTAAGTGCCAGCTCAAGCATATCCGCCAGGGACTTCAGGGATGGATCGTTTTTAGCCTCTTTTACCGGATTCCATTGATTAAGCACCAGGTCATTATCAGGGTGGGCAATTATAACCCCCTCTTTATTCGCCATGAATGCATAGCCGCTTTTTTTGCTGGGCTTTATCTGCGCCGCCATTTCGGAGAGGAAGACACCGTCTTTGCGGGATATAACTACGCCGATAACACTCGCGCCCCTGGTATCGTTTTCCAATACCGGTGAAGCGAACATTACAACAGGCTTACCGGTAGCCCGGCTGATAAGCACATCGGAGACGGAATTCTCCCCGGAAAATGCCTGATTGACATAATCCTGATCGATCAGGTTGGTAACTTGCGGATCACGCACATAGTGGGTTTCACCGCCGGGGTATACTAAACCCATCTCAAGACTGCCGATGCGATCTACATCCGGCGTAAGATTCTGCTTTACAATCCCATCCCAGTCCATGGACCGGGTCCGGGCACGGTTTGCTACTTCCCAGAGTTGAATCTTCTGGTTTTCCAGCCTGGCTACGATAAGCTCGGCGTTTGCACTTGCTTCGGCAGAAAGTTCGTTATAACTGGCTTCTTCTAGATTCCCGGAGGCAATAAACACAGCTGCCAAAATAATACTGGCGGCCGTTATTACCACAATTGTTCCGAAAAGCAATGGTATCCGTAAACTTAATTTCATTGTTATTTCAACTTGTGCTATACCATAACATTTTTACCGGAGTTTTGTCCATAGGGTTATCCTCCAGGATTAAGTTGGAACTCCATTTATTTTTTTAAGGCATAATTTAATTAAGAAAAATAACTAATCCGGTAATCTTCAATTACGGTAAAACCCAGTTTGTCGTATACTTTACGTGCAGGGATGTTTGTTTTTTTTACAAATAATATAAAATGATTAATAAACGGGGTGTATTCCCGGATTAGTGCAGCAGTCATGGCGCGGGCAATGCCGGTGGACCGGTATTCCGGCAGTACATATACTCCTCCAATCTGAAAACGGTTGTAGGATTTTGCATTAATATTGATCTTTCCGACAAGTTTGCCTTTCAGTTCTGCAGTGAGTACCAAATCTTCAGTAATAAGAGACTCTACTGTCCTGCAGCAGGCAGCAGGGTTAAACTCCGCTCCTTTTGGCAGGACTTCTTCTTTTTCATAACCGGCTTGTAAAGGTAAAAGTTGATTTAGATCGGATGCCTCTGCCTTGCGTATCAGAAGCCCTGGCGGAATTTTTACTGTAATTTCCTGATTTTTTTTTGCTGTGGAATTGTTAAAGCTGCGTAATTCATAATCATACTGTGATGCAGAAACAATACCCTTTTTTTTCAGGGCATTTTCAAGTAAATCCAGGTCTTCTGCCAATCCCTGAATCGCATGGAGGGGATCGTTTTTTAATACAAATGGAAAAAGGAAAGGCAGAGGAAGACAATGCTTTTTGAATTCAGCAGTTTGTTCGAATGAAAAATTAAACACCGGAAAAAGAAACCGCTTGCCGTACAGGAGCAGGGCGCAAATGGATGATCCTTTATGTGTTCCTGGTTTATAAGCTGCCCAAATAGTATTGATTGTTCCAGAATTTAACCGGGCAATTGCGTTTACACAGTAGTCTTCCCGCTCTTTTAGGAATGATATTATATCTGTATGTCCAGTCCTATGTATTTTTTTCCAAATGTTCAATTATACTCCCCGTATACTCCCCAAAAAAATTAAACATATCTGACGCCTTTAATACTGTCCAGATACATTGCAGCGCTATGGGCTGCTACGGCGCCTTCTCCGGCGGCCACTACCACCTGCCGGAACGGGCTGGATCTGACATCGCCTGCGGCAAAAAGACCCGGAACGGAACTTGCCATGCTTTGATTTGTTGTTACATAACCGGTTTCGTCTAATGTTACACTCAGTTCTTTTACCAGGGAAGTTTGAGGGACAGATCCGGCAAAAATAAATACGGCATCCATAGGTTCTTCATACCTGGCTGCATTCGTACTTTCAGCGGAAGTTCCGCCATGTTGCGGGCCTGCAAGTACAACAGATGTAACTTTGGTTTCCCCGGCAATTTCAAGGAGCATGGTGTTAAAACGCACATCTATGTTTGGGTTAGCCAGGGTACGTTCTGCCAGTGAACGCTGGGCGCGGAACATGCTTTTTCTGTGGACAAGGGTTAGTTTATCTGTCAGGTGGCTTAAATACTGGGCTTCGTCGCAGGCTGCATCCCCTCCGCCTACCACAAGGATTCGTTTGTTCTTAAAAAAGGGGCCATCGCATGTTGCACAATAGGAAACACCCCTGCCGTAGAATTCTGTTTCCCCGTTTATGCCGAGTTTACGCCGTTCTGCACCGGTAGCAAGAATTAATGCCGGGGCGGTGAATTTATTTCCGCAGTCAAGTGTAACGGTAAAGCTGTCTTCCTCTTTGGAAATAGCAGCAGCCCTTTCCATAATAAATTGGGCGCCGAATTCTTCCGCCTGTTTATGCAGATCCTGGGAGAATTCAAATCCGGTTCGCGGCGGGTTGTCTGCCCTGGCTATATTGCCCGGATAATTTTCCAAAATATCGATGTTTAGTGCCTGTCCTCCAGGCGCCATTTGTTCCAGTACCACCACTTTAAGGTTTGCTCTGGCACCGTACTGTGCAGCACTGAGTCCTGCCGGACCTGCTCCGATTATTACAAGATCAGCTTCGTTCATGTATCAATCATAGTTAAAGTTTGTTATAATTTATAGGGTGAAAACAAGTCAATTTTGTCTGGTATTGATTTTTTTCTTTTTTGTTGTTTCTGCAACACCTCTGTGTGCCCAGGCTTTTCCTTCTCTTGATGCTGCACAGCTGGCTTATGATTACGCTCAGCGTATTGCCGGCGCAAAGGTCAACTGGCTTGATTTGGCAGAGGCGTCCCTGTGGGCATCTTCTGTTAATGCAGGGCAGGGTGCGGAAGCAAAGGCAGTTTTGTATCTTGATAATATTAAAGCAGCTGTTCAGGAATTATCTGCTTCAAACTTAAGTCAAAACCCCAAAGAACGCGGGGAGGAAGTACTTGTTTTTCTTCATAAGAAATTTCTAAAATCCTATTCAGAATTGCAAACAAGGGTTGACGAAGTTTTTGTTTCCGGCAGATATAACTGTGTGTCTTCGGCTGTACTGTATATGGTTTTTTGTTATTCCGTAGGAATTGAAGCAGAAGGAATAATGACAAAAGATCATGCCCTTGTTTCTGTTAAGGCCGGAACAGAAACCATTGATGTAGAGACAACAAACCTTTATGGGTTTGATCCGGGGAACCGCAAAGAATTTCACGATGCCTTTGGAAAGGCAACCGGTTTTGCCTATGTGCCTGCAAAGAATTACCGGGACAGGGCAGTAATAAGCGCTGCAGAAATGGTGTCCCTGATACTTTCTAACCGTATAGCGGTTCTTGAAAGGGGAAACCGTTTTGTTGAGGCTGTTCCCCTTGCTATCAACCGCGCAGTTTTACTCAGGGCGGAAAAGCCGGCACAGCCCCATAATTCATCAGCTCAAAATAACGCTGCAAATAAAACCGATTTTTTTGAAGACCCTCATAAAGATATGATAACCCGTCTTATGAACCTTGGCGCTTATTATATCAGAAACGGAAAAGAAGATGATGCAATTGCCTGGGCTGATTATGCAGGCGGACGTTTTCCTGATTTGCCCGGCTGGCCTGCCGGTTTACGCTGGCAGGAATTAATTAAAACCGCATCTAATAACAAACTGGTAAAACTTATCAGGGCACGAAAAACTTCCGATGCAAGGCAGGTCCTTGTTGCATTAAAAGAAAAACTAAGTACAGAAAACTATTCGGAACTGGATGTCATGGTTTTGGAAGCGGAGGCCGGAGATAAGATAAACAGTATCCGCAATCCCGGAGATGCTGAAAAGGCTTTGGACTTTCTTGTACAGAACTGGAACAGGCTTCCTGCCGGACGGCGCGAGGAAATGCGGAATGCAGCAGTTCTTTCCGAAGCAGATCGCTACGGAAAAGCAAAGGACTGGACCGGGGCTATGCGCTACCTGACAGGCGCTATAGAAAAGTATGGTACCAATGCCAGGCTGGAAGCTGCTTTGCGGACTATGCGGCAAAACAGAGTAAGTGAACTCCATAATGAATTTGCAGCATTATTTAACAAAAAGGATTATAACGGGGCAAGAGCTTCGGTACAAAGATCGCTTAAGGAATTTCCTGAAGAAAGACAGTTGTTACAGGATCTTGTCCTGGTAGAAAAAGCGCTTTCTCAGCAATGAGTTATTTTATTCATGCCGATTTAGACGCCTTTTATGCTTCAGTAGAACAACTTGATCATCCTGAATATAAAGACAAGCCTGTCATTGTTGGCGGCCTTCCGGGCGACAGGCGGAGTGTTGTCTCTACAGCATCCTATGAAGCAAGAAAATATGGCATCCACTCTGCCATGCCCGTTGTGCAGGCCGTAAAACTCTGTCCCGGCGGCATATATGTACGGGGAAATATGAAGCGGTACCGGGAAAAATCCCTGGAAGTAATGACGGTGTTTTCTGATTTTACCCCGGATCTGCAGCAGCTTTCCGTAGACGAAGCATTTTTGGACATTACCGGAACGGAAAGATTATTTGGTCCGCATTCTGCACTGGCACAGGAAATAAAAAAAACGGTTTTAGAAAAAACAGGGCTTACCGTTTCGGCAGGTCTTGCTTCCAACAAATATGTTGCAAAGATCGCTTCGGGCATATCCAAACCGGATGGTCTCTTTATTATTGAACCGGGCGATGAAGAAAAATTTATGATAAATTTGCCGGTAAGCAAAATCTGGGGGGCCGGAAAGAAGACCCGGGAACTTTTTGAAAAACATGGTCTTAAAAGCTGCGCCGATATTCACCGGCTTTCTCCTGAAATACTTCGGAGCCTTTTTGGCAGGGCGCTGGGCGTTTTCCTTTATCGTGCTGTACGCGGCCAGGCTGCGGAAAATTTTGAAAGAGAACGGGGGAACCGCTCGATGAGTGCGGAACGCACTTTCCCCTATGATCTTTACGATGAGTTTGAAATAGAAACGGAGCTGTTTAGCATTGCTTCGGAAGTGTTTTTCCGGCTTCTTGAATCAGGCTGTCAGAGCAGGACAATTAATATAAAGATACGTTATGGCGAAGATTTTTCCACAGAAGGCAGCCAGGAGACGCTTGATAACCCGGTTGGCACCTTAAATGAATTGTATGATAAGCTCCTGGCTTTGTTCCATAAGAAATATCAGGAGGGCAGGGGAGTCAGGCTCATTGGCGCCGGTTTTGCCAGTCTGGAACCAAAAAGCGCTGTCAGGCAAACAGAACTTTTTGATTCTTTGTCAGAAAAAGAAAGAATTCTGGAAAAATCAATCCTGGCAATTAACAGTAAATACCCCAACGCTGCATTAAAGCGCGGACGGCTCCTTACTTTCTAGTTTTATCTTGATGCAGGATCAATCTATATGAGCTTCTTCCAAATCCAGTAAATACTGTTTTTTTTCGAGTCCTCCTCCATAACCGGTCAGGCTGCCATTAGCCCCAATAACCCGGTGGCAGGGGATTATAATGACAATGGGATTACGGTTATTGGCCATGCCTGCTGCCCGGCATGCTCCAGGGTTTCCGGCTGCTGCTGCTATTTCTTTATAGCTGCGGGTCGAGCCGTATGGGATTTTTTGCAGGGCGCTCCAGACTGACATCTGAAAATCCGTACCCCGCAGCAGAAGAGGTAAATCAAATTTTTTTCGTCTGCCGGAAAAGTATTCCTCCAGCTGGGCAGCAGCCTTTTTTATTAGCGGGGTTTCTGTTATTCCGTGCTTTGTTTTTTCCTTTGGAAACCCTTCGCTGCTCTGGAAAAACACGCCGGAGATTTTTCCATCCTCTTCCGCAATTCCAATATTTCCGACAGGATAATTATGGTAAAACAGGTATTTCATACTTGTTATATTCCAGAATAACATATATAATAAAAAAATGGAGCAGTATATTCAGCCCTTTGTTCAGGTTACGTCAATGGTGTTTGAAAATATGCTCCAGTGCGAACTAAAACCAGACAGAGCCTATTTTGCAGAAAAGGAATCGTTTTTAACCTGGGATATTTCTGGAATTATTGCCTTAACCGGGGAAGTAAAAGGGTTAGTCGCCATATCCATGAAAAATGAGACTGCCTCAAAAATTACCGCCCATTTAACAGGGGCAGACGATTTTTCCGGTTCAGACATGGTGGATGCAGTAGGAGAACTGGTAAACATTATCGCAGGAAATGTAAAAAGAAGTCTGGAAGACATGTTCCATATTATTATATCACTTCCCAAAGTTGTGCGGGGAAAAGCCCACCTAATTGTTATCCCTGAAGAAAGAATCAGGCTGCTATGTATTCCCTTTACCATTTACGAAAACGAAGTAATTTGCCTGTCGATCAATATTGATGAAAAAACATAAAACCCACATCTTTAAGTGCGGTTTTTGCGGTCATGAAGAGCCCAAGTGGCTGGGCCGTTGCCCGGAATGCGGTGAATGGAACACCCTGGCAGAAACGGCTGTTTCTTCTGCAAAAGGACTCCGTACCGGTAACAGCGATACACCTCAATCCATCCCTTTGGCATCAATTGACATTCAGGAAGGAAAAAGAATTTCCAGCGGCATAGCTGAACTGGACCGGGTGCTGGGTGGCGGCATAATGAAACAATCCGCTATTCTTTTGGGGGGAGAGCCGGGCATAGGCAAATCAACATTGCTGCTTCAGGCTGCTTCCGCTTCTGTAACCCAGGGAAGGATATTATATGTTACCGGCGAAGAATCTGCCAGTCAGGTAAAAATGAGAGCAGACAGGCTAGGGGTGGGTAGTACAGGAAGTCAAAATTGCCTTAATCGTATCGAGTTGTGCTGTACTGGCAGGATGGAAGATATATTAATAATTCTTAATGCCGTTAAACCGGTTATTGTTATTGTTGATTCAGCACAAACTCTCCACACCGGCGAAGCCGGCCCTGCACCGGGAACCATTAACCAGATGAAATTTTGCTCCTATGAATTAATTTCCTGGGTTAAGGAACATGATGCAGCGCTGTTCCTTGCCGCTCATGTTACCAAGGACGGTTTTATTTCCGGGCCGAAAACACTGGAACACATGGTGGATACAGTATTGTATTTTGAGCAGGGAATTACCGGTGATATGGAAAGCGGTGCTGCGAACGATAGTTTACGCGGCGATTGCCGGTTTCTCCGTTCGGTAAAAAACCGCTTCGGATCGGTTGATGAAATCGGCATTTTTACCATGGGAGAAAAAGGTCTAACAGAAGTTGCCGACCCTTCTATGCTTTTTCTTGTACGGCGCGAAGGGAATATCCCTGCAGGTATTGCCACCGCCGCAGTACTGGAAGGTTCCCGCACGCTTTTGGTAGAACTTCAGGCGCTGACAGTTCCTGCCAAAGGTTCTATTAGCCGTGTTTTCTCCGGTTCAATAGAAACAAACCGGGTTTCCAGAATCGCCGCATGTCTGGAAAAACATCTGGGACTCCGGCTTTCCGACCAGGACCTTTATGTTAATGTTGCAGGCGGCATTCGAATTAAGGAAGTCGGTGTAGAGCTTGCTCTTGCAGCAGCGCTGTACTCGGCAAGGACGGGTATTTCCCTCCCCGCTAAAACCGCCATTGCCGGCGAGCTTTCTCTGGCGGGAGAAGTATTACCGGTACGCCGGCATCCTGTACGGGAAAAAACCGCTGCCGGGCTGGGCTATAGTCTTTTTACTGCAGAAGATTTGAAAAACGCCATTAAAGGGCTGTTTGGCAATTAACTCTTCTTAATATTGTAAAACGCATTCTTTCCGGCATATTCACAGACGCCCATCAGTTCATCTTCGATGCGGATTAACTGGTTGTATTTACAGATCCTGTCGGTGCGGCTCATGGATCCGGTTTTGATCTGACCGGTTTCCAGAGCGACGACAAGGTCGGCAATAAAGGAATCTTCGGTTTCACCGGAGCGGTGGGAAATAACCGCCGTGTATCCGGCCCGTTTGGCCATCTCAACTGCTTCGTAGGTTTCTGTTACCGTACCAATTTGGTTTACCTTAATCAGGATCGAATTACAGGCGCCCATTGCAATGCCTTTGGAAAGCCGTTTTGTATTTGTTACAAAGAAGTCATCCCCGACAATTTGAATTTTACCACCCAGGGCTTTTGTCATTTTTACATAGCCTTCCCAATCGTTTTGATCCAGGGGATCTTCAATAGAGATAATTGGATACTTGCTTACCCAGTTTGTGTAGATGCCGATCATCTCGTCTGCGGAAAAGAGTTTGTCAGGGTTAGACTTCCAGAACTTGTAACCTTTTTTGCCGCCTTCTTCAAACAATTCGGAGCTGGCACAGTCCAGTGCAATACCAAAATCATCCCCGGGTTTATAGCCGGCTTTTTCTATGGCCTTCATAATAAATCCCAGAGATTCTTCGTTTTCAATATCCGGGGCAAAACCGCCTTCGTCCCCGACAGCCGTATTCTTGCCGGCATCTTGTAAAAGTTTCTTTAGATTGTGAAACACTTCCGCAGTCCAGCGCACCGCTTCGTGTATGGAATCGGCTCCCACGGGCATAATCATAAATTCCTGAAAATCCACCTTGTTGTCCGCATGTTTGCCGCCATTAATAATATTTGCCATTGGTACAGGAAGTACATTTGCATGGAATGTACCTAAATACCTGTATAGGGGAATGCCCAGGCTTTCTGCTGCAGCTCTGGCACAGGCCATGGATACTCCCAAAATAGCGTTGGCGCCGAGTTTTCCTTTATTTTCTGTTCCATCCAGTTCTATCATCGTTTTGTCAATGTCAACCTGATCGGTCGCTTCAAAGCCAATTAGTTCAGGGGTAATAATGTCGTTCACATTGGTTATTGCTTTCTGTACCCCCTTGCCCAAATACCGGCTATTGTCGCCGTCCCGCAATTCTACTGCTTCATGCTCTCCGGTAGATGCACCGGAGGGAACTGCTGCACGGCCTAAAGACCCGTCTTCCAGCACTACATCAACCTCTATTGTCGGGTTTCCTCGTGAATCCAGAATTTCTCTTCCTTCAATGTATTCAATTATAGCCATAACTTTCTCCTGTGTATTGGAATAATATTTATTATGTAGTATGGTATAGTAAACTGTAAACCCTGTCTGGAGAATTTATGGAGCAAATCCTGGTAGTTGATGACAACCTTGCGAATCTAAAAAACATACAGCTGCAGCTTGCCGATGAATATCAGGTGTTGTTGGCAAAATCCGGCGCCCAGGCTTTGCAGATATGCCTTCAGCGTATACCGGATCTTATTCTCCTGGATGTGGACATGCCCGAAATGGATGGTTTTGAAACATTAAACCGTATTAAAAACAGCATAATTTTAAGCAGAATTCCTGTTATCTTTCTTACCGCCAACCACGATATTGCTACGGAAGTCCGTGCATTGGAATCGGGGGTTGTTGATTTTATTACTAAGCCGGTGGAAAAGAGCATCCTCCTGCACCGTTTAAAACTCCATCTAAAACTAGCGGGTTATCAGCAAAACCTGGAAGATACCGTTAAGGAACTGGAAGACAGCATTGTAATTTCCTTTGCGGAAATGGTAGAAAGCCGCGACAAAAGCACAGGCGATCATATCCAGAGAACCCGTAATTATGTGTCGCTTATCGGCCGGGAATTAATACGTCAGGGCTGCTTTCAGGGACAGCTTAATGAACAGGAACTTTCCCTTATGACACGAGGGGCGCTGCTCCACGACATTGGTAAAATCGGCGTCAGTGATACCATACTCCTGAAACCGGACAGGCTGGATGACCGGGAATTTGGTATTATGAAATCCCATACTACCATAGGCGCCGAATTATTAAGGGATATGTATAAAAGGACCCCAACGCAGCATTATCTGAATTATGCAATCCAGATTGCAGAAGGACATCACGAAAAATACAACGGTACCGGCTACCCGCACGGAATAGAAGGAGATCAAATTCCCCTGTGTTCGCGGATAATGGCTGTTGCCGATGTTTACGATGCGGTCGCAGCGGACCGGATTTACAGAAAAGCGATGGATCCGCAGGAAGCATATAACCTTGTTGTCGAAGGCCAGGGCACCCATTTTGATCCTTCGGTCATAGAAGCTTTTATTGCAATACATAACGAGATAGAAGCAATTGCCCGCCGGCGTCCGGCAGACAACGACAGCATTATAGCAGGTATATTATGAAATCAATCCGGCATCGAATTTTGTTTTTTACCCTTTTGCCTTTTTTGGCGGTTTACGGCGCGCTTTCGGTTTTTATTGTTTATCAGGTTTACCGGCTGCAGATAAAGGAGGTAGAAAAGGAGCTTCAAAACCAGGCGAAGTACAGCGCATCAAATATCCTGAAAATTTTGGATATTATGGAACTGGCGTCCAAGGTTTCTGCAAGGGAACTGGAAAAAATTGATCCAAAAGATCCTGCAGCCCGCGAACTGGGGGAGAATATTATTACTTCCCGGTTCCACAACCCCGGAGTGCTTAAGGTATGGCTGGCTTTTGAACCCAATGCCTTTGACGGGAGTGATTCTGTTCACGCTGGGGAATATTACGGCGCTCCTTCCGGGCGTTATCTGCGTTCGTATCAACGGCATGGAAATTCGTGGATCATGACCGACGATTTACATGAAAATTCTCTGGATAATTTATTAAGCATGCCCTCTTATGTAATTCCAAGGAAAACCGGGACATTTTATACAGATTTTGGCGACAGCGAGGTGCAAAAGGATTCCAGTTTTGACACCGGTTATATTTTTAAGGTTGCCGAACCGGTTTTTAGAAATGGCAAACCTATCGGCTGTGTCGGGATTGATGCAATGATAGACGAAGAAACTCTGGGGGAAAAGGGCGATGACAATTCGGTGTCTGCTCTGTTTTGGGCGGACGGAAGATTGTGTTATTTCCAAAATACTAATAAAGCAGGGAGCAACCTGGAAGAACTGGGATTTAAAGATACCGACGCTATAATGAATTATTTTAAAAATCCTGATGGCAAGGGGCATGGAAGTGAAGGTTATTCCGGAGTTTCCGGGGTTAAAAGCTTTTATCACTTCCATGAGGTAAAAACATACGGTAACACCCTTTTTATTTATACTTCCATACCGCAGAGTATTATTTTTAAAAATATTTTTCCTGTCCTCCTGCCCATTGGCTCATCGTTTATTGTTTGTTTGGCCGTTTTTTCCATCCTTTTTCTGTATTTTTCCTGGGGTATTGCAGCCCCGCTAAAAAAACTTTCCGAAGCCGGCGAAAGTATTGTCTCGGGCAATCTGGACATGACTATCGGTGTTGTCGATACCAAAGATGAGATGGGAATGATCTCCAGGAGTTTGGTCCGGATGGCGGAACAGTTCAGGGTCAGCAAAGTGCTTCAGGAACGGTTTCAGGATCAGATTGACATAATACTGCGGACTCATTATGCACTGTTCCGAAACTCCAGCCTGGAAGAAGCCTTTAATGCAGAACTGGAAATAATCTCCGAATACTATGGTGTTTTTAAAGCGACGCTGGTTTTTTTGATTAAGGAAAGTCCAAGAATTGTTTCAGTATATCCTTTTTCTGCACGGGAAGAAGGGGACAGCGAATTCTATGCACACAACCAGGTGGTATCTCTTTTGGAAAATAAAAAACTTATGACTATGAACGAGGGAACGCTTAAAGAAATGGAGATTTCATTCGCCGATTACAGTACAAAATCACTGTGTATCCTTCCATTAAGAATGAACGAAGTCCTTCGCGGTTATTTTATTCTTGAAGGGAATAAACCGGATGCAATGATCCACGACGACACAACACTGATTTTTCTGGGAAATACTTTAAGCTATCTTCTCGGCAGTAAAGTTGACTGGGAGCAGGAATTAACATCGGCGGCGGCAAAACCGGCTGCCAAAAATTTCTTTTCTCCCGGGGCAAAAAACCAGGAATCAGTTATGGTGGGAAATTCCGACGAATTCCTGGAAAAAGCAAAAAATATTCAGCATCTGAATATCGATAAGGGGATACTGCTGATTGGCGGTGAAAAGGACAAATACACAGAATTGCTGCAGGTAACCATTAAGGTTATTTCCGATACAATTATTAAATTACGGCGTTTCCATACCGGGAACCTTCGCGCTTTTGCCATTGAAATCCATGGCATTAAGGGTGCGCTGTTCAGCATCGGCGCTGAAACATTGGCAGAAGAAGCAGGGCAGCTGGAATATGCGGCAAAGTCCGATGATGCCGAATACTGCAAAAAAAATTACCCGCATTTGGAAGAAAAGCTCAGGACTTTATCCCGAAACCTTGCAGCACTTTTTCCCCAGCGGGAACGAAATAGCCGTAAAGGCAATGTAAAAGAACTGGCTGAAATCCTGATAAAGGCTCAGGAAGCCTGCAATAACTTTGATATTTCCACAGTAAATACCATCTTAAACCCGTTTGCTTCCTATGAATGGGATAATGAAATAATTAAGGATATTCTGTCCAACATCATCTCTGATATGGATAACCTTGAATATGACGGAATAAACAGCAGAATAACCCAGCTGCTGGAGATAACAAGGAATACCGATCAATGAAACACCTGTGCATAATCAACCCCATGGCAGGGCAGATTAAAGGGCGTGTTCATGATGTTGAGGAAAACATACAGAATTTTTTTTCCGGAAACCCCAAAATGAGTTATTCCATTCATGTTACCCGGTGGAAGCGGGACGCTTCCGGTTATACTTTGCGGTATGTCAACAATGCATCGGAAGTTGTCCGGGTTTATGCCTTTGGCGGCGGCGGGACTCTTTTTGAAGTAATTAATGGGGTAATCGGACTCCCCAATGTCCAGGTTGCTTATTTTCCCCTGGGCAGGAACGACGATCTGCTTACTGTCTTTGGAAAAGATCAAAAAGAAGCTTTTAAATCCATGAGGAATTTATCCCTTTCTCCGGTTATTTCCATTGATACAATACTGGCAGGAAATCACTATGTGGTAACCAGTGCGCTCATAGGAGCCGAGACTGTTGCCTATCAATTGGGGTTAGAACTGTCGGAACGTTATAAACTGCCGATGAAAATAAGTTATCTTTTGGCAGGGATTTATTATTTCATTTTAAATCCCCGAATTCGTCATTACCGCATCGAAATGGAATATAGTGAATTTGACGGCGATTTTGCAGGAGTATTTATTGCCAACGCTTCCGGAAGCGGCCTGGGTTCTACCGCCCCCGATGCTGTGATTAATGATGGATTTATGGATCTTTATATGATAAGGCCCGCACCAAAAAATATAATAATTAATCTGATTAGGGATTATCAATCCGGCCAATATGCCAAATGGCCGGAGTATATCGCCCATTACCGGTGCAAAAAACTCCGGATTACATCCCCTGCTGATATGACTATATCCCTGGATGGAGAGATCTTTTATGAAAATGAATTGAATTTTGAAATCCGGCCGGCTTCGCTGGATTTTGTCTGTCCTGCAACTATTGATGAGGCGCTCCTTTCCCGAAAGCCGGAAGAAAGGACCGAGTTAAAAGATTTTCAGCTGTCGGAATTTATTAACGGGGAACTTCTTTGAAACATAGCCGGATATACAATATAGAAAAAGCCTACCGCCACATGCCGATAATTGTCTATATTTTTCTGGCGATCTATCTTGTAACGACAGCCCTTTTGCATATTATTTTAAAATTTCCTTTTTTAACTTTTTTTATCCGCGCCGGAACTGTGGTGGTTTTTTCGGTTTTTTATGGCTGGGTTATTTATTTCCGCCGCCTTCCCCGCCATGCCGTAGCATGGATTACGACCAGCGCCTTTTTTTTCGTTATCACCCTTGGGGCACTGTTCATGGGCGGAGACTTCCTCTATTTTTTTCTTATTTTTATTGATTTAGCCGCTGCAATTTGTTATCTGGATCATAGAGGCTTCCTTAAATTTTTTGCCATCTCCGCTGTTTCATTATTCTTCCTGCTTATAATATTCAGCTATCCCATTTTAGGGCCGTCAATCCCGATATATATAAATTATACCGGTTTTATTGCTTTTTTCCTTATGGGGTTTATCCTTTATTTTTTTAGCAGATTTTTTGTAGAAAGCGTTATCGAAGTAGAAAAATCCGGCGTTACTTTTGATTTGCTGATGGAGACGACTGTCTCCTATATTGTAATTATTAATAACAATGCAGAGGTGGAATTTTTAAGCGATTCCCTGGCGGCATGGCTTAATGTCAGCGAAAAGAAGCATCTTAATGGCGTGCCCTTAATGGATATTCTGCCAAACGGCGAGATGCGTATGCTTTTCCAGGAAATTATGGAACAGGAAGGGTATGTGGAACGGCAGTTTTCTGCCGTTCAGAGGGACAGCGTATGCTATTTTCTGTTAAGGTCATCGCAGCTTGCAACAGGAAAAATAGCCCGCCTTTTTGAATGGGATGACATTACCCCGATTGTCGAAGCTAAAAATCAGGCGGAATCTGCCGCCCAGGCCAAGAGTAACTTCCTTGCCAATATGAGCCACGAAATCCGAACGCCCATGAACGCCATCCTGGGTATGACAGACCTGATGCTGGCAAATCCCCTGACTGCTGAACAGCTTGGCAGGGCGGATACTATCAGGGTTTCAACATTAAGTTTGATAAAAATCATCAACGATATTTTGGATTTTTCCAAAATTGATGCGCAGAAGCTGGAAGTTGTCCTTAGGCCTTTGGATTTTGCATCGTTAATAAATGATACCCTTAATGTAATTAACATTAAATCAACAAGAAAAGGGCTTGCCCTTGTGGCGTCTATTTCCAGGAATATTCCTCCTGTAGTTACCAGCGATGAAATAAGGCTTAAACAATGTTTAATAAATATATTAAATAATGCGGTAAAATTTACCAAGGAAGGGGCGGTTATTTTAAGCGCCTGGGCAGAGCCCCAGTTTGAAAGCTCTGATCCGGCATACAGGCTTAACTTTACAGTTACCGATACCGGCAGCGGCATTAAGAAAGAAGAGCTTGGCCAGCTTTTTACGGAGTTTCAGCAGCTGGATACCCACCGAAACCGCAATGAAGAAGGGACAGGCCTTGGCCTTGCCATCAGCCGGCGCCTGGTGGAACTGCTTGGCGGGGAAATTACCGTTGGAAGCTCGTACGGCGAAGGCACAACTTTTTCGTTTTATGTTGTTTGCCCCGGAGAACGGGACGGTTATCTGGCGGAAGTGGAATATCCGGATGAAAAACGAATTTTGGTATATGAACCGAACAAGTACAATGCGGACAGTATGGAATTTATGCTAAGGGATTTGGGAGTACGCTGCAGTGTCTGCACAGAGCTGAATCAGGCCCGGAAAACATACGAGCAGGAAGATTTTTCCCACATCCTTTTTGACAGCACTGCCAAAGAAGGCTTTAGGGATTATTTTGATTCCGAAAAACGTATTGACAAATTTATTCTTATTAAAGAAGTAATGGAAAAATTCGACAAGGAAATTCCCAATGCCATAAGCAGGCCGGTCCTGATAACCCAGCTTGCCGCCGCCTTAAACGGCAAAAAGAGCTCCGGACGCCGAAGAACAAGTGAAGACGGCGGCTCCTTACAGCTTAAGAATACCCATATTCTGGTAGTGGATGATAACCAGATTAACCGCAT
>Ga0082212_10002189_pt1 | contig 28746 bp, 29 predicted proteins | sample TergutNt197P3_FD_71548 | JGI IMG/M metagenome (GOLD analysis project Ga0082212, IMG submission 71548) | Neocapritermes taracua P3 segment gut microbial communities from Petit-Saut dam, French Guiana - Nt197 P3 | ecosystem: Host-associated > Arthropoda: Insects > Digestive system > Gut ...
CCGGCTTTCGCCGCTACGGTGGACATCAACGAAGTCATGAAAACCGCATTCGAGTCCGCCGTTGACAGCATTCTTAGTTCCGTCGGCGTTGTACTCCCGATCGCGCTCCCCGTCCTCGGCATCACCATCGCCATCGGTTTTGCCATCAAGTTTTTCCGCAAGATCACCAGCAAAGCCGGTTAAGCGTCCGGCACCGGGGGGAGCTTCACCGCTCCCCCCACTTACTCCAAAGGAGGGACCACCCGATGAAACACCCAAAACGGTTAGCCAAACGTACGGCGGCGCTCCTGCTGTGCGTTGTCCTGCTGTCTCTCCATATACCGTACATCCCGCAAGCGTCGGCGGCTGGGGCAATATTGCCCTTTATCCTCCCCGCCATACCGGAGCTTAGCGGGCTGTTTTTCATGGCGGATATGTACGGACGAAACAGCACACTGGAGGATTTGAACCGCCGGGAAGGTTTTCGCGGAAACCTGCCGGGGACGCAAATCGACGCTCTTGACCGGGAGCTGGAGCGAATGAGGATGTCAAAGCGGATGGCCGAGGAATCCGGCTATGACGAGAGGGAGGTTGCCGAGGCACTGGCCATCATGGCGGCGGCGGGGCTTTCCTACGACGCGCCCGATTGGGAAGCGGAGTACATAGCGGGCTTCACACACCCTACGAAACCGTATGAACCTACAGAACCCGTGTGGGGTGAGGTTGGGTTAATGACAAAATACGGAAATGACAAATGGGCAAGCGCATGGGGCGAGGCCATCATCCCCGGCGCGGGACTGATAGGTGTCGTTAACGACCCCGCCGGGGCGTATATAACCACGTCGGTCGTATCGAAAGTAACGGCATGGCTGGCTGGTTTATTTGGCAACGCCGCTCCCGGCCCGCAAACTCTCCCCGCCATGAACTATCTGCAAACACTGACCGCCATGGATTTTGTGAAAACGGGACAACAGATAAACATAACCGCCCGTAGTTATGGATTATCGGATATATATATCGCTCCGGCAAGTGTCACATCATACAAGGATAATCACGGACAGTATATGTATTTTCACGCTGTAGATGGTAATTTGACAAGAATAGATGCAAGGCAATATAACGGCAGTAATTTAGCGCCACCCGGAGGAGGGGGGACATATGGAATTTCGGCAGAGTATGTACGGATGGGATTAGCAATAAACCCTGCAAAAATAGGGCAAGGGAATATGTCGGGATTTGCGTCGTCATTTGACATGCTGGTATATACGTTTCAAGTCAATGAAGCTGGTTATGTAACAGCGGAATTGTCTAATCTTGCGGTAGAGAGCGCAACGCTCGGTCTCCCCGCCGTTCCCCTAGTCAACAACGCCGGAGCTGTAGCGGGAACCATTCCCGATGATCTCCCCGATAGAGGGCTATACATCCCCGTCCCGGCTATCCCCTCCACCGATACGGGCGAAATAGACTGGCCGGGGTATCTGGGCGGACTCAAGACGTACAACCCCACCAAAGCGATAGAGGATACCCTGACGGGGGAAGGGGAAGCTGAAAAAGAGGGCGAAAAGGAAAAGGACAAAGAAGCCGAGAAAGAGGATGCGAAAAGTCTGGAATTGCCTATGGAAATGGAGGGATTTCGGCTCAACACGCCGGACGTGACCCGCAAATTTCCGTTCAGCGTCCCCTTTACCCTGATCGCCTGTATCTCCCTGTTAAACGCGAAAGCGGAAGAACCTATATTTGAAATACCGTTCGTCATCCCGCTGATCGGCTTTGAACACTCTATAACGATAGACCTGACCGAGTTTGAAACGGTGTTTGAGATCATCCGGTGGTTCCTCACCCTGTCGTATATCTTCGGTCTGGCGATGATAACCCGCAATGTGATAAGGGGGTAGCTATGGATATACTGAACTGGCTCCTTGACTGGGTAAAGACGATTCTCGGCTACATATTCTTCTTCCTGCCCGATGACCCGTTTATGCCGTATATCGAAGATATGGCGGGCGGCGAATGGCTGGGGTATGTCAATTGGTTCATCCCGTTCGGCACATTCGTCGGCATCGGCGGCGCGTGGCTGCTGGCCATCGGGATATTCTACGCCTATCAGGTCATCCTGCGCTGGGTCAAGGCGGCGGGGAGCGGCTGACATGGTAGAGATGTATACAGGCACTCCCGGGAGCGGCAAGTCCCTCCACGTCGCGGAGCGTATCTATCGCCGCATGATGAAAGGGTATACCGTCATAGCCAACTTTGAAATCAATCTGGACGTATTCCCGCCGAAGAAGAAGCGGCTGGGAAAGTTCGTCTTTATAGACAACATGGACCTAAGCCCGGACGGGTTGATGCAGTATTCCCTCGAACACATCCCGCGCGACAAGTTCGGACGGGTGAAAGAAGGGGAGTTACTGCTTGTGATCGACGAATGTCAATTGCTGTTCAATACAAGGGACTGGAACGTCAAGACCCGCATGAAGTGGTGTACGTTCTTTTCCCAGCACCGCAAATTCTCCTATGACATTATCCTCGTCACCCAGTTCGACCGGATGATCGACCGCCAAATCCGCGCCATGGTGGAGTATGAGGTTAAGCACAGGAAGATCGGCAATTTCGGCGCGGCAGGGTTTATCATCTCATGGATAACCCGTATACTGTCATTCGGTCAAAACTACGGCCTGTTCATCGCCATCAAGTTCTGGTACGGCGTACACGCGCGGCTAGGCAAAGAGTTCTTCCAGGCAAAGCCGCGCTATATGCAGATGTACAACAGCTATAAGGTGTTTGCCTCGGCGCAGGATGGGGGAGCGCAAGCGGGGGACCCGCCGAAGCCGGGGCAAACGCCTGTAACGGACGAACCGCCCACAGAAGCCGCGCCTTTGCCGGACGAACCCCCGGAGGAAGTGGGCAGCGGGGGCGAAGCCCCTTAGTATTACCTGCCCACTTCTGTGGCAATCTTTATACTCGCTGTGGCTCTAAGGTTCAACCCTGCCACATCATACTTGTGGCAATTGTGGCAGTTATAATTTTCCAATCCAAAAGCCTAACAATATCAATGCTTTCAGCGATTTTCTCATAAATCTACTTTTGTGGCAAAGGGGGTTGCAGTGATGGCGGATACCAAAGATACAAAGTGCCGCAAGTGGGTCTTCACCATCAACAACCCCGCTGAACACGGATTCACGCACGATAAGGTCAAGGAAGTCCTCGGCGGCATGAAATCCGTTACATACTACTGCATGGCCGATGAACAAGGGCAAACTCTACATACACATCTGTATATACAAGCGTCAAGCGCAATCCGCTTCTCCACCGTAAAGAAAGCCTTTCCCACCGCCCACATCGAGGAAGCACGGGGGACAGCGCAGGAGAACCGCGATTATATCCTCAAGGCCGGGAAATGGGAAAACGACGATAAGCACGGCACCAAGATCGACGGCACCTTCGAAGAGTGGGGCGAGTTGCCCATAGAACGCCAAGGGGCGCGGACCGATCTCACGGAACTCTATGAACTGATACTGGACGGGAAAAGTAACTGTGAGATCTACGAACGCAATCCGGATTTCATCAAGTATCACGGTTTGATTGAGAATGTACGGCAGGACCATCGGTATAACGAGTGGAAGGATAAGGACAGAGATACCAAGGTGATATACATTTACGGTAAAGCCCGGATCGGCAAGACGCGCATGGTTATGAGCGCCCACTGCCGGGAAGAGATATACCGTGTGACTGATTACAAGCATCCTTTTGACAGTTATACCGGGGAAAACGTCATGGTCTTTGACGAGTTCCGCTCCCAGCTTCCGATTACCGACATGAATAACTATCTTGACCACTACCCGATCAAACTCCCGGCCCGGTACACCAATAGGCAGGCGTGTTATACCATGGTGTACATCGTTTCCAATCTCCCGCTAAGGGCGCAGTATCCGAATGTGCGGAAATCACAGCCCGAGGTATGGGAAGCGTTCTACGGCAGGATAACGACGCTGTATGAGATGACCGGAGACGGGTTGGTGGAGCAGGATGTACTGGAGCACGTGAACGACACGTGGGTGCGGTATGATTCGCCCGGGTTCACAGAGATTGACAGTCAGGAGGAATTGCCGTTTTGACATATGTTCAATGGAATAAAATAGGCGGTTGCTAAAAGTGCCACTTGACAACACGATAAAATGTGGTATAGTAAACACAGCAGGATGATGGATTTATACGGTCCTTGTCCTAGTGAAGCGTTAACAAAGTAATCGCCTACCGGTGCAAACGACGGGCGGTTACTTTGTCTTTACTGCGCGAATGAGGCTTGCGAGAGCTTGAAAGAGTTTGCGAAGCTCTACGATTACACTCATTGGCATTCCCCCCTTTCGGGGAACAAAGACCGCCACCATCATCCCACTGTATGTAAAGGATACCATATAGCGGATAGATTGTCAATGGCAGGACGGCAATAACGGAACCTAAATGGAACCTTTTTTGAGCAAATAGAACCCTATTTAGAACGTGTGTGTGTAGTTTTCAGGGTACATTTTCAGAAAATAGAAAACGCTCAAAACCTTATAGTTCTAAGCGTCTCGGTGGTGGACGATGAGGAACTCGAATCCCCGACCCTCCGCACGTCAAGCGGATGCTCTACCAACTGAGCTAATCGTCCAAATCACCTTTATTATACACAATTAATCGTCCCTGTCAAGTTATTTTTAGTTCTCCGGCGGCGCGATGTTCAGCCGCATCTGCATCAGGGTTCCGTACAGACCTTGTTCGGATCCGCATACGGAAAACCCCATCTTCCTGTAAAAAGCCAGCGCCTGTGTGTTCTGGTGATATACTCGCAGCGACAGCGACGTCTTGCCGAGGCCCCGCGCCACGCTGACCGCTTCGCCCAAAAGCTGCGCGCCCAGCCCCAGGCCCCGCTTTTCAGGGTCAAGATATAGCAGCGCGATGTGTCCGTCGAAGACCGACAGACGGCCCGCGTCACGCATATGTATCAACCCCACGCGCCGTTCCCGTTCCATTGCGAACTGTAAATACCTCGGATGGGTTTCGGCTGACTCCCCAATGGCCCGGTCGGCCATTTCATCGTAAAACCCTTCCTCCGTGCCGTAGATCGTCTCCCATGTCCGGCGGCTGTATTCCATCACGGTTCTGGTATCCTCCGGCAGTTGTACGGGAGAAAACCACAATTCCGCGTCCGGCGCTTTCTCCGGATCGTCGCGCCACCAAGACTGTTTCGCAAACGTTGACAACTCCCCCAAATGGCGGTTATCCCCCATAAATTCCGCGCGGAACATACCTTCCTCCCATTCCACAAGCGAAACCGAGGCGTTGTCCAAATGCGGAACGCGCCTCCCCGCCACACACGCCAAAACCTCACGGATCACGCAACCATGCGATACCACGGCGACATACCGCCCCCTATGGGCGGCGGCGATCCGGGACAGCGCCGCCATAACGCGCCCGCCCGCCTCCGCCACCGTCTCCGCGCCTTCAACCGTCCACGGAGCCTTCTTCTCAAACCACAGCATTGTATCGTATTGCCGCGCGAGTTCTCCCCACGGGCGGTCTTCCCATGCGCCCAAGTAAATCTCCCGCAGCAGGGGATCGGTTTGAACCGTTTTTTGACAGGCTGACGCCACCGCCTCGGCCGTCCTTACCGCGCGGCAGAGATCGCTGGCGTAGACCGCGTCGACCGGACGGCGCGAAAACCAGTCGCCCAGCCGCTCGGCCTGCTCCAGACCGTTTTTCGTCAGCAGCCCGTTGGTATGCCCGTGCGCCCGGCGGTAGAGGTTTCCCTCCGCCTCCGCGTGGCGCACCAAATAGATCCGTGTCAATACGCTAATACACTCCCTGCCAACTCTGAAATCCTCTTCACATCATGTTCTTCACACCACGCGTTCAGGTCCCCCAGGATCCGTTCCGGGGCGTACGGGTCCCTAAACAACACGGTGCCGACCCCTACCGCCGACGCGCCGGCCATCATCATCTCCGCCGCGTCCAACCCGCTCGAAACGCCGCCCATTCCTATGACCGGCAGCCCGGTCGCGGCGGCCGCCTGCCAGACACAGCGCACAGCCACCGGAAATATGGCGGGGCCGGACAGCCCTCCGGTATTCATCCGCAAGACAGGGCGCCTTGTCTCCGTGTCGATCCTCATGCCGACAAGGGTGTTTATCAATGACAGCGCGTCGGCCCCCGCGTCTTGACAAGCGCGGGCGATCGGGGCAATATCGGTGACATTGGGCGATAGTTTTACGGAGACCGGAACCCTCGCGGTTTTCTTCACCGCTTCGGTCACGGCGGCGGCGGACTCCGGGCTGCTTGCGAAATTTACGCCGTGCGCGTTGAGGTTGGGGCAGGAGATGTTGACCTCCAGCAATTCCACGGCATCCCCAATCAAGCGCGCCATCTCGCCGTATTCCTCCGGCGACCCGCCGCTGACGTTGGCGATTACGGCGACTCCTTTTGACCGCAAAAAGGGCAGTTCGTCCCGCAAAAACGCCTCCACGCCGGGGTTTTGCAGCCCGACGCTGTTCAAACAGCCGGCCGGCGTCTCCGCGACGCGCGGCGGCGGATTGCCTTCGCGGGGCCTGAGCGTCAACCCTTTGACGCTGACCCCGCCCAGCAGCGAAATGTCGAAAACCTCGTCATATTCCCGTCCGAAGCCGAAAGAACCCGATACGGCGACCAGCGGGTTTTTCATCGTCACGCCCGCGACGGAGACCGTCATATCGGTCATGGCGGGTTCCCCCAATCCACGTCCGCGGCGTTGAACACCGGCCCGTCTTTGCATACGCGCCTGTAATGCCCTCCTACGGCACAGGCGCAAACCAAGCAGGCTCCCACGCCGCAGGCCATCCGCTCCTCCACCGACACAAAGCAGGGGACGCCGCGCTCCTTGCAAACGCCGGCCACGGCTTTCAAAAGCTGGCGCGGCCCGCACGCCAAAACCTGATCGGGGCTTCCTTCCTGGGAGATATAGGTCTCCAGCCGTTCGTGCGGATAACAGGCAAATCCCTGCGAACCGTCGTCGGTACAGACGTCCAGGGAGGGGAACTCCCCGGTCAGGATGGCGTCTTCCCGCGAACGAAACCCGGCGATGGTATGTGTGTTTTGATGCGTCCGGGCATAGTACAGCAGCGGAGGCAGACCGATCCCGCCCCCGACCAGAACCGTTTTCCCCGGCAGATTCTCCGGGAACCCATTGCCCAGCGGGCCCAGCAAGTCGACCGGATCCCCCTCGCGCAGACCCGCCAGCGCCGCCGTACCCTGTCCTTTGACGGCAAATACCAGCCGCGCGGCGCCGTCCTTGTATCCGCACAGGCTAATGGGGCGGCGCAGTGAAAAGCCGGGAACGGCCAAATGGACAAACCGCCCCGGCGCGGGATCTGACAGTCCGGCCCCGACCCGCAGATCGACGATCGTATCTATCAGGCGGGATCCCGACAGCACCTCACCCGTCATGCCGCAGAACCTTTTCATACCAACCGTCAAACTCGGCCCGCACCGGCTCCGGCAACCGCAACAACGCGTTGCGCAAATCGCCTGCGGTATACAGCGTATCCCCGAGGGAAACGCCTATGACCGGCAGTTCCAGCAGCGACGGCGCCGGTTCGCCGGGTTTTAGGAAAGACGGGCCCGCACCGTCCCAAAGACCGCGCAGCGTCAGCAAATGCTTCGCCTCGCGCGAAATATCCTCGTCAACTTTCAGCAGGGCAAAGTCGGACCCGTCGCGCTGCTTGACAAACCACAAGGTCCGTACGCCGGCGCCATCCCACGCGCGGGCGCGGACCAGACCCATAGCGGCGGCCAGCATGGCGGTTTCCTCGGTGGGATTGAGCGTCTGGGGCGGATAGATCACGGCTTGGCCGCACAACTCAAACGCCCCAACCGGATAGATGCTCAACGCGTCTTGGCCCAGCACAAAGCCAAAGACGCCGGCCCGCGCCGGAGCCTCTCCTTCCAGATAGGGGACGCGCTGCGCCCGGCAGCGTTCGATCCAGCGGTCATCCGGCATTGTTGGAAACCCTCCCTTGCCTGAACAGATGGAAAAACGCGGAAAACACTTCGCCCGTCCCGCCCAGCCGGACGTCGGGGCAGGGCAGGAAGTGAACGGCCGAGACGGGTTTTCCGTCCAAAATAAAGCCCTCCGCCGTCCCGTCGGCGATGCTGCGGTGGGTGACGGTCACGCCCGGCGGCAACGGTTCCTCCGGCGCTTGCCCGTGGCTCTGCCATGTATACAGCGCCGCGCCCGTCTGGAGGTCGGTGACCGGCAGCCACGCGCCTCGGTGCGGCTCGCGCATTGGGCGCAGCTTCGCGCCGGAGGCCAGCGCAAGGAACCGGAACCCAAGGCCGAAGCCCAGCATCGGGACGCCCTCCGCGATCAGGCCGCGCAGGCCCTCGGTGATCCCCGGATGGCTGCGGGGCGAACCCGCCCCGTTGGGCAGGATCAGGGCGTCATATCCTCCCCGCCCAAAAATGGTGGGGGCGTCATAGGGCGGCAGCAGCGTCACGCGGATCCGCATGGCGTTCAGCAGACGGGTCAGTCCGTGCGACGATCCGAAGTCGCAAACCGCCATGTGGGCGGCGGCGTTCTTTCCCGAGCCGTGCGTGACCGGGGCCTTGACCGCCGCCGGGAAGGTATCGTTATAACGGTACGCTTTTGTTTGGTTCAGAAGCGCGTCCCATCCGGTGAAATTGGCGGAGGTCACGATGGCGCAGCGCCTGATCTGCTTCTCCGCGGCATGGCGGGCCAGTTCGACCGTGTCGATCCCCGATATGGCCGTGATTAAATTCCGGCGGAGAAAAAAATCCAGATTCTCGGCGCTGCGCCAGTTGGAGGGAACCGCCGCGATCTCCCGGGCGATAAGTCCGCGGGTCCATGGCAACCCGGTTTCGCAATGCTCGGTGTTGACGCCCCATGTCCCGACCGACGGCTGCGCGAACGCGCATATCTGCCCCGCCGAAGCGGGGTCGGTCAGCTGGTAGACGGCGTCGTGCCCGCTGTAAACGCTCAACTCCCCCACCGTCACGCCGGGCGCGCCCGCCGCCGCGCCCGGGATTTTGGTTCCGTCTTCCAACAGTAATGTCGCCCGCAACATACAACTCTCCCTTTTCTATGACTACCAAACAATGGCTTTTCGCAGATCGTCCCGCATTTCTGCCGCCGCCTTGCGCGCGGCGTCGGTATAGCAACCCCCCAGATTCTCCCGCCACGCGCAGCAGATGCCGCGCGAATTGTTGACGGCCGCGCCCCGCCCCTGCTTATCAAAGGCGTTGGCGATGTCGGCGGTTTTTCCTCCCTGCGTCCCATAACCGGGTACAAGGAAAAACAGTTCCGGGTGGTCCTTCCGCAGCTGCCGGATGGCGGAGGGCTGCGTCGCCCCCGCCACGATGGCGGCGGCCTGATAGCCGTACCGGCCGGTCAGGCGCCGTCCCGCCCGCGACACTTGCTCGGCGACGACGCGGTAGAGCGGGCGGTCGCCCGCCATCTGTTCCTGCACATCGGCCGACGAGCGGTTGGAGGTTTTGCAGAGGACAAAGATCATTTTATCATAGGTTTCGCAATCCGTTAAAAACGGGACGAGGTTGTCCGACCCCAGATAGGGATTGACCGTCAACCCGTCGGCATCAAAGACCGGCAGCAGTTTTTCTCCCAGCGCGACACGTCCCAGAAAGGCGGACGAATACGCTTTGGAGGTGGAGCCGATGTCGCCGCGCTTCGCGTCGACGATCACATACAGCCCGCGTTCCCGCGCCGTTTGGATCCCCTGCCGCAAAACCTCCATGCCGCCCGGCCCGAGCGCCTCGTAACACGCCGATTGCAGCTTGACGGCGGGAACCATATCGCACAGCGCGCCGATCAGCGCCGTGATATACTCCCCATACGCGCCTTGCAGCGCCTCCAGCGTCTGCCCCCGTTCGGCGGTGTATTTTTCCAGCACGGCGGGCGGGATGTGGTCCGGATAGGGGTCCAGCCCCAGCACTGTCGGGTTCTTCTTTGCCTCAATGGCCTCGATCAGACGGTCAACCGACATGGCCGCTCACTACCTTTCCTCGTAATACGCTCCCCCAAAACGGGGTATTTCTCGCTTTGGAGCAAAACCGTTCCGGCTCCACCGTCCATTCCGCGTCGGTATCAACCGTGACCGAACCTCCCGGTGCCGATACCCGCAGAATGGCGGCGGGTTTTTCACAAAACAGCCTAAATACCTCCTCCAGCGGCATCCGCCCGCTGTGAAAAAGGGCTTCCAGCGCGGCGGCCAGCGCCGTTTCCAACCCGATTACGCCGTTCGGCGGGTTTTCCGAGGCTTTTTCCTCCCCGGTATGCGGCGCGTGATCGGTGGCGATACAGTTTATCACGCCGTCGCACAGCGCGTCCAGCACCGCTTCCACATCCTTCTCCGTACCCAGCGGCGGGTTCATCTTGCCCTCTGCCGCCGCCGTCATATAATGCGGGCAGGTCTCGGCGGTCACGGGGATCCCCCGCGCCGCGCGGAGAAGGCGGACGGTATCGGCCAGGCTGACATGGCATATGTGCGCGGGACAGCCCGTCTGCCTGACAAGGTATATCGCCCGCTCGCACTGCTCTGTCTCCGGCTCGCAGTGCAGGAAAACCGGTAAATTGACGGCGTTCGCGCGGATAAGGGCTTCCCGCAGGACGGTTTCGTCGCCGATCGGCAGACCGTCGTCGCTCAGCGCCGCCGCGCCCGCCGCCTTCAAGGCGGCAAAATCGGTCAAAATTTCGCCCCGCTGTCCGGCGGTGACCGCCGCGGCCGGATAGACCGTGACCGGCAACCCGCGCGCCCGTTCCCGTACAAACCGCACCAGTTCCGGCGTATCGACCGGCGGCGCGGTATTGGCCATGGCGGTAATCCCGCCGAACCCTCCCGCGGCGGCGGCGGCGCAGGCGGACGCGATCGTTTCCTTGTGCGTCTGCCCCGGCTCGCGGGTGTGTACGTGAAGGTCGATAAACGGAGACGTCCGGACGACAGGCATACTACGCAAACCTCCGCATAAACAGCCCTGTTATGATCTTTGGAAAAAAGTACGTCGCTTTCTGCGGCATTTTCTCTCCGGCCAGCACGGTGTCGCGCAGTTCCGTGAGTTTGGGCGGCGGCAGCAAAAAGGCGCATTGCGCGTCTCCGTTAAGTACAAGCCGCGCGGCTTCGTCGGCGTCCCGGGTGTAGATCAGGTTTTTCCCTTTCGCCATCTTCTCCGCGTCGATGCCAAGCAGGGGCGCCAGAATGCCGTCATGCAGCGCCGCGACGGAGGATTTAGCCGTCCAAGACGTTTTGGGCGTGAGTTTATACCGGCCCGAGGCGGTGATCCAGATAAAACGTCCCTCCTCCGGCGTATCCTGTTCCGACAGGTCATACCCCTTCTCCAGCACGCCCCGGAGCGTGTCCTCGCCGTACCAGTTCATCGCCGTGACGGCGCGGTGCGTCGCCCGCAGGTCAACGCCGGGGCTGTTCATATCGGCCAGAAACACCATCGCGTATGCCGGCTTGCCCGTCTCCTCGCGTAGGCGCAGCAGCGTTTCGTAACGGTGGTGGCCGTCGGCGATGAAGATTTTCTTATCGGCAAACGCTTCCGATATGGCGTGGCAGACGCCCGGGTCGGACAGGGTGCGCAAAGAGTGCGTCACGCCGTCCGGCATGGTAAAGGAGCAGTCCGCCGTCCCGTCAAATTTTGCCAGCGCGGCGATCTTCCCTTTCGGGTCGTCGTACAGGCCGTATATGGCGCTGAACTGGCAGCCCGTTTCCAGCATCAGGCGGCGGCGGTCTTCCTTGGCCGCCGGAAGGGTGAACTCATGCGGCAGGACCATGCCCTCCGAAAAGGGGGTCAATTCCAACAGCGCCGCCAGTCCCCGCAGGGTCTGGCCGCTGCCGTCCTGCGCGGTAAAGGAGGCTTCATAGAGATAAAAGGCGTCCTCGGCGTCCTCGGTCAGGACGCCGTCCCGCAGCCAGCCGTCCAGCGTCTTTTTCGCGAAACCGTAAGGGTTTGCCGTCCCCAGCCGCTCACCGCCCTCCAATAGGATGGCATTATACGGGCTTTTCTCGGTCCACTCCGACGGATCGGGGACGACGTCGTATGGCGGGCAGCAGACTGTTTCGGGCGCGCCCGCTTTCGTGAAATTATAACGCAGCGCTTGAAACGGTTTAACGACAGCCATAAATTACATCCTCACAATATCAAAATTTCGGCGCATACTAATGACACCACAGCCATCGAAAGGAAGAGTAGAATATGCAAGCGAAATCGCTCGTCAAAGGCATTGGGATCGGCATCGTCGCCGGGTCGCTGCTCACCGCCGCCGTCATCCCGATGGATAAAAAGCGCGTCATGCGCTCCAAGCCGGGCCGCGCCCTGCGCACCATGGGGCAAGTCGTCGAGGGGATCTGCGACGCGTTTCAATAATTATATCACGCCCGCGCCCCGTTGACAAGCGCGGAAAAATCCCCGCCGGCGTCCAGCGCGGCGGGGATCGGTTTGTCTGTCCTCAGAGGATATGGCGGTCCAGCGTGCTGACCAAATTGCCGATCTCGGGCTTAGAAAGCTGCGCGGTCGCGCCCAGTTGCTCGCCTTTGATCCGCATCGCCTCGTCGATCAGGCTGGAGAAGATGATGACGGGGACCTCGCGGAGGATCCGGTCGTCTTTGATTAGCTTCGTCAGGCGGTGGCCGTCCATCTTCGGCATTTCGATGTCGGTGATGATGGCGGCGACCCTGGTGGCGACCTCCTCGCCCGACGCCATGATTTCGTCGCGCACGGATTCCAAATAGTTCCACGCCTCTTCCCCGTTGGCGTGTCCTTTGATGTGGGTATAGCCCGCCGTCGTCAGGGCCTCCAGCAGCATTTTTTTCAGCAGCGGCGAGTCTTCGGCCATAACCACCGGCTTGGCGCTGCGCTGGCGCGGACCCATCTCCTCGATTTCGGACATTTGGATCCCTACCTGCGGGCTGATGTCGACGACGATTTTTTCAAAATCAACAATGGTGATTAACTTATTGCCGACCTTGGCGATGCCGGTGGCCAAGCCCTCGTCCCCGCCATAGATGGTGGGGTCGGGCTTTTCGATGTCGTTCCAGCTGATGCGGTGGATCACTTCCACCGAATGCACATGGAAAGCGGCGTTCATTTTGTTGAAGCCGGTTACGATCAGCATATCGCGCGAGTTGTCCTCGGCGTCGGGCAGCCCCATGTAGTGCGCCAGATCGATGACGGTCAGGATGAGGTCGCGCGGCATAAAGACCCCCTCGACGCTGGGGTGCGCGTTGGGCATGGGTTTTACCGGCGCGTACTGCATGATCTCGGTGACCTTGGCCACGTTGATCCCAAACGAATCGCCGGCGATGGTGAACTCCATGATCTCAAGTTCGTTTGTCCCGCTCTCCAGCAGAATCTCGGTGCGCATTGGATTGCGTTTGGCGTTTGCCATGTCGATTCCCTCCCGATATTACAGGCTCCATCTACGCTATCATACCACATTTTTTTATCTTTGTATATACTTATTTTAATCGTTCATAAGTCCCTTTGTCAAGACAAATGTTTCGTGCCGCGCGGGTTTTGCTTGCCAGTTTGGACGCCATAGGGTATAATAGGCGGCGAAGGGGTGCTTTTATGCCGCTTACGATTGTGTTTGCTCCATGCAAGGCCTGATAACGGACGGGGATTGCATGGAGCGGTAGTTAACGTCTGCCGTCCAAATCGGGCTTTGCGTTTTCAATCCATTCTGAATTGAAGGAGCAAAGCCATGAAAAAACAGAATATATTCTCAGGACTCCGGGATTTTCTTATCCTATGGAGTTCGCAGGCCGTATCCACGTTGGGTACGGCGATGACCTCTTTTGCTCTCATCATCTGGGTATATGAGCAAAAAGGAACGGCCTCCAGCATTGCCATGCTGTCAATTTGCTCGCTTGTCCCGTCAATTTTGTTCAGTTTCGTCGCCGGGACGCTTGCCGACCGCTGGGATAAAAAACGGATCATGCTGCTGGCCGACATAATGGCGGCGGTTGGAACCGTCACTGTGTTGGCGTTGTACACAACAAATTCCCTGCAAATCTGGCATCTCTACGTTATCAATTTTTTGCTCAGCTTTATGAACGCCTTTCAGGGGCCCGCGTCCTATGTGGCGACGTCTTTGCTGGTAACGAAAGAACAGTATGTCCGCATAAGCGGCCTGTATGCTTTCTCCGGCTCGATCGTGACCGTTTTGGCTCCGGCGCTGGGCGGCGCCTTATTGGCGTTGGGCGATTTGAAGCTGGTGCTTTTCATCGATCTCGCCACATTTGCCGTCGCTTTTGTGATACTGCTTTTCTTCATCAAAATCCCAAAAATCGCAGACAAGGCAGAGGAAGCAAAAGAATCTTTCGTTAAAAGCTGCCTGGCGGGAATTGCCTTTTTGCGGGCGCATTCGGCATTGCTCCGCATCATCCTGTTTTTCGCGTTTATAAACTTTATCGCAAAAATGGGTGGCTATGGGATGCTGCCCGCGCTGATCCTCGGCCGTACAAACGGCAATCAGGTTTCACTTGGTATCGTGGAAGCGGCCGTCGGCGCCGGTACGCTTGCCGGAAGCATTCTGGTTACGCTGATGAAGCCCGCGAAAAGCCGGACATGGACGATCTTCTTTGCTTGCGGCGTCTCTTTTCTGCTGGGGGACGTAGGGCAGAGCCTGTCTCAGTCATTGCTGTTATGGGTAACCGCCGCTTTTTTCTCCAATGTTCCGATGCCCTTCTTAAACGCCAACCTGACGGCTATCATGCGGACGGCGGTTCCTGTGGAAATGCAGGGGCGCGTGTTTTCCGCGCGGGATACCATCCAATACAGCACCATCCCAGCCGGTCTATTCCTCGGCGGTTTCTTGGCCGACCGTGTTTTTGAACCGTTCATGGAAACGGCCTTACCCCTCCGGCAAGTTCTGGCGATGGTCTTTGGAACGGGAAAAGGTTCCGGCGTCGCGGTTATGTTTTTCATTGTTGGCACTGTCGGGGGTGTGTCCAGTTTTATCTGTCTGAAAAATCCCCTATACAAAAATCTCGATTAAGCGCAATGAAGGGGTTACGGGATCACCCCGGTGTGTTCCAGCGCGATCTTGACCCCCATCAGCACCAAAATGACGCCGCCGGCAAATTCCGCCGACGCTTTGAATCTCCTGCCGAACAGACTCCCAATCTTCACGCCGGCCATCGATAGCACCAGCGTGACCGCCCCGATCAGCGCCACCGCCGGAACGATGCTCACTTGCAGAAACGCGAACGAGACGCCGGCGGCCAGGGCGTCGATGCTTGTGGCCAGGGCGAGGGTCACCATCTGCGCGGGAAAGAGTTTCATTTCCGATGGGTCGGGCTTCCGCCCGCCGGGGCAGGTTCTGTCGCTGCATGTCCCGGCGGGGCACGCCCTGTCGGGACACCCTGATTTTTGGAAACTGCCCGCGATCATCCGTCCGCCGATAAAGCCGAGCAGGGCCAGCGCGATCCAATGGTCAAACGCGAGGATCTTCTCGGCAAACAGCTTGGCGGACAGATACCCGATCAGCGGCATGGCGGCCTGAAAACCCCCAAAATACAGGCCGACGGTCAACGTCTCCCTGACGCCGGCTTTTTTGACGGCCGCTCCGGCGCAGACCGCCGCCGCAAAGGCGTCCATCGAAAGCCCGGCGGCTATGAACAAAAGTTCGGGCAACCTCATCCGTATCATCTCCCGCCGCTTCAGTATACCAAATCCGGCGGAAAAAGACAACTCATCTTGCGCCCGGAATGACGATCGTCAGGCGGATGCCCCCGTCCTCCTCCTCTTTGTCCAGACTGGCGTTGACGCCGGAGCGCCGCATTGTCTCGACGGCGCGGGTGACGGTGTTGAGGAAGAGGCGGATGTCCTTGAAAACATACAGCGTCCGGATGCCCCGCCTTGCTTCCGACTCCCCGGCCCCGCCGGCCAGCAGCCGTTCTATGTATTCCTCCGTCTGCGCCACGTTGAGTTTTTCCCGCGCGATCCGTTCTATCGCCTCCAGCCGCGCTTCCAATCCCTCGATCCGGAGCAGGGCGCGGGCGTGGCGTTCGGTCAGCCCGTGGCGCCGGATGGCGTCGGTGACCTCGCCCGGGTGGCGCAGCAGGCGCAATTTGTTGGCGATGGCCGACTGGCTTTTACCCAGACGCCGCGCGGCCTCGTCTTGGGAAAGCCCGAACTGACGGATCAACCGCCGGATACCTTCGGCTTCCTCAAAAAAGTCAAGGTCGCAGCGTTGGAGGTTTTCGACCAGGGCGAGGACGCTGCTCTGCTTTTCGGTGGCGTCCAACAGGATACAGGGTACCTCGCGCAGCCCCGCGAGTTTCGAGGCGCGCAGCCGCCGTTCCCCCGCGACCAGTTCGTAGCCGCCCTGTTCGCTCCGGCGCACGGTCAGAGGCTGGAGAATGCCGTATTGACGGATGCTCTCCGACAGTTCGTTAAGCCCCTCCTCGTCAAAGACGCTGCGCGGCTGATAGGGGTTGCGCCGGACGTCGTCCGTCTTGACCATGTGTACGCGCCGGCTTTCCATAAGGCCGTGCTTTCTTCCGAGTACCATGCCAATCCCTCCCGGTAGGCTGCGATAATGTTGGTATTATGTAACCCTATTATAGCCGCGCGTCCCTGTCGCGTTCCATCGTTTCCTGTCGGCGGGCCTCTTCTCTTGGGGATTTTTTCTATTTACAGCGGAAATTTTTTGCGGTATACTGTTGACATAATCCGACAAAGGACTGTATTGCCATGTTCCGACGTCAAACCGCCCTTTTTCTCTGTCTCACGCTGCTGACAGCCTCCCTCCCTCCCGCGGGCGCTTTCCTTACAGGCGGAGGACATACATATTACCGCTCCCATACATACACGCCGGCCGATCTGACGCGGTATACGGTCAATTCGCTGCGCCACAGCGAGGCGGGGCTTGCGGAGGAGCATATTCTCTCCTTTTCCCCCAACGCCGGACTGCTCCCCATCACCGTCGGGCCAGACCGCATTTATAACAGCGGGCTGACCATTGAGGCGGCGGCGGCGCGGCTGAGGAGCCGGGGGCTTGACGTTGTCGGGGGGATCAACGCCGGTTTTTCCAACTCCGATATGACCCTGCTCGGCTTACAGGTACGCGACGGCGTCCTCACCTCCTTCGACCGGCAAAACCGGACGCTGCCCTCGGTTGGCTTTACCCCCGGCGGCGAGGTCCTTTTGGGTTCCCCCGGTTTCTCCATCACCGTTTCCGGCGAGGACGGGGAGGTCCTTATCGATCAACTCAACAAGCTGCGCCGGCCCGATGCGGTCTGCTTGTATACCCGGGATTTTTCCGCCACCACGCAGACCACGCAAGACGGCCTGCATATCGTGATCCGGGGCTGGAGCCGCCTCAGGCCGGGCGGCACAACCACCGGCACGGTGGCCCGCGTCCTGCGCGGCAAGTCCGCCTATGAGATCGCCGACGACGAGATTGTCCTGTCGGCCAGCACCCAAAGCGCCATTGACCGTATCTCTTTCCTGACCGAGGGAAGCGGCGTCGCCATAACGGTTGACTGCGCCGATCCCCGCTGGGCCGAGGCAGCTTCCGCCGCCACCGGCCTGCGGTATCTGGTACGCGGCGGCCAGACCGAAAACATATCGGACGGCGCGCGGGCGCCGCGCACCGCGGCCGGCGTCCGGGCCGACGGCTCCGTGGTGTTCTATACCGTGGACGGGCGTCAGGCCGGCTACAGCGCGGGACTCACGCTGAACGAAACAGCGCGGCGTATGCTGGACTTCGATTGCGTGACCGCGATCGAACTGGACGGCGGCGGTTCGACCGCCATGTTTGTCCGTATGCCGGGGGAAAGGGACGCCAAGCTGGTCAACAAACCTTCGGACGGCTCGATGCGCCGCAACGCCGATTTTATCCTCCTCTGCAATGTCTTTCCCGCATCGGACGGAAACGCCGCGCACCTTTTTCCGCAGCCCGCCTACCTAACCATGATGCCGGGCGCGACGGCCTCTTTTTCCATGCTGGCCGGGGACGTCTATTACCGCCCCGCCGATATTTCGGGGGAGCGGATAGAGTCTTATGCGCTTGCTCATGATGTGGGCCAGGCGGGCGGCTTATCGTTTACGGCGCAATCCCCAGGCGAGACGACCGTCAATTTTTTTACCGGCAACGCCGCGGGTACGGCGGAGGTACGGGTTGTGGAGCGGCTTGAGGCCGTCGCTCTGACCGACGCGGAGACCGGGCTGGCCGTCAATGAGATTATCGCCGCCCCCGGGCAAAGCGTCCGGATCGGCGCGTCCGGCACGCTGGATAACAGGCCGGTCTTTTCAACGGCGCGCAGCTTTACCTGGTCGGTCGAAGGGGACGCCGGCACGGTCACGCCCGACGGCGTTTTTACCGCCTCCGAGGAACTGGGCCGGACCGGGCGGATCGTCGTCTCCGGCGGCGGGCTGACCGCCGTCCTTCCGGTGTCGGTCGGCGCGGATCCTTTGGTCATTGAGGGCTTTGACCGGGGACTGGGCGTCTTATCGGCCGGGACCGACGGGCTAAAAGCCTCGGTCGTAACCGATCTCAATTTACTTGAACGCGGGACGGCTTCGGCCGCGCTGACCTATGCTTTCGCGCAGACAGACCCATCCGCCCGGACAATCGGCTTATCGGCGCGGACGCCGGGGTATCCGTCAACGCTGCACCTTCTGGTGACCGGCGACGGTTCGGGGCATGAACTGACCGTTTCAGCCGTTTCGGCCAACGGCGAGGTTATCCATATCCCTCTGGGTAAGATGGATTTTTCCGGAGTGCAATATCTCTCGGCAAAGCTTCCGTCCCGGACGGCGTCTATATCCGGCCTCACGCTTATCCCCAGCCGGAACGGCTCTCTGAACGGGACGTTTTATCTGCATCAGATCGTCGCCGCGTGGACGGATGACCTTTCCGACGAGCCGCCTGACCTGCGAATCGACGGGCCGTTCGAGCAAGGGGACGAACTGGTCTATAATCTGACCGCCGCTGGTCCGGACGGGGTCCTTCCAAAAGAAATCGACATACGATGGGACGGAAATCCTCTGCCGGCGCCTGTTTGGGACGTCTGGTCCGGACGGGCGGAGATACGTGTTCCGCTGCCTGAAGATGGTCTGCATATTCTTTCAGTGGACGCCGCCGGCCTTCTCGGACGCCGCGCACGGCAAATCAGCGCGGATTACTACGGACGGAATGAACTCTCCTCCGCCATTTGGGACACCGCCGACAAATGGTATACCGGCTATGTGGACTTTTTGGATCAACGGGGCGTTATTGACGCCGAAGATGTGTTTGGATTGCGGTACTACTATCCCGAACGGGCCGTCTCCCGCCTCGAAGTTGTGAGAATGCTCTACCGCGCTTTGAAACCCGTCCCGACGGACCGGTTTCCGCTGCCTTTTGACGACATTGGGACCCTGAATGATTATGACGTTGAAGCCGTCAGGGCTGTTTATGGCGCGGGGCTTATCAGCGGCAAAGTAAGAGCGGATAAAAGCCTCTTTCTTGATCCCGGCGGCCTCATGACGCGGGCCGAACTGTTTACCGTTCTGAACAAAACCATCCCGCGCGGCTATGAGCGGTCCTCGCTCTCCGAATTTACGGATGTCTCCGCCATCCCGTCATTTGCCCTGCGCGCGACAGAGACGCTGGCCGGCATGGGGGTTATCAGCGGCAATACCGAAGGCAGGATCAACCCTAACGGCCCCGTCCTGCGCTCCGAGGCTTGCAGCCTCTTTTGCCGGTTTTTCTTTTGACGCGCTATATATACAAACATATAAATATATGATACGCTATATATTGTTATTAGTGCCGGTGATTTGTGGATAAGCCGGTAAAACCCGCCGCAGCATGGAATCTTTGCCGGTTGAACCGTGTGGAAAAAGGGACAGGTTTTTGAGGTTTGTCCACAGAGAAATAAAGGGTCTTTGCCGGGGTAAAGTTATCCTTTACACATTTGAACATTTTGTGGAAAAGAAAGAGGGATCGGCGTGAATTATTTGGTTCTCAACGGAAGTCCGAAAAAAGACGGGCTGTGCCGTTCGGTCACGGAGGAAATCATCCGGGGCGCAAGGGACGGAGGCGGGAACGTCAAAGAGGTGACGATGGAAGGGGTCAAGCGGTGCCGGTGTTGCGGGGACGGCTGGGGATCCTGTTACGGAGATCATCGCTGCGCGATGAAAGATGATACCTTTGACGAGATACAGAAAGCGGTCCGCTCCGCGGATATGCTTTGCATCATTTCGCCGGTATATTGGGGAGAGGTCTCCGAGGGGTTAAAATGTCTGCTGGACAGGCTGCGCCGCTGTGAAAACCTATTTAGCGGCAACGATGGCGCTCTGGCGGAAAAGCCCGTTCTGCTGGCGGCTGTTCCCGGCGGTTCGGGCAACGGTCTGCTGCCGTGCCTTGAACAGATGAACCGATTTTGCGTCCATACCAAAGCGGTGGTATTTGACCACATCGGCGTAAACCGATGGAACGCGGACTATAAACGCGCGGCCGCTTACGCGGCGGCAAAGGCGATGACGGAGGGACGCAAACCGGGAGAAACGGTATAAAGGAAAGGAAACGTTGCTATGGTTACCTATGAGAATCCCGTAATTAAAGGCTATAACCCAGACCCCAGCGTCTGCCGCGCCGGGGAGGATTACTACCTTGTCACGTCCTCTTTTGAATATTTCCCGGGCGTACCGATTTATCACAGCAAAAATCTTTCCAACTGGACGCCAATAGGCCATTGCCTGACGCGTAAAGAGCAGCTTATCCTCGATTCCGCCCGCCCGTCCGGCGGTATCTACGCGCCAACAATCCGGCACCGCGGCGGTTTGTTTTACATGACGACGACCAATGTCTCCCATAGGGGAAACTTCATCGTCACCGCAAAGGATCCGGCGGGGCCGTGGTCGGACCCGGTCTGGATCGGGCAAGGCGGCATCGACCCGGATCTTTTCTTTGACGACGACGGGACGGTCTATTTTACCTCCACGGCCTCCACCGACGGTAAAACCGGCATCTCCCTCTGTACGCTGCATCCTGAAACGCTGGAACAGCGTACAGAATCGGTTTTTCTCACCGGAGGGGGAGGGGGCCGCTTTGCCGAGGCGCCGCATCTATATAAAAAAGACGGATTCTACTATTTGTTGTTAGCGGAAGGCGGCACTGAGTTCGGCCATATGGTGACCATCTTCCGGAGTCATTCCGTCGCCGGGCCGTATGAACCCTGCCCGCACAATCCAATCCTCAGCCACCGGGGCGCGAACGCGCAGTACAATCCCATCCAATGCACCGGCCACGCCGACCTGTTTGAGGATCACAACGGCCGCTGGTGGCTCGCCGCGCTGGCGGTCCGCCCGCTGCCGGGCGTTATGCTGCACAATCTGGGGAGGGAGACGTTCCTCGCGCCGGTGGTGTGGGACCGGGACGGCTGGCCTGTCGTCGGAGAAAACGGCACAATCTCGCTTGCCATGTCCGGGCCGCTTCCCGCCGCCCCGAGGAAGCGTGACGACAGCTTTGCCGACGACTTTTCCTCGGATAAGCAGAACTATCTTTATATCCGCAACCCTGAACCCGCCCGTTATATCCGCGACCCGCAAAGCAAAACGCTGACCCTGCGCGGCAGCGGCACGGCGCTGCGGGAAGCGGCCGGGGAGCCGCCCACCTTCTTAGGCATACGGCAAGTTGAATTCGACATGACCGCGCAAGCCGAAGTCACCGTCACGGCCGATGGCGGCAAAGGCGGGCTTGTGGCCTACTACGGCCCCGACTACCACTACGCGGTCTATCTGACCCGGTTCGGCGGCGTGACCTATGTGCGGACGGTGCGCCGCGTGCATGACCTGGAGGTCAAGAGCGAACGGATCCCCCTCTACGGAGATACGGCGACGCTCCGTATTATAACAGGAAAAGATTGCTATAAGTTATATTATCTGGATGAATCCGGCGTCGCTGTGGAGTTGGCGCGCGGCGCGACGGCGGGGCTGTGCACCGAGGGTACCGCGGCGATGACGTTCACAGGGACGCTGCTGGGGATGTTCGCCGAACGCGGCGAGGTGGCGTTTGGGGTGTTTTCGGTTGACGATTTGGGAAAATAGTAAATGAAAACGCCCGGCCGAAGCCGGGCGTTTTGTGTTTTTGCTATGATCTCAAGAGATAAACCCCGCGTCTAATAGGATTTGACGTATATCTACGCTGAAATCACCTTCTACAAACGCAGTTATATGAATCCAATACTCCTTTGCGGTTTGCTGAACATTTACGATTGTGTTTGGTGGCAATGCGAGTTTGCCCGAGTCAATAAGCATAATGGCGTCATTGCCGTAGTAATATACATGGCTCTCAGTTTCGAATAATGGATTATCCGTTGCCGAAAAACGCTTTATTCCGGCAGGTTTCATCCAACCAATAGAACCTTTTCCCGTATAACTTACCGACCAGATTCCCAAAGTGTTTTTTTGCATATACGCCCAGATAGGCGAATCTTCCGAATAAACCAACAGAATTTTGATGTGCCTGTCGTTAGCGTCAATTCCTGAATCAATTTCAGCATAGTCAGCATTCAGTCCCGACAAGAAAAGAGCAAGTTTGAAACTGCCGGTTATTCCGCAACACGCTATGATTGCCATTATAAGGGCAACGGTGATGATGATGTGGATTCTTTTCATCCAACTGCAGCAGGAAATTCAGCATAAAAGGGGTATATTGATTCAACATTTTTATTTTCCGGACCTGAAATCTGAATCCGATGTACAAAACGTGTCAGCAGAAACCCCCATGAGTTATACTCTATGACTGCATCAAAGGTATTATCATATCCTTGCGGTACAGCGCTAGTATTTCTTTTCCCCTGTATAACCTGAGGCGTCAGAACCCAATTCCCTGAGACATTCTTATATGAGAATGTCGGTATTTGGTATCCAACCTCCGTATCCACCCTTGTTGATACCATTGATAACCGCTGGAAATCATCCGTTTGACTAGCGAGGCGAACATAGAGGAAAGTTATTGTAGTAGTGGAGGACCAGGAATATGTAATATGAGGTACACTTACCTCCGTCGTCCTGCTAATCCCTGAAGCAAGTGACGAGACAGCGTCATAGAAACCAAGGAGAAGAGACGATCCAGGAATTTCCCCCGCGAGACTAAATCCAACTGACTGTAAAAGGTTAACAGATCCCGCTAGCCAGTTATAACTATACGGAATGATTCGAGATCCGCTATCAGCAAGACGTGAGTTTTGCGACTTAGGTTGAGCAACAAGTCTTTGAATATCATGATTTACTCCACCATATGAAACATTACTCCTATATGTCATCCATGTGTTCGTACTGGATGACGGAACTGGCACGCGCTGTATATCTTCAATAGTCCGCTCTGAATGAGCTAATGCTCGGTCTGATTTTGCTTCTGGGAATTGAGATTCGACCTGAGCATCAGAAAGAAACTGTACCCCTAGTCCATGAAGTCGGAGGTCAATTTTATTCAGTTCAGCCAACTCAACAGGGTCTTTGTTAAGCGCATTGGCACGTTCAACCAATAAAACCTCAACTTGATTATCAAACGATGAGTTGCTTTTTAAAATGCCAGAAGTTGCGGCAAATGCGTTTATACCACTCATTGTTAGTAATAATGCAACTGCCATAGCCAGAGAAAGGATACGCTTCTTCATAAGTCTTTCCTCCTAAATGTTGTGATTTTTGATCTGACTCCGTACATTTTCTCCCATTCATACTGTTGGAGAATATTTGTCTACCCTCATAAGCAACGCCTCCTTTTGTATACGCATTATATCAAGGATTATTAGCCTTTGCAACAACCTGTTACTCCAAAAAACCGACCGTTCGCTTCATTTAGTTCAACATTTTTACTTTATTATAAAATGCTCTGTTGCTTGTTTAGGAAGAGGATGTCGGTTTACAACCGGCCCGTCCCATGCTATAATGATTGGGATATTGAATCAGACGGAGTGGGCACATGCAACAAAACATCCGCAACTTTTGCATCATCGCGCATATCGACCACGGCAAATCGACGCTGGCCGACCGGATCATCGAGCTGACGCGCTCGGTTGAGAAGCGGGTGATGGCCGACCAGATTCTGGACAGTATGGACCTTGAGCGCGAGCGCGGCATCACCATCAAGGCCCGCGCCGTCCGCCTCGCCTATACCGCCGCCGACGGGGAGACATACCATCTCAACCTGATCGACACGCCCGGACATGTGGATTTCAACTATGAGGTCAGCCGGTCGCTGGCGGCCTGCGAGGGCGCGGTCTTGGTCGTGGACGCGGCGCAGGGGATCGAGGCGCAGACGCTGGCGAACACCTATCTCGCGCTGGAGCACAACTTGGAAGTCCTGCCGGTCATCAACAAGATCGACCTGATCGCCGCTGACCCCGACCGCGCCGCCCGGGAGATCGAGGACGTGATCGGCCTGCCGGCACAGGACGCGCCGCGCATCTCGGCCAAAAACGGCGTCAACATCGAAGCGGTGCTGCAAACCATCGTCGAACATATCCCCGCGCCGGGAGGAGACCCCGGCGCTCCGCTCCGCGCCCTCATCTTTGACAGCCAGTATGACGCGTACAAAGGCGTGATCGTCCTTGTCCGCGTCTTCGACGGCACGGTGCGGGCGGGCGATACCATCCGGATGATGGCGACCGGCGCCCAGTATCAGCTTGTGGAAGTCGGATTTCTGCGCCCGCTCGGGTTTGAACCGTGCGAGACGCTGTCGGCCGGCGAGGCGGGCTATCTCACCGCGTCGATCAAAGAAGTGCGGGATACGCAAGTCGGCGATACGGTCACGCTTGTGGAGGCTCCCGCCGCGGAGCCGCTGCCGGGATACAAAAAAGCGCAGCCGATGGTTTTTTCGGGCGTCTACCCCGCCGACGGCGCGAAATACCCCGACCTGCGCGACGCGCTGGAGCGCCTCTACCTCAACGACGCTTCGCTCACCTTCGAGCCGGAGACGTCGGTCGCGCTGGGCTATGGCTTCCGGTGCGGGTTTTTAGGGCTTTTGCATATGGAGGTCATTCAGGAGCGGCTGGAACGCGAATTCAACCTCGACCTGATCACGACCGCGCCCAGCGTCATCTATAAAATACACAAAACCAACGGAGAAACGATCTCTATCGACAACCCGCTCAACTACCCCGACCCGTCGGTCATCGCCGCCGCCGAGGAGCCGTTTGTCAAGGCGGACGTCATCACGCCGCAGGAATACGTTGGCAGCCTGATGGAGCTGTGCCAGGAGCGGCGCGGCGTTTTTCGGGACATGCAGTATATCGACGGCGCGGCGCAGGGGCGCGTCAACCTCCACTACGAGCTGCCGCTGGGCGAAATCATCTACGACTTCTTCGACGCGCTGAAAAGCCGCACAAGAGGCTACGCCTCGCTCGACTATGAAATGCTGGATTACCGCAAGAGCGATCTTGTGAAGCTGGACGTATTGCTGAACGGCGAAGTGGTGGACGCGCTGTCGTTTATCGTCCACAGCGACAAAGCCTACCCCCGGGCGCGGCGGATCGCGGAAAAACTCAAGGAGCATATCCCGCGCCAGATGTTCGAGGTGCCGGTGCAGGTGGCCATCGGCGGCAAGATCATCGCCCGCGAGACGGTCCGCGCCATGCGCAAAGACGTGCTGGCCAAATGCTACGGCGGCGACATCACCCGTAAGAAAAAGCTGCTGGAAAAGCAGAAGGAAGGCAAAAAACGTATGCGCAGCCTCGGCACGGTCGAAGTGCCGCAGGAGGCGTTTATGGCGGTGCTGAAGCTGGATGAGGATTAAGAGGGGTAAATGAAAACGCCTGAAATGATATTATGGGACAATACATCGGCCGGGGCGCAAATGCCCAATGCGGAAAAAATGCTGGACTGTATCAATGCAAAAGGCATCCGGAGCGGTATGACAACAAAATGATCGAAAGTCCGTACAGGGCGCGGGAAAAAGGGCTTGTCCCCCAGTGTGAGCATCTGCATATCCACGAGTGGGATGAGTTGATTGCGGCGCTGGAAGAATTGGAATAAAAGAGGTGACACCCCCATGCCAAACCTCGGCGTCTACATCCACATACCGTTTTGCGGGAGCAAGTGCTCCTACTGCGACTTCTACTCGCTGCCCGGCCAGCCCGAGGCGCTGATGAACGACTACGTCAAGGCGCTGGCCCGGCATATCGGGGAAGCGGGCCAGTACATGGGCAGAGGCTCCAAAGGCGGCGTCACGGTCGATACGGTCTACTTCGGCGGCGGCACGCCCACGGTGATCGGCGCGAAGCGGCTCGGGACGGTGTTGGCGGCGCTGAAAAAGAATTTCACCCTGGCGACCAGCTGTGAAATCACGGTGGAGGCCAACCCCGGCACGGTGGACGCCCGGGCGCTGAAAAAACTGCGACGGGTGGGGTTCAACCGTATTTCGTTCGGGGTGCAGGCGGCGCGGCAGGAGCTGCTTACGGCGCTGGGGCGGACCCATACCCCCGAACAGGCGGCCGACAGTGTCCGCGAGGCGGCCGACGCGGGGTTTGGCAACATCAGCGTCGATCTGATCTACGGCGTCCCCGGCCAGACGCGGGCGCAGCTGACCGAAACGCTGCGTACGGTCTGCACATGGCGGATCACCCATCTGTCGCTGTATGGGCTGAAGCTGGAGGAAGGCACGCCGCTGGCCGAGGCCGAACCGGTATTGCCCGGGGAGGACGAGCAGGCGGATATGTATCTGGAGGCGGTGGAGCTGTTGTCCCGCGAGGGGCTAAAGCAGTATGAGATCTCCAATTTTTCGCGGCAGGGGTATATCTGCCGCCATAACTATAAGTACTGGACGCTGGAGCCGTACGTCGGCTTCGGCGCGGCGGCCCATTCCGATTTCGGCGGCAAGCGCTACAGCTTTGTCAAAGACGTGCGGGCCTATATCGACGGCGTGCGCGACAGCGAGTCGCTGATGGAGGAGATGCAGGCGGTGCCGATGATCGAGCGGGCCGGGGAGTATGTGATGCTGGGCCTGCGCACCGCCAACGGCGTCTCGTCCAATGAGTACACACGCCTGTTCAAAGCGTCGTTCGACAGCCTGGAGAACAAGCTGGAACGTTGCGCCAAATGGGGTCTCGCCGAAACCGAGGGCGACCGCTGGCGGCTGACCCCCAAGGGGTTTTTGGTGTCAAACCAAATCATAGGGGAACTTTTGGACACTACCGCAAAAACAGGCTAAAAAGCCAAGCGGCCCCCACGCCGCCCGCGCCGATCAGCGTATAAGCCAGCGGCGGCCAGCGTTTGCGGCTTTTGGCCCCGCCGGTCTGACGCTGGGCGATACGGCAGGCCTCGGCCAGCACCTCGTCGGCCGAGACGCCGCGCGAAACGGAGGCGTCGTCCCGCACCACAAAGAGGGCCTGTTCAAAGACCCCCGCCTCGGGATACCGCACCATGACCACGCGCCGGGATAAACCTTTCACCATTGCAAAACACCTCTGCAAAGGACAGTTTATCCCATCAAAAGAAAATTATACCGGAGGATCAGTATGTCAAAGCTCGCCATCGTTATCAACGGCAAGCCCGAATCGGGCAAAGACGCTCTTTGCGACGCCGTGATCAAAGACTATCGCGCCCGGAAAATCTCCTCCATCGACCCCATCGTTGAGATCGCGAAGCAGGGAGGCTGGGACGGCGTCAAAGACGCGCGGTCGCGCAAGCTGCTCTCCGGCCTCAAGCGCCTCTTCGCCGAGTTTAACGACTTGCCCAACCGGTATGCCGTGGAGGAGTTTCATAAGTTTTTGGAGAGCAGCGACGGGATCCTCTTCGTCCACATCCGCGAGCGGGACCAGATCGAGGCGTTTAAGGCGGCGGCGGGGGAACGCTGCGTAACCCTTCTGGTCCGCCGGCCCGGCCCGTCCGGGAAGATCGGCAACCCCTCCGACGACGAAGTGGACTATGCCCACTACGACCATATCTTTGACAACGACCGGCCGCTGCCGGAAGCCGAAAAGGCGTTTTGCGCCCTGATCGAATACATATGCGCCCGCCATGCGTGAACGGCTTGACCGCTACCTCGCCCTGCTGCTGGAGGCCAACGCGAACGTCAACCTGACCGCCGTCCGTGAACCGGAAGCGATACGCGTCCGGCATTTTGAGGACAGCCTCAAGCTCCTGGACGCGGCGGACTTCGCAAGCAAGCGCGTGTTGGACGTCGGCAGCGGCGCGGGGTTTCCGGGCCTTGTCCTGCGGATCGCGGAGCCGTCGGTCAAGCTGACGCTGCTGGACGCGACCGGCAAGAAGGTGGTCTTTTCGCAGTCGGTCTGCGGCGCGCTGGGGTTTTCCGATGTATCCTGCGTCCACGGACGCGCCGAGGAGCTGGGGCATGATAAGGCTTATCGCGAGCGGTACGACATTGTAACGGCGCGGGGCGTCGCCGCGCTGCCCGCCCTGTGCGAGATTTGTCTGCCCTTTGTCCGCCTTGGCGGGCTGTTTCTGTCTATGAAAGAAACGCCGGAAACCTTTTCAGATGCGGTTCGGTTTGGCGGGACGCAGGAGGCGCCGCTTATCTACACGTTATCGGACGGCCGGAGCCACGCCGTCTGCCGCTTCCGCAAGACCGCGCCCACGCCGCCGCAGTATCCGCGGGCTTGGAGTAAAATAAAAAGAGGTTTCAGCTCTTGACCAATAAACCGCTTTTACCAAACACGGCGTACGCATGAAAAAAGTATAGGTTGACATAATGTGGTAGAATCATGATAGAGGGGTGATTCTACCGTGAGAGAACATTTTGAAGCCATTGCAGACCCACGGCAACCG